>Ga0196970_1000457_pt1 | contig 47251 bp, 38 predicted proteins | sample S1v_513CmetaG_FD_148672 | JGI IMG/M metagenome (GOLD analysis project Ga0196970, IMG submission 148672) | Soil microbial communities from Anza Borrego desert, Southern California, United States - S1+v_5-13C | ecosystem: Environmental > Terrestrial > Soil > Desert | place: USA: California... | reverse complement strand
CATGTATGATCGCCCCACCAATTTGCACCCGTTGCCCCAGTGGCGAAATTGGTAGACGCGACAGACTCAAAATCTGTTGCCCGCAAGGGCGTGCTGGTTCGAGTCCGGCCTGGGGCACCAACGGTTTCGCGACACAGACCCGGCTTCGGCCGGGTTTTTGTTTGGGAACCATTTCGGGCGGGCAGCAACTAAGGATTGGATATCCCTGTGACCGCCGTCACTGCGGCCCGGCGCCCCCGCGCGTATTCCTGTATGCGGTGTGGGCCTGGAGGAGAGGATGTCCAGTTCGTTCGAGCGGATCACCCGCTATGCCAAGCTGTCGGGGCGGCGCAACTCGTTGCGGCTGGAACGGTACTATTGGGAGGCGCTCGACAGCCTCGCGCGGGCGCGCGGGCAGTCGACCAGCGAACTGATCGAGGCGCTGGAGCGGCAGAACACCGCCGCCCTGCAGAGCGGCGCCAGCATGGCGTCGGTCCTGCGCGTGTTCGTCGCCGACCAGCATCGCGCGCTGGCCGCGCTGCGGCAGCGGGTGCCGGCGACGGCGGAGGGTTGAAACCAAACGGCCGGCGCGCGGCCCATCGATAGACCGCGCGCCACGCCGCTTTCCGCTACGCGGCCTTGGCGGCGGACAGGCCGGTGCCGCCGTAGAGCCATTGCAGGCTGTTGTAGAAGTCCTCCGGCGTCTTGGAGCCCAGCCACGCGTTGCGCACCCGCCGCTCCACGCCGGTGGCGTGGTAGACGCGGCCCAGTTCACGCGACGACAGCACCACGCGGTAGGCGCGCGGGATGCGCTCCTCCTGGTAGGCGCGGAAGGCGGTGGGCAGGTCGCCGTCAAAGCGCGCGATCATGTCGGACAGGCAGACCGAGTCCTCCAGCGCCATGCAGGCACCCTGCGCGAAGTACTGGTGCGTGGGGTGGGCGGCGTCGCCCAGCAGGGTCACGCGGCCGTCCGTCCAGTTGCCGATCGGCTCGCGGTCGCCCAGCACCCAGCGGCGCCACTCACTGGGCTTCTCCAGCAGCTTGCGGGCGCGCGGCACGACGTCGCCGAAGCGACCAAGGATCTCGTCCCGCGTGCCGGGCTCGTTGGTGCCGACGTTCGAGACGTCGGTCTGGAAGGTCGCCACGAGGTTGAAGGTCTTCCAGCCCTGGAGGGGGTAGTGCACCATGTGGCACTTCGGCCCGGCCCACAGCGTGGCGGCGTTCCAGCGCAGGTCCTCCGGCATCAGCTCGATCGGCAGCACGGCGCGGTAGGCGACGTGGCCGGACAGGCGCAGCTGGTCACCGCCGGTCAACTGCTCGCGCACCTTGGAGCGCACGCCGTCGCAGCCGATGACGCCGTCACCCGCGAAGGTCTCGCCCGATTCCGTGCGCACGACGGCGCCCGAGGCGGTGTTCTCGTAGGCCACGACGCGCTGGCTGGTGACCAGCGTGATGTTCGCATGCGCGCGGCAGGCGTCCAGCAGCACGCCGTGCAGGTCGGCGCGGTGGATCACCGCATAGGGGTTGCCGAAGCGCTGGCGGAACGGCTCGTCCACCGGCATCTCGGCGATCAGGTCGCCGCTGACGCCGTCCATCATCACCAGCTTGTCGATGTACACCGCCTTCTCGCGGCCGGCCGGGCCGACGCCCAGGTAGTCCATGGCGTGGAAGGCGTTCGGGCCGATCTGGATGCCGGCGCCGATCTCGCCCAGCGCCGGGGCCTGCTCCAGCACGGTGACCTTGCAGCCCTTGTTGGCGAGGCCGAGGGCGGCCGACAGGCCGCCGATGCCGCCGCCGGCCACCACCATGTTCAATTTCGCGGTTCCGGACATGTTTCGCTCCCTTCGGATTTGTGAATGGTTGTGAGCCGCCGTTGGGTTTTCGCTGCGCTCAACCCAACCTACGGGGGACGTCTGGGTAGGTTGGGTTGAGGCGGAGCCGAAAACCCAACGTTACGCAGCGAACTGATAATCAGTATACTGTCTATCTGGCCACATTAAGACCCGCCGGGGGACCCGCCGAGGCCCAGCGGGGCCGGGGCCAGCAGGACGATGCGCTGGAACAGGCGGCGGAAGTCGTCGGCCAGCCCCGGCGCGGTCATCGGGTCCTGGTTGGCGTCGAAGGCGCCGTCGATCTCCGCCCAGTCCTCCGCCGTCAGCAGCGTGGGCAGGGCGTGCAGGATCTGCGTCTCCTCCACGGCGATGTGGCGCATGGTGAAGCGGGCGTATTCGGCCGCCTGCCCGGCGAAGGCGGCACCCGACGCCCCATCGGCGCGCCAGTCCGCCAGCGCCGCGCGCAGGGCGGAGACGCGGCGGTAGTCCTCGTCGTGCTGGCGGTGCAGATCGGCGATCACGGCGTCCAGGTCGTGCGTGCGGCGCTGCACGGCGGGGAACAGGACGCTGTCCTCCTTGGGGTGGTGGAGCTGCGCCGGAAACCCCTCGATGTAGGCGATGATGGCGTCCAGCAGGGCGAAGTCGGGCTTGGCCCGGCCGGCCGCCATTTCCCGCGCCACCTGGGACAGGCCGTCGACCACGGCCGCCAGGGTGCGGTGTTCGTCGCGGATGACCCGCAGACCGACGTGCATCTCACGCTTCCTTCGCTTGCGGCCTGTCTCGCCGCGCTACCCCACCTTGTAGGGGGCGCGGCTGGCCTCGTTGTTCTCATCGACGATGCGCTCCAGCAGCGCCATGAAGGTGGCGCATTCCTCCGGCGACAGCGGGCCCAGGATGCGGCGCTGCGTGCGCTCCACCGCCGGCTCGACGGAGGCGAGCACGCGCTCCCCCTCCTCGGTCAGCGACAGGAGCTTCTGCCGCCGGTCCTCGGTGCCGGGCATGCGGCGGATCCAGCCCTTTTCCTCCAGCCGCTCGGCCAGCCCGCCGATGGTCGAGCGGTCGATCGCCGCCCGGTGCGCCAGCGTGATCTGGTCGAGGTCCGGCGTCGCCTTCAGCACCTTCATCACCGCGTAGTTCATCGGCGTGATGTCGAAGTCCCGGCATTCGTCCAGGAAGATCGACACGGCAATCTGTTGCGCGCGGCGGATCAGGAAGCCGGGCTTGAGGTGCAGGTCTCCAGGCGGCATGAGGGCTCTCGCGTCCACGGGATGGGAAGACCGCACGGATAGCACGGACGCCCGCCCGCCGGCCATGCGCGCCCGCCCCTTCCCATCCGCCGCGGCCTTCCGCGCCGTCATTCCTGCGTTCCGTTGGCCACCGGCCCGATCGTCAGCGCGATGGTGCCGACGCCGGCGATCTCGCCTTCCAGCCGGTCGCCGGCCACCACGGCGCCCACCCCTTCCGGCGTGCCGGTGTAGATCAGGTCGCCGGGCTGGAGATGGTAGAACTGCGAGAGGTGCGAAACCACCTCCGGCACGCTCCAGATCAGCGCCGCGAGGTCGCTGCTCTGCTTCACCGTGCCGTTCACGGTCAGCTGGATCAGGCCCTTGGAGAGGTGCCCGGTCTGGCTGGCCGGCACCAGCTCGCCGATGACGGCGGAGTCCTCGAACGCCTTGCCCAGGTCCCACGGGCGGCCCATTTCGCGCGCCTTCATCTGCAGATCGCGGCGCGTCATGTCCAGGCCGCAGGCGTAGCCCCACACGGCGTCCAGCGCGTGGTCCACCGGCACCTGGAAGACCGGCTTGCCCAAAGCGATGACCAGCTCCATCTCATAGTGATAGTTGGCCGTGCCCGGCGGGTAGGCGACCGTCGAACCCGAGGCGACCAGCGCGTTGGCGGGCTTGGTGAAGTAGAACGGCGGCTCGCGGTCGGGGTCGAAGCCCATCTCGCGGGCATGGGCGGCGTAGTTGCGGCCGACGCAGAAGATGCGCGACACGGGATAGCGCGCGTCGGTGCCGCGCACCGGGACGGACGGGATCGCGGGCGCCGGGAAGACGTACTCGGTCATGCCTTTAGAACTCCTCGTAGAAGCCAAGCTTGCGGTGCAGCGGCGCGTCGTCGACGTGGAAGACGAAGGCGGGAGCCTTGCCCTCGGCGCGGTGGCGGACGGTTGCGTGGGTGGGGATGGCGATGGTGTCGCCCTCCTCCCAGCGCAGCGTGACGCCGTCGATCTCCGATTCGCCGCGGCCCTCGATGACGTGCAGGACGCTGCTGGCCGAGCGGCGGCGCGGCGCCACCTCCTCCCCTGCACGGATCATCTGGGCGGAGAAGCCGAGGATCGGCAGGCATTCCTCCCCCGTCTCCGGGTTCACGTAGGCGAGGTGCACCGCCTCGCCAGGACCGACGGCGGTGGACAGGTCGGTCAGGTTCTGCCGCACGTCGCGCCAGGGGAAGCGGATCAGCGGGTAGTCGCCGCGCGGCTTGTTGAGCGAGGCGTAGGGCACGAGGCCGGCGCGCCGGTAGGTGGTCTGCGACCGGTCGGCGGCGTTGCGGATGGTCTGCGGTTCGCCCTCGATGCAGTAGGACGCCTCCAGCGCATAGACCAGCGGCAGGTCGAGCGCGTCGAGCCACACCACCGGGCCGCTGCCCGCGTGCCCGTGCTCGTGCCATAGGCCGGACGGGGTGAGGATCAGGTCGCCCTTCTCCATCGGGCACTTCTCGCCGTCCACCGAGGTGAAGCCGCCCTGCCCTTCGACGACGAAGCGCACGGCGCTGGGCGAATGCTTGTGGTTGGGCGCGGTCTCGCCGGGCAGGATCAGCTGCAGGCCGAGGTAGATGGACGGCGTCGCCATCATCCGCTCCAGCCCCAGGCCGGGGTTGGAGAGCACGAGCACGCGGCGCTCCGCCTTCTCGATCGGCGTCAGCTCGCCGGCGCGCATCAGGTGGTTGCGGATCTCGGCGTAGCGCCAGGCGAAGGGCACGGTGGCGCGGCTGGGCTTGCCATAGGGGAGCACGGCGCGCAGCGACGGCCACAGCGGGATGACGCTCATCGCCGCCAGGTCGCTGACGTACTGGGCCGGCAGATCGGCCATCGTCCCCAGTTGGGTGGACATGGGTTTCCTCCTCCGACGGGGCCATGGAACGCCCCTGTTGTCGTTGCTGACATTACTGATTGACAGCATGCTGATCAACAGCGTACTGATCGTCCGCATGCTGTTCAATAAAAAACGCAGCGTCACCCCGTCGCAGGGGGCCGCATGCGGACGGCACACCGGACACGTTCTATGGGAGGAACGCATGATGAAACGCGCAGCCGGCCTGACCCGGATCGCCCTGACCCGGATCGGCCTGACCCCAATCGGCCTGACCCTTGCCCTGGCGGCCGCAGCGCCGCTGGCGGCATCTCCGGCCTATGCCGCGGAGAAGCTGAAGGTCGGCTTCATCTCCACCTTCTCCGGCCCGCAGGGCGTGCTGGGGCGGGAGCTGCTGGACGGCTTCCAGCTCGGCGTGAAGCAGGCCGGCGGCAAGCTGGGCGGCGTCGACGTCGAGATCGTCCAGGGCGACGATCAGGCCAAGCCCGACGTCGGCGTCCAGCTGGCCGAGCGCATGCTGGAGCGCGACAAGGTGCAGATCGTCACCGGCATCAACTTCTCCAACGTGCTGCTGGCGGTCGCCAAGCCGGTTCTGGAGAACAAGACGGTCTACCTGTCGATCAACGCCGGCCCGTCGCAGCTGGCCGGTGCGGGCTGCAGCCCCTACTACTTCAACGTCGCCTTCCAGAACGACAACGTGCCGGAGGCGATGGGCCGGCACCTGACCGACAAGGGCGTCAAGACCGCCTATCTGCTGGCGCCGAACTATCCGGCGGGCAAGGACATGCTGGCCGGCTTCAAGCGCTTCTACAAGGGGCAGGTCGTCGGCGAGGTCTACACCCAGTTCAACCAGCCGGACTACGCGGCCGAACTGGCCGCCATCCGGCAGGCCAAGCCGGAGGCGGTGTTCTTCTTCTACCCCGGCGGCATGGGCATCAATTTCCTGAAGCAGTACGCGCAGTCCGGCCTGAAGGGCGAGGTGGCGCTGTACGGCCCCAGCTTCTCGCTGGACCAGACGGTGCTGCCGGCGGTGGGCGACGCCGCACTGGGCACCTTCAGCACCGCCTTCTGGTCGGAAGGCACGGAGAACGCCGCCAACAAGGCCTTCGTCGAGGCGTTCGAGGCCGCATACGGCCGCATCCCCTCCCCCGCCGCGGCGACGGGCTACGACGGGGCGCGCCTGCTGGACGCCGCGGTGAAGGCGGCGGGCGGCAAGGTGTCCGACCGGGAGGCGCTGCGCACCGCCATCAAGGGTGCGAAGTTCGAGAGCGTGCGCGGCAGCTTCCGCTTCAACACCAACAACTACCCCATCCAGGACTACGCGCTGTACGAGGTGGTGAAGGACGCCAAGGGCCGTCTGGTCAACGCCTACCGCGCCCCGGTCATGCAGGACCACCAGGACGCGTACGTGAAGGACTGCGCGATGAAGTGAGCGCGCGGCGTTGGGTTTTCGGCTTTGGCCTCAACCCAACCTACGGGTGCCTTCGTAGGTTGGGTTGAGCGCCAGCGAAAACCCAACGCCGACGGCGGAAACGTGGCGATGGTGAAAGGGCTGCCATGAGTGCCATGCTCATCGCCGAACAGACGCTCAACGGGCTGCAGCTGGGGACCATGCTGTTCCTCATGGCGGCCGGGTTGACGCTCGTCTTCGGCATCATGAACCTGATCAATCTGGCGCACGGCTCGCTGTACATGCTGGGCGCCTATTTCGCGGCGACGCTGTTCCGGCTGACCGGTTCGTTCCTGCTGGCCGGGGCCGGCGCCTTCGTGGGCGTGCTGGCGCTGGGCATGCTGCTGGAACTGGCGGTTCTGCGCCGCTTCTACGCGCGCGACCACCTGGACCAGGTGCTGGCAACCTTCGGCCTGATCCTCTTCTTCAACGAGATGGCGCGCATCGTCTGGGGGCCGCAGGCGGTGTTCATGCCGCTGCCCGAGGCGCTGGAGGGCACCGTCGCGCTGATCCCCGGCGCCCCCTATCCGCTGTACCGGCTGGTCACCATCGGCGTCGGGATGGCGGTGGCGGTGGCGCTGTACCTGCTGATCGGCCGCACGCGGGCCGGCATGCTGATCCGCGCGGGCGCCAGCAACCGCACGATGGTGGAGGCGCTGGGCGTCAACATCCGCGTGCTCTACACCGCCGTGTTCGGGCTGGGGGCGGCGCTGGCCGCGCTGGCCGGCACCATGGCGGGGCCGCTCCTGTCCGTGCAGGTGGGCATGGGCGACGGCGTGCTGATCCTCACCCTGGTCGTCATCGTCATCGGCGGCATCGGATCCATCCGCGGCGCCTTCATCGCGGCGCTGCTGGTGGGGCTCAGCGATACCTTCGGCCGCATGCTGCTGCCGGCGGCGGTGGCGGAGATGACGATCTACATCCTCATGGCGGCCATCCTCACCTGGCGCCCGCAAGGACTGTTCCCGGCCCATGACTGATACGACCACGATGACGGGGCCGCCGGCCCTGCGCGCACCGTCGGCGCGCCTGTGGGCGGTGGCGCTGCTCGCCGTCGCCCTCCTGGCCCTGCCGCCCGCCGCCAAGGCGCTGGGCGAGCCGTTCTACATCTCGCTGGTCAGCCGCGTGCTGGTGTTCGCGCTGGCGGCCATGAGCCTCGACCTCATCCTCGGCTACGGCGGGATGGTGTGCTTCGGGCACGCCATGTTCATGGGGGTGGGCGCCTACGTGGTCGGCATCCTGGCCCACCACGGGGCGGAGGAGACGCTGCTGTTCGGCCTGCTGCCCGGCACCGACAGCGGCTGGATCGCGTGGCCGCTGGCGATGCTGTGCGCCGGGCTGCTGGCGCTGGCGGTCGGCTACGTCTCGCTGCGGACCAAGGGGATCCACTTCATCATGATCACCCTGGCCTTCGCGCAGATGGCGTATTTTTTCTTCGTCTCGCTGCGCGCCTACGGCGGCGACGACGGGTTGAGCCTCGCCGCGCGCTCCACCTTCTCCGATCTGGTCAGCTTGCGCGACAAGACGTCGTTCTACTACGTGGCGCTGGGGGTGCTGGTCGTGGTGGGGCTGCTGCTGTGGCGGGTCACCAACTCGCGCTTCGGCATGGTTCTGCAAGGTGCGAAGGCCAACGAGCGGCGCATGGCGCACATCGGCTTCCCGGTCTTCCGCTATCGGCTGGTGGCCTTCACGCTGGCCGGCGCCATCGCCGGGCTGGCGGGGGCGCTGCTGGCCAACCAGGCGAACTTCGTCAGCCCGGCCATGATGCACTGGACGCGGTCGGGCGAGATCATCGTCATGGTCATCCTGGGCGGCATGGGGTCGCTGGTCGGCCCCGTGGTCGGTGCCTTCGTCTTCCTGCTGCTGGAGGAGGTGCTGTCCGGCTGGACCGAGCATTGGCAGGCGGTGTTCGGCCCGATGCTGCTGCTGGTGGTGATCTACGCGCGCCAGGGCCTGTACGGCCTGCTGCCGGCGCGGGAGGGCAAGTGATGGACCGGCCGCTGCTCAAGGTCACCGGCCTGATGAAGCGCTTCGGCGCGCTGGTCGCCACCGACAATTTGTCGCTGGACCTGAAGGACGGCGAGATCCACGCGCTGATCGGCCCGAACGGCGCCGGCAAATCGACTCTGGTCGCCCAACTGGCGGGCGAGCTGCGCTCCGACGCCGGCCGGGTGGAGTTCGAGGGGGCCGACGTCACCGCCCTGACCCCGCCGGAGCGGGTGGCGCTGGGCATGGTGCGCTCCTTCCAGATCACCAGCGTGTTCCGGGAGTTCACGGCGCTCGCCAACGTGGCGCTGGCCGTGCAGGCGCGCCAGGGGCACAGCTTCCGCTTCTGGCGCAGCGCGAAGACGGATCCCGCGCTGGTCGGGCCGGCGCGCCGCTGCCTGGAGCAGGTCGGCCTGGGCGACCGCGCCGACTGGCCCACCGCCCGCCTGTCCTACGGCGAGCAGCGCCAGCTGGAGATCGCCATGGCGCTGGCCACCAACCCGAAGCTGCTGCTGCTGGACGAGCCGCTGGCCGGCATGGGGCGGGAGGATGGCGCGGTGATCGTGGAGCTGCTGTCGTCCTTGCGCGGCAAGCACACCATGCTGCTGATCGAGCACGACATGGACGCCGTGTTCAGCCTTGCCGACCGCATCAGCGTGCTGGTCTACGGGCGCGCCATCGCCACCGGCACGCCCGACACCATCCGCCGCGATCCCGACGTCCAGCGCGCCTACCTGGGCGAGGAGGCGCATGCCGGGGAGTTCTTCAATGCTTGAAGTGAAGGGACTGCAGGCCGCATACGGCGACAGCCAGGTTCTGTTCGGCATGGATCTGGCCGTCGAGGCGGGTCAGGTGGTGACGCTGCTGGGCCGCAACGGCATGGGCAAGACCACCACCATCCACACCATCATGGGCATCGTCCGCCCGAAGGGCGGCGAGGTGCGCTTCTCCGGCAAGGCGATCCACGGCCAGCCGGCCTACAAGGTGGCGCGCAGCGGCCTGGGGCTGGTGCCCGAGGGGCGGCAGATCTTCCCCAACCTGACGGTGGAGGAGAACCTCGTCGCCACCGCCACCAAGGGCGAATGGACGCTCCGACGCGTCTACGAGCTGTTCCCGCGCCTGTCGGAGCGGCGGTCCAACCTGGGCAACCGGCTGTCGGGCGGCGAGCAGCAGATGCTGGCCATCGGCCGGGCGCTGCTGACCAACCCGAAGCTGCTGATCCTGGACGAGGCGACGGAGGGTCTGGCGCCGCTGATCCGCATCGAGATCTGGCGCTGTCTGGCGGCGCTGAAGCGCGGGGGCCAAGCGATCCTGGTGGTGGACAAGAACGTCGACGCGCTGATCGAGATCGCCGACCGCCACTTCATCGTCGAGAAGGGCCGCGTCGTCTGGCAGGGCGACGGCGACACGCTGTCGGCCGATCCCGACCTGCGCCACCGGTACCTGGGTGTTTGAACACGATCCGACGTTGGGTTTTCGCCTTTGGCTCAACCCAACCTACCGGGACGCCGCGGCGCCGTAGGTTGGGTTAAGGCGCAGCCGCAAACCCAACACCCACAGGGGAAACGCCGTCATGAAGCTGCACAACTACTTCCTCAGCTCCGCCTCGTTCCGGGTGCGCATCGCGCTGAACCTGAAAGGCTTGGCGTACGAGTACATCAGCCACCACCTGCGCCGGGCGGAGCACCGGACGCCGGAGTTCCTGGCGCTCAATCCGCAGGGGCTGGTGCCGGCGCTGGAGCTGGACGACGGCGCCGTGCTGACCCAGTCCATGGCGATCGTCGAGTACCTGGAGGAGGCGCACCCCGAACCGGCGCTGCTGCCGCGCGACCTGAAGGGCCGCGCGCGGGTGCGCGCACTGGCCCAGGCCATCGCCTGCGACATCCACCCGATCAACAACCTGCGTGTGCTGAAGTACCTGGAAGCGCCGCTGGGACACGACCAGGAGACGCGCGACACCTGGTACCGGCACTGGGTGACGGTGGGCTTCGACGGGCTGGAAAAGGAACTGGCCGGCAGCCCGGCCACCGGGCGCTTCTGCCACGGCGACGCGCCGACGCTGGCCGACGTCTGCCTGCTGCCGCAGGTGTTCAACGCCCAGCGCTTCAACACCGACCTGACGCCCTACCCCACCATCCGCCGCATCGCGGCGGAGTGCCTGACCCTGCCGGCTTTCGCCGACGCCGTGCCGGAGAGGCAGCCGGAGGCCCAGGCTCCTCAGAAGTAACGTTCGGCGATGCGGACGACGTCGTCGGGCATCACCGGCGTGGTGATGGGAGCCTTGTAGACCTTGCGCTCCGGGTCGCGGCCGCGGGAGACGAACACCACGTCCTGGCGCGCGCGGTAGGTGAAGCCGCCGGCCATCGCCACCGCCGACAGCGCGGTCATGCCGCTGACGTAGGGGTACTGGCCGGGGGTGCGCACCTCGCCCAGGATGAAGAAGGGGCGGAAGGTGAGCACCTCGGCGCTGACCTTGGCGTCGCGGACGTAGGCCGGGGACAGGCGGCGGGCGATCTCGCGCTCCAGCTCGCGCGTGGTGCGGTCCTTGGCCGGCACCTCGCCGATCAGCGGCATGGCGATGCGACCGCTGCCGTCCACCCGGAATTCGCCGGACAGCGGCTGCTCGCCGAAGACGGTGATGCGCACCGCGTCGCCGGCACCCAGGCGGTATTCGCCGCCCTCCGCCAGCCCCGGCGGCTCCGGTGGGGCGTCCATGTCGGCGCAGCCGGCCAGCACCAGCCCCGGCCCGACGGCCGACCATCCGATCACGCGCAACGCCGTACGCCGATCCATGCGGTTTTCCTCCCCCGCCTGAAACAGTTTGCTTCAGGCTACCGCCGCACAGGGATGAAGCGGGAAAAGGCAAAGGGGGAAGTGGCGCATCCGATCGGGTGCACCCCTTTGGAAGGCCCTGCCCATGGAAGGCTTTGGGATCACGAAGCAACAAAGAGAACATAAGGACACGAAGAAGGGCTTGGCTGACGGCCGGCGCGCGTCGGACCCGGAGGTTCTTTGTGTCCTTGGTCTCCTTTGTTGCTTCGTGATGAACCGCAGGCCGGCGAAGCGGGTTGCCATCGGTCCGGCCGGCCCCTTCCACTCCGTCAGCGCAGGCCGGCGTTCAGCGTGGCGAGTGCCGCGGCACCCGGCACCAGATCGGCGTCGCCGAGCTGGTTGAGCGGCGTGTCCACCGTGTTCAGGTGGTCGTGCAGGTCCTCGGCCTCCGGTTCCACGTAGATCAGGCCGGTGGCGATCTCGCCCTGCTCCTGCAAACCGGCCAGATGGTTCATGGCGGCCACGCGGTCGTTCACGTCGTAGTCGGCGGCCAGTGCCCGCAGCCGCACCACCGAACCGTCGTGCAGCGTGACGTTGCGCGCCGTGCCGGGTTCCACCTCCGCCACGATCTCCGCCTTTGCCGGGACGAAGTCGGGGCGGTTGAGCGCCTCGTTGTGGGCGCGGACGTGGTCGTAGCTCTTGGTCGAGCCGGCGTGGTTGTTGAAGGTGACGCAGGGGCTGAGCACGTCGATGAAGGCCGCACCCCGGTGGCGGATCGCCGCCTTGATCAGCGGCACCAGCTGCGCCTTGTCGCCGGAGAAGCCGCGCGCCACGAAGGTGGCGCCCATTTGCAGGGCGAGGCCGACCAGATCGATCGGCTCGTCCAGGTTCACCTGCCCCTTCTTGGACTTGGTGCCCTTGTCGGCGGTGGCCGAGAACTGGCCCTTGGTCAGACCGTACACGCCGTTGTTCTCGACGATGTACAGCATGTTCACGCCGCGCCGGATGGAGTGCACGAACTGCCCCAGGCCGATGGACGCGCTGTCGCCGTCACCCGACACGCCCAGGTAAACGAGGTCGCGGTTGGCGAGGTTGGCGCCGGTCAGCACCGACGGCATGCGCCCGTGCACCGAGTTGAAGCCGTGCGAGGCGCCCAGGAAGTAGGTCGGCGTCTTCGACGAGCAGCCGATGCCCGACAGCTTGGCGAGGCGATGCGGCGGCAGGTCCAGCTCGAAGCAGGCCTGGACGATGGCGGCGCTGATGGAATCGTGGCCGCAGCCGGCGCACAGCGTGGACACGGCGCCCTCGTAGTCGCGCCGGGTGAAGCCCAGCGCGTTGGCGGGCAGCGAGGGGTGGTGGAGCTTGGGCTTGAGGTAGGTCATGACACCACCTTGCGCAGAGGAGCCACGTTGTAGGCGGACAGCTTCTCGCCGATGGCCGAGACGATGAAGCGCGCGGTGATCGGCGTGCCGTCGTAGTGCAGCACCGGCATCAGCTTGGCCGGGTCGATGGCGCCCTCGTTGATCAGCAGCGTGCGCAGCTGCGCGTCGCGGTTCTGCTCCACCACGAACACGGTGTCGTGCCGCTCGATGAACTCGATCACGCTGTCGTCGAACGGGAAGGCGCGGACGCGCAGCGCGTCCACGTGCAGCCCCTGCCCTTCCAGCACCTCCAGCGCCTCCGCCATGGCCGGGCCGGTGGAGCCGTAGTGGATGACGCCGAAGCGCGTGGCCTGCCGGGCCGGGCGCGGCACCGGGGCGGGCACCAGCCGGGCGGCGGTGGCGAACTTGCGCAGCAGGCGCTGCACGTTGTCCACGTACACCGCCCCTTCTTCCGAATAGCGGGCGTAGGGGTCCTTGCTGGTGCCGCGCGTGAAGTAGGCGCCGCGCGCGGGGTGCGTGCCGGGGTAGGTGCGGTAGGGGATGCCGTCGCCGTCCACGTCCTTGTAGCGGCCGAAGTCCTTGCCGGCCTCCAGTTCTTCCGCCGTCATCACCTTGCCGCGGTCCATGCGGCGGGTGTCGTCCCAGGTGAACGGCTCGCACAGCCACTCGTTCATGCCGATGTCCAGGTCGGACATGACGAACACCGGCGTCTGCAGCCGGTCGGCGAGGTCGAGCGCCTGGACCGCGAAGTCGAAGCACTCCTTCGGGTCCTCGGGGAACAGCAGCACGTGCTTGGTGTCGCCGTGTGAGGCGTAGGCGCAGGCCAGCACGTCGGACTGCTGCGTGCGCGTCGGCATGCCGGTGGACGGGCCGCCGCGCTGCACGTCGATCAGCACCGCCGGGATCTCGGCGAAATAGGCCAGCCCGAAGAACTCCTGCATCAGCGACACGCCGGGCCCGGAGGTGGCGGTGAAGGCGCGCGCGCCGTTCCAGGCGGCGCCGATCACCATGCCGATGGCCGAAAGCTCGTCCTCCGCCTGCACGATGGCGTAGCGGGCCTTGCCGGTGTCGGGGTCGGTGCGGAACTTCCTGCAGTGTTTGCCGAACGCCTCGACCACCGAGGTGGACGGGGTGATCGGGTACCAGCCGGCCACCGTCGCCCCGCCGTAGACGCAGCCGAGGCCGGCGGCGTTGTTGCCGTCCACGAAGATGCGCTCACCCACGGCGTCGGAGTGCTCCACCCGCAGGCCGATGGGGCACGTCAGGTTGGCCAGCGCGTAGTCGCGGCCCAGGTGCAGGGCGTGCACGTTGGCGGCGACCAGCTTCTCCTTGCCCTTGAACTGCTCGGCCAGCAGCGTTTCGATCACCGCCGGGTCGATGCCCAGCAGGGCCGACAGCACGCCCACGTACAGGATGTTCTTGAACAGCTGGCGCTGGCGCGGATCGGCGTATTCGGCGTTGCAGATCGCCGTCAGCGGCACGCCGATGACGGTGACGTCGTCGCGGAACTTGGATGCCGGCAGCGGCTTGGTCGAATCGTAGAGCAGGTAGCCGCCGGGCTCCACCTCCGCCACGTCGCGGTCCCAGGTCTGCGGGTTCATGGCGACCATCAGGTCCACGCCGCCGCGCCGGCCGCGGTGGCCGGATCCCGACACGCGCACCTCGTACCAGGTAGGCAGGCCCTGGATGTTGGAGGGGAAGATGTTGCGCGGCGCCACGGGGACGCCCATGCGCAGGATGGACTTCGCGAACAGCAGGTTGGCGCTGGCCGAACCGGAGCCGTTGACGTTGGCGAACTTGACGACGAAGTCGTTGATGCTGGTCAGCGGCATGCGGACCCCGCGTGGCTCATTTCCAGGAAGAACTTCTGCATGTCCCAGGCGCCGGTCGGACATCGCTCCGCGCACAGGCCGCAGTGCAGGCACACGTCCTCGTCCTTCACCATCACCCGGCCCGTCTTCAGCGCCGGCGACACGTAGACCGGCTGGGTCAGGTTCACGGCCGGCGCCTTCAGGCGGGTGCGCAACTCGCCCTCCTCCTCGGCGTCCTCGGCGATGGTCAGGCAGTCCATCGGGCAGATGTCGAGGCAGGCGTCGCACTCGATGCACAGGTTGGTGGCGAAGGCCGTCTGCACGTCGCAGTTCAGGCAGCGCTGCGCCTCCTGCCACGCCAGCCGCCCGTCGTAGCCCAGCTCGACCTCTACCCGGACGTCCTTCAGCGCCTGTTCGGTGTCGAGCAGCGGCACCTTGTGGCGCTTGTCGGTGGAGACGTCGTTGTCGTAGCTCCACTCGTGGATGCCCATCTTCTGGCTGATCAGGGTCACGTGCGGCGGCGGGCGGTCGCGCACGTCCTGCCCCTGGCAGAACAGGTCGATGGAGATGGCCGCCTCGTGCCCGTGGGCGACGGCGGTGATGATGTTCTTCGGCCCGAACGCCGCGTCGCCGCCGACGAACACACGGGGCAGCGTCGTCTGGTGCGTGACCGGGTCGACGACCGGCAGGCCCCAGCGGTCGAACTCCAGCCCGATGTCGCGCTCGATCCAGGGGAAGGCGTTGTCCTGGCCGATGGCGACCAGCACGTCGTCGCACTCCATATGCACGTCCGGCTCGCCGGTCGGCAGCAGGCTGCGGCGGCCCTTGTCGTCGTATTTCGCCTCCACCTTCTCGAACACGACGCCGGTCAGCCGGCCGTCCGCGTGGGTGAAGGCCTTCGGGACCAGGAAGTTGTGGATGGGGATGCCTTCGTGCATGGCATCCTCCTTCTCCCAGGGCGAGGCCTTCATCTCGGCGAAGCCGCTGCGCACCACCACGCGCACGTCCTCGCCGCCCAGGCGGCGCGCGGTGCGGCAGCAGTCCATGGCGGTGTTGCCGCCGCCCAGGACGATGACCCGCTTGCCGATCGTCTCGACGTGGCCGAAGGAGACGCTGGCCAGCCAGTCGATGCCGATGTGGATGTTGGCCGCCCCTTCCTGCCGGCCGGGCACGTCCACGTCGCGGCCGCGCGGCGCCCCGGTGCCGATGAAGACGGCGTCATAGCCGTCGTCCAGCACGGACTTGAGGCTGCCGATCCAGGTGCCGAAGCGGGCGTCCACGCCCATGTCGAGAATCTGGCCCACCTCCTCGTCCAGGACGCTGTCGGGCAGGCGGAAGCGCGGGATCTGGCTGCGCATGAAGCCGCCGCCCTTCGCCTCCCCCTCGAACAGGGTGACGGCGTAGCCCAGCGGCATAAGGTCGCGCGCCACGGTCAGGGAGGCCGGACCGGCACCGATCAGCGCCACGCGCTTGCCGTTCTTCTGCGCCGGCACCTTGGGGAAGCGGGCGCGCACCGACTCGGGCGTCTTGTGGTCGGCGGCCACGCGCTTCAGCCGGCAGATGGCGACCGGCTCCGCCTCCACCCGGCCGCGGCGGCAGGCGGGCTCGCACGGGCGGTCGCAGGTGCGGCCGAGGATGCCGGGGAAGACGTTGGACTTCCAGTTGATCAGATAGGCGTCGTCGTAGCGCCCGGCGGCGATCAGCCGGATGTACTCGGGCACCGGCGTGTGCGCCGGGCAGGCGTACTGGCAATCGACGACCTTGTGGAAGTATTCAGGGGTGCCGGTATCGGTGGGCTTCACGTCGCACCTCCCATCCTGACAACGGGTATGGGATCGTGCGGGGACACGTCGTCAGCCGCCGCGCCGATGCGGCGGTCCTGCCTGAGCATCATGTTTCCTCCACGCTCCGCCCTTCGTTGGGGGCGGGCTTCTCTGCGGACGGGGCCGCTTATCCCCTATAGATTGCGCGCATCGCCCCGTCCGCGCAAGGGACACCACCCGTTTGAGCGGGCTTCGACCTGCCCGCGCGGGTGGGTTTCGTGGAGGATGGCGGGCCGGGCGGAGGCCTCCGGGCGCCAATGGGGCGCGGCCTCCGCCCGACGTCCGTATCAGTAGGTCTTGTCGAGGCGATCCGGGTATTGCTTCTTCCAGAAGTCGCACTTGTGCGCGGCGTTGACGTCGATGAAGTCCAGCGCGCCGCCCGCGCCGAAGCGCAGCGCGTTGTTCTTCTTCGGGTCGAACACCGGCCACGCCGGCAGGTCCATACCCGACGGCGTGCCGGTACGGGCGAAGCTGGTCCAGTAGGCCATCATCGGCACGGCCACCTTGCGCTGCACGTCCGTGAGCGCGGGCGTGTCGCGGGCCATGGTGTTGGAGAAGCCCGGGAACTGGTAGGGCAGTTCGGCAGAGTGCACCGCGCCCATCTGCATGCCCGGGTTGGCGACCACGTCGGGCGCGTTGGGATCGGCGAACTCGTACTGGTGGACCGTGACGTGCTTCGCGGCCAACTGCGCCGTGCGCACGTAGACGCAGTTGTTGAGGCCCACCGTCGGATCGAAGTCGGACCGCACGCCGCCGTAGTAGGACGCCGCGGCCAGCTCGCCCGGCACCGGGTATTCCTTCAGGATCGTTTCCACCCTGTCCTTGCCATAGGTGTCCGCGAGCCTGTCCTTGAGGGTGAAGCGCGTGGTCAGCTGGCCGCCGGCCATCTCGTAGGCGACGTAGAGGCGCAGTTCGTCGGTGTTGCCGCCGTGCAGCAGCGGCACCTTCAGGAACTTGCCCGTGGCCAGCGCTTCGTCGCCCGGCAGCGGCAGCGCCCTGCTGCCGTAGACCGGGGCGAAGGCCATGAGGTCGGCCGCCAGCGCCGTCGACCCGGCTTCGAGCAGTTCCTTCACCGGCTTCGCGCGCAGGCACTTGAGCTCGTCGCCGCCGACGCAACCGACCAGTTCGGCCACCCGCTTGCCGACCCCGTCCGCGGCCTCCTCCTTGGAGCGCAGCTTGTGGACGCACCCGGCGCTTTGCAGGATGGCCTTGTGGAAGAGGCCGGCACTGCGGTCCGGTGCCAGGATCTGCATGCAGGCGCTCGCACCGCCGGCCGATTCGCCGGCCAGGGTGACGTTGCCGGGATCACCGCCGAACTTTTCGATGTTCTTCTGCACCCAGCGCAGCGCCTCACGCTGGTCCTCGAACGCGTAGCCGCCGTTGTAGTCGCCGGCGAAGGCCCGGTGCGGCATGAAGCCGAAGACGCCCAGGCGGTAGTTCATCGTCACCACGACCATGTCGCCGGCCTTGGCCAGCGCGCTCAGGTCGTACAGCCCGCTGGATCCGCCGACGAAGCCACCGCCGTGGATCCACACGAACACCGGCTTCTTGCCGGCGGTCGGCTTGCCGCCGGGGGCCGGAGCCGTGACGTTCAGGTACAGACAGTCCTCGTTCTCGCTTTTCTCGGGAATGCCGTAGCGCTCCAGCTGCGGACAGGCGCTGGCGTAGCGTGTGGCGTCCAGCGTGCCGGTCCAGGCCTTGGCCGGCTGCGGCGGCGCCCAGCGCAGGTCGCCGGTGGGCGGCAATGCGTAGGGGATGCCACGGAACTCGCGCACGCCGTTGCCGATCACGCCGGCCATGGGGCCCTGCTCGGTCACCACCACGGTCGGGTCCGCCGGCTCTTGGGCGTGCGCGGCCCCGGCCAGCAGGCACAGCGCCGCCGCGGCGCCGAGCGAGAGAATGCCATTCTTCATTGTGCAGCTCCATCCACACCAGATCCGAAAGGCACCCATAGCACCGCATTTTTGCTCAAATCCATCGCATACAGTTCAATGTCGCAATTTGTCGAAAATGGCCGAGGATTGCCTCCATACGTATACATATGCACGTCTGTGAATGGCGCGACGGGGTGCCGCCGATGGGTTTGCGCCTGCGGCTTAACCCAACCTACCCGAGACGTGCCGGTAGGTTGGGTTGAGGCGAAGCCGAAAACCCAACGTCCCGTCACACCGTGGGCCGGCAGGTGCGCAGGAAGACCTCCAGCGTCAGCAGCGCCCACAGCAGCTTCTCGTGGTTGCGGCGGCCGCGCAGGTGTTCGTCCAGGGGGGCGCGCACGACGTCCGCCGGGAACAGCGCGCGCAGGCGGCTGTCCGGGCCGTCCAGGTGGTCGGTCAGGTAGTGGCGCATGCCGCCGCGGAACCAGCGGTGCACCGGCAGGCGGAAGCCGACCTTCGGCCGCCGCAGCACTTCGGCCGGCAGCAGCGGCGCCATGGCGAGGCGCAGCGCGCGCTTGCCGGTGAAGCCGCGCACCCGCCACTCGTCCGGCAGGCGCCCGGCCAGATCGGCGAACTCCCGGTCCAGGAAGGGCATGCGGCCCTCCAGCGCGTGCGCCATGGTCATGCGGTCGCCGCGCTCCAGCAAATTGTCGGGCAGCCAGACCGTCTGCTCGAAGGCCAGCATGCGGCGCAGCGCCGTGTCGCCGCGCGGCTCCGGCAGTGCCGCCGTGGCGCCGGGGCGCAGCGCCGCCGCCTCCGGCTCGCCCAGCCACAGGCGGGCGCGCGGGCCGAAGCCGGCCTCGCCCAGCGCGCCGGCCAGGATCTTCAGCCGGCGCGCGCCATAGGGCAGCGCCGCCGCCAGCGGCCCGGCCAGGGCGCGGTGCAGCGGCGGCGGGACGAGGCGCTGGTAGGCGGCCACCCACGGCTCCGCGATGTCGCGCGGGTAGCCGCCCATTAGCTCGTCCGCCCCCTCGCCGGACAGCACCACCGTGACCGACTCGCGCGCCAGACGGCTGAGCAGCAGCAGCGGCAGGTCGGCGGGCTCGGACACCGGCGCGTCGCGGTGCCACGTGGCGCGCGGCAGCAGGTCGATCAGCTCGCGCTCGGAGAACACCAAATCGTGGTGGCGGCAGCCGAGGTGCCGGGCGACGCTGCGGGCGTAGGGCAGCTCGCTGTAGGCGGGCTCCGCGAAGCCGGCGGAGAAGGTCTCCACCGGCCGCCCGCTGTGCCGCGCCATCAGCGCCACGACGGAGGAGGAGTCGAGCCCGCCGGACAGGAAGGCGCCGACCGGCACGTCGGCCACCATGTGGCGGGCCACCGCCGCCTCCAGCGCCGCGCGCAGCAGCGCCGGTGGGTCGCCGTCCGGCAGCGGCTGGCGGGGCAGCGCGTCGGGCGGGGTGTGGAAGGCCCAGTGGTGCAGGCTGCCGCGCTCCCACACCGCCGCGGTGCCCGGCGGCAGCTTCTTGATGCGGGCGAACAGGGTGCGCGGGGCCGGCACGAACAGCCAGTCGAAGTAATGGGCCAGCGCCCGGCGGTCGATGCGCGGCTCGACTCCCGGCAGGGTCAGCAGCGCCTTGATCTCCGACGCGAAGGCCAGTGTGCCGCCGCGGTGCAGGAAGAACAGCGGCTTCTGCCCGAACGGGTCTCGCGCCAGCAGCAGGCGCCCCGCCGCCGGGTCCCACAGCGCGAAGGCGAACATGCCGTTGAGGCGGGCCAGCAGCCCCTCCGCCCCCCAGGCGCGGTAGCTGTGCAGCAGCACCTCCGTGTCGCTGGACGTCGTGAAGGCGGCGCCGGCCTGCTGCAGCTCGGCGCGCAGCTCCCGGTGATTGTAGATCTCGCCGTTGAAGGTGACCGCCGTGCCGTCGGGCAGGACCATCGGCTGGTGCCCGCCCTCCAGGTCGATCACCGACAGGCGGCGGTGGCCCAGCGCCACCTCGGCGAAGCCGTCGGCGGAGCCGGCGGCCAGCTCGCCCGCGTCGTCCGGGCCGCGGTGCCGCACGAACGCCAGCATGAGGTCGAGCGCGTGGGCCGGAAACCCCTCCCCCCGCCGCGCGATCCAACCGGCGATGCCGCACATGCGTCCCCCTTTCCCCTTTGACCGCTTCAGCGCGCCAGAACGGCCGGCCGGCCGGCCAGCACGGCGTCGTAGACCTGCAGATAGGCGCGCACCTGCCGGCGCCAGTCGAACAGCCGCTCCACCCGCTCCCGCCCGATCGCGCCCATGCGGCGGCGCCGCTCGGGATCGTCCAGCAGCTCGGCGATGCGGCCGGCGAGGTCGGCGGGGTCGGAACCCGGCGCGGTCAGCCCGGCGCCGCCGGCGATGGCGCAGTCCTCGGTCAGGCCGAACTGCACCACCGGCAGGCGGAAGGCCATGTACTCCATCAGCTTGTTCATGGAGATCTTGTCGTTGTAGGCGTTCGGCGGGTCCGGGCAGACGCCCAGGTCGGCCGTCGCCAGCAGCTCGAAGAACGGGCGGCCGGTGAGGTAGCCGTGGAAGGTGCAATGATCCGCCACGCCCAGCTCGCGGGCCAGTGCGCGCATGGGTTCGAACTCCGGCCCGGCGCCGGCCAGCGCCAGATGCACGTCGGTGCGCCCGCGCGCCACCAGAACCTGCAGCGCCCGCAGCAGCCGGTCCACGCCGTCCTGCGCGCCCATGACGCCGACGTAGAGCAGCAGGTGCGCCGCCCCGTGCTTCAGCGCCGGCACCGGCGCCACCGCCGGCACGTGGTCGAGGTCCAGGCCGCTGCGCACCAGCGTCACGTCCTGCGGATCCCGCCCGCCGCGCTCCACGGCGATGCGGCGCAGCGCCTCGCTGGTGGTGACCACGTGGTCGGCCAGTTTCAGGGTGCAGCGCTCGGCCAGCAGGGTGGCGCGGTACAGCCAGCCCGCGCGGCCGAACTTGGCCAGGAACATCTCCGGCACCGGGTCGTGGTGGTCGAAGATGAAGCGCGTGCCGAACAGCAGCTTGAAGAACCCGGCCACCAGGAAGATGTCGTCCGGCGGGTTGCACGCCTGGATGACGTCGAAGCCGCGCGTCGCCTTGATCCGGCAGGCCAGCACGAATTCCCCCACCAGGGCGGCGGCGTATTCCAGGACGAAGCCCAGCTTGCCCGTCGCCTCGAACGGCAGGCCGTGGCGGTGGACGTGGATGCCGTCGATAAGCTCGTAGCCCTTGGTGTAGCCGTGCGCCTTCGGGCAGATGACGCTGACCTCCCAGCCGTGGCGGTGCAGCGCGTGCGCCTCCTGCCAGACGCGGCGGTCGAGCGGCACGGGCAGGTTCTCGACGATGATGAGGACGCCGGGACGATGGGTCATGGCGGACACCCCGCGGCACGGAACTGCCTTACGGGGTATTCTAACCCTAAAGATGGATCTTCGGGCGATTTCATCCTATGACTTCAGCGGGCGTATCGTCGCATCGCCCTGCGCCGGTTCACATGTGGAAACGATCATGCGTTGGCCGATCGCGCTTTGCCTGCTGCTGCTCACCGCCTGCACGCAATACGGGACGATCCGGGAGACCATGCCGGAGGGGTTCCAGGCGTGGCAGGCGATGCCGCCGGAATACCGCTTCGGCCCCGGCGACGAGATCGAGATCAAGATGATCTACCATCCGGAGCTGTCGGACCGCCTGCTGGTGGCGCCGGACGGCCGGGTCAGCCTGCCGCTGGTCGGCAGCGTGCGGGTGGAGGGCAAGACATCCGACGAGCTGGCGGCCGAGTTGAAGGCGCTCTACCGCAAGGAATTGCGCGAGCCCGAGGTGACGGTCATCGGCCGCGCCTTCGCCTCGCAGCGCGTGCTGGTGGGGGGCGAGGTGATGGCGCCCGGCGTCTACACCATCACCGGGCGCCTGGGCGCCATGCAGGCGGCCATGCTGGCCGGCGGCTTCCGCGAGACGGCGCGGCTCGATCAGGTGGCGCTGATCCGCCGCGGGCCGGACGACAAGCCGATGCTGCGCATCGTCAACGTGGAGGCGGTGCTGAACGGCAGCGGCAGCGGCAACGACGTGCCGTTGGCGCCTTACGACATCGTCTTCGTGCCGCGCAGCACGGTGGCCGAGATCGATCTGTGGGTGGAGCAGTACATCAACCGCACCCTGCCCTTCGGCCGCAGCTTCAACTACTCCATCAACCGCAACACCAACCCGGCCACGCAGTGATGCGCCGCGAGCGGGGGAGCGCCGGCAGCGGGAAGCTTTGGGATCACGAAGCAACAAAGGGGACACAAGGACACAAAGAAGCGCCAGCCCGGCCGCGAACCGGCCGCCGAGCCGAGGCTTCTTTGTGTTCTTGGTGACCTTCGTTGCTTTGTGAGAACCCCAGCCCGGCAACGCCGGCCGTTTACCGCAGCCCGAGCGCCGCCAGGGCATCCGGATCGAAGGCGCGGCGGATCGCCTTGGGGTCGGCGGGGACGACGGCGCCATCGCGCCACAGCTCCACCGGGCCCACCGCCGTGGCGATGCCGAAGACGTCGGCGTAGTCCCACACCGTCCACGGGATGCCGTGCCGCTCCAGCGCCGTGCGCGCGTCGGCCAGCCACGCCCGGCGCGACTCCGGCGGGACCTTCAGGCGCAGCACGCCGAACTCCGTGACCACCACCGGCACGCCGTTGGCACGGCCCCAGGCGGCGATCTCGGCCACCAGCCGGTCCAGCATAGCGGCGTCCCACCGGGCGGCGGCGTAGGCGCGCACCAGGGCCTGTGCCTTCGCCGTCTCCGGCCCCGGCCGGATCGTCACCGTCGCGGGGTCGAGGCGGTGCGAGGGGTAGGCCAGCGCCGCGATCTGCGATTCCGGCGGGCGCGACGCGGTGCCCCAGTTGGCGCCGAAGTGGGTGAACAGGTGCGGCTCGTAGAAGTGGACGACATAGGCGACGCGGGCGTCGCGGAACACGCGGGCGGCGCGCAGCTGGTCCATGATGGTGGGCGCATCCAGGCTGGACAGCAGCACCCAGCGCGTGCGGTCGACGTCGCGCACGGCGGCCAGCAGCCGGCCCTTCAGGTCGTTCCACACGGCGGCGCGGCCGGGGAACTGCGGTTCGTTCAGCGGCTCGAACAGCAGGCGGTCGGCCGGGTGGTGGCGGTAGCGCTCGGCCAGGGCGCGCCAGAAGGCGACGAAGCCGTCCTGCACCGCCGGCTCCCGCTCGATGCGGGTGCGGGCGGCTTCCGGCGGGTGGAAGTCGAGGACGACCGTCAGCCCCGCCGCCAGGATGTCGCGCACCGCCGCGTCCAGCAGGTGCAGCTGCGGCGGGCGGGCCAGCGGCGCGTCGGGAGTCCAGCCCAGGCGGGCCGGGTCGAAGGGCAGCCGCACGTGGTCGAACCCGGCGGCGCGGATGGCGGCGAGGTCGTCGGCCGTCACCGGTTGGCGCCCGCCGTACTGCAGCCAATGGCTGAGGTTCACGCCGCGCCGGATCGGCGGCGCGTCCGCGCGTGCGTCCCCAGCGGCGACCAGCGCCAGCAGCACGCCCAGCGCCGCCCCGGCCAGCCGGCGCCCGGTGCCTGAGGGAACCGCCTCCTCCACCGGTTCCGGCCGGGCGCGGCGGTGCCAGGCGAGCCCGCCGATCAGGACGACGACCAGGATCACCAGCGCCCGGTCCTTGCTGCCCAGGGAGTTGTTCGACGACGCGATCAGCAGGAACGTCAGCGCCGACAGCCACAGCGCGGCCGGCGCCCCGCGCAGCAGCGAGCGCACGAACCACATGAGCGTCGCGGCCAGCGGCACGAAGCCGACCAGCCCGAAGTTCAGCACCCACAGCACCCAGAAGTTCTCGATGGCGTCCGACAGGCCCTGCGCGCGGCGCAGGAAGGCCAGCATCCGCTCCACGCCCAGGGGGCCGATGCCGAACCACAGCTCCGGCGTGCTGACCAGCGCGAAGACGCGGAAGGCGACGATGCGCGTGCGCGCACTGGCGTCCAGGAAGAAGCTGGAGAAGATGCGCTCCCCCAAGCCCAGCCCCACCACCGCGGCGGCGGCCAGCAGCGGGATCAGCAGCAGCACCAGCGAATGGCCGATGGCGTTGCGCACCCCGTGCCGCACGCGCAGCAGCGAGCCCGCCGCCCACACCGTCAGCCACACCGCGCCGAAGCCACCGACCACCACGAAGGCGACGCGGCTGCCGAAGGCCAGCAGGCCCGCAGCCTGCACCAGCAGCGCCAGCGCCCCCAGCACCGGCCGCCCGCGCAGCACCAGCACCGTGGCGAACAGCACCGTGCCGGTGACCAGCGCGTTGTTCAGCGGATGCCCGCCCAGCGCGGTGGCGCGGAAGTGCCGCTCGAACACCGGCTCCCCGCCGATCATGTAGGGGACGAGGCGGTCGCCGCTCACCGCTTCGGCGATGCCCAGCAGCGCGTTGGCGGTGACCAGCACCACGACGCCCGCGAACAGCAGCGCCCGGTGCCGCTCCGGCAGGTGCAGCATCAGCGCCGCGGCGATCAGCGGCATGGCCAGCGTCTCCAGCACGAAGGCGGAGCCGGAGAAGCCGTGGTTGAGCGTGACGTAGGCGAACAGCCCGGCCACCGTTACCCCGTAGAAGGCTGCGGCCGGCACCCGGCGCGCCGTGTCCGCCACCAGCCGCACCGGGTTGGCCGGCACCGCCAGCATCACGAACGCCAGCATCAGCAGATACGAGCCGGGGTGCACCTTCCACACGTACGACCCGCCCGGCACGTTGTACGGGATGCCCAGCGTCACCAGCAGGCTGTCCGAGACCAGCAGGTCGAGTGCCACGCCGACAAAGGCCAGGATGGCGGCCAACTGCGCGCTCACCGCCGCCTCCACCGCGCCAGCAGCGGCCGGGCCGCCTGCCGCAGCACCAGCCACCCGGTGCGCGCCAGGATCTCCAGGTCCAGCCGCACCGACCAGTTGTGGACGTAGTGCAGGTCGAAGGCGATGCGCCGCCGCAGGTCCGCGTCGCTGACGACCGGCCCGGCGAGGCCGTTGACCTGCGCCCAGCCGGTGATGCCCGGCTTCACCGCGTTGCGCCGGGCGTGCCGGGCCAGCTCGTCGTGCGCCGGGTGGCTGCCGATCAGCATGCCGGCCGGATAGGGCCGGGGGCCCACCAGCGACATGGTGCCCTCCACCACGTTCAGCAGCTGCGGCAGCTCGTCCAGGCGCAGGCGGCGCAGCACGCGGCCCACACGGGTGACGCGCGGGTCGTGCACCTCCTCCTGCCGGGCGCCGGCCACGTCGGCGCAGTCCTGGCGCATGGTGCGGAACTTGCGCACGGTGATGATGCGGTCGTGGAAGCCGTGGCGCGGCTGGCGGAACAGCGCCGGCCCCGGACTGTCCAGCCGCACCAGCGCGCCGATCACGAGCATCACCGGCAGGAACAGCAGCAGCAGCGGCAGGCCGAGGAGCAGGTCCTCCGCCCGCTTGACGGCGGCGCCGAAGCGGCCCAGCGGATGGGCAATGTAGGAATGGATGCGTTCGGCGTGCATGGCGGCCTCCGCCGGTCGGTGCGATCAGAGCCAGCGGTAGAGGAACTTCGGTATATGGAAGCGGCGCTTGTTGAGAACGGCGCCCAGGATGGCGGCGCCGGCCTCCTCCAACTCGTCGCGCAGGTGGGCGGCGACGGGGGCGCGGGTTTCCTCCGCCTCCACCACCAGGACGACGCCGTCCATGTGGCCGGCCAGCAGGATGCCGTCGAACACGCCGCTGCTGGCCGGCGCGTCCACCACCACCAGGTCGAAGCCGGCGCGCAGCTGGTCCCAGAACGCCGCCTGCCCGCGCAGGTCCAGCCCCGGCGGCGGGTCCAGGTCGCGGCATTCGCTCACCGCCAGCCGCAGCCCGTCGACCCAGTGGCCGCGCAGGTGCGTGCGCCCGCCGGCGTCGTCCACCCACAGCCCCTTGGTGGGCAGCAGCGCGCCGTCGATGGGCACCAAGTCGCGCCCCGGCGTGCGGGCGGCAAGGTCGCGGAACCACGCGTGCTGCGCGTTCTCCGGCCCGGCGAGGTCGAACAGGAACACCGCCCCGTCGCCCAGCGAGGCCGCCGCCAGCGCGAACATCCGCGCCACCGACGACACGCCGCAGCCAGGGCTGGCGCCGATGAACTGCACGAGCGCGCCGTGCCGGCCGTCATGCCGGTCGCCGCGCCCCTCGCCCAGGCGGCTCATGACCTCGTAATAGAGGTGGCGGAAGTGCCGGCCCCATTCCTGGAAGGCCTCGACGTCAGTCGTCGTCATGACACGCCCTCCCTCTCCCGGGCCGCGGGCAGTGTGGGCAGCGGCCGGGCGGGGCCGAGGGCCGGCGGCTCCGGCGCGCCGCCGTCGGCGTGCGGCAGCGCCAGCAGCACCTTCAGGCCCAGCTGGCGCTCCACCGTTTCCGGCGTAAGGAACACGTCCGACACGGCGGCCTTGGCGAACGCCACCGCGAAGGCGGACAGCAGCCCGGCGAAGACGCCGGCCACGCTCACCAGAAGGCGCGGGTTGGCGTCGCGCTGCGGCGGCAGGGCGGGTTCCACCACGCGGACGTTGGTGGAGAGCTGCTGGTCCATCTGCTCCAGGATCTTCGCCTCCTCCACCTTGAAGGAGTAGGTCTTGTAGCTCTCCTCCATCACCGCGCGCTCGCGCAGCAGCTGGTGGTGGCGCATCTCCAGCTCGCTCAGGGTGGAGACCTGCCCGCGCACCCGCTCCACGCTGGCGGCGAGCGCGGCGCTGCGGGCGGCGAAGCCCTCCACCTGCGGCCCCAGGTCGGCGATCAGCTTCTCCAGGTCCTCGTGCACCGGGTTGCGGCCGACGCGGCGGGTGTCCTGCCGGCGCGGCTTGTCCCCGGCGATGACGGACTGCACCTTGGCGATCTCGCGGTCGACGTCGGCGATGACGGGCGAGTCGGGGTTGTAGCGGTTGGCCAGCTCCTGCCGGCGCAGCTGCAGGTGCAGCAGCGTCGCCTTGGCGGAATCCACCGCCATCTGCGACACGTCCTCGGCGTACAGCTGCACCTCGCGCGGGACGGTGCGGATGGTGCCGCGCGCCGCCTCCAGCCGGGCCTGCGCCATCTCCAGCTCGCCCGTCGCCTGGCTCAGCTGCACCTCCAGGTCCGACAGTTCCTGGAGCTGGACGGAGATCTGCTGCGGCAGGTCGGAGATGCCGTTGGCGCGCGTGAACGCCTCGATGGCGCGCTCCAGTTCGGACAGGCGGCGGACGAAGTCGTCGCGCTGCTCGATCATGAAGGCGGACTGGTCGCGGCGGTAGATGTCGCGCCGCCGGTCCATGTAGTCCTGCACCAGCAGGTTCAGCGCGCGCGCCGCCAGATCGGGCGAGGAATGGCGGAAGGACAGGCGCAGCACGTTGGACTGCAGAACGGGTTCGATCTTCAGCGCCTTTTCGAAGCGGCGCAGCGCCAGCTCCACCCGCTCGCCCGGCAGTTCGGCCTCCGGCGGCACGTCGTCGGCGAGGTCGGGGTAGAGATTGGGGATGCCCAGCGCGAACAGCACGTTGCGCTTCACCGGGCGGCTGATGAGGATCTCCAGTTCCGAATTGATGATCTCGTCGCGGCCGAAGGACAGCACCGCGCCGGCCCCCATGCCCGGCTGGAACGTGTATTCCCGCCCCAGCAGGACGACGAGGCGCGATTGCGCCTCGAACACCGGCGGCTGGAACAGCGCCAGCGCCACGCCGGCCGCCACCGGGATGAGGAAGCTGAGCGCGATCAGCCGCAAATGGCGGAAGCCGAACACCAGCAGGTCGCGCAGCGCGAAGGCGGCGGGCAACGGGCGGGGCTGGCGTGCGTGGCTGCGGCTGGACATGGGTGCACCGTCCAAAACCGGAAGGCGTGCCCGCGACGGGACGCGCCCTTAGAAACCATAGTACTTTAGAGTAAAGTTGCTGAAAATCGCCTTAACGCGGGGCAGCATGCGGCTTCTCGTCCTGGGGTCCCTCAACCCGAACCTGATCCGGGCCAAGCTGGAGCCGCTGGTCGCCTGCGGCTGGGTGGAGCGCGTGCTCTGGCTGGGCCGGCAGGCCGGGCCGGAGTTCCCGAAGGTGGCGTACGAGACGGTGCCGGACGAGCCCGCGCCCATTCGCCGCAGCCTGCATTACCTGCTGCGCGCCCTGGCGGCGGCGCGGCGGGAGCGGCCGGACCTGATCCTCGCCTACAACCTCGTGCCCTTCGGGCTGTACGCGCGGCTGTGCGCCTGGGCCATCGGGCGGCCCTACGCCGTCGCCGTGATCGGCGGCCCGCGGGAGGTGGAGCGCGGCGGCGGCCGGTTGGACAACCGGCTGCTCGCCCGCTGGCCGCTGGTGGGGCGGGCGCTGGCGCCGCTGCTGCCGGGGGTGCTGCGGGGGGCGCGCTTCGTCACCACCACCGGCACGGCGACGCGCGACGCGCTGGTCGCCGCCGGGGTGCCGGGGGAGCGCATCGTGCCGCTGCCCAGCGCCGTGGACCCGGCCCGCTTCCACCCCTCACCCCGGCCGGCCCGGTGGGACGTGCTGACCGTGGCGCGGCTGATCCGGCGCAAGCGGCTGGACCGCCTGCTGGACGTCGTGGAGCGGCTGCGCGCCCGCCACCCCGCCCTGCGCGTGGCGGTGGCCGGCGACGGCCCGCTGCGCGCGGAACTGGCGGCGGAGGTGGCGCGGCGCGGGCTGGGTGATGCGGTGGAATTGCTGGGCTGGCGCGACGACGTGCGGCCCCTGCTGTGGGAGAGCCGGGTCATGGTGCTGACCTCGGCCGCCGAGGGGCTGCCGCTGTCGATGATCGAGGCGATGGGGTGCGGCGTGCCCTGCGTGGCGCCGGCCGTGGGCGACTCGGCCGATTTGGTGCGCGACGGCGTCAACGGCCGCCTCGTGCCGCAGGACGACGACGGCGCGCTGGCGCGGGCGTTGGACGCCCTGCTGCGCGACGAGGCCGCGCGCACGCGCATGGCCGCGGCGGCGGCGGACACGGTCCGCGCCGGCTTCACCACCGCCCACGCCACCCAGCGGTGGGAGGCGATCCGGGCACGCTTCCTGTAGGGGCGATTTTTTCCGCGACACCGGGGGAACCTTCGCCGCGCCGGTGCCACCAAGGATCATCACCGCTTTCAAGGATAGAGACCGACCATGACCAAGAAGACCACGCCCAACCCCCGCCGCCTGTCGATGGACGAAGTGGCCCAGGTGGTCGGCGGCACGGCCGGCGGCCTCAACAACGACAGCCCCCTCGGCGGGACCGGCGTCACCACCGGCCCGGGCTACGAAAGCAGCCACCTCGACCTCAGCGGCATCGACATCCCCACCGAGGACGACAACGTCAGCGTCAACGGCGGCAACTGACGCCGGCCGGATCGGCACGCGCCTGACGTTGGGTTTTCGCTGCCGCTCAACCCAACCTACGGGCGCGTTCCCTCGTAGGTTGGGTTGAGGCCAAAGCCGAAAACCCAACGTCGATGGCGCAGCGGTTCACACCGTAAGCCCTAATAGAACTGGTTGTCGTTGCGGTCGAAGGGGGCGACGGGGATGGTCAGCGTGCCGTCGAAGGTCGTCACGTCCAGCACGAAGCCCGGCGTGCGCGCCGCCACCGGGCCGGGGTCGGCGACGAACAGCTGGAGGAACGTGCGGTCCGGCAGGTTGAGCCCGGCGATGGAACCGTCGCCGCGGTTCACCGTGCGGCCCTGCCAGCGCACCACCAGCACCGGCGACCGGCTGCCCGGCACCGTGTCCCAGCGCAGGCCCGGCAGCGTGCGGTGGCGCAGCCGCATCCAGCGGATGGCGTGGCTGGCCGACGGCCCCAGGTAGTAGTGCAGGTTGTTGAGGTAGAGCCGCAGCTCCGTGTCCCGCTCGCCATCCGGCAGCGGCGCCTTGGACGGGCCGGCCAGATCGTCGTCGGCCGAGCGCCCGAAGATGTAGCAGTACGATCCGCCCGGCGCCTGCGCCCGCGCGGGTGCGGCGAAAAGCAGCGATCCGCACAGCGCCAGGAGGAACCGGCGGCGCGACTGGACCCGTGGGAGGGGCGGTGCCATACTTCCACCGCTTTCGTCATACGACGCTTTCCATCATGCCACCGGCGGCACCGCCACGCCAGTTCCTGCGCAACCTCGGCACCGTCGTCACCGGCACGCTGGCCGCGCAGGCGGCGGCGCTCGCGGCCGTGCCGCTGCTGACCCGCCTGTACGACCCCGCCGCCTTCGGCGCCTTCGGCCTGATGGCCGCCCTGGCCGGCATCGCCGCCACCGTGGCGACGGGGCGCTGGGAATTGGCCGTCGTCCTGCCGGAGCGGGATGAGGACGCGGCCGGGGTGGTGGTGTTGGCGCTGCTCGCCACATTGGCGGCGGTGCTGGGATTGGCGGTGGTGGTGGTGGCTGCCGGGCCGTGGCTGCCGCACGCGGGGCTGCTGTGGTGGTTGCCGCCCATGCTGCTGCTGACCGCGTCGGCGGAGGTGCTGACGCAGTGGAACCTGCGCCGCGAGCGCTACGGCGCCGTGGCCCGCGCGCAGGGTGCCCGCGCCGCCGTGATGGTGGCGGCGCAGGTGGCGGCGGGGGCCGTGGCGCCGGTGCCGGCCGGGCTGCTGGGCGGGCAGGCGCTGGGGCAGTGCGCGCAGGTGGCCACGCTGGCGTGGCGCGACGCGCCGTTCGCGTGGCCGGGGGCCGCGCGGCTGCGCGCGCTGGCGCGGCGCTACCGCGACTTCCCGCTGTACGGGGCGCCGCAGGCGCTGGTCAACGCGCTGTCCCAGTACGGGCCGGCGGTGGTGCTGGCCGCCGCCTTCGGCGAGGCGAGCGTCGGCCTGTACTGGCTGGCGCTGCGCGTGCTGTCGCTGCCCGACACGGTGCTGAACCAGCCCCTGCGGCAGGTCTTCTACCGCGACGCGAGCCGCGACCCGGAGCATCTGCACCGCCGGCTGGCGCGCACGACGCTGGCGCTGGCGGCCGTAGGGCTGCCGGTGCTGCTGGCGGTTGTGCTGGCCGGGCCGGCGCTGTTCGCCTGGGCCTTCGGCGCGGAGTGGGCGGCGGCCGGCGCCTTCGCCCGCTGTCTGGCGCCGTGGTGGTTCCTGGGCTTCGTCAACGTGCCGTGCGTCGCCGTCATCCCGCTGCTGCGCCTGCAAGGGCCGTTCCTGGCGTACGAGGTGGCGCTGGCGGCGGCGCGGCTGGGTGCGCTGCTGCTGGGGGCCATGCAGGGCGACGCGCTGACCGCGGTGGCCGCCTACGCGCTGACCGGGGTCCTGTTCAACGCCGCACTGATCGCCTTCGTCCTGCACGCCGCCCGCCCCGAACGGGTGCGCGCATGATGGAGGCGTTGCGCATCGCGCTGTGGCGCGGCTGGCTGCACCTCACCGGGCCGGTGCCAGGGCAGCTCGCCACGCTGGAGCGGCTGCGCCTCGGCGGGCTGGCGGCTTACCGCGAGGAACGGCTGGCCGCGCTGCTGGCCCACGCCGGCCGTGCCGTGCCGTTCTACCGGCAGCGGCTGGCCGAGGCCGGCGTGCTGGCGGACGGGCGGGTGCGGCTGGACCGCTTCGCCGCCATCCCGCCGCTGACGCGCGCCGAACTGCGCACCCGCTTCGACGATCTGGTGGCCGACGGCGTGGACCGTTCACGCTGCCGCGTCAACGTCACCGGCGGCTCGACGGGGGAGCCGGTGCGGGTGCTGGAGGACGCGGCGGCCGACGCCTGGAACATAGCGGTTAAGCTGCTGTTCGACGGCTGGACCGGCTACCGTCCGGGCATGCGCCGCGCCGTGCTGTGGACCTCGATGCACGAGACGCCGTCGCAGCGCCTGCGCCCGCGCGTGGGGCGGTGGCTGCGCGGCGAGACCTGGGTGGACTGCCTGCGCCTGTCGGACGGGGAGCTGCAGGCGGCGGCGCGCCGGATGGCCGAGCTGCGCCCGCGCCAGATCCTCGCCTTCGCCGACCGGCTGCACGGCATCGCGCGGATGATGGAGGCGGGCCGGGTGCCGGCGCTGACGCCGGACAGCCTCGTCGTCTCCTCCTGCCCCTGCACGCCGCGCATGCGCGCGGCGATCGAAGGCGCCTTCCACGCCCCGCTGTTCGACCGCTACGGCTCGCGCGAGTTGGGCGCGGTGGCCAGCGAGCGCGTGGCGGGCGGCGGGCTGGTGGTGTCGGCGCCCACACATCTGGTGGAGGTGCTGCGCCCCGACGGCAGCCCGGCCCCGCCCGGCGAGGTGGGGGAGCTGGTGGTGACGCTGTTGACCAACCGCGCGATGCCGCTGATCCGCTACCGCATCGGCGACCGCGCCGCCTGGGCGCCCGGCGCCGACGATCCCTGGCCGGTGCTGACGCGCATCCAGGGGCGCACCAGCGACACCTTCACGGCGACCGACGGCGCCACGGTGGACGGCGCCCTGTTCCTCTACGTCCTGGAGGAACGGCCGTGGATCGCCCGCTACCGCGTGACGCAGGAAGCCGTGGACCGCGTGCTGGTGGAGGTGGTGCCGGCCTCCCCGCCGCCGCCGGCCGACCTTGCCGACGTCGAGCGGCGCATCAAGGACGTCATGGGCGCAGCCTGCGCGGTGGAAATCCGCACGGTGGACGACATCCCGGTCAGCCCGTCGGGCAAGTTCCGCTACCTCGTCTCGCGCGTGGCGGGAGCGTGAGCGGCATGGCCGGGCGCATCGCCTTCCTTCTCGGCAATCTCGGCGGCGGCGGGGCGGAGCGCACGATGCTGCTGCTGGCCGGCCGCTTCGCCGCCGCGGGGCACGGCGTCGACCTCGTGCTGGGGCGCGCGGAAGGCGCCCTGGCCGGGGCGGTGCCGGACGGCGTGCGGGTGGTGGAGCTGGGTGCGGCGCGCACGCGCACGCTGGTGCCGAAGCTGGCGCTCTGGCTGCGGCGGGAGCGGCCGGGCGTGCTGCTGTCCACCACCGACGCCGCGAACCTCGCCGCCGTGGCGGCGCGCGCGCTGTCCGGCGTGCCGCTGCGCCTCGTGCTGCGCCAGTCGGAGGCGGTGACGCCCAGCCTGCGCGGCGCCACGCGCTGGCGCGACCGCTGGCGGCTGCCGCTGCTGCGCTGGCTCTATCCGCGCGCCGACGCGGTCGTCGCCATCTCGCACGGCGTCGCCGACGATCTGGTGGCGACGGTCGGCCTGCCCCGCGACCGCGTCACGGTGATCCACAATCCGGTAGATGTCGCCCGCACCGCCGCGCTGGCGGCGGAACCACCGGACCACCCGTGGTTCGCGGCCGGCAAGCCGCCGGTGGTTCTGGCCGTGGGCCGGCTGGTGCCGCAGAAGGATGTCGCCACGCTGCTCGACGCCTTCGCCCGGCTGCGCGCCCGGCGCCCGGCGCGGCTGGTGGTGCTGGGCGAGGGGCCGTTGCGCGCCGCCCTGCTGGCGCGCGCCGAGGCATTGGGCGTGGCGGCGGACGTGGCGTTCCCCGGCTTCATGGCGAACCCCTTCGCGTGCATGGCGCGGGCGGGCGTGTTCGCCCTGAGTTCGCGCTGGGAAGGGTTCGGCGTCGTGCTGGTGGAGGCGCTGGCCTGCGGCTGCCCGGTGGTGAGCACCGACTGCCCCAGCGGCCCGGCCGAGATCCTGGAGGACGGCCGCTGGGGCGCCCTAATTCCCGTGGGCGACGCCGCCCGGCTGGCCGACGCGCTGGCGGCGGCGCTGGACGATCCCGGCGACGCGGACGCCCGCAGACGTCGCGCAACGGACTTCGCGCCGGAACGGGCGCTGCCGGGATATGCGGAGGTGTTGCTTCGTAGGTTGGGTTGAAGCCCAACATCACCGGGGGCGCGGAAACGTTGGGTTTGCGCTGGCGCTTAACCCAACCTACGCATTTTCCTTGCGGAACGCCTCCAACAACGCCGTCCAGCGCTGACGCACTCCGGCGAGCGCCTTCTCCTTCACATGGCCGAAGCCGCGCACCTCCAGCGGCAGGGCGGCCAGCGTCACGGCGGTCGCGTGGTTGTCCGGCGTCAGGGCGCGCAGCAGCTCCTCCACCAGGGCTTCGTACTCGGCGATCAGGCGGCGTTCGGTGCGGCGCTCGGCGGTCCAGCCGAAGACGTCCAGCGGCGTGCCGCGCAGCCGCTTCATGCCGGCCAGCGCGCGGAACACCGGCAGGATCCACGGTCCCAGCGCCATCTTGCGCGGGTCGCCCCCGCCGTCGCGCGGGCGGGCCAGCAGCGGCGGGGCGAGGTGGAAGACCGGCTTCCAGTCGCCCTCGAACCGTTCCTCCAGGCGGGCGCGGAACGCGGGGTCCGTATGCAGCCGGGCCACCTCGTACTCGTCCTTCACCGCCAGCAGCTTGAAGTACGCCCGCGCCACCGCGTCGGCCAGATCCGTGCGGCCGGCCAGCACCGCCGCCTCGCGGGTGCGCACCCGCTCCACGAGGTCGCGGTAGCGGGCCGCGTAGGCGGCGTCCTGGTAGCCGGTCAGGAAATCCACGCGCCGCGCCACCACCTCGTCGATGCGGCGGTCATGCGCCGGCTCCGGCGCCAGCACGGGGGAGAGCGCCTGTGGATCGTGCGCGGCGAGGCGGCCGAAGGCGAAGGCGCGGCGGTTGAGGTCCACCCCCACCCCGTTCAGCTCCATGGCGCGGTCCAGCGCCTCCAGCCCCACCGGCAGCAGCCCCTTCTGGAACGCGTAGCCCAGCAGGAAGACGTTGGCCAGCATGGCGTCGCCGAACAGCGCGGTGGCGATGCGGCTGGCGTCCACCGCGTCCACGCGATCCGCCCCGGCGGCGGCGCGGAGCGTGGCGAGCAGGCTTTCGGCCGGCGGCTGGCCGGCGGGGTTGCGGGTGAAGGCGCCGGTGGGCACCACGTGGGTGTTGGCGACCACGCGCGTGTGGCCGGCCCGCACGGTGCGCAGCGCGTCGGTGTTGACCGACACCAGCGCGTCGCAGGCCAGCACGAGGTGCGCCTGCCCCGGCTCGATGCGCGCCTGGTTCAGCAGCTCCGGCCGGCGCGACGTGCGGACGTAGCTGTAGACCGCCCCGCCCTTCTGCGCGAAGCCGGTGAAGTCCAGCACGCTGGCCGCCTTGCCCTCCAGGTGCGCGGCCATGGCCAGCAGCGCGCCGACGGTCACCACGCCGGTGCCGCCGACGCCGGCGACCAGCACCTCCGCCGGCTCGAACGGCAGTTCGCGGAAGGGAACCGGCAGCGCCGCCAGTGCGACGGCGAAGCGCGCCTCCAGCGCGCCCGAGTCCGGCTTGCGCAGCGTCCCGCCCTCCACCGTCACGAAGCTGGGGCAGAAGCCCGCGACGCAGGAATAGTCCTTGTTGCAGGAGGACTGGTCGATCTGCCGCTTGGTGCCGAACGGCGTCTCCACCGGCTGTATCGACAGGCAATTGGACTTGCGCCCGCAGTCGCCGCAGCCCTCGCACACCAGCTCGTTGATCACCACGCGGCGCGGCGGGTCGGGCATTTGGCCGCGCTTGCGGCGGCGGCGCTTCTCGGCCGCACAGGTCTGCTCGTAGACCAGCGCGGTCACGCCGGGCGTGTCGCGCAGCTCGCGCTGCACGGCGTCCAGCTCGTCCCGGTGGTGGATGGTGGTCAAGGGGGCGAGGCCGCGGGCCGGGCGGAACTTGTCCGGGTCGTCGCTGACCACGGCGATGCGCCGCACACCCTCGGCGCGCAGCTGCTGCGTGACGGCGGCGACGGAGATCGGCCCGTCCACCGGCTGGCCGCCGGTCATGGCGACGGCGTCGTTGTAGAGGATCTTGTAGGTGATGTTGACGCCCGCCGCCACCGCCTGCCGGATCGCCAGCGAGCCGGAGTGGTAATAGGTCCCCTCGCCCAGATTCTGGAAGACGTGCCCGCGCTTGGAGAAGGGTGCTTGGCCCACCCAGTTGGCACCCTCCCCGCCCATGGGCGTCAGCCCCTCCACCCCGCGCTCCATCCAGGACGCCATGAAGTGGCAGCCGATGCCGGCCAGCGCCTTGCTGCCGTCGGGCACGCGGGTGGAGGTGTTGTGCGGGCAGCCGGAGCAGAAGTAGGGCTGGCGGACCAGCGGCGGGGCCGGCGTGCCCGCGGCCGGCAGCAGCTCCGCCAGACGGGCGGAGACATCGCGCTCCGGCAGGCGCCGCTTCAGCCGCGCGGCCAGCGCCTTGGCGACGATCCACGGCCGCAGCTCGCCCGTGCGCGGCAGCAGCGGCGCGCCCGTCTCGTCCGTCTTGCCGGTCACGGCGCGCGGGCGCTCGGATTCGCTCTGGTGGAACAGCAGCTCCTTGATTTGGCCTTCGACGACCGGCGCCTTCTCCTCGACGACGAAGACCTCCTCGGCCCCGGCCACGAAGTCGCGCATGCCGTGCGGCTCCAGCGGCCAGGACAGGCCGACCTTGTAGACGCTGATGCCGAGGTCGCGCGCCTCCATCTCGCCGATGCCCAGCAGGCGCAACGCCTCCATCAGGTCCAGGTGCGCCTTGCCGGTGGTGACGATGCGCAGCCAGCCGCCGTCGCCCAGGACCCGCCGGTCCAGCGGGTTGGCGCGGGCGAAGGTGCCTACGGCGTCAAGCTTCGCCGCCAGCCGCTCCTCGATGCGCAGGCTGGGGTAGTCCGGCCAGCGGTAGTGCAGGCCGCCGGGCGGCACCGGGTGGCCGACCGGCGTGCGGAACGCCCGCTCCACATCCGGCAGGTCGACGGTGGCGGCACTCTCCACCGATTCCGAGATCGCCTTGAAGCCCACCCAGTACCCGGAGAAGCGCGACAGCGCGTAGCCGTACAGGCCGAAGTCCAGGTATTCGCGCACGCCCGACGGGTTCAGAATGGGCATGGACCACGCGATGAAGGCCAGATCGCTCTGGTGCGGCATGCTGGACGACACGCAGCCGTGGTCGTCGCCCGCCACCACCAGCACCCCGCCGCGCGGCGAGCTGCCGTAGGCGTTGCCATGCTTCAGCGCGTCGCCGGAGCGGTCCACCCCCGGCCCCTTGCCGTACCACAGCGCGAAGACCCCGTCGCACCGCCCCTCGCCGCTGGCCTCCACCTGCTGGCTGCCCAGCACGGAGGTCGCCGCCAGATCCTCGTTGATGCCCGGCTGGAAGGTGATGCCCTGTCCGGCCAGCTGCTCGCGCGCCTGCCACAGCGCCTGATCGAGCCCGCCCAGCGGCGAGCCGCGGTAGCCGCTGACATAGCCGCGCGTGTTCAGCCCGGCGCGCCGGTCCCGCTCGGCCTGCAGCATGAGGAGGCGCACCAGCGCCTGCGTTCCCGTCAGGAAGACCCGCCCCTGCGCGCGGTCGTAGCGGTCGTCCAGGCGGTAGTCCCTGTCGATCGTGCGGATCGAGCCGTCCATCCTCCGCCCCTCCCATTTTTATGGAAAGTAGGGCGCGGCGGTGGGTTTTTCGATTCCGGCCTTCGGGGAGGCCGGCGGCGCAAGGGGAGAGGCCGCCCGGCTATGCCCGTTCCCGCACGGGGATGGGGCCGGGGCGGCGCACGTGTTCGATCACCCGGACCACCTCGCCGTCGCGCACGCCGACGAGCCGCCACTCGCTGCCGGGGGCGGGGGTGGCCGCCATGTCGGCCGCCAGCCGGGCCGAGAAGAAGGCGCGTGCCTCGGCCAGATTGTCGAAGGCACCGCACAGGTACCAGACATCCGGCATGTAATTCGGACCACGGTAGTTCACGTGGTATTCGGCGCCATCATCCGTCATGGAGCCTCCTGCCTGATGCGTACGACACTGCATTTTATAGCGCACGGGCCGATCGTCACCCCTGGCCTTTGGGTGTAGGCGCGCCTGGCATGCTCTGGCGCAAATGGTGCTGCCGCTCGCAAGCTGGAGCGCGGCTAAGCGCCCGTTGCCTACTGAGCCATCTATAGCTATTATCGATCCGGCGTTAACGATAGCCAGGATTTTTGCAACATAACCTCGTCGCATTCAGAAAAATGCAAACAAAAGAAAGGTGCCGCCATGCAATCTATAGCTTTTTTTAATAACAAAGGTGGCGTTGGAAAAACAACGCTGCTCTGCAATGTCGCAGCATATGTCAGCATTTACTGTGACAAAAAAGTGTGTGTCGTAGACGCCGACCCTCAATGCAATGCGACCCAGTATTTCTTTGAGGAAGATGTTGTAGAGTCCATTTACGACGACGACAATGCTTTTACTATTTATAAGATAATCGAGCCTTTGGCCGCAGGAGAAGGGTACACAAAGCGACTCTATACAAGAAAGTCAAAAAAGTTTAAAGTTGACGTTCTTCCTGGGGACCCCCGCCTTGCCCTTACAGAGGACTTGCTAGCAAAGGATTGGGAGGAGGCCAAAGCTGGCGGAGTTCGCGGCATGAAGACTAGCCTTGTCTTCTCTGAATTGAACAGTAGACTTGAGTCGTACGACTACGTATTCTATGATGTCAGCCCATCTCTTGGAGCCCTAAATAGAGCCATTATGTTGAGCTCAGACTATTTTATCAGCCCTGTATCTCTAGACATCTTCTCACTAAAGGCATTTGAAAACATCGCAAACTGGATTGAGGATTGGTGGGGTGACTGGAATAGAGGTATATTGAATATTAAAGGGAAGGGGACCCCGCCAGATTTTCGATACAGCAAGCCAAAGTTTATCGGCTATGTGACTCAGCAATATCTGGCAAAAAAGGATAGCCAAGGCCAAAAGCGCGCCGTCATGGCTTATGAGAAAATTAGGGAACGCATAGACGGTGTTATCAAGAAAAATAATTTGGCTGACAGTATCTCTAGTACCCAGGAATACGAGATTGGCACAGTCCCAAATCTATTCAGCTTGGTCCCAATGTCACAAAGCAACCATACACCCATTTTCCAATTAAGCGCTCGCGATGGAGTCGTTGGCGCGCACTTCTCGAAAGTCAAAGATTCCAAAGGAATATTTGAGAAAGTTTCCCTCCAGCTTCTTGATCGGACTACGCCATGATTGAGTGGCCAGACAAATTAGTCAATGACCTTGCTCGTCGACGCGCCATCATTGTAATCGGCAGCGGAGTGTCCCGACATTCTACTGGAGAAGGAGACGTACGACCACCAACATGGAAACAATTTCTTGAGAAAGCAATGGAAGAATGCCCCGACCGGAAATCATTGAAAACGGTGGAGGAAGCAATATCGTCCGGCGACTATCTGCATGCATGCGAGTGGCTTAAGAAGCGCTACGAAGAGGGCTGGATTCCATATTTGCGACGCACGTTCTCACGGCCAGCATTCAAGCCATCCGAAATACATCAGGAGATCTTAAATCTGGACTGCCGGATAGTGTTTTCACTTAATTTTGATGACATATACGAGCGCCACGCCAGCAGTATCAATAAGAGATCATATATTGTAAAGAGCTACTATGATACGGACGTCGCGGAGTTTCTTCGCGGAAATGATAGATACATAATCAAAGTTCACGGAAATTTGAACTCGCCTCACAATCTAATATTCAGCCAGAAAGACTACTCAGAGGCACGGATAAAACACTCAGCATTCTATCAAGCATTTGACGCAGCGCTTCTTACGCACACCTTTCTATTCATTGGATCCGGACACTCAGATCCCGACATCAACCTAGTATTGGAGAACCAAAATTTCAGCTTTCCCGCTCAAGATCCGCACTATTTTCTGGGCGCCAGCGGCTTTAGCGAAGACCGCAAAGCATCACTACGAGAAAATAGAAAGCTGAAGGTGCTGGAGTATGATCCAGCAGATGAATTTCACTCCGGTCTAGTCGATGAGATTAAAGAGTTAGCCGCACGAGTAGAATCAGAGAGGTACGATATCTCTCAGCTTACATCATGGTAGATCGCAACATTACAATCTCTAGCCACCACTCTTTTGGGCCGCCAAAATCTGATCCAGTCATGAATTTCTGAAAAGAAATGGCGGCCCCAAAAGCTCTCCTGGCTAATACACTTCCTTTAGAAGGCGGCGCCACGCCCCCACTGATCCAACACATGATTCCACTTTGTCCGGCCGCCGCAAGTCCGACAGCGCGTTGGTGTCGAGCAGGAACATCAGCTGAGATCCGCCGGCCGTGCGAATCCGTCGTCGAGCCGGGGCGGATCGAAGTCGAAATCGGCCTCCGCATCGTCCTGGCGCAGCATCTCCAGAATCGAGCCGGAGCCTTCGCCGGACAGGCGCCGGAAGCTCTCGTAGGTGAGCAGCACAAAGGCCGGCTGCCCGCGGTCAGTCACGATGACCGGCCCGTCTTCCGCCGCCCGCTTCGCTTCGCTGGGGTTCTGGTTGAACTCCCGGCTGGACATCATCCGACCCATGGCCCGCCTCCGCTCGCCGCAGATGATCCTACGATACTACACAATCGGTCGACAGCGCAGAAAAGCAAAGAGGCCGCCCACAAGGGGCGGCCTCTCGCTTCACGTCAGGTCCTGGCCGGCCTTACGAGCAGCCGGTCGTGCTGCCGCAGGTGTCGCACTTCAGGCAGGTGCCGTTGCGGACCAGCGTCATGTTCCCGCACTCGCCGCAGGGGTCGCCCTCGTAGCCGCGCGCCTTGGCCTCGCGGATGCGGTCGAAGCGGTTGTCCGAGTAGGTGCCGCCGTAGGCGGTGCTGACCGGGGTGTGCGCCGTGGCGTGGCCGCCGTAGGTGGCCGTCGCGGTGGCGACCGCCGCCGACTGCGTCACCGCCGTGTGCGCCGCCGCCGCCGTGCCGGAGGCCGCGGCCATCGCCATGGCGGCGACGGCGCGCTGGGCCTGACCGCCGTCCAGCACCCGCAGGTTGTTGCGGACGTAGCCGGTGGAGGCCACCTTGCGGACGATGTCCTGCGGCTGCACCTCGGACTCCGGCAGGTCGCCCTGCTTGTCGCCGCTGCCGACGGTGAACGGCAGCAGGTCCTCCGTCGTGGCGTGCGACAGGTCGTGGCGGCCGAGGTAGGAGATCGCCAGCTCGCGGAACAGGTAGTCGATCACCGAGGTCGCCATCTTGATGGCGTCGTTGCCCGACACCATGCCCGACGGCTCGAAGCGGGTGAAGGTGAACGCCTCCACGAACTCTTCCAGCGGCACGCCGTACTGCAGGCCGATGGACACCGCGATGGCGAAGTTGTTCATCAGCGAGCGGAAGGCGGCGCCCTCCTTGTGCATGTCGATGAAGATCTCGCCCAGGCGGCCGTCCTCGTACTCGCCGGTGCGCAGGTAGATCTTGTGGCCGCCGACCATGGCCTTCTGCGTGTAGCCCTTGCGGCGGTGCGGCAGCTTCTGGCGCTCGGCGATCTTGCGCTCGACGATCTTCTCGATGACGCGCTCGACGACGCGCTCCGACACGATCTGGGCGCGGGTGGCGTTCGAGGACTCGACGATCGTGTCGACGGTCTCGGCCTCCTCGTCCTCCAGCAGCTGCGCCTGCAGCGGCTGGCTGAGCTTCGAGCCGTCGCGGTACAGCGCGTTGGCCTTCAGGCCCAGGCGCCAGGACATCAGGTAGGCGTCCTTGCACTCCTCCACCGTGGCCGAGTTCGGCATGTTGATGGTCTTGGAGATGGCGCCGGAGATGAAGGGCTGGGCGGCCGCCATCATGGTGATGTGGCTGGCCCACGACAGGAAGCGCTTGCCGATGCGGCCGCACGGGTTGGCGCAGTCGAAGACCGCCAGATGCTCGTCCCGCAGGTACGGCGCGCCCTCCAGCGTCATGGCGCCGCAGCAGAAGGTGTTGGCCGCCTCGATCTCGCCCTTGGTGAAGCCCAGATGCGTCAGCAGGTCGAAGTTGGGGCCATCCATCACGGCGGCCGGGATGCCCAGCGTGCCGGTCAGGAAGTCCGCACCCAGCGTCCACTTGTTGAAGACGAACTTGATGTCGAAGGCGCTGGCCAGCGCGTTCTCCAGCTTCACCAGACCCTCGTCGGTGAAGCCCTTGGCGCGCAGGGCGTCGTGGCCGATGGCGGGCGAGCCCTTCAGCGTGCCGTGGCCGACCGCGTAGCGCTCGATCTCGGCGATCTCGTCCTCGTCATAGCCCAGCGTGCGCAGGGCCTCCGGCACCAGCCGGTTGACGATCTTGAAGTAGCCGCCGCCGGCCAGCTTCTTGAACTTCACCAGCGCGAAGTCCGGCTCGATGCCCGTGGTGTCGCAATCCATGACCAGGCCGATGGTGCCGGTCGGCGCGATCACCGTGGCCTGCGCGTTGCGGTAGCCGTGCTTCTCACCCAGGCTCAGCGCCTTGTCCCAGGCGCGGCGGGCGGCCAGCGCCAGCTCGCTGTCCGGGCAGTCGGCCGCCTCGAACGGCACCGGCTTCACCGACAGGCCCTCGTAGCCCTCCGTCTCGCCGAAGGCGGCGCGGCGGTGGTTGCGGATGACCCGCAGCATCGACAGGCGGCTCTTCTCGAAGGCCGGGAACGGCCCCAGCTCCTCCGCCATCTCGGCCGAGGTGGCGTAGGCGACGCCGGTCATCACCGCCGAGATGGCGGCGCAGTAGGCCCGGCCTTCGTCCGAGTCGTACGGCAGGCCGGACGCCATCAGCAGGCCGCCGAGGTTGGCGAAGCCGAGGCCGAGCGTGCGGAACTCGTAGGAGAGCTGGGCGATCTCCTTCGACGGGAACTGCGCCATCAGCACGGAGACTTCCAGCACGACGGTCCACAGGCGGCAGGCGTGCTCGAACGCCTCGACGTCGAAGGCGCCGTTCGGCATGCGGAACGACAGCAGGTTCAGCGACGCCAGGTTGCACGCCGTGTCGTCGAGGAACATGTACTCCGAGCAGGGGTTCGACGCGTTGATGCGGCCGGACTCGGGGCAGGTGTGCCAGTCGTTGATGGTGGTGTCGTACTGCACGCCCGGATCGGCGCAGGCCCAGGCGGCGTAGCCGATCTTGTCCCACAGGTCGCGGGCCTTCAGCGTCTTGTGGACCTTGCCGTCGATGCGGCGGATCAGGTTCCAGTCGCCGTCCTCCTGCACCGCCTTGATGAAGTCGTCGGAGATGCGCACCGAGTTGTTGGAGTTCTGGCCGGCCACCGTCAGGTAGGCCTCCGAATCCCAGTCGGTGTCGTAGGTGCGGAAGTCGATCGCGGTGAAGCCCTGGCCAGCGAACTGGATCACGCGCTGGATGTAGTTCTCCGGGATCTGCGCGGCGCGGGCGCCGATGATCGCCTTGCGCAGCTCGCGGTTCTCCTTCGGGTCGAGGCCGTTCTGGGCGGCGGCCATGACGCGGTTCATATGCTCCTGGCAGATCTTGGAGCCGGCGACCAGGGCGGCCACCTTCTGCTCCTCGACGACCTTCCAGTCGATGTAGGCCTCGATGTCCGGGTGGTCGAGGTCGACGGTGACCATCTTGGCCGCACGCCGCGTGGTGCCGCCCGACTTGATGGCGCCGGCGGCGCGGTCGCCGATCTTCAGGAAGCTCATCAGGCCCGACGACTTGCCGCCGCCCGACAGCTTCTCACCCTCGCCGCGCAGGCGGGAGAAGTTGGAGCCGGTGCCCGAGCCGTACTTGAACAGGCGCGCCTCGCGCACCCACAGGTCCATGATGCCGCCCTCGTTGACGAGGTCGTCGGCGACCGACTGGATGAAGCAGGCGTGCGGCTGCGGGTGCTCGTAGGCGGACGCGGAAGAGGTCAGCAGGCCGGTCTTGAAGTCGACGTAGAAGTGGCCCTGGCCCGGGCCGTCGATGCCGTAGGCCCAGTGCAGGCCGGTGTTGAACCACTGCGGGCTGTTCGGGGCCGCCATCTGGGCGGCCAGCATGAAGCGCATCTCGTCGAAGAAGGCGCGGGCGTCGGCCTCCGAATCGAAATAGCCGCCCTTCCAGCCCCAATAGGTCCAGGTGCCGGCCAGACGGTCGAAGACCTGCTTGGCCGAGGTCTCGCCGATAGTGCGCTTCTCCTTCGGCAGCGCGGCCAGCGCGGCCTCGTCCGCCGTCTTGCGCCACAGCCAGGAGGGAACGGTGTTCTCCTCGACCGGCTTCAGCGCGGCGGGGACGCCGGCCTTGCGGAAGTACTTCTGCGCCAGGATGTCGCTGGCGACCTGGCTCATGCCCTCCGGCACCTCGATGTCGGACTGCGAGAACACGACCGAGCCGTCCGGATTGCGGATCTCGCTGCCGGCGCGGCGGAAGCCGATGGCGGCGTAGGCGTCCTGCCCCTCGATCGTAAAGCGTCGCTGGATCCGCATGGTGATTCGGGCTCCCTTCCTCTGCCTGTCGTATGGCCTAGACCGCGCATGCGCTGGCTCATAGGCACCAGATGCTGTATGGTGGCGGCATCCTAACACGATCGATTGGGGCGGCAAGCTCTTTCACCAGATGTTGGGCCCCTCGACCTGACCTATCCCCAGCATATTGACACGTTGTGGATAACGGGCAAAACCGCCGGCGGTTCCCGCCGTTTTTCCGCCAGATCGCGAGTCGCCCGCGCCGGCAAGTGCCGTGCGCCGCGCCGCAAGTGGCGGGAGTCACGAACGCCGGGCGGGCGGAAATTGTTTCAAAGTCATGACAGGTAACGCCAGCGCGTTCCAGCGCCCCGGCGGCGACAGCGCGCGGCCCGAATCCTTACCCCGTCGGAATCACCATTTGCACGGTGCGGGGCCGGAGTTGTTCACACGTTATCCACCGGGTGTTGGGGATAATTCCGGCGGCGGAATGTCCGGCGGAAGGCGGCGACGGCGCGGCGTTCGGCCGCGGGCGGGCCAGGCACACCACCGGACACAAGATGTAGTGGGCTACTCGATGCGCACGATGCCGCGGCCGGCGATGCCGGCGCGGTAGGCCTCGGCCACGGAATCGTCGAAACGCTGCTCGCCGCGCCAGTCGTCGCCGGCGTAGATGGGGCGGCCGAAGGGGCGCAACGTGTCCAGGAACTCCTGCCAGCTCTGGCCGCCGCGCAGGCGCACGCGGGGGTGGGCGACGGCGAGGTCGGGGCGCAGGTAGAACACCTCCGGCGGGCCGAAGCCGAAGACATAGACGCTGCCCGGCGGCACGGCAGCGAGGCGTTCGGCCTCCGCCCGCCGGACCGCCTCGTAGGACGGGGCGCCGGACGCGCGGAAGGCGAGCCACGGGCGCACCGTGTACTGCGCCACCCCGGCGAGGCCCAGCGCCAGCACGCAGGCGGTGAGCAGCCACGCCGCCCGCCCCTGCCGGCGCAGCACGCGCCAGAACGCCCAGACGGCGATGGGCAGCAGCCCCGTCGTCACGAATCGCGGGTCGAAGCCGTCGAAGTACTGCCGCGCGCGCAGCAGCACCACGGCGGCGAAGAAGGTCAGCCCGGTGACCAGCGCCCAGCGGGCGAAGCGGTCGGCGACCGCGTTCGCCGTCCGGTCGGCCGCCGGCACCTCGCGCCTGCCGTCGCGTGACGCCAGCAGCACCACGGCCAGCGCCGGCAGGCCGAACAGCAACGCGTTCAGCGCCAGCCCGCGCGCGTCCAGCGCGACGTCGAAGAACGCCGGGTTGACGGCGCCCCAGAAGCCGCGCGCCGCCTGCATGGCCAGTTCGCCCAGCGGCGTCTGGTTGGGGATGCGCGTCGTCCCGGTGGCGAGCCCGGTGTGGGCGAGGTTGTTCCACAGGTACAGCGCCGCCAGCCCGCCCGCCACGGCCAGCGCGCCGGACAGGGTAAAGGCCATGCGCCAGCGCCGCCGCCGCGCCGCGTGCAGCACCGCCAGCCCGCCGACCAGGAAGGCGAAGGCGCCGACGTAGCGCAGAAGGAACAGGCCCAGCGCCGCCGCCGCGACGCCAGCGGCTACCGCGACCGCGCGCTCCGTCTCCTCGGCCGCCGCCAGCAGGCGGATGAGGAGGAACTGGAGCAGCAGGAACGGCGCCTCGGCCAGCGTCCAGGCGTGGGTGTCCAGAACCGGCCAGAACAGGTAGAGCCCGCCCGGCGCCAGCGCCCAGGCGCCGAACACCCGGTACAGGACGAACAGCCCGCCGCCGATGCAGGCCATGTTCAGCAGCTTCGCCGCCCAGAACACGTCCACCGGAAGCAGCGCGTTGACGGCCGCGATGAGGAACGGGTAGCCCATCGGCCAGACGGAGAAGAGCGGGAACAGCGTGTCCGGCCGGTCGATGCCGCTCTTGAACACGCCGGCCCCCAGCCCGCGCCCCTCCAGGATGAAGCGGGCAAGGCGCATGTAGAGCGTGCTGTCGTTGTTCAACAGGCCGATCGGGCTGATCCAGCTGGCCACCGCAACGGTGCCCGCCGCCAGCGCGAACACGGCCAGCAGCGCCCACGGCGTGACGCGCGCGAGGAGGGCCGGCGGCATGCGTCAGTCGCCCGCGCCGCGGGTGTGCAGCGATTCGAAGCGGGGGGCGTCGGCGACCGGCCGGGCCTTGGGCTTGGACCAGGTGAAGGTGGAGCTGACGCCGAAGTTCCACACCGCACCCACCGTTGCCCCCAACAGGCCGGCCAGCGGCCAGGGTGCCCCCAGCGTGAACAGCGATTCCGCCACCTGCAGGTTCACCACGGCGCCGATGGCGCAGGCCACGTAGAAGGACGCCAGCCCCCACAGGAAGCGGCGGCCCTTCAGGCGCCGGTCGCGGTAGGTGAACTGGTTGTTCAGGTAGAAGTTCACGGTCATCGCCGCCGCCGTCGCCGTCGCCTGCGCCGCCACGAAGCCCAGCCCGGCGACGCGGAAGGCCAGCGCCAGCAGCGACAGGTGCACGGCCACGCCGAAGGCGCCCACCAGAACGAACAGCACGAAGCGGATGGGGATCAGCTTGCCCACCAGCTTGTCGGCCAGCAGGATGGCGAACTCCAGCATCACCAGGGTGTCGAGCTTGCTGGCGCCGCTGTGGCGCTGGCGGAAGTGCAGCGGCACCTCGCCGAAGCGCAGGGGGCGCGGGGCCGAGGCGAAGAGGTCCAGCAGGATCTTGAAGCCCTGACCGGAGAGGTTGCGCGCCGTCTCCTCCAGCACCTCGCGCCGCAGCAGGAAGAAGCCGCTGAGCGGGTCGGTGAGGCGGGCGCCGGTGACGAGGCGGCTGAGGCGGATGCCGACGCGGCTCAACCGCTCGCGCGCGGAGGAGAAGCTGCCCAGGCTGGAGCCCTCGGCGAAGCGGCTGGCGACGACGATGTCCAGCGCCTCGCCCTTCAGCTTGGCGAGCATGCCGGGCAGCAGCGTCTCGTCGTGCTGGAGGTCGGCGTCCATGACCGCGATGGCCGGTGCGGCGGTGCTGAGCATCCCCTCGATGCAGGCGGACGACAGGCCGCTGCGGCCGATGCGGTGCAGGCAGCGCACGTTGGGCCGCTCCTGCGCCAGCCGGCGCAGCAGCTCCGTCGTGCCGTCGGTCGAATCATCGTCGACGAAGATGGCTTCCCAGGCCAGCCCGGCCAGGACCCGGTCGAGCCGCTGGAGGAGCGGCACGATGTTGCCGACCTCGTTCAGCGTCGGGATGACCACGGCGAGTTCGACGGACATAATGCGGGCGTCGGCCTTTGTTTCCAGTCGCGCCAGCTTTAAGGCCGGGGTGCC
>Ga0196970_1000456_pt1 | contig 47338 bp, 35 predicted proteins | sample S1v_513CmetaG_FD_148672 | JGI IMG/M metagenome (GOLD analysis project Ga0196970, IMG submission 148672) | Soil microbial communities from Anza Borrego desert, Southern California, United States - S1+v_5-13C | ecosystem: Environmental > Terrestrial > Soil > Desert | place: USA: California... | reverse complement strand
CGGCACGCTGCGGGCGTACTCCAAACACAGGGTGAGCGAAAATGTTCTCAACCAGCCGGGCGAACAGGACATTACTGCCCACGTAAACTTTTCAGCGATTCAGCGCGCGGGCGAAGAGCAGGGGCTCATTACGGAGGCATTTGTATCGCAGGAACGCTTTCTTGTGGGAATTGCGGAACAAACGTGGAAGGGGCAAGGCGGCTTTGTGGAATGGGATGCGGCGCGGAAAAGGCAGTTTCAAACTCTGGTGCATCCTCAACACCTGGGTCGCGCGTTCCGGGTTTTGGTGCAACGCCGCGTCCCGTCTCAGGCGCCCGGTTCTGTCCCGGGCGCGCCCAGTTCGTAGTTCAAAATTGAAAGGCAGTAGACTGCCGCGGTTTCCACGCGGAGCACAAGCTGGCCCAGTGTAATCGGCCGCGCGCCCGCTTCCTCGATGATCCGAACTTCCTCGGGCGTGAGATCCCCTTCGGGACCAATCCAGACACACACGGATTTTGGCCTGTGGTGGTGCCGGGCCATGAAGCCGTCGAAATACTCGCGCGGATGACGGCTGCCTGGCTGGAGCGACGCGATCAGCGGCAAATCAAACTTCTCCGCGCGCCGAATGAATTCGATCGGTGTCACGGGTGGTTCAACCTTCGGCAACCAGGGCGCGCCGCACTGCTTTATGGCTTCCACCGCCACGTGCTGCCATTTGCCGGCCTTGGTTTCTGACGCATCATCGTCGAGGCGCGTCGCCACGCGTTCTGTGATCAAAGGCACGATTCGTTGGACGCCAAGTTCCGTGGCCTTTTGGATAATGCTTTCGATGATCTTGCCCTTGGGCAGCGCCTGAAGAAGGGTGATGGAAAAGGGCGGCGGATCGTTTCGAACCCGTTCGATAACCGCGACATCCACGTGTTTCTTCCGCACGGTCTCGACACGGCAGCGCAGCGCGGTTCCTGTGCCATCCAACACCGTGACGAGTTCGCCTGAGCGAACCCGCAGCACGGAGCTGGCGTGATGTGCCTCCCGCTCCGGGAGGGAAAACATCTCGCCTTGGGATTGATCGGGTGGAACGTAAAAGCGATGCATGGTTCGGCGGAAGATGCAGGCTGCTTTAGAACCGGCGGCGGCTTGCGTCCGTCCGGTTCCGCAGGTCACCCAACGTTCACTGGAAAAGGCTTTTTGCTTTTTCGAAAAAGCTCTGGCTGATCGGGCTTTCCTTCCCGTTGCACAGCTCTGCAAATTCCTGAAGTTTCGCCTTCTGTTCCGCATTCAGGTGCGTCGGAACCTCAACATTGATCCGCACGTGGAGATCGCCGTGGCCGTATCCCTGAACGTTTTTAACGCCCTTGCCTTTCAAACGGAACATCGTCCCCGGCTGCGTGCCGGCAGGAACTCGAATCTCGGTTTTGCCTGTCAGTGTCGGAACCTGAACTTCCGCGCCCAAGGCGGCCTGGACGAAGCTGACGGGCACTTCACAGAGCAGGTCGTCGCCATCGCGCTGGAACATCTCGTGCGGTTTGACGTGCAGCACCACGTAAAGGTCGCCCGAAGGCCCGCCGCGCAGGCCTCCTTCTCCGTTGCCAGCGGAACGCAAACGCGATCCGGTGTCCACGCCCGCCGGAATGCGCAGTTTGATCTTGGAAGTCGTGTCGCGGCGTCCCTTGCCATGGCAGGTCTTGCAGGGGCGTTCAATGATCCGGCCCGCGCCTTGGCAATGCGGGCAGGTTTGCGCAATGCTGAAGATGCCACGCGAACTGATTACCTGGCCGCGGCCGCCGCATGTGGCGCAGGCTTTCGTTCCCGAGCCGGCTTCGGCGCCCGAACCCTTGCACGGCTCACAGCGATCCTGTTTCGTGACCGTGATTTCCTTTTCGCAACCGTGCGCCGCTTCCTCGAACGTGATTTCCAGGTCGTATCGCAGGTCATCGCCTCGCTGCGGCTGAAACGGATCCGAACGTCCGCCTCCGAAAAATTCATCGAAGATGCTGCCGCCTCCGAACACTTCGCGGAAAATATCCGCAGGATCGTGAAAGCCACCGCCGCGGGCGAAGCCGCCGCCTGATCGACGATCAAACGCTGCATGGCCGTGTTGATCATAGACGGCGCGCTTTTGCGGATCGTTCAGCACCTCGTAAGCCTCGCCAAGTTCCTTGAACTTTTCCTCGGCCGCCTTGTCGCCAGGGTTCTTGTCTGGATGAAACTTGATTGCGAGCTTGCGGTAGGCCTTCTTGATTTCCTCCGCATCCGCGGATCGTGCAACTCCCAGGATGTCGTAATAATCGCGCTTGGCCATAGGTCAGGGAGCCGTCGGTGCCTTGGCAACGATGACGGTGGCCGGACGAATCAGGCGTTCCCGCAGCCGATAACCCGTGCGCAATTGCTGGAGCACGGTGCCCTCGGCCGCTTCGGAAGATTCCTGCTGGGAAACCGCTTCGTGAATATTGGGATCGAACGGCTGGCCCGTGGCATTGATCTCCTCGAGGCCTGTTTCCACGAGCACGTTCTTGAGCTGCTGCAGGATCATGTTCACGCCTGTCGCCATGGATTGCGATGCCTCCGTGCCGGCGGTTTGGGCGGCGGCCAGGGCGATTTCAAAGTTATCGAGCACTGGCACCAGTTTTTCCATAAGCCCTTCGTTCGCAAACCGGATGGCTTCCTGCTTTTCGCGAACGGCGCGCTTCTTGTAGTTGTCGAAGTCAGCCATGGTGCGCACGAGGCGATCCCAATGCTCCGCGGCTTTCGCGGCGTTTGCCTTCAATTCGTTCACCTGTTCGGGAGAGAGCATATCGGGTTGCTCGGAGGCAACAGTCTCAGATGGCGCGGCGGTTTCCGGCGCGACCGTGTTTTCAGATTCAGACTCGGCTTTTTTCATGAACAAACTCTTAAATCGTGAGTGCAAGAACGTCGGACATTAATCGATCCCACCGAGCCGGGCAACCTTCATGTGGGTGCAGAGAAGGCAGGAACGCCGGGGTTCACCCTATTGGGGTTTTGCGAAGCGCGGCGAATGTTAGACCAAACGGAGGACATATGGAAATACTTTGGACTATTCTAATCGGGTTCGTAGTGGGTGCGCTTGCCAAGTTCGTCATGCCAGGACGGGATCCAGGCGGGTTTATCATCACGACCTTGCTGGGAATCGCGGGAGCTTTTGTCGCGCGGTACGTTGGCTTGGGAATGGGATGGTATCGTGAAACCGACGCGGCCGGGTTCCTGGCCTCAGTAGTGGGTGCCATTATCTTGCTGGCGCTTTACAGACTCTTGTTCCGAAGAACGCATCGTCATGCATGATGCAGGCGTTTGCCCCGAATGACATGGGTTTGGCGAGGGCAGCGACATAGCGCTAAAACACACGTGGTGAGCGCATTGTGGCTCCTCTGGAAAAGCCTATATCGTTCTTCTGAACAAAAGAGCCCGCTCCTTGAAAAAGGGGCGGGCTCGTTGCTTGTAAGTGTCGGTTTAAAGGTAATTTACCCAGACCTGGCCGGCTGTAATCGACGGCCGTTCCGTTGGGACTGCGCCGCCGCCGGGCGTTTGGCCGGGACAGGTTGTTCCTGAATCAACGCCTCGCGCTGTAAAGCTGAACGTAGCTTTGAAGCGCTTGTTGACCGTGTCCCACTCCACAATGTTCATCGTTCCTGTGGACGGTGAGACGCTGTTGAACGTTTTCGTCGTGGAGCAGAACGTGGACGTGTTGATGGCGGTGTTGGCGAACCCAAAGAAGCTGCCGCCAGAATTCATCGGAACGGTTCCCGTGGTTCCCGGCGGGACCGAAAGCGTGATCGTGATGGTGCGTGTCTTCAGGCCCGTGTCGAATCCGGTGATGGTGAGGATGTTTGCCACGAGCGCGCCATGCACATGCGCGGCCGTGAAGGCGCCGCCCAGGGAGGCGTTGGCTTTCATGCCGGGGGCTGTCAGAGTTACCGCGCCGCCGCCGCCCCCACCCCCGCCGCCACCGCCTGCAGGCGCGACATTGCTGATGCTCAATGTGGCTGTGCTGGGGGTGCCAAGCGTCGCGCTTCCCGTCGGATTGCTTAAAGAGAGGTTCACGGTTTCGGTGCCTTCGGTCGTGCTGTCCGAGTTCAGGGTGATTTGAACCGTCTTGCTTGCTTCGTTGGCAGCGAAGGTCAATGTCTGGCTGGCGTTGACGTAATCGCCCGTTGCGGCCGAGCCGTTCGATGTGGTGAACTGCACCGTGACGCCGCTGCTGGTTCCACCGACACGCTGCACGATGACGTTCGCCTTCGCGCCTTCCTTGCCGGTATAGGACGAAGCGGAGAACTTGAAGGATCCCGCCGTATCGTTGTCGTTGATCGTCACCACTGTTGTGCTCGTGCTGCCGATCTGCACGCCGCCGCCGGGGGTGGACAACCGAACTTCGAAGTTTTCAGCGCCTTCAACAATGGTGTCGTTGAGGATCGGGACCGTGATCGTCCGTGTGGCTGTTTTTGCGGGGAACTGCAGCGTTCCGCTGGTCGCCGTGAAGTCCGATCCTGCCGTCGCGGTTCCGTTGAAGGTCGCATAATTGACAGAGACCGCAGAACCCAGCGCGCCGGAGCGCGTGACGGTCACAACGAGCGCGGGGCCGCCTTCCGTGACCGTGTACGTTGCGTTTCCGATGCTTACGCTGTTCTCGTCGTCGGCAATGGTGCAGGTGGTGTTCGTGATGCCACCGAGCTTGGCGCCGCCGGAAGGATTGAAGATGCGCAGGCTAAACGTCTCGTTAGCCTCGGCTTGAAAATCGCCGAGTAGGGTGACAGGAATCGTTTTCGCTGTCTCTCCCTGGTTGAACGCGAGGATTCCGCTCGTCGCCGCGTAATCGGAACCCGCAGTTGCGGTGCCGTTTGCCGTGGCGAATTGCACCGTGACGTTGGATGCCGTGCCCCCAATGCGCTTCACCGTGAAGAGGAGAAGGTTCGTGTTTTCGTTAACCGTGACAGCAGGGCCGGCAAGTTGGATTGTGCCACCGAGGTCATCGTCCTTGATGGTCACACCCGCGACCGCTGGCGTGCCCAGCGCTGCGCCCGTGGAGGGTTGATCGAGAACCACTGACAGGGTTTCGTCGGCTTCATCGATGAAGTCGTCGCGCATCGACAGCAGAATATTCTGCGCCACGACTTTGGGGCCGAAGGTGAGGGTGCCGTTGGTTGCGTTGTAATCCAGGCCGCCCGTTGCGGTTCCGTTCAACGTGTAAAAGTTGACCGTTGCGGTGCCCGTGGTGCCGCCGATGCGGCGGACGCTGACGGCGAGGGGTTTTCCTTTTTCGAGGCCCGTGAAGCTGGGGCGGCTGAACTGGAAAGTGCCGTTCGCGCGGTTTTCATTGTCGAGAATCGTCACAACGGCGTTGCTGCGATTTCCAAGTAATGCGCCACCTGAAAGGGATGAAAGCGCCACAGTAAACGTTTCACTGCCTTCGAGTAGAAAATCATCCAGCACGGGGATGAGCACGTTTGTCTGGGTGACGCCCGGCTGCAGCGTGAGCGCCACGCTTGCTGCGGTGTAGTCAGCTCCGTTCAACGCTGTTCCATTTGCCGAGGCGACGTTCAGCGAGATGGCGCCTTCTGATCCGTTGCGCGTGATCGACAATAGCGCGCTTCCGGCATTTTCGGCGACGTTCACGTTGCTTGCAGTGAATTGAACGCGTCCTGCTGCGACATTGGGCTGTGCCAGGGTTGCGAGCGGAAACACTGTTTCGCTATAGAATCCTGCGATGTTGGGCACGGCGGGATTGTTCGTGTTGGAATCGACACCGCGCACGAAGATCAAACGTCCTTCGTAGGTGTGGTTCGGCGCCAGGGACGGCACGACACACGACGCATTGGTACCTGCAAGCACTGAAGGATCGAGAACGTCGGGTGTGCTGAAGACGACATCGCCCGTGGCAGGGTCTGAGATTTCCAGCATGATCGCATCCTGCGGCGTCGCATTGGTGATGGGATCCCAGGTCACTGTGACCGGGAATCCGGGTTCGATGGACTGAAGGTCAGTCCAGTTTGGGACGCGCGGTGTGGGTGGATAGGCATCGCGGAGGAGACGGACAGCCGACGTGTTGGTGCCGCTGCTCGCGGTAACGATGGCCAGCGTATATGTCCCCGGCCGGAAGGCGGCGTCGAGTTGCTGCTTGGAGGAAAAGGATTGCTGAAGTTCGAACGAGTCGTCCGCATTCGTCAGGCTGCGCACCTGCTGGTTGGGCAGGGTGATGCGCGCCGCGGTTATAGCGCCCGTGTCGGCAGGGGAAACGGTTGCGAAGAAATGATAGGGAAGGTCCGCGGGCAGCGATGAGGGCGCGCCGGCAGATTGCTGTTTGAATTGTTGTCCTTTGACGACGAGATAACCCTCAACGTCAGCGGCGAGTGTAGTCAACGAGCCCGCAGTGAGCAGCAAGGCTGCCTGCAGGTGGTGTTTGAGCTTCATGAGTGGTGTGTAGTTCGGCTGATTCGGCGCATGGTTTAGCCGAATGAATTCGGATATCCAAGAAGGGACGCTACGGAACGCGCAGGGTGGGAAGTACGGACGGCCGTTTGGACTGCGCTGCGCCTGGTTTTCCGGGTGTGGGTGCGATTATGCAGGCGCACTTGAACCTGGCGGGGGCGCTTGTTTGCGTCTTTCGGCAAGTTCTGCGGCCATGTCCAGGGTGGCGCGCTTGTTCAGCTTGTAAGCCATCAGAAGGAAGGTGCAGATGGCGAACAAAATTCCGACAACGATCCCGCTCGTAAATCGAAAGCCGGCGATTGCATTGGGCGCCGTTGGAAGATTCGTTTCGTAATTAAACAGCCGCGCCATGATCCACAGGAACGAAGCCGATCCCAGCGCGAGCCCTGCCTTCAAGGCGAAACCAATCGTCGCAAATACGGTCCCTGTGAATCGGCGGCCCGTCTGCAACTCGGAATAGTCCGCAACGTCGGCGAAGATTGCCCAGACGAGAGGAATTGTGGGCGCGTAAAAAATCGCGATCAAAATAGTGAGCAACACCATTCCTGTGACATTTGTCGGCGACAGCAGGTAGAAGGCAAACGTCCCGAGCGATGCGAGCGCGAATCCAGCGACTGCTATCGCTTTTTTTCCGAACCTGCGGGAGAGCGGAGGCGACAGCAGGATCACGGTGATTGTCGTCGCCGTGCCGATCATGTTGACGATGCTGTTGAACACATCGGCAACATTGCTGTTGCCGAGGTTTGCGCGGTCGCCATGCACGATGTAACCCAGCCAGCCCAGGATGCCGCTGGACTTTGCACCTTCGACGAGCGCTGGTGCGGTGAGGCCAAGTTTCTCGATGAAATCAAACATCGCGGCCTTGTCCGCATAATGGTGGTAATAATTATAGAGCGCGCCGCCGCGGAACGACAGGATGGCGAAATGGAAGAGCGTCATCACAAACATGATCCGCCAGGGGACATTGCGCAGCAGGTCCGTGAAATCCTGCTTGGGTGACGCCTTGGTTTCAACGACCGGCTGCACGCGTTCGCGCGTGGTGAGAAAGGTGATCAGGAAAAGGACCAGGCACACTGCCGCCCAGATCGTCATCGTCATTCGCCACCCGTATTGGCGGTCGTGTCCAACAGCAAACTTTGCAACGAGGGGCAGGGTGAAGCCGCCTACAATGAACTGCGCGATATTGACGGAAATGAAGCGGAACGAATTGAGCCTGGTTCGCTCGTTTAGATCCGCCGTCATGACTCCGCCCAATGCCGAGTAAGGCATGTTGTTCATCGAATAGAGCGTCATCAGCAGCGTGTTTGTGATTGCCGCGTACGCAAGCATGGCAGCCATGCTCCAGCCTTTCGGCGTGGTGTATGCGAGCACCATGACGACCGCCCACGGAATCGCCGTCCAAAGCACCCAGGGTCTGAACCGGCCCCACCGCGTGCGTGTCCGATCGGCCAAAAGTCCCATGATCGGGTCAAACGCAGCGTCCCAGAGTCGCGGCCACAACAGGATGGCCGCGGCGTGGCTGGCTTTTAGACCAAAGACGTCCGTGTAGAAGTTCAGCTGGAACAGAACCATCGTCATGAAGACGAAGTTCGCCGCGGCATCTCCGCCGCTGTATCCGGCTTTCTCGAGAAACGAAAGTTTCTGGTTGGGATTATTCATGAGGGCAATCAGGGCAGGACCGTCAGGACCACCGGCTGCAGGTCGGCGTCGCGCGATGAGTTTCCGACCATGATCTCGAACTCGCCCGGTTCCACCACGTATTTCATGCCGACATTGTAAAACGCCAGCGAATCGGGCGCGATGTCGAGCGCGACCGTTTGGGTCTCCCCAGGCTGCAGCTCGACTTTCTTGAATCCTTTGAGTTCCTTGACCGGCCGTGTGACAGAACTGACGCGGTCGCGAATGTAGAGTTGCACCACTTCAGCTCCCGCTCGTTTGCCGGTGTTCGTGACCTCCGCGACGACACGTGTTGATTGGTCCGGCCGGATGCGTTTCTTTTCCAGGCGCACGTTACTGATTTCGAAACGGGTGTAACTCAATCCAAACCCGAACGGATACAATGCGGAGACGTCATCGGCAAGGTAGCCGCGGCGCGCCGAAGGTTTGTGATTATAAAAAACGGGCAGATGACCTGCAGAACGCGGAAAACTAATGGGCAATTTTCCAGCAGGGTTGGCGTCGCCGAACAACACGTCTGCGACTGCATGGCCGCATTCCTGTCCCAGGTACCAGCATTCAAACAGCGTGGGCACTTTTGCGCTGAGCTCGGCAATTGCCAGCGGACGGCCATTGAACAGCAGCGCAATCACAGGCTTTCCCGTGGCAACCAGCGCGTCCACAAGATCCATCTGGCGTCCGATTAATTCCAGGGCAGCCCGATCGCCCATGTGCTTGAGGCTCCACGCTTCGCGGGATGTCTGCTCGTTCTCGCCAATCGCGAGAACTACGACGTCGGCGCGCTTCGCGACTCGGACGGCTTCAGCGATCTGCCTGCGGTCCTCATCGGGATCACTGAACGTGACATCATCCTGCTGCCACGAACCGCCCACGGTTATTTTGCAGCCCTCGCAATACAGCACCTTCGCGCGGCTGCCGACTTTGGCAGTGATCCCATCGAGCACGGTGACATTGTGTTTAGGAACTCCGCTGTAGCCGCCGAGGAGCGAACGATTTGCGTTGGGCCCGATCACCGCGATCGTTTTGAATCGCGATGGATCCAGCGGAGCGAGATCGTTTTCGTTCTTCAACAGGGTGATCGTTTCCACCGCAGCCTGGCGGGCGAGTTTTCGATGCTCGTCGCAACCGACGACGCGATCCGCTTCATCAGGATCGACATAAGGATCATCGAACAAGCCCAGCCGGAACTTTGCTTCCAGCATGGGAGCGATCAGGTCGTCGAGTTCCTTTTCCTTCAACACGCCTTTGCGAACCAGGCCCACCAAATGCAGGTAACAGTCAGGTTCGGGGAGTTCGATGTTCACACCCGCCTTCACGGCCAGCGCGCAGGATTGTGCCTTGTCTGCAGCGACGAAGTGGCCATGCGTGTCGGGGCGGTATCCCAGTTCCCAAATCGCGTAATAATCAGAGACGACGAAGCCTTTGAATCCCCATTCCTTGCGCAAGACATCACGCAGGAGCCATTCGCTGGCGTGGGACGGAACGCCGTCGACTTCATTGTAGCTGGCCATCACGCTCATGGCGCCGGCCCGCTGGATGCATTGGCGGAACGGCTCGAGAAATGTCTCGCGCAGGACGCGGGATGAGACATTCGCCGGTGCGCAGTTCATTCCGGATTCGGGCTGGCCGTGTGCGACGAAATGTTTCAGCGTCGCGATCAATCGGCTCTTGTCCTTGAATGAGGCGTCGCCCTGAAAGCCGCGCACGGCAGCCATCCCCAGTTGGGTGACGAGATAGGGATCTTCGCCGTACGTTTCCTCGACGCGACCCCATCTGGCATCGCGCGCGACGTCCACGACGGGCGTCAAAGCCTGATGCGCGCCTCGAAGCCGGGTTTCGCGGGCGGTCATTGTGTAGAGTGCTTCAATCAGCGAAGGATTGAAGGTGGCGCCGAGCCCAATTGGCTGAGGAAAGCTCGTGCCATGCTTGGCGGCATGCCCGTGCAGGCATTCCTCATGAAAGATCACAGGGATGCCGAGGCGGCTCTGCTCGATGAAAAATTTTTGGATGGCGTTTGTCAGTTCCGCCATTCCGCGGGCAGTTTTGCCATCCGCGGGAGTGGCCGGGGCGCTGCCCGCGTCACTGGGTCTTCCAACCTGTCCAATTCCATGGCCCTTCTTAAATGAACTCTTCGCCTTCTGCGGATCGAAGTTTCCCTGCGCGTCCACCAGTTTGGCCGCCTTCTCCTGCCACACGCACATCATCTGGGCTGCTTTCTCCTCGAGCGACATCCGTGACAGAAGATCGCGAACCCGTTTGGGAGTGGGTTGATCCGAGCGCTTATACAGCGGAGCGGTATCGGGTCGGGTGCTGGATCGGGGAAGGGGACGGGCGGGGGACCGCAATTGGTTCATGCGTCGTATTCTTTCGTTGGTCGCCCGGCAAACAAGCGAAATTTCCCGGGCTGATCGCGGCGGTTTTCAACGAAACCAGCGCGGGCGGAAGTATTTCAGCGCACTTGCCAGCCCGGAATGGAAGATCGTACGAATCGCATGGACTATTCTCTAAAATTCCTTTTCCTGCTTGCAGCTGCTGCCACTCCGGCGGCAACAATCTGCGCGTCGGGTTTTTCGCTACTTTTGCAATGAAATTGGGACTTGGCCTCTATCGACACATGCTGACCCGCGAAAATTTCCAATTTGCGCGGCAGGCGGGAGCGACTCATATCGTCGCGCACCTCGTGGATTACTTCAAAGGCGGCGTGCAGAATCCCTGCGACAACCAGCCGACGGGCGGCGAACTTGGATGGGGCCTTGCCGGAGATCCGGCCACAATTTGGTCGGCGGCCGAACTAAAGGAGTTGCGGCAGTCGATTGAGGCCGAAGGGTTGAAGCTGGAAGCCATCGAGAACTTCGACCCGGCACACTGGCATGATGTTTTGCTGGACGGCCCGGCCAGGGAGCATCAATTGGAAAACGTCAAGGCGACCCTCCGAAACCTGGGCGAGGCGGGGATTCCCATCATGGGCTATAATTTCAGCATCGCAGGCGTTTGCGGCCGCACACACAGGCCTTATGCCCGCGGCGGCGCAATGTCGGTGGGGATGGAAGGCCCGGTCGATGTGCCCATGCCACAGGGAATGGTGTGGAACATGGTTTATGACTGCAATGCGCCCAAGGGCGAGGTTCCGGTGGCGTCGCACGATGAATTGTGGCGGCGGCTGAATGTGTTCCTGGAAGCGGCGTTACCTGTGGCCGAATCGGCGGGGGTGAAGCTGGCGCTGCATCCCGATGATCCTCCGATGCCGACAATGCGCGGCCAGCCGCGGCTGGTTTATCAACCTTCGATGTATCAGCGCGTGATTGACCTGCGGCCAAGCCCTGCGAATGCGCTGGAGTTTTGCCTCGGCTCACTTGCCGAAATGACTGAGGGCGACGTTTACAGTGCCGTGGATGATTACAGCCGGCAGGGAAAACTCGCGTACGTGCATTTTCGAAACGTCACTGGGAAGGTGCCGTACTATCGCGAAACCTTTATCGACGACGGGGACATCGATATGATCCGCGTCTTGCGCATACTGAAGAAGAACAACTATGAGGGAGTGTTGATCCCGGATCATACGCCGCAGATGACATGCGCCGCGCCATGGCATGCCGGGATGGCTTATGCGCTCGGGTATATGCGGGCCGCGTTGCAGGTTTTGGAGAAGGAATAGTTGAGGGACATGAACGATCCGTTTGCATTGAAGGGTGAAATCGCGCTGGTCACGGGAGGAGGCACGGGGCTTGGTTTGGGTATTTCATCGTGCATGGCAAAAGCGGGAGCGAAGGTCGTGCTGGTGGGGCGGCGCAAAGAGGTGCTTGAGGAGGCAGCGAAGCAGATCGGTGAGCAGGCGTTCTTTGAGGCGCACGACCTCACGAAAGCCGATGAAGCCATTGCGCTGGTGGATCGCGTTGCCAACAGGGTGGGGCAGGTGTCGATCCTTGTGAACAATGCTGGAGTTCATCTGAAGAAGAATGCCGTGGACACGTCACCCGCGGAGTTCAGCACCATTCTGCAGACGCACCTTGTAGCTGCGTTTGCTCTCACCCGCGCAGTGTTGCCTGGGATGATCGCCCGAAAACACGGGAACGTTCTGTTCACGGCATCGATGGCTTCGTTGTTTGGGATTCCAATGGTGTCCGCATATGCAGCAGCAAAGTCTGGCTACCTGGGATTGGTGCGAACGCTCGCAACAGAAGTCTCGCCGCACCGCGTGAGGGTGAACGCGATTGCCCCGGGATGGATCGAGTCCGACATGATGCGCAGTGCGCTGAACGGGGATCCGGAACGTTCTCGCAAAATCCTAGGCCGCACTCCGATGAACTGTTTTGGCACCCCTGAAGATATTGGATGGGCCGCCACCTACCTCTGTTCCCCAGCCGCTCGTTTTGTGACAGGCGTGATCCTTCCCGTGGACGGTGGCGCGAGCATCGGTTTCTAGTCAGCTCACTACTTTCAAGCATAAATTTCGTTGACAGTGATATTGCGTTTGCCATATTGTTCGCACGCCAAACAAAATCACCTCGAATCCTCCGCCCGGTGCGTAAAATCGACCTCGAGAACTTTCAGGTGGCCACCAGCGAAACCGCTCGTGACATTAACCGGCGGATTGTTCTCAACCTCATTCGCAAGCATCAGCCTGTTTCCCGCGCGGATCTCTCGCGTCATTCCGGCCTGCAGCGCAGCACAGTCTCTGCGATCACTGAGGAACTGATTGCGCAACGGTGGGTGACGGAAGGTGCGGTGGGTCATTTGCCGCGCGGACGCCGCCCCACGTTCCTGCATCTCAATTGCGACCGCGCCGGCATCATCGGCATCAATGTCCGTCCATCGCGAACCACGATTGCCATTGCAGGCCTTGACACGCGGTTCATCGCGCAGGAAGTCCTGATCACTGACAAGAACCAGGATCGCTTTCTGGCGGACTTGATTCAACGTATCCGGAACATGATGGCATCGCATCCCGAGATTTCGTACGAGGGCATTGGCGTTGCCTTGCCGGGCCGCGTGGATGTTGCAACGAGCAAGCTCGTGTTCGCGCCGAACCTTGGGTGGGAGGATCTCGATTTGAAGACTCCGCTGGAGAACGCCACGCGGTTGTCGGTGGAAGTGGAAAACGCCGCAAATGCCTGTGCTCTCGCTGAATTGTGGAGCGGCCGGCATGGCGAAAGCGTGCGCAATCTGGTCACCGTCACGATCTCGGAAGGCATTGGCGTTGGGATGATTTTAAGCGGACAACTCGTCCGCGGCGCCACTGGGATGGCGGGTGAATTCGGGCATGTCACCGTTCAGGAAGACGGACCCGAATGCAAATGCGGCAACCGCGGGTGCTGGGAAGCCTGCGCCTCCAATACCGCCGCGGTTCGTTATTACACGGAAAGCACCACGAACAGCCGCAACGGCCGCAACGGGAATTCGCCACTCACCTTCGAGGATATCCTGCGCCTTGCTGAACAGGGCGACGTGAAGGCAATAGAAGCCATGGAACGCATGGCGCATTTTCTAGGCGCTGGCATTGCGATGCTGATCACTGGCCTGGCTCCCGAGGTCATTGTCCTTGTTGGCGAAGTCACTCGCGCATGGTCGCGAGTGGGTCCTATTGTTGAAGGAGAGCTGAAGCGCCGTTCCCCTGCGCTTGCAGGGACGCGTATTGTTTCCACCGATCCTGACACCGAACCGCGTTTGCGAGGCACGATCACCCTCGTCCTCCAGAAGCATTTCGGCGCCCCGTTGGTAGCCTGATTCGTTCCCCGTTGTGTTGGCAGTTGGTGAGTTTGTTTTTGTCGAAAACAAAAGAAACGCGCATGAAGAATGTGTCTCAGACAATTGCGGGCCGATGTGAGCATGACGTTCCAGCTCCTGCTGTCATGTCCGGCCGGTTCTCGGATCACGAACGCAAGATCGAGCAGAGTCTTGATTACATGCTTCGGCATCTCGACCAGCCGCTTCAGGCTGCGACACTGGCGTCGATGGCCAGCCTTTCGTTGTCGCATTACTTCGCGCTGTTCAAGCGGATGATGGGTTGCGCGCCGATTGATTACTTCATTCGCCTGCGGATGCGCCACGCCTGTCACCTGCTGACAAGCACATCGTTGAACATCAAGGAAGTGGCCGCTGCGCTGGGCTACGACGATCCGTTTTATTTTTCGCGCGTGTTCAAGTCGATCAATGGAGTTCCGCCGAGTGATTACCGCGCCGGTCAATTTCAGAATGGGAGCCGCAACGCGGACGGGTCCTTGAGCGGCGCGTCCAATCAACCAGAAGGTCCTGGCGCGGAAACCTGGAAAGCTGCAGGGAACGACACGGAAACCTGGATCGCCGACACCGACCCCAAAACGCAGAACAATAGAATTCTCCATGGAAAACAGAATATCGTCCATTCCGCCGTGAGAGATTTCTGTCATGCTGCTGCCTAAGCCCAAGCCTATGAAGCCAGCCTCCCTTAAGCCTGTACGCACTGCTTTCACCCTGATCGAGCTGCTGGTGGTGATTGCTATTATTGCCATCCTTGCCGCCATGCTCCTGCCGGCGCTCTCGCGCGCAAAGTTCAAGGCCAAGGTGGTGAACTGCACTTCCAATTTCAAGCAATGGACCCTCGTTGCAAACATGTACGCTGGTGACAACACGAAAGGAAAATTGCCCAGCTTCGATCCAGCCGGGGGCGGGCGCTATGCCTGGGATGTCGGCATTGAGATGTGCGAAGCATTGATCCCCTACGGCTTGACTGTTCCCATGTGGTTCGATCCGGTCCGACCGACAGAGTTCGATGGTGCCAATAACTGGGCTGTGGCGAATCGCGGCGGACCGATGAACAAGATTGAAGACTTGCGGGATTATTTCCGACGGAGTTTTCCGAACGAGTTGATCCTCAACTACAACTACTGGGTGCCGCGGCGGCAGGACAACGACTTCCCGACTGACTTTTCGGCCCTGCCGCCTGCCGTGGTTCCTCCCTGGGCGAAAGGTTCCAACCCAGCAATCTATGGCTGGCCGAAAACCGTCAGTGACAAGTCGGCGTCACTGGTTCCATTCGTGAGTGACAAGGCGGGATCGGGAACGGGAAATGGCCTCAACTCTCCCAACGGGGCAACTTTCGAGATCTCCAGCATCAGTCCCAACACCGCTCACTTTTTCGGGGGCAAACTGAGCGGCGTCAACGCGGCATTTGCCGATGGGCACGTCGAGAGCCGGAATGCCACGCAGGTGCGCGCGGTATACACCACGGGCGGTACGACTTACTGGTTTTATTAAGTCTTCAGTTAAGCGGCCTTTGCTGAGGTCGGTGCGAGGGTGGATAAGGCCATGCGGTTTGAGCAATTCTGTCTGAAATCAAAAGGTCAACAGCTGCAACAAGATCCAACCATGAAAACAACAAACCCCCGTCGCATGCTGGCTGCCGCCCTGGCAGCATCATGCGCGCTCGTCGCATCGAGCCACGGCCAGGTCACCTTCCAACAGGCGACCAACGGTCTCGTGGCATTTTATCCGCTGGATTTCCTGAATCCAGATGGCGCCTCCACTCCCGACCTGCTCGGCCGCCGGGATTTGCTCCTGAGCCCCGCCACCTCCGCCGCGAACATCATCGCATCCACCCGCCCCGGCAACGCCGTGAGCAACTGTTTTAACCTGACCCAATCTCCTGGCGCGACCGTCCTTTATTACCCGTCCACCGGAATGGACGCGCTGACGGGCGAAGGCGATTTCCTCCCGCTTGCCAATCAGCGGACCTACACGATGAACATGTGGATCAAGCTGGATGGCGCAGCGTCGCCTGTCGACCGACGTTTCTTCGGTGAAGCCGACAACACGGGCGCGCAAAACGGTCCGCTGTGGCTGATCGGCGTGCGGAATGCCGATGGCGTTCCTGCAAGCCGTGCCTACTTCCTCCTTCGCGACAATACGGCGGGAGCGACGCAGGTCACCCTGGAAGACGGCACCTTTCAAACACCCACAATTGGCCAGCGGGTGCAGGGCAGCCATAACACGTCATTGCCGGTTTTGGATGGATCGTGGCGCATGTTGACGCTTACGCGCGACACCAATGGCAGTTACAACGTTTATGTGGACGGCGTGCTGGATACGGGTCCTGCCCAGGATGGGACCCAGCAAGTCGACTTCTACGGAAATCCCGCCGTGCTGCCTTACGTCTATACGACGAACGCTTACTACACGACCAACGTTTATCCTTCTGCAGGGGTGTCGAACCCTCCGCCGCGGGGTTATGTGAGCTGGGTGTTCCCTGGCATGTATAAGACTGGATCCACCGCCTTTGGCGGCTTCAAGCGCGGGGGAATTACGGCGGGAGCGCCCTGCCAGATCGATGACGTGGCCATGTGGAACAGGGCGTTGTCGCCGGAAGAGATTCAGTTTGTCATGACGAATGGCCTTCCCGGTTTGCCGTTCAACACCAACGTTATCAACATTGTTTCCTTCACAGCCAGCTTCGCCGAAGTTGCTTCCGGAGATCAGGTGACGCTGAGCTGGAATCTGCAGGGAGTCAGCACGGCGCCTGGAAGTATTGTCATCACTGGTGTGGGCGACGTCTCGGCGTTGGGATTGATCGGCTCCACGAACATTGTCCTGACCGGGAACCAGACTTACAACTTCACGCTGACGGCGCATAACGGATTTGTGACAGACAAATCCGCAAGCGTCAGCGTCCGCTCATTCCCCGGTGTCAAGGCGGATTGGCACCTTGTGCAGCGTTTCGATGGATTGTTTAGCGACACAGTCAACGGCATCAGCGGAAACGGCTGGGTTTCCGCACAATCGGACTTCGCTGGAAACAAGGACCGTTGGAACGTCGTGACTTTGAATACCGGCGGCGGAACGAATAAGGTCCTGACACCCCGCAGCGGCTACGACCTGAACGCCGCCGGGACGCTGGGCTTCAATACGCGAGGCGCGCTGTCCTATGCACGGCTCAATACACTCACAATGGAGCCAGGCGACAGCAGCACGCTCTTCTTCCGCTTCTCGTTGCGCGAACCGGGCCCGGTTCAGGGGTTGACGAGCGACCTCGATGCTGCGATCGGGTTGACTGACGCAAACCTGATTGGACCTCTCGTTGGAACGGGCGGCATTGCGGGGGCAGGAAACGTGGGTCCGTTCATCTCGATCGTCCGGGACGGCGGCCAGCAGTTCGCCGGTGGGCCCTTTGATCTGCGGGCGCAGGATTACGGCGGCGCGGGAGTGACCAACAATTACTCGTACATCGCGTCGGTAAACCCGAACGGCTTGGAGACGAACGTCAACTACTATGTCTGGATGGATATTCAGAATCGTAACACGCGCGCGTTCACAAACCAGGACACCACCACGATGACGATCGATGAACCGCTGTTCTCCGTCTGGTTGCAGAAGCAGGGCGAAACGACGCGCACGCTCCTGTTCACGAACTTCCAGGGAAATCGCGATTACATCGGATTCAATCAGGTCACTGACAATCCCACGCCATTCCTGGACAAGATGTTCGTGAGCATTGCTGACGAAGACTTCAACACGGGTGTCGCTGGGGCGTACTTCGCCACCAACATGATTGCCGTGGATGATTTCTACCTGAGCCGCAATGGTTTCAGCGGCTCGATCCCGAAGCTGTTTGATCTCACATCGATCGTGCGGAATCCCAGTGGCGTTACGATCCGCTGGAACTCGCTCGGATCCATGTTCGGACTGAACACGTACAGCGTTCAACGCAAGCTCTCCTTGACTGAGCCAGCCTGGACGACCGTGGCTACAGGAGTTGCGTCCGGCGGAGACGTGACGACCTACAACGATGGAACCATCGGCGCCAGCGACACGGGATATTACCGGCTCGTCTGGCCTTGATGTCACAGCCGCTGAGAAGTTCAGCGGCACTTAGTAAATCGCAAGACCTCCGCCGGCAGTCCGGCGGAGGTCTTTTGCTTGACGGAAGAGCGTTTGCCCGAGGCGCGGCAAAATTGACCGAAGACCTAGCCTGTGCGCGTCCAGGTGACCTGTTCTCCCATGCTGGTGATTCCCACAATCTGCTGCGGATTGCAAAATGTGACCTGCACCAAAACAGCGTACGGAATGGTTTGATAACCGTCTGTTTGGATGCCTTGAAGGCCGATCTGGTTCAGCAGCGGGTTGGTCTGCCAGTGCCCCTCCACTTGCGTCACGCCCATTGGAGACATCAATGTTCCGCGAAACACATTGTTCGGAAAGATCTGGAGTGACAATTGCCCCATCACCCCTGGAGCGTACGGAACTTGAATCTGCACCTGCCAATTGCCGGCGAGAAGCTGGTTCAAAGTCGCGGGCGCAGGCTGCGGTCCTGGAGCAGGCGCGGGCAGGGGTCCGGGAGGGTAAGGCTCTGGACTCGGGGACGGAACGGGAATCGGCGGTGGCTCAGGTTTGCGCCGGCCGGGTTTCTTTCCCGTGATGCCCCACATCAAGCGGGCCAGGCCGTCCTCCGTCACGCCGTTGCGCAGGTCCACCCAAGTACGATTGCCCAGGAACAGCGGAAGCTTCGGCGCATCGGGACATCCTGGAAGCAACACGGGAATTACGGGCCGCTTGTCGCGGACGGCGAGGATCAGCGCTCCCTGCATTTCCTCATCTTCCCACGGACCCAGACCGTCGGCGCCAACGATGACCACAACGCTGTGAGAAGCGCGAATTCCGGCCTCGAGAAGTTCCTGCCACGGAACGCCAGGACGCAACTCGTCCTCATCGAGCCAGACGTTCAATTGCGCCTGGCAAAGGCCATTCTTCAGGTCGCGAACGGCCGGTTTGTTCCGGCTGTTGTGACTCAGGAAAGCATGGAACTGCTCAGCAGGATCGGAGGTCATGATGTTCAATGCCGTGAGCCATGGGATGTCAACGGTCGTCGAGCTGCGTCAGGTGTTGCCGCGATGTTAGAGGAACAAGTGGCTGCGGCAAGCGGGAAGGGCGTCTCGGATTGTGGGGCAACACCCCAGTGGAGGCGCACAGCAGTGCGGAGTTAGTGTCCTCAACCGGACGCTCTCGCGAAAGCCGGCAAGGTCAAGCACCCGGTAAGATCAACCATCAACAACATTTAAGGTCATCACAATGAAACCAAGACATCAGGAAACCCAGGGCACAAATGGAACACGCGGTCGAATGGACCAAAACGAAGTGCAGGACGAAATCGTGGATTGGCTTAGGGATGCATATGCCATGGAACGCGGGCTCGAAGGCGCGTTGAAGAAGCAATCCGAAAACAATGACGCAAGCCCAACTGTGCGCGAGCGGGCGCGGATGCACCTGGAGGAAACGCGCCAACACGCGGAAGCGGTGCGAGCGGCGCTCCAGTCGCTCGGCACTGACACTTCCACGCTGAAGACTGGGATGGGAATGATGGCGCAAACGGCGAAGGGAGCGGCGACCATGTTTGCGCGGGATGAGGAGATCAAGGACCTTCTGGATTCCTATTCAATGGAACATTTCGAAATCGCCTGTTACACGGCATTGGCTGCCGCGGCGGAGCGTGCTGGATTGAATCAGATCGCCGAAACCTGCCGCACAATCATTCGTGACGAGGAGCGGATGGCACAAACAATCCTGAAAGCGCTCCCTCAAGAAATCGGCATGTATCTATCCGAACACGCCAAGGCATGAAATGAGGCGCGCCGTCCGTGAGGCTGCTTCAGACCGTCCGAACTGACGCGTCGCTTTGTCCACGCATTGACCTGGCATTAATGCCGCGCAAAAAAAAGGCGAACGGTTTCCCGTTCGCCTTTATTGTAAATCCGTCGTTCAGTAGCGGTAGTGCTCTGGCTTGTAGGGTCCTTCGGGCGGAACACCCAAATACTCAGCCTGCTTCTTCGACAGCTTGGTGAGCTTGACGCCGATGCGTTCAAGATGCAGACGCGCCACTTCCTCGTCCAAATGCTTGGGAAGCCGGTAGACGCCGACCTTGTTCGTGTTGCGATTCTTCCACAGATCCAATTGCGCGAGACATTGGTTCGTGAAGCTGTTCGACATGACGAAGCTTGGGTGCCCCGTGGCGCATCCCAGGTTCACCAGGCGGCCTTCCGCGAGGAGATAAATCGAGCGGCCGTTCGGCAGCACGTATTTGTCATACTGCGGCTTCACGTTGATCTTCTTCACGCCTTTGAGGTTGTTCAAACGATCCACCTGAATCTCATTGTCGAAGTGCCCGATATTACAAACGATCGCCTGGTCCTTCATCTTCTGGATGTGCTCCAGCGTGATCACGTCGCAGTTTCCAGTTGTGGTGACATAGATGTCACCTGTGCCCAGCGTATCTTCCAGAGTCGTGACTTCGAAGCCTTCCATTGCGGCCTGAAGGGCATTGATCGGATCAATCTCAGTCACGATCACGCGCGCGCCGAATCCGCGAAGCGAATGGGCGCTGCCTTTGCCGACGTCGCCGTAACCGCAAACGACCGCCACCTTGCCTGCGATCATGACGTCGGTTGCCCGCTTGATGCCATCAGCCAGGGATTCACGGCAGCCGTAGAGATTGTCGAACTTGGACTTCGTGACCGAGTCATTGACGTTGATGGCCGGCACGAGGAGTTTTCCCTGTTCGAGCATCTGGTAAAGGCGATGAACGCCCGTAGTGGTTTCTTCTGAAACTCCCTTCCAGTCTTTGACAACTTCATGCCAGAAACCGGGCCGTTCCTTGGCCACGCGCTTGAGCAGCGCCTTGATCACGGCAACTTCATGGTTGTCGCTCGGCGAGTTGACCCAGTCGCTGCCATTCTCGAGTTCGTAGCCCTTGTGAATGAGCAGGGTGGCGTCGCCGCCGTCGTCCACGATCAGCTGCGGTCCCTTGTTCCCGGGATGGGTGAGTGCCGCAAGGGTGAAGTCCCAATATTCCTCGAGCGTTTCGCCCTTGTGGGCGAAGACGGGAATGCCGACGGCAGCAACCGCAGCCGCAGCGTGATCCTGTGTGCTGAAAATGTTGCAGCTGGCCCAGCGCACCGACGCGCCGAGATCGACGAGAGTCTCAATGAGAATCGCAGTCTCGATCGTCATGTGCAGGGAACCCGTGACGCGCACGCCTTTGAGCGGCTTTTGCGGGCCGTACTTTTTGCGAATTGCCATGAGGCCCGGCATTTCGTGTTCGGAAACCTCGATGGTCTTGCGGCCCCATTCCGCGAGCGAGAGGTCGCGCACGGCAAAGTCCTGCCTGGACCCGTTGCCGTTCTTCGGCGCTGCAACCGAGGCCTTTGACGGCTTCGCGCGGCGGGATTCGGATAATTTGATTTTCGCCATAGAATAAATGTGTTGGGTTCTTAAAGCTCGTTATCGATTAAGCGCTCAGCTGGGCTCGGGAAGAACGGCCGTTGACGAGCGCGGACTTCTTGAGCGAAGTCGTGACGCCCACGGATTTTCCGCGGCCGATCGCCTTCAGCAGGGCGTCCACCTTGTCGGTTTTCTCCCACGTGATCGCGGCGTCGTTCTTGCCAAAGTGGCCGTAGTTGGTGGTCTTGGAATAAATCGGCCGGCGCAGGTCGAGCTGTTCGATGATGTCGGCCGGCTGGAAGCTGAACACGCGGTTGACAGCGCGAACGATTTGCTCCCGGTCAACAGTGTTGGTTCCAAATGTTTCCACGTGCACGCTGACGGGGTCAGGATGCCCAATCGCGTACGCGAACTGCAGTTCGCATCGGCTTGCCAATTCGGCCGCCACAATATTCTTGGCCACCCATCGTCCCATGTAAGCCGCACTGCGATCGACCTTTGTCGGATCCTTCCCGCTGAATGCGCCGCCCCCGTGACGGCCCATGCCGCCGTAGGTGTCCACAATGATCTTGCGCCCGGTCAAACCCGTGTCGCCCTGAGGTCCGCCCACAACAAAACGGCCCGTGGGGTTGATGAGAAACTCGGTTTTCTCGGTGAGCAGCTTCGCGGGCAGGACTTTCCTGATGACCTTCTCAATGCAGTATTTCTCAATCTCGGCATGGTCAACGTCCGCTGCATGCTGTGTTGAAATGACGACATTGGAGATCGCGACCGGCTTGTCGTTTTCATAAACGACGGACACCTGCGATTTCGCGTCGGGACGCAACCAGGCGACGTCGCCGCGCTTCCGCAGGTTGGTCAATTCGCGGCCGAGGCGATGTGCGAACATGATCGGCGCGGGCATCAACTCAGGTGTTTCATTGCACGCGTAACCGAACATGAGCCCCTGGTCGCCGGCGCCCTGCTTGCTGGTCTTCTTTCCCTTGGCTTTTCGGGCATCCACTCCCTGCGCAATGTCAGGCGACTGCTGAGTGATGATCACATTGACGAACACCTTGTCAGCGTGGAAAACGTCGTCGTCGTTGACGTAACCGATCTCGCGGATGGCATCGCGCGCGATCTTCACGAAGTCGAGCCGCGCCTTCGTGGTGATTTCGCCTCCAACGATGGCGATGTTCGACTTCACGTAGGTTTCGCAGGCGACGCGGCTGAACTTGTCCTGCGCGAGGCACGCGTCAAGAACCGCATCGGAAATGGTATCGGCGACCTTGTCGGGATGGCCTTCGCCGACGGATTCTGAAGAGAAGATGTAATTGTTACTCATGAGGAAGCGTTGCTTTTCAAACTGTCATATTGACGTATCAGGATTGGATGATATATCCGGAGCGAACATCGTCAAACGGTATTTTGGAAAAAGTTTGCCAACCTGATTTACAGAACTCATCGCCACGTATGTCCTCCACTCTAAAATCCCTGCGAGCCCTGTCGGACCCGACGCGGCTGCGCATCATGGCGTTGCTCGAGAAAGACGAGTTGTCGGTGAACGAATTGCAGGAGATCACGCGCATGGGACAGTCGCGGATTTCCACGCACCTCGGCCTGCTTCAGGACTCTGAGCTGGTCGAGTCGCGGCGCGACGGCAAGCGGACTTTCTACAAACTCAATGAGGATGCGGACGCCGGCGCGAAGGAATTCATCCAGCTGGCAATCCGGGGCGCGAAGGAATTGGGTGACTACGATGGCGATCAGATCAACCTGAAGCGGGTGACGCAGCGCCGCCGCGAGCAGGCGCAAATTTATTTCAATCAGATCGCGGGCCGCTTTGATCGTGTCTATGGCCCGGGCCGTTCCTGGCAGGCGTTCGGCCATTTGTTGCTGCGCATCCTGCCCCCCTTGACCGTGGCCGACCTGGGGGCCGGGGAGGGGCTGCTCAGCGAATTGCTGGCCCGCCGCTGCCGAAAAGTCATTGCTGTCGATAACTCCGAAAAGATCGTGGAGTTTGGCGCCGCCAAGGCAAAGAAGAACGGTTTGAAGAACCTCGACTTTCGCCTCGGCGACCTGCAGAACCCCCCCATCGAGAGGGGCAGCGTCGACCTGGTGGTCCTGAGCCAGGCACTGCATCATGCGGAAGATCCGGGTGAGGCATTGAAAGCTGCCCAGGCGCTGCTGAAGCCCCGCGGGCAAATCCTGATCCTGGACCTTCTGAAGCATAACTTTGAGAAGGCTCGTGAATTGTACGGTGATCGCTGGCTGGGATTTCCTGAAAGCGATTTGCATCAATGGCTGGAGCAAGCAGGCTTTCGAAAGATTGAGATCAGCATCGTTGCACGCGAGGAACAATCCCCCCATTTCGAAACCATTCTTGCCAGTGCGGAACGCTGAGGCTGAAGGGCGGGCGCATCTCAACACTGTTCTCAATTTTGTCTGTCAGCCCGTGGGGAGCAGATGACACGAGAAAAGTTGGTGCTGCTTTTTATTCCATGGAGGGGCAGCCGATGATTTGGCTGTTTGAAGCGTTGCGATTGACAGAAACGATCAAATCACCTGGTATTTGCAGCGTGCACAAGGATCCTGCGAGTTTGCGCTTTTTCAAACATGCAACTGCGCCAGGTGTTTTTGCAGGCCTACCGCTAGCCGCATTCATTGCCTTCCAGGCTGCCGCCCAGAATGTGGTCATCAATGAAATCATGTATCATCCCGGCGCGGCAAATCCGGGCGAGGAATACGTGGAGCTGTACAACCCTGGACTTGAATCTGTTGACCTCGGCGGATGGAGGCTCAGCAGCGCTGTCACGTTCACGTTTCCAAGCGGAACGGTCGTGGCGCCGGGGGGAATTATCGTCGTCGCGAAGGACGCCGCCGCAGCACGTTCCTTTTATGGAATGACGAACGTTGTCGGCGATTTCGATGGCCGCCTGGATAACGCTGGGGAAACGATTCAGTTATGGGATGACAGCACGCCCGCTGGGTTGATCGATGTCGTGGCGTATGATGACGTTGCACCGTGGCCTCCGGAAGCGGATGGGGGTGTCTCGCTCGAATTGTTTTTCCCCGGGGATGATAACGCCAATCCGGCCAGTTGGGGAATCGGACAGCCGTATTCTCCTGGACAACCGAACGTTCCGCGCGTTGCGGGCGACACTCCCGTCATCATCAGGGAGATCATGTATCGGCCGTTGCGCGAGGAGGCCCGGCAAAAATTTGATCGCATCAACTTTGGCCCGTATCGCGAGCGGGGCGACGACGAGCTCGGCGAATACCTTGAACTTTTCAACCGCGGCACGAATGCTGTGAGCCTTGCGGGCTGGGCGTTTACTGACGGAATCTCGTTCACCTTTCAGCCCGGATTTGTTCTGAACGCGGGAGCGCATCTCGTAATCGCTTCCAGCCCGGAAGCGATGCAGGCGCGATTCGGGATCACCAACGTGGCGGGACCATTTACTGGAGTTTTGAGCGATGGCGGCGAGCGATTGACGCTGCGCGATGCTTCGGGACGGGTGATGAACACGGTGCGTTACTCAGACAGCCATCCGTGGCCCGAGGCTCCTGACGAACTGGGCGTTTCGTTGGAATGTCTTTTTCCGAACGGCGACAACAGCACTCCAGCCAATTGGCGGGCAAGCCAGGCCAGTGAGGCATCGTTTCATCAGCAATGGTCAGAACTGGATGCCATCCGGATCACAAACCGCCTCACCGATGGGTGGAGCGATGTTCAAAACCCAAGCGGTCCATGGAGCTTCCGGAACGGCAACGGCACGCTGATCAACGGACATCTTAGTTCCTGGCTCCCGGGCGATCTTGGAAGTTCACAGCCGGCCTGGACTGACGCGGGCGCCGGTGGAATTCCTGGGTGGGCCAGGAGCACGGGTTCCTCGTCGATGCCGGGCGCGCCGCATCCTGAATACGATTTTCCAATCGGAACGATCATGAGTCACGGCCCCTCTGAAGTCTGGTGGACTGCTGCGACGCCGGGCCAGGTCAGCATTGAGGGTGGAGTCTGGCTCCTTCGCCATTGGGGACGCGATCAAGCCTGGCATGTGAAATGGAACAACACGTTGCTCACGAGCGGAATGCTGCTGTCGGCCGACATGAGCACGACCTCCGCAAATCCCCGGCGCTTTCACAATGGAACGAATGCGGCCGCCTTGGCGGTGAATGTGAATGCCGGGGATACAATACGATTTGGGACCGTGCCTCCCGGCGGCATCGACGATTTCGTGGGCTATGATATTTCCATTGTTCTCACAACCTCGGCCTCCGCGACAAATCTGATTCCGCCGCTCGGAGGTTTTATTGGAAAGGGCACGCCTGGCCGTACCAATTCAGTTTCAACCACGCACGTTCCACTGCTGCTCGATGATCTGAAACACACGCCGTCAAAGCCGCGTTCCACGAACAGCGTCACCATCACAGTTCGCGTGACCGGCAGTTCCCCGCCTGCGTCAGTGCACGTGGAGACAACACTCAATCTCGAAACGAACACGTCCTATTCGCAGATGTTTGATGATGGGTTGCACGGCGATGGAATCGCGGGCGACCAGGTCTATGGGGCGGTTCATCCGGGGCGTCCGTCGGGAACGTTGGTGCATTATAAAATCCGTACGGTGGATTCACATGGCTACACCAACTGGCTTCCCTTCGCGGACGATCCCTCACCGACACAGGCCTATTTTCATTATGACGGAGAGATCAACACGGGATTAACACTGTTCAACGTGTTCCTCAGCGCCCGGAACTCGGCGCAACTCGATGCGGATCCGAGATCCGATGAGTATGTGGATTGCTCGCTTGTCATCGATCATGTTGCGTATCCGCATGTGGGAGTCCGGTACAGGGGACGGGGCTCGCGAACTTTTCCTGCGCATGCATGGAAGTTTCGATTCCCAAAGTCACAGCCGTACAAGGGAAACCGGACCTACGACACCATGTTCTCTGTTCCGTTGGAGCAACAGCTTGCGTTTGAGATTTTCGAGCGGGCAGGGGTCACGTCACTCGAACACGAATTAATCCGGATGCATTTGAATGGCGCCTTTTGGGGTGTTTACATCGGGTTCGAGAGCCCCACAGGTTCCTGGCTGGAGAAGCACGGACATGACGCGGCTGGCGAAGTTTACAAGGCGCGGTCGGTTGAAACGACGGGACAGCAAAAGAATTCGGACCTCTTCCCCAACGGCCTTCAGTCGGACTTTGACTTTTGGGGAGCCTACAACAAAAAGGTGAGGCCGCTGGAAACGCCTGACTCCTTGAGGGAATTCGTAAATGCGGTGAACGATTTGCCAGACGACCAGCTCTTGCCATGGCTCGATTCCCACGTCGACTTGGATCAATGGTTCAAGCGCTGGGCGCTGCTCATCTGCATGAACATTGACGATTTCGGTGGCCACAATCATTACCACTTCCTTCCCGGCGAACCCGGCGGAAAGTGGCAATGGCTGGGCTACGATTTCGACTCGGGCTTCACGTTCTCACGAGTCGGCCCATTGCGGCCATTGTATGGCGACGGCTTGCAGGGTGATAACCCCGACTGGCAGCGGAACAGTCTGTGCAGGCGGGTGTCGCTGAATCCAACCTTGCGGCGCATCTACCTGCTGACGCTGCGCCAAATGCTGGCCGAGGTAATTCGCGAGGAGATCCTTTTTCCAAGGATCGATGAATTGTTCGCCTTGATGACGCCAGATCGCCAGGCCGATGCCGCGGGCTGGGGAACCGTTCGGAGTTCGACGGCTGAAACCAAGAACGTCCTGACAACCCAAAAGCAACTGCTGTTGAGCCATCTTGCATCGGCTGGACTGCCGGATCCTGGAACGAAGCCAATCCTTTCCTTGAACGGCTCCGCCTTGCAGGGCGGAACCATCAGCATGACGGCGTCCGCGGGATGGTTGATTTACTTCACAATCGATGGAACTGACCCGCGTCTCTCAACGACCCGATCGATATACGTTTCGCCCATCTCCGCTGAATGGATCAAGCGGCTGAAGGCCGTTGCTATTCCGCAGGGTGTTCCGCTCTCCTCAGGCAACTGGAGCGATCTTGCCACTGTGCCTTGGGATGCGAATCCGCGGCTTGAGATCGCAGCGCTGGGGCTTCAATCCGGAATCAAGCTCATGTGGCCGGCAGAGTTCACGAATCACGTTTTGGAAACTGCGACGTCATTCGACGGCGGCTGGCAGCCTGTGAACGAAACGGTTGTGCTCTCGGGACCGAGATTCGAATTGCAGGTGCCTGCTGCAAGCTCCAACCGATTCTTTCGCCTGCGCGAGCTTTAATCGCCGAAATGGCGGAAGCTGAAGTGAATGCCGTTGCTTCACGGAAGCGGCTTTGTTACACACGCGGCATGATTCCTCCGAAGCCCGACATGCACAGCGAAAGCTTTCTGCATTCGTTGATGCGCAAACAACTTCGCCTTTCAATTGCCTGCGCCGCCGCCTTTCTCGTGGTGCTGCTTGGACTTCCCCTTGCGAATTATATTGCACCTGAGTTCATGGCACGCCGCGTCTTTGGTTTCACGCTGTCGTGGTTTCTTCTCGGGATCGGTTTCTTTCCAGCGGTGTGGGTGATTTCATTCTGTTTCATCCGTCGTTCCATCGCGTTGGAACGGGAGGAAGTTGAGGAGGTTCAGCGTTAATGAACATCGATCCCTACATTCTCGCGTTCAGCGCGGTGACGGTGTTCGCCACGATTTTCATGGGATTCTGGTCGGCCAAACGATCCCGGACGGCGAGCGATTTCTTTGTGGCTGGCAGGAGTGTGAGCGTCGGCTGGAACGCCAGCGCGATTTCCGGCGAGTATCTCAGCGCTGCCAGTTTCATGGGGATCGCGGGAATGGTGATGAGCAGCGGCTACGACGCGCTTTGGTATCCCGTGTGTTATGCATGCGGCTACCTGTTCCTCCTTCTGTTTATTGCGGGGCCGCTTCGACGTTTTGGGGCGTACACGATTCCTGATTTCGCCGAAGGCCGTTATGATTCGCCCCTGTTTCGCAAAATCGCCGTCTGCTTTGTGCTCTTCATAGGATTCTTCTACACCATGCCGCAAATGAAGGGCGCGGGCGTGACGCTCGCCTATATTTTTCCTGACCTCCCATACTGGGCGGGCGTGGTGCTGGTCGGCGGCGTGATCACGCTGAACGTGGCGCTCGGCGGCATGAAGGGCATCACGCTGGTTCAGGCGTTTCAATACTGGGCGAAGATGTTTGCGATATCCGTTCCCATTTTTGTGTTGATGGCTGTTTATGGAAATTACGGCGCGCAGGTCGGAGCCAATGCAACGGGTCCCAGCGCCTCGATCCATGCTCCTGCCGATTCAACCGCGGTTTCGCGCGCCGCACTTCCGGAAAAGGCTCCTGCCGACGCAAACTGGTTGAATCCTTTCGGGCCGCTCAGTGCAAAGGCCGCCAAAGCCGCGAACCTGACGCCCGAGCAAACGAAACCGTATTCGTTGTTGTACACGTATTCGTTGATCATTGCGCTCGTCTGCGGAACTGCCGGGCTGCCGCATATTCTCGTGCGGTTTTATACGAACCCCGACGGCGTGGCGGCGAAGCGAACGACGATGTGGGTGATGATCCTGATCGGCGTCTTCTATGTGTTCCCGCCAGTCTTCGGAGTGATGGGACGCAATCTGCTCCCGGAGCTGTATTCGGGAATCGGGTCCAAGGGAACGGACAAGATCGTGCTCGAACTGCCGCGTCTCTTGAATGAGAAGCATTATCCGTTGGGATCGGTCCTGTCGGGAATCACGTGCGCGGGAGCGTTCGCCGCGTTCATGAGCACGTTCAGCGGGTTGCTGGTTTCCATGACTGGCGCGCTCGCCCACGATGTGTATGGGCGCATGCTGCGGCCGAAATCCACTCCCGAGGAGCGGATGCGGATGTTCAAGATCGCTGCCGTTATGATCGGGGGCGTGGCCGTCCTTCTCGGGAGTTTTGTTGAACCGCTCGAGATCAACTTCATGGTCGGACAGGCATTTGCAATCGCGGCCGCAAGTTATTTCCCACTGTTGTTCATGTCGGTTTGGTGGAGGGGAATGACGATGCGCGGCGCGGCTGTCGGCATGCTGACTGGGGGATTGTGCGCGCTGGGTGCGGCGACGCTGACGAACCTTGGCACCCTCGCATCAGACAAGGGGCCGATGGGAAAGATCTTTGCCGGTTTTGCGCCGCTCAATGAATTCTGGGCTCATCATCCACTGTTGAGAATTCTTTGCGAGCAGCCCGCGATTTGGGCGGTGCCGCTTGCAATCATCCTAATGATTGTGGTTTCGAAGCTGACCTCCCGCGAAGTGCCCGCGGATGTGCGGATGAAAATGCTCGTGCTGCATGCCCCTGAACAACTGGGGCTGAAGCAGGAATATATTCAGGAGCACCCTGGAGGACACTGACCGCCCGGACGCTAGGCAGGCAATTCGAGCGTGAACGTGGCGCCGTGGCCGGGGCCATCGCTGCGCACGCGGAGTTCGCCGCCAAGTTCCCGCGCGGCGGCCGCGCTGTTGTGCAGGCCAAATCCGTGTCCGTCCTTCTTGGTGGTAAACCCATGCGCAAAAATGCGGTTGAGATTCGCGGGATCGATTCCCACCCCATTGTCGGTGATCTCGAAACGAACCCTGGGTCCGCCATTGGAGGCAACAATGCGGCAAATCTTCGGCTCGTTGGGACCCGCCTCGCAGGCCTGGTGCGCGTTGCGGATGAGGTTGACGAGGATTTGCAGCGCCTTGTGTTTCTCCACGGTGAGACTGATGTCTCCAACAACTTCCTTGATCACTTTCACGCCGCTTGCGGGAAGCGCGTTCATGCGCAGCGCATCGGTCAGGAGATCATCCGCGCGAACCGTTTCGCGCGCGCCAGAAGTCTTCGCGTAGCTTTGCTGGGCCTTCACGATTTCCATGATGTGCTCCACGCCTTTCTGCAATTGCGCGAGTTCCTTCAGGGCGGCTTCCTGTTCGGAGACGAGATGCTTCGACAGGCCCGCAAGGTAATCGGGAATTTGCATTCCTTTCGGATCCTGGGTGAGGAATGCGCCGAGGTTTTCGCGATGCTCGCTCAGGAGGGTAACCACTTTCGCCAGTTGTCCAGCCTTCGAATGCTTGAGCCCCTGTGCCATCAATGACGACGCGATGTTCACGCTCGTGAGGACGTTGCGAACATTGTGCAACACGCTCGTGGCAACCTCGGCTTTACCCGCCAGCCGTGAGGATTCCACGAGCTCCGCGTGCGCATGCTCAAGTTGTTCGCGCGAGCGCGAGAGGTTTTCGGTCATTTGATTGTACACGCGCGCGAGTTCACCGCACTCGTCCTCGGACTTCACCTCGACACGCCGTGAAAGGTCGCCACGGCCGACCGCTTCAACGCTGTCGCGCAGTTCGCGCAACGGCTGGGTTGCCTTGTTGATGAGCCACCAGGCCGTTGTCGCTCCCACGATGATCATGCAAAGACTCGCCACGAGCAGTGAATGCTGCGTCTCGGCCAGGGCGCGCAGCGACGACTCATACGAGCTTAACAGAACGTAACCCAGCGTCGCGTCGGCGCCGAGGGAATCAAACCTGCCCGTCATTCCGAAATGATGCTGACCGTCCAGGACCAGGTCAGTCAGACGCCCCCGGGTCGTGCTGGAGTCGGTGCTTCGCGTTGTATTTGTAAAAAGGTTCACGAAGGCCGAGTCGGCTTCGGGGCCTGCAAGACTTGCAGCAATCACGCGCCCGCCCGCAAGCAACGCGATGTGGCTGCGGGTGAGCTGGCTGAATTTCTGGACCTCGGCCGCACCGATTTCCAGGCCGAGCGTCATGACGCCGATAAGTTCGTGATTCACGTAAACCGGAATCGCCACCACATCGTAAAGCCTGGCGCCGGCCCGCACGGTATCGACAGTTTCCTGGCCTTCCAGGGCGCGATCGGTGGCATCGCGGGCGGCAGTTTCAAAGGCTGCGGTATGGATAAGCGGATCCCGCTTCTCCACGGCCAGCACCTTCTTCACGTTGCTGGTATAAAAAACGATATCGGCGCCGTGTTCGCCCAGCAGGTCGGCAAGCGGTTGATGAAGCGTGGGGCCATCGGCGAGCTGAAATGCAGCGCGGTAGCGCGGTTCATTGGGCAGCGTGCGAAAGCGAAGCAGAAGATCCTCGGACCTCGTTTTGAGCAGATACTGCAGCTTGGCATCTGCGATCGTCAGGCGTTCGCGGCCCTCCTTCTCGAACTGCCGGGTAACGCTGCGGTTCACGAGGAAACCAGTAACCGCCATCATTGCGGCCATGCAGACCATCATGGGCACGAGCACCTTCGTGCGAAGGCTGGCGTTGATGAAACTGCGGAGGCGGATCATGGTTAATGTTTCGGAAGATTTTTTACGCCGAGCACGAAGTCGGCCCGCACCTCCCCGTCCGCCGGGACGGTTATCTCCCGCGCCTCGGTCGGCAGGCGATCATGCCACGCCTTCAGGATGTAGGTGCCCGCGGGAACGTTGGTGATCCGGTAATTTCCCTTCTCGTCTGCAGAGGCAAAGTGCGGGTTGTCCAGCACGAGCACAATGCAGTGCATGCGTTCGTGAATGGAGCAGAAAACATCAACGCGCCCGGAGCGGTCGAACGTCACCTGCTTTCCCGGCGGGTTCCCCTTGTAGAGATCGAGATCAAAGCTCTTGGCGTCGGAAACTGAAAACACGTTGTGAAAAATTTCATCGTAGTTCGGCCATTCCACCATCGCTCCGCGCTGCACGGGCAAAACGTGCGGCGTGAACATCGCGCCCTGCTGCGCGACGCGTTCGGTCGTGACCTGCAGCGTGGAGTTCGTTGGCGCAACGCTGTTCGTGATGCCGCCATCGATGTAGACGACGAAATCACGCATCGTTGTGTAATCCACCTTTTCCACAAACTTGAATTTGCGGCTGCTATAAGCGCCGTCCGATGTTCCCGCACCTGGAGCCGTCCTGCCTTCGGCGCGCACGTTGCCAGTAATGGTTCCCCCTTGCGCGGGCAATGCGACGACCAGCGCGGATAGTACGATGGAAAGAAAAATTCTCATGGACGGTCTCAAAACTTGAACACGGCTTCGGTGGCGAACAGATCCTCGTTGTTGCGGACCGCCCCTCCAAGTTCTTCGCCACGATCGATGGTGTATTCAATCTTGGTGACGAGCCGATCGCTGAAGCGATAACCCAGTCCCAGGCTCAGCCGCCAGAGGCGTGTCGAAAGACGATCGAAAAAATAAGTGCCGAAATCGCCATGTCCCGCGAGTGCGTAGCCGTCGTCTGCAATGATGTCGCTGAACCGGGCGGCGGCGTAGAGCTTTCCGTAAACCTGTTGAACGGCTTCGACCGAGTAAAAGAAGATGTCGCGGGAGTTGTCCGCCGCGGGATCGTTGTCATCGTAAGCCACATATCCCCCGAACGCGCTCAAGTGGCCCTTGCGCCAGCGCACGGTTGCATCGCCTTCCACGACGTTTGCATGGAACCGTGTCGTGTCGGGACCGCCGATTGAGCGGAAGAATCCGTTGCCGAACCAGATGGCGGAAAGCCTGTCGTTTTCCACATCGACGTTTCCAGTGCGCATGCCGCTGATGCTGAAGTGGAGCCATGACACCGGATCCCAACCCACCCGTGCAACAATCGATTTATCGCCGTCGAAGTCCTGGACTCCATTTTCCGCGCTTCCATTTTGCACGGCGAGCACGTAACTGAATTTTCCAAGGGCGCCATAAAGTTCAACGCCGGGATCGATTCCCCAAAAATCGGCGAGTGAATGTGAGATGAGCGGATTATCAATGGCGTCGCGATGCAGGTATTCCTCTCCGAAAGGAATTTCCAGGCGGCCGATGCGCAAATTCAGCTGGGTGTCGCGGCCCCAGAGTTGAGAAATGTTTTCGAAATCAAGGTAGAACTCGCCCAGCTTAGCGCTGAGGTCTGAGTCCTCGCGAGTTGCAAGGTTCAACTCGCCAAAAAAGTAAACTTCGTTCCAGATGGGCGCCTCAAGGTAGATCCGCGCTTCGTCCACACGGAACTCGGAATGCGGTGCGAAACCCGCGGAACCCGTGTTGAAGAAGGCGATCCCCGCTTCACCACTGAGATGCAGATTCCCGAGGCGAATCCCCGTCGAGGAAGCGTCCGCCGCGGGGGAGTCGCCGGATTGATCCTGAGAGCGGCGGATGTTGCCGACCTCGCGTGTCAACGACTCGATCATCTCCTGTTGCTTCTGCAGTTGTGACTCCAGCAATTGGTTTCGGCGCTCAAGCAGGCGAAGCCGTTCCTCGCTGCCTGTTTCGGCTGCATGCGCCGTGGCACCGGCAAGTGCCAAGGAAAGAGCTGTGCAATAACGGAGCGCACGCCTGCCTGAATTGCCAAGGGTCATGCCGCTGGCGGAGCAAAACGTATGCCCCTGTCGAAACTGCCCGGATTTAACGTAAAATTCGCGGACAACGGACAAATTGTCCTACTGCAGGACAGTAAATTTTGCCGGGCCGCCAAGTAGCCTAGGTCTCCGAACCTGTCCTGCCCTCCGCATTTGGCTGCTACGGAGGACGGGCTGTATCGCCGCGCTTCCAAGCCGGCTGCAAGTCGCCGCTCCTGTGCGCTACGAACTGGCATCGATTCGGATTTCTGCGTAACGTCGCGATCGCAAGGCATGATCACTCTCAAAAACTTGACGAAACGCTTTGGTTCCCAGGTCGCAGTCCAGTCGCTCACATTCGACATTCCCGCCGGCCAGATTGTCGGCTTCCTCGGTCCGAACGGCGCAGGCAAATCGACGACGCTCAAGATGCTCACCGGCATGCTCGAACCATCCGAAGGCTCCGCCACCATCTGCGGCTTTGATCTGGGTGCCAGTCCGATCGAGGTAAAACGCCGCGTCGGGTTTGTCCCGGAATCAGGCGCGGTGTTTGAATCGCTCACAGGGCTCGAGTACCTCGAGATGGTTGCAGCGTTGTATGGCATTCCTCACGCAGCTGCGCGCGAGCGGATCCAGCAGTTCATCGCCTTCTTCGACCTCAGTTTTGAAACCCTCACGGACAAACTTTTAGGCGCTTATTCAAAAGGGATGCGGCGAAAGGTCGTAATCACATCAGCGCTCTTGCACAACCCGCCGGTTGTTTTCTTTGACGAACCTCTGGATGGATTGGATGCGAATGCCGCTGTTGGTTTCAAGGCACTGATCCAGACGCTCGCGCGCGAAGGTAAAACAATCGTTTATAGCTCGCACATCCTGGATGTCGTCGAGCGCGTGTGTCACCGGGTTATCATCATAGACAAGGGGCGCCTGCTTCTCGACGGCGCGCCTGACGCGTTGGTGGCAAGCCACAATTCCGGCACATTGGAGAGGCTGTTCACGCGGCTCACTGGCGGAACGGAACTGGAGCAACGGGCCCAGGATTTTGCGCACACCTTTCGGTCATGAGGAACTCTCCCGCTGAGGCTGTTCCGCGAACGGTTCCGCCCCGCCGCCTGTTGCGACGGCTTTTTCTGACGTTGTTTCTTCGCGGACGCAGTTCCCGCGGACTCGACAAGGACCGGGCGCCGACCTCTGTCGGGCGCAAGTTGTGGCTGACGATCGGTTTGTATGCACTGCTGGGATGCCTTGCCTTCGGCTTCTTGGGCCAGAAAACCTTCGCGGTAGCCGTGTACCTGCATGGCATGACGTTCGTTTTCCTTGGCATGTTCGTGGCCGCGTCGGCGGGCGAGGTGCTGTTCAATCGCGAAGAACCTGACATCCTCCTGCATCGTCCCATCGCCTCCCGGGATCTGCTTTGGGCAAAGATGGGTGTGCTTGTTGAAGTGTCGCTCTGGCTTGCGGCAGCGTTCAACCTCGTCGGCTTCTTTGTCGGAGCGGGATCCATCGATGGCGGTCCACTGTTTATCCTGGTTCATCTCTTTTCTTCCGTGCTGCAGGCACTGCTTTGCACCGGGACCGTGGTGCTGGTCTATCAGCTCTGCCTCAGATGGTTCGGACGGGAGCGGCTGGACGGCCTGATGACACTAGCGCAAATGCTTGTTGCCATTGCAGCGGTCGGAGGCGGGCAGATGGTTCCGCGCATTCTTTCGAGACACAACCTCGTCTTCGATTTTGGCCCGGACAACTGGTGGCTTGGCGTGTTGCCTCCTGCGTGGTTCGCCGGAATGGACGACGCCATTGCAGGGAGCGGCGCCGGCGGTTCATGGCTTTTGGCGGGAATCGGCATCGTGGTGACAGGGACTGTGCTGGCGTTGGCAGTTGGAAAGTTGGCGCGAACGTATGAAGTCGGGCTCCAAACGCTAAGCGAATCAGCTGTGAAACGTCCAGGAACCCGCAAGCACCGGCGGTTCACAGACCGGCTTGTCAATTCAGTCCCGTTGTCGTGGTGGCTGAGGGAGCCGGCAGCGCGTGCATCATTCCTCCTGACGACCGCGTATCTGCTTCGGGATAGGGAAACGAAGCTCCGTGTGTATCCGGGGCTCGCGCCCATGCTGGTGTTGCCAGTCATCTTCCTGATGAACGATTCCCGCCAGGGAGATGGACGTGAATGGGCGCTGGCGTTCACGAGCGGATATATTGGGATCGTTCCGCTGCTGGGATTGAATCTGGTGCAATACTCGCAGCAGTGGCAGGCGGCCGACTTGTTCCGGTGCAGCCCGCTGGCCGGTCCGGCGCCGCTCTGCAAGGGCGCACGTGCCGCGGTGTTGGTGTTGCTCACCCTCCCAATGCTGGCACTTTTTGCCGTAATCATAGGCGCGCTCCGCGGCTTCGATTCGGGGCTGGCGCTCACGTTGCCGGGTCTGATCTTGGTGCCGCTGTATTCGCTGGTTCCCTGCCTTGGAGGACAGGCTGTTCCGTTTTCGCGTCCAAGTGAAGAAGGCAAGTCAGCGGGCCGCGGCCTGCGGATGATCTCCGCTTCTTTCGTGGCGATCGCAATGTCAGCCTTGACGATAATGGCCTGGAAGCTGGACTGGTTCGGCTGGTTGCTCGCAGGCGAAGTGTTGGTCGGCGGCGGGATATATTGGATCATGCACCGTGCGATCGGCCGCACGCGATGGCGTTCGCTTGAATAGGAGTGTGCCCGTGTCGGCCGCAGCAACGTGTCGCGGATGGCCGCGTCGAATTTTGTGGCAGCGCGGAGGGAGGGGCCCTGTTGATAACCGGTTCATGAGGTGCAACGATACAGGCAATCACGCTGATGAAGATCGCGACATTCAACGTCAATGGCATTCGATCACGCCTGCCGAATGTCCTGGAATGGCTGAAGCGCGATTCACCCGACATTGCCTGTCTTCAGGAACTCAAGGCAGCCGACGATGTTTTCCCGGCGGAAGCGATTCGCGGCGCGGGTTATCACGCTCTTTGGCACGGTCAGAAATCCTGGAACGGGGTCGCGATCCTGGCGCGAGGGGCTGAGCCCGTCGAACGCCAGCGCGGATTGGCTGGCAACCCTGATGATTCGCACAGCCGATACCTGGAAGCGGACGTGAATGGCATCATTGTGGGCTGTCTCTATCTGCCGAATGGAAATCCACAGCCCGGGCCGAAGTTCGATTACAAGCTCGCCTGGTTTGAGCGGCTCATCAGCCATGCAGCGGCGCTCTGCAAGAGCGGAAAACCAGTTGTTCTCGCAGGCGACTACAACGTCGTTCCGACCGACTTCGACATCTACAATCCCCGTTCGTGGCTGAAGGACGCCTTGTTGCAACCAGAAACACGCGAATGTTATCGCCGTTTGGTGGGGCAGGGGTGGACCGATGCGATGCGAGAATTGTTTCCCAACAAGCGGATTTACACATTTTGGGATTATTTTCGCCAGCATTGGCAACGCAACGCGGGCCTAAGGATTGATCACCTGCTGCTCAATTCCGTGTTGAAGAAGCGTCTCGTCGATGCGGGCGTGGACACATGGGTGCGCGGTCAATCCAACGCCAGCGACCATGCCCCGGCATGGGTGCAATTGGCCGACGTCGTGAAACGCAAATGAACCGATAAACGCGATCAACCTCACGGTTCCCTGCCGTTGCCGACCGCGGCGCCGTTCAAGGGCAGATGTTATGCGCGTTGCGACCCATGCCATCGGGGGCGACCGGCTCATCCGAAACGCTGATCTTGTCCAGCCTGGCTCCGTCTTCACGATAACAAAGGGTCAAACTGTGCTGGCCTTCCGTCAGGCTGTAGTTGTTCAGCAGGATCCATTGCCAGCCACTCGTGACCAAGCCGTTGCGGGCTGTGAACGAACTTTCGTCCACCTTTATCCAGAAGGAATCGTCGTCGGCCGTCGGGCAGTTCAAGCGGGCAAAGACTGCGTAGTTTCCGTTCGCAGGAACTGAAAACGAAATCGTCACCAGGTTTGAAACCCCGGCAGGCGCAGCCGGCACCCCTCGAAGTCCCGGTATCGCCTGGATGAACTTTCCGTTGGACGCCTGCGAATCCGTTTTTATTTCCCATGCGGACCCAACCGTTCCGCACTCTGCCTCATGGGTGGCGGCATAGGCGTTCGCGTTTGTTGGAAAGGTTGGATTTCCTGTTCCCCACCATTGAATCCAGCGGGCGTGGTTCACGTTTGTGTGGCCCGGCGCGATGGTGACCGTGGTGTTCGCGTTTGTGTTTCCGAGCAGAAACTTTTCGACGAAAGCAATCACTTCGGGCCTCTGTCCAGGAGGCAGCGCGCAGTGTCCGTGTCCGCCCACAATCGAGAACCCGAACCGATCCGCGATGCCAAACGCCTTCCAAACCTCGTGCGCAGCCCTGCAGGAAACGTATCCGGATTCTTCGGCAAGCCACACGTAATCGGGATTTCCGAGAACCAGCAAGGCCCGCGGCGCGACCATTGCCATCAATTCATGATGGTCCATCGGCAGCTTCGAAACGTTCACACGCGAGAACTGGAACATCGACTCCATGAACCAGCGGTGATCCGTGGAACCGAGTTTCTCGACTTCGCCCAATGTCTCGGACACGCGCCACGCTGCGGCGCCACCACCGCCCGGTTCCTGTGCGATTGTCAGCGCAATGCGTTCGTCGAACGCGCCTGCAAACAGCGCCATCTTTCCCGCGTACGAGCAACCCGTCACAGCGAGCCGCTTGGTGTCAATCGGGAGGACGTTCTGAACGAGCTCCAGGCCATCAATGATCCGGCTTACTCCCCAAGCCCACGAGCTGTATTGGCCGGCATGAAAAAGGTCCGGGTAAAGGCGATAGAAGGGATCGGACGCATTCTTGGATCCGTATGTCACCACTTGATTATGCCTGAACGCAATGCGCGCGATGCTGCGATTGGTGAAGATGTCGGCAGGGAGGCTTCCGTTCAGGCTGTTCATTCCGATTACAGCCGCAAACGGTCCGTCACCGCTGGGCACCGATACTGTCGAGGTCAGCGTGAGCGTGTTGGTTCCAACCGAAACGAGCACGGTGAGAACGCCATTGGTGTACGTCGCGGTGAGATTCTCAGGACGTGGCGGTTTGGGTCCGATTTCATAATGCTCAATCTCGCGCTTAATCTGGGCGCGACGGCTTTGCCAGTCCGAGAAATTCGTGGAGCGGCCGCTTCCATCGGACCACTCAAATGGATCGGTCAGGGGCAGAATGGCCGGAAGATTTTCGAGCGATGGCAATGGCGGCGCCGCGCTATTGGATCCTGTATCTTCGACCGCATAGACCAAAGGAACCGTTGCGACCGCCGCCGAAGCGGAAACCACCGCGCACGCGATCAGCGCCATTACCGCCGCAAAGCAGCGGCGCTCCGCACGACGGTATGTTGTTTGGCAGCCTTGGTGCGGGACGAGTTTGTCTTTGGTATTGGGCAGAGTTGTTCGTGTGGTGTGCATGCGCGTGGCAGGTGAACTGGGGTCAGTCTGGTCGGATGCCAATCGTTGTCAATTGACGATGGCTGACGTAGCGCAGGTTACCAAACCTGTCCTGCCCTCCACGGTAGGCTGCTATAGGGGCGACACAGCAGATTCGGAGGTCTGCGCTACGCGTAGCGCAGATCGTCGTGCACAAAGGCTTGTCATCATTTGGCGTAAGGATAAGGTTCGAGTCATGCATCCATGCTCCTCTCCTCGCAGCAAATCCGTCCCTCAATGGCTCGCGCCGGCACTTCTTGCCATCGCGTTCACAACCAGCCCCGGCGTTAATGCGCAGGTTGTTGCGACACGTAATGTGGTCACTAACGCGCCAACTGTGTCAGCAGCCGCCAGATCCGACGCCGAGGCCGAGAAGAAGGCGCGCGAGTGGATTGGGTCGCTTCAACTTGCTGATCCCGCCGCCGAAGCGCGCCTCACGGAGGTTGTATCCACCCATTTGAAAACGATTCGCGACTGGCACAACGAACACCCGTTCACGACCGTTCCTGCCGGGATCAATCCCGCGACGGGCGCAAAGTTGACGGATCTCGATCGGCAGGTGATCGCGAACTCTGCAATGCCACGCTCGGTTCACGAAGCCTTGATGACCGGCCTGCGCAAAGACTTGAGCGAGGCACAGGTCGAGGCGATTTTGGACAAGTACACCATCGGAAAGGTTGAGTTCACGATGCGCGGATATCATGCAATCGTGCCGGATTTGAAGCCCGAGGAGGAAGCCACGATCCGCGGCTTTCTCAAGCAGGCGCGCGAACAGGCCGTGGATTACAAGAACATGAACCAGATTTCTGCAATCTTTGAAATCTACAAGACGAAGTCGGAGCAGTATCTCAACAGCAACGGCCGGAACTGGAAGGAATTGTATCGCTCGTACGTCGCTGCCGCGAATGCCCGGAAAGCCGCTGCATTAGGGACTAACCAACCCGCTGCGAAAACAGTCCAGTAGGGAAACAATGATCAACACAGTTTCGAAATTCTCCGTCACTTTGGCCCTCGCCGCTCTGCTGGCGCTCAATTGCTGGGGCCAGGCCCCGGCACAGGATCAGACCGCGCCGATCGTGGAAGCCGGCCAAATTCCGCCGCTGCCGCCGACACTCACAAGCGCCATTCCCGCGTTTCCTGGAGCGTGGGGCGGAGGCATGTTCACCACAGGCGGCAGGGGTGGCCGGGTGATCGCGGTGACTAATCTCGCCAATAGCGGGCCAGGCACACTGCGCGAAGCGATCAACGCCAGCGGCGCTCGCATCGTGATCTTCCGCATCGCCGGAATCATTCGCCTCGAGGGCAATCTCGACATCAACCATCCCGACATCACGATTGCAGGCCAGTCCGCGCCCGGCGATGGCATTTGCATCGCCAATGGATCGCTGAACATCAACACGCGGAACGTCATCATTCGCCACCTGCGGGTTCGGCGCGGAAATCCGGAGGGCGGACAAGGCTCTGACAACATTGGCGGCAACCCCGAAGGCCAGATCGTTGTGGACCATTGTTCGGCAAGCTGGGGCATGGACGAGAACCTCTCCCTCTATCGCTATATGCGAAGCGTTCCCGCGGGCGAACGTGAAAAGATGCCGGCGATGAATGTCACTGTGCAGTGGTGCATTTCGAGTGAGGCATTGGACGGCAAGGGTCACGCCTTCGGCGGCACATGGGGCGGGCAGGATTCGACGTTCCATCACAATCTCTTCGCGTGCAACACGGGGCGAAATCCCTCGATCGGCATGTCGGGCGAGTTTGATTTTCGCAATAACGTGATCTTCAACTGGCGGCACCGAACCATGGACGGCGGCGACGAGACCTCGATGATCAACGTGATCAACAATTACTACAAGGCAGGGCCTGCGGCGAACGCCAACATGATCAGCACGATCGCCCGCATCGAACAGCGCAAGCAATATTCCCCCGGCAGGGAATTCGAACCCGGCAATTGGTATCCGCCCACCGCGCCCCGGCCCGGCAAATGGTATGTCGCGGGCAACATCTTTGAGAACGCTCCCGACGTAACGAAGGACAACTGGAAGGGCATGCGCGGGCCGATGGACCTTGCGCGCGTCAACACGCCCTTCGAAGCCTGGCCGCTCCTGCAGCAGCCCGCCGCCGAGGCGTATGCGGCGGTTCTCGCCAAGGCGGGCGCGACGTTGCCGAAACGGGATTCCGTGGATCAGCGCGTCACCGAGATGGTCCGCACGGGGAAGACGGCCACACGCGATGGAATCATCAGCGATCCCAAGGAGGTGGGCGGTTATCCTGAGTTCACCTTTTCACCCGCATCCGTGCCGGCCGACGCTGATGGCGATGGCATGCCCGACGCCTGGGAAACCAGCCACGGTTTGAATCCGAACAATCCCGCCGATAATGCGGCCGACAGTGACAAGGACGGTTACACGAACGTGGAAGAATTCCTGAACGGCACGCATCCACAGGAATTCATCGATTACAAGAATCTGGGAAACAACCGCGACACGATCAGTGGATGACGAACGGACTTAGCGACGCCGTTTTTGGTCGAGGTTCTGGGTGAGATCCTCTTCCGTGATCGTTGACTCGACGCCGTTGGCAGGCACTTCGACTTTGGCGACCCAGAGTATTGCGTTCAGCATCAGCTTGCGCATGTTCTCGTTGCCCCAGTTCTTGTGGAAATGTCCGCCTGTGAAACCAAACCCGCGCTTCCCGCCTTCTTCGTAAGCCCAGGCTACGTGCTGGGGTTCGCCCTTCTCAACGGCCTGGCGCACGTGTGGATTGCCGCTGTGCGGACCATCGGGCCGGGTCAACGTTTCTGCGGAAGGCACTGCTGACAAGATGGGAGTGACGCCCTTCATGTCCTCAGCGAAGCGCATATGGTAATACCATTCATCGCGCATTTGGAACGGCTTGACGCCGCGCGTGATGGGATGAACGGGGAAATTCTTGAACTCGGGCTCCCAATGCGGATTCACCGACCAGTGCGTTTCAAAACACCCGCCGATCCAGCTGATAAACTCCTTCTGGCCTTTTTCCTTCGTGGGTTCGACTCCGTAATGCACGCACAGGAATCCCGTTCCCTTGGCGCGCAACGCATCGAGTTGCTGCAGTCGCTCGCCTTGCAATGCGGGATGCCCGGCTCCGCCGTCGCAATAAAACAGCACCGCTGCGGCGCCTTCCAACGCGTTTTCATTCGTTGGCCAGCCGTTGGAATGTGTTTCCACCTGGATTCCAGGAACATTGGCCAGGCACTTCTTAAAGAGCTGAACGCCCGCATTATGTTCGTGCTCGCCCGGCCCGTGACTTGGACGGCCCGCGATCAGGACAATCTTCTGCTCGGCTGCAATCGACGAGCACAGGGTTCCGGCTGTCGCGATCGTGATAAAAATTTTCGAGAGGCTGGAGATCATACGCATGTTCGGTCGTTTGGCTGTTTGACGTTGATGTCGGCGAATCGGTTTCCGCAGAGTGCCTGAACCCGCCTGCCTCGACAACTGGCGATTCACGTGCAGGTTTCCAAACGAATAACCGCACGCGTTTTGGTTGCCGGTCTGCCGCGCTGTGTCGATTTGTGGTTTGTTCCCTGTTTCAACGGAATCGTTCCGACTTGGCTGTTCGGGCGCGAATGCGCGGCGAGTCGCAAGCCGACTCCAGGTCTGCGCTCCGGCGCTCTCAGGTCCGCGCTAAGCGTCGGACGGCAGCAGCCCCAGCGCCTGCAAAGCCCGCCGCGATTTCTCGGGCGACTCGTGCAGCACGGCGTTCCATCCGCGTTGCGCTCCGCCCAGGACGTTCTCCGCACGATCGTCGAGATACGCAATTTCCCGTCCGCGATGGCCCGACTTCTCCTCCACAGCGCGGTAGATCCGCGGATTGGGCTTCATTACGCCATGCTCGTAAGAGAGAATGTAGCCGTCAAAATTTGCGAAGAACGGAAACCGCCGCCTCACATGCATGATCGCCAGGTCGTTCGTGTTGGAAAAAATATAGGTGGGAATTCCCGCCGCACGAAGATCGGCGTGCAGCTGTATCATTGCAGGTATCGGCGCGAAGATGTCGCTGAAGAATTCCGCAAACTCATTCGACGTTCCCGTAAATCCAGAAAGCTGGCAGATTTCGCCGAAGAACTGCTCCGTCGTGATCGTCCCGCATTCGTATCGGTGCAGCAGGGGAGATTGGTCGATGAAGAAGCGCGATTCCTCCACGCCCGCGGTGGACTTCTCCGCGATGCGATGGGCCGCAACGGCGTAATCGAAATCCAGCAGAACTTTGCCAAGGTCGAAAACGACAACTTTGGGAATCATGGGAGAGTGGGTGCCTGTCGACGAGGCGCAAGGTTTCTCGGTTTTGCCAGAACGCTCGCACTCGGATTGTGCCGGGATCGGTTCACATTTCCCGCCGGCCTTCGAGCGCGCGGCTGAGGGTCAATTCATCCGCAAATTCCAATCCGCTCCCCGCCGGCAAGCCATGTGCAATGCGGGTGATCTTCAGGCCTTGCCGTCCCAGACGCTTCGCAAGGTAATATCCCGTTGCATCGCCTTCGACATCGGTTCCCAAGGCGATGACAATCTCGCGGATGGGTTCATCACCGAGGCGCTTCTCCAATTGCGCGATGCGGAGATCTTCGGGCTCAACGCCATCGAGCGGCGAGATTTTCCCGCCAAGCACATGATACTTCCCGCGATATGTCGCGGATTTCTCCAGACTCAGAATATCCGTGGGTTGTTCCACCACGCAGACGATCGAAGCGTCCCGGCGCGAATCACTGCAAATATCGCAGGGAGATTTCTCGGTAAGGGCGGCGCAGATCGGACACAGATGAATCCGTTCCCGCGCCTGGACCAACAGCTCCGCAAGCTGGCGGACTGCGGTTGGATCCGCTTGCACCAGGTGGAGAGCAATGCGCTCGGCCGAACGCGGTCCAATCCCGGGCAGCTTGTTCAGCTCGGCTGTCAGTCGCGTTATGGGCTCGGGAAGGGGCACAGCGGAAAACTCGCGGGCAACGGCAGCGATTGCGAATCAACAACCCTGGCGGGGGCGGATCAGCCCATGCCGGGCAGATTGAATCCGGAGGTCACCTTGCCCATTTCTGCATTTGAAATTTCGCGGGCCTGCGCCAGCGCCTGGTTCGCCGCAGTCAGGACCAGGTCTTCAAGCAACTGCGCGTCTTTGGGATCGATTGCGGCAGGATCGATTTTGATGGATCCCAGCGAGCCATCGCATTTCGCGACGACCTTCACCGCGCCGCCCCCGCTCGTCGCCTCTACTGTGCGTTGAGCGAGCTGGCCCTGGACCTGTTCCATTTGCTGCTGCATGCGCGCAGCCTGCTTCATGAGTTTTCCGATGCTGGACATGATATGATTTGTAAAAGTGTTTCTCTTAGCTGGATGCGGGACGGATGTCGACAATCTGTCCCTTGAAAATTTCGAGCGCCTTCTGGATCAGCGGATCGTTCTTGAAATCCTCCTTGCTGAATACAGGCGGCGCGGGGGCGTCTTTCGCCGGAGTTGAAGGCGATGCGGCGCGCGGGGGCGGTTTGGCCGCGTTGGCCGGACTTGGGGAAGGTGAAGCGGACGCAGGGGCGGGGGACGGCATCGCGACGATGACCGGTTGACGTTCGGGCGACGGCTCTGCCTTCACGAAGCGGACGTGGCAGTTCGGATGCCCAAGTTCCGCGAGCTTGCCCTTCAACAGCGCCTGCGTCTTTGTGTTGTCCACAAGCGCGATGTGATCCTCGCACGCAGAGGGAAAACCAATTGTGAATAGGCCTTTCACGAAAGAAACCGGATGCGCCTCCAATAGGTACGTCCGTGTGAACGGACTTGCGCGGCCTGCAAGCTCGAGCAGTTTTGCCCACAACAATTCGAGGTCGTCTTCAGCGGAAGGCGCTGTATTTGCAGAAGGAGCCTCCAACGCGGCGGAGCTTGGTCGTTCTGCCGCCGCAGCCGCCGGAATGGAAACAACTTCCGTTCGCACGGGCTTCGCTGCAGGCGCAGCGGTTTGCGCGCGCGCGGGCACAGGGGGAGCCGAAGCGCTGGGTGCCAATGGCGGCGGCGGTGAACCGGCTGGCGGCCCGCCGCGCAACTCCTGCAACCGCTCGAGGACGGAATCGATGCTCAACGCATTCCGCGCCTGGATCGCTTTCAGCAACGCGACTTCCAGCAGGATTTTTTTCGACGAAGCATCGCGCAGCCTGCCTTCGGTGTCGGTAAGCACTTCCATGATGCGCGTGAGCGCCTCGGCGGAAGCGAGCGCCGACTGTTCCTGCAGCGCCCCGGCTTCACTCTCGGAGACTTCAAGCAGATTGAGGTCGCCTTTTGAAACCTGGAAAATCAGCAGGTTGCGGAAATGGTTCAACAGATCAGATAGAAGGCGTCCGAGGTCCTTGCCGCCCTTTGCGAGGTTGTTCAGCAGGCGCAATGAATTTTCCACCTCGCCATTCAGCATTGCGCAGGAAAGTTCGATCAACTGGCCCTGGGCCGTCAGGCCGAACATGGACAGCACATCCGCTTCCTCAATGCTGTCGCCGCAGAAACTGATCAACTGGTCGAGGGTGGATTCGGCGTCCCGCATGCCGCCGTCGGCCCCGCGGGCAATCGCGTGCAGCGCTGCAGGCGTGATCTGCACCTTCTCTTCCTTCGCGATCTTGGAGAGTTGCTGAACGATCAACGATGCCGGGATGCGCCGCAGATCGAAGCGCTGGCAGCGAGAAAGAATGGTTGGCAACACCTTTTCGGGATCGGTGGTGGCAAACATGAACTTCACGTGAGCAGGCGGCTCTTCAAGCGTTTTCAGCAGGGCGTTGAACGCCGCCGTGGAAAGCATGTGAACTTCGTCGATGATGTAGATCTTGAACTTGGAAGAGGCCGGCGCGTATTTGCAGGTATCGCGCAGTTCGCGCACCTGTTCCACGCCGTTGTTGCTCGCGCCGTCGATCTCAAGCACGTCCATGGAACGGCCCTCGGCAATCTCCACGCATTTGGGGTCGTTGACGTCGAAGTCGGCGCGCGGCCCGCCTGTGCAGTTCAGGGCCTTGGCGAAGATGCGTGCGAGCGTGGTTTTGCCGGTGCCGCGCGGCCCGCAGAACAGGTAGGCGTGCGCAATGCGGTTTTGTTCGATGGCGTGGGCGAGCGTCTGGGAGACGTGTTCCTGCCCCACGACATCTGCAAACCGCTGTGGGCGATACTTCCGGGCGATGACCTGATACGAGGACATGTATGATTTACATCAACGGATTTATGATTTGCGCAACGATCCGGTCATGCAGCGTAAGTCACAAATCGAAAATTTAAAGTGCCAGGGTGACCACGGCAGATGCAGAGCAGACTACCGTTGCTGCCTTCCGGCCCTGGCGGGGTTTGTAAGTCCGCATTCCATGGGCCCTGGCAGGTGGGAATTTGCGGCAGCCGGGAGTGCGCTTCAAGGACAATTCCTGCTCCCGCCCGCCCCGGTGTGATTAGAAGTGGGTGAGATCACCGCGATCTGTAAACCGCTTGAACCTCTCGCCCGTGAGGCACGAGCGGGGAGAAAGTTGGAGAGAGGGGAGCGAAATCGTCTCCGAATCTGGACCTTTGCTCCCTCTGCGAGGTCCTGTTAAGGATTGGACGCAGCTCGGCCTCCGCAAAGGCGTTTAACAGGAGGAATCAGAGATAGCAGAGATGAAGAAGGATGCCTGCTGTTTACGAGGCGAGTGCCTCCTCCCCCCGCCCCCTCCTCCGGCTTCGCTCGGAAGAGGGGGAGTTTAAAATCAACCGAGTTTGATCACCCACGTTTAATCACCCTCCGCCGCGGTGTGATTAAAAGTGGGTGAGATCACTGCGATCTGTAAACCGCTTGAACCTCTCGCCCGTGAGGCACGAGCGGGGAGAAAGTTGGAGAGAGGGGAGCGAAATCGTCTCCGAATCTGGACCTTTGCTTGCTCTGCGAGCTCCTGTTAAGGATTGGGCGCAGTTCGGCTTCAGCAAAGGCGTTTAACAGGAGGAAGCAGAGATAGCAGAGATGAAGAAGGATGCCTGCTGTTTACGAGGCGAGTGCCTCCTCCCCCCGCCCCCTCCTCCGGCTTCGCTCGGAAGAGGGGGAGTTCAAAATCAACCGAGTTTGACCACCCACTTTTAATCACACCCCGCCGCGGTGTGATTAAAAGTGGGTGAGATCACTGCGATCTGTAAACCGCTTGAACCTCTCGCCCGTGAGGCACGAGCGGGGAGAAAGTTGGAGAGAGGGGAGCGAAATCGTCTCCGAATCTGGACCTTTGCTTGCTCTGCGAGCTCCTGTTAAGGATTGGGCGCAGTTCGGCTTCA
>Ga0196970_1000455_pt1 | contig 47417 bp, 41 predicted proteins | sample S1v_513CmetaG_FD_148672 | JGI IMG/M metagenome (GOLD analysis project Ga0196970, IMG submission 148672) | Soil microbial communities from Anza Borrego desert, Southern California, United States - S1+v_5-13C | ecosystem: Environmental > Terrestrial > Soil > Desert | place: USA: California... | reverse complement strand
GTGCGGTCGGGGGCGACCAGCACCTCGGCGGCCAGCGTCGGCGCCGGGCCGACGAGGTCGGCGGCGGGAGCCGGCAGCAGCCGCGCCACGTCGCCGCGCGCGTCCAGCGTCACCACGTGCCCGCCGGGATCGGCCTTCACCGCGGCGTCGGCCGTCAGGGTGACCACGTCGCCGCCGGCGGCGGTCAGGCGGCCCTTCCAGTCGGCCAGCGTGCCCTCGCCGTCCAGCGTCGCCTCGACCGGCGGCAGGCCGGGGATGTTCAGCAGGCGGGCGATGACGCCGCCCGCCGGCTCGGACGCCTTGAGGTCAAGGTCGAGGCGCTGGTCGTCCGGCGCGAAGCCCAGCGTCAGCGCGGCGCGGCCGGGGCGATCGTCGATGCGCGCCACGGCCAGCCGGGCGTCCAGCCCGTCGCCGCCGGCGGCCAGCCGGGCGTTGCCGTCGATGCTCAGCACCGCCGCCTCGCCGAGCAGCGCCTCGCCCAGCCGCAGTTCGCCGACCGCGAGGCGGTCCACCGCGACCGACACCGGCAGCCGCGGCAGGCCGGGTTGGGTGGAGCTGGCGGGCTGCGGCTCCGTGGAGGGGACCGGCGCGCGCTCGACGGCGACCTGGGCGGCGGTCAGCTCGGTGACCTCGACGCGGCGCTGGAGCAGCGCCCAGGGGTTCAGGGCGAGGTGGGCGTCGCGCAGCGTCAGCCAGACGCCATCGCGGTCGGCCATGCGCACGTCGGACAGCGTCAGGTCGAACGGCACGCGACCCGAGAGCGTGCCGAGCGACAGCGACGAGTCGGGGCCGGAGGCGGCGCCCTCGATGGTGGCCACCAGCCAGCGCCGGCCGGACTCCGATTGCAGCCACACCGCCCCCGCGGCGACCGCGGCGACGATCAGCAGCAACAGGCCGGCAAGCCCGAAAAGCGCGTAACGCAGTACCTTCAAGACGAATCCTCAGCCCAGCCCGAGCAGCACCACCCTCACCCATGACGGGGAAAGGATGCGCTGCCCCTTCCGTGAACACGCGAACGGTCGCCCGGATTCCCGCCGATCCGGAAATGACAAAATTATTCCTCCGGGAAACGCCGTCAGAACGCCTGCCCCAGGCTGAGGTACAGCTGCCAGCGGGAATCGCCGCGCTCCGGATTCAGCGGGACGCCGACATCCACCCGCAGCGGCCCGAAGTCGGTGTAGTAGCGCAGCCCCAGGCCGGTGCCGACGTGCAGCGGCCCGCGCAGGCCGGGCACGCTGCGGTCGCTGACCGTGCCGGCGTCGAGGAACGGCACGAGGCCGATGGTGTCGGTGATCTTGATGCGCATTTCCATGCCCAGTTCGATCAGCGAGCGACCGCCGGTCGGGTCGTTGGCGAAGTTCCGCGGCCCGGCCTTCTGGAAGCCGTAGCCGCGCACCGAGCCGCCGCCGCCGGCGTAGAAGCGGCGGTCCGGCGGGATGGAGGCCAGCGGCGAACCGACGATGCTGCCCAGCCCGACCCGCGCCGCCGCCACGTACCGCCCGTCGCCGCCGACGTCGTAATAGGCCGAGCCGGTGACGGTCCCCGCCAGGAAGCGCTGGGTGGACTCGGTGCCGCCCATCGGGATCCATGGCGTCAGCGTGCCGGCGAGGCGGTAGCCCCTGGTCGGGTTCAGCAGGTCGTCGGTGCCGTCGTAGGTGGCGCCCAGCGGCGCGCCGAGCAGCGACACCTGATAGGTGCGCTCGGCCGTGCGCACCCGGCCGCGCTCCGACGTCAGGCCGGCGGAGACCTTGAGGGAGTCGGTGATCTCGCGCTCGATCACGGCGGTGAGCAGGCCGGCGACCCGCTCGTAGGCCGGCGGGTTGTCGGCGACCACCGAGAAGTCCAGCACCAGCGACTGCTTCGGCACCAGGAAGTCCGGCTTGCGGAAGTTCACGCCGAAGCGCAGATCCGGCAGGTCGAGCTTGCTGGCGTTGCTGGTGTCGCCGGACAGGCGGCCGACCTCCAGGCTGAGGCGCAGCTGCTCCGCCCCGCCGAACAGGTTGCGGTGGCCCCAGTAGACGTTGCCGCCCAGCCCCTCGGTGGTCGAGTAGGCGACCCCGGCGCCCAGGACGTGCCTCTTGCGCTCGGTCACCGCGACGGTGACCGGCGTCGTGCCGTCCGGCCCCGGCTGGTCGGCCAGCTGCACCCGCACCGTGTCGAACACGCCAAGCTTGGCGATGTCGGTGCGCGCCCGCTCGACCAGCGCCGGCTGGTAGGGGGCGCCGGGCGTCCAGGGCAGGCGGCCGCGGATCAGGCTCTCGTCCACCTGCTCCAGCCCGTCGACGCGGGTGTCGCCAAAGCGGGCGAGAGGGCCGGGATCGACCACGAAGGTGACGTCCATCGTCTGGTCGGAATGGTCGACCACGGCGCGGCGGTCGGTCACCTTGGCGAAGGCGTGGCCGCGGCCGACCAGGGTCGACACCAGCTTGTTCTGTGCGTCCACCACCTGCGGCGCGCGGGCGGGCTCGCCGGGCTTGAGGCCCAGCTCGTCGGTGGTGATCGCCGGGCCGGGCAGCGGAACGCCGGTCTCGGTGCGCACCGTGATGGCCTTGAACCGGTAGGCGGGGCCGGGCTCGACCGCGATGGTCACCCTGGCCGGCTGCACCGACGGATCGACGCGGATGTCCAGCCGCGCGTCGTAGTGCCCGGCGGAGCGCAGCGCCGTTTCCAGCCGGTCGCGGTCGGCGTCGGCGCGCCGCTCCAGCCCGATGACCGAGGGCGGCGGATCCTCCCTCAGCTCGACCAGCGAGGAGGACTCGCGCAGCAGGGTGCGCAGCGCGTCGTTCCCTTCCAGGCCGGTCAGCTCGACCTCGTAAGGGACCTTGGACGCCTCTTCCTGCGCGAGCGCGAGGGGCGGCGCCAGCAGCAGGGCGAGCGCAAGGGCGGAAGCGGCGGTGGAGAAGCGGGCGCGGGTCATTCGTCCGTGCTTGAGCGTGGCAGGCTGAACATCCGCAGCCGCAGGCGCGGTTTCAACCCCTTCACTCCTTAGAAATAGGCCCCGTCACCCAACCGTCATGCATCCGCCCTTGCTCCCTGCCCTGGAATCATTATATTGCGGCGCAAAGACACACCACCCGGCGGCGCCCACCAGGAATTCTTGGCGGGCCGTTTTGTTTTGGGCATACCGCCCGCAACGAAGGGCGCCGGCCGACCCGAGACCGATAGACGCATGAACCTCCGCAACGTCGCCATCATCGCCCACGTCGACCACGGCAAGACCACCCTGGTGGACCAGCTGCTCAAGCAGTCGGGCACCTTCCGCGAGAACCAGCAGGTGGCCGAGCGCGCCATGGACTCCAACGACCTGGAGCGCGAGCGCGGCATCACCATCCTGGCCAAGTGCACGTCGGTCCTGTGGAACGACCTGCGCATCAACATCGTGGACACCCCGGGCCACGCCGATTTCGGCGGCGAGGTGGAGCGCATCCTCTCCATGGTGGACGGCGTGGTTCTCCTGTGCGATGCCGCGGAAGGCCCGCTGCCGCAGACCAAGTTCGTGCTGGGCAAGGCGCTGCGCCTCGGCCTGCGCCCGATGGTGGTGGTCAACAAGGTGGACCGCCCCGACGCCCGCGCACACGAGGTGCACGACGAGGTGTTCGACCTCTTCGCCTCGCTGGACGCCAGCAACGAACAGCTCGACTTCCCGACCCTGTTCGCCTCGGGCCGCAACGGCTGGGCGACCACGGACCTGGAGAACGGCGCCCGCGACAGCCTGACCCCGCTGTTCGAGCTGATCCGCGACCACGTCCCGCCGCCGCACCACGTCGGCAGCGAGGATGAGCCCTTCACCATGCTCGCCACGACGCTGGAGGCGAACCCGTACCTGGGCCGCATCCTCACCGGCCGCATCCAGTCGGGCCGGGTGAAGCCGAACATGGCGGTCAAGGCGCTGAGCCGCGACGGCAAGGTGATCGAGCAGGGCCGCATCTCCAAGGTGCTGGCCTTTCGCGGGCTGGAGCGCGTGCCGGTGGACGAGGCGACGGCCGGCGACATCGTCGCCATCGCCGGCCTGTCGCAGGCCAGCGTCGCCGACACCATCTGCGACCCCGCCGTGACCGAAGCGCTGGAAGCCCAGCCCATCGACCCGCCGACCCTGGCGATGACCTTCTCGGTCAACGACAGCCCGCTGGCCGGCCGCGAGGGCGACAAGGTCACCAGCCGCATGATCCGCGACCGCCTGTACCGCGAGGCCGAGGGCAACGTCGCCCTTCAGGTCCGCGACACCGAGGGCGGCGACGCCTTCGAGGTGGCCGGCCGCGGCGAGCTGCAGCTGGGCATCCTGATCGAAACCATGCGCCGCGAAGGCTATGAGCTGTCGATCAGCCGGCCGCGCGTGCTGTTCCAGAACGACCCGCTGAACGGCCAGCGCCTGGAGCCGATCGAGGAAGTCGTCATCGACGTGGACGAGGAGTACTCGGGCGCCGTCGTCAACAAGCTGGCCGAGCGCAAGGCCGACCTGATCGAGATGCGCCCCAGCGGCGGCGGCAAGACCCGCCTGGTGTTCCACGCGCCGTCGCGCGGCCTGATCGGCTACATCAGCGAGTTCCTGACCGACACCCGCGGCACCGGCATCATGAACCGCCTGTTCCACGGCTACGCCCCGTACAAGGGGACGATCGCGGCGCGGCGCACCGGCGTGCTGATCTCCAACTCCGACGGCACCGCGGTGGCCTACGCGCTGTGGAACCTCGAGGACCGCGGGCCGATGCTGATCGATCCGGGCGTGCCGGTCTACCAGGGCATGATCGTCGGCGAGCACACCCGCGGCAACGACCTCGAGGTCAACGTCATCAAGGGCAAGCAGCTGACCAACATCCGCACGACCAGCAAGGACGAGGCGGTGCGCCTCACCCCGCCGATCCAGATGACGCTGGAGCGCGCGCTGTCCTACATCGCCGACGACGAGCTGGTCGAGGTGACGCCGAAGTCGATCCGCCTGCGCAAGCGCTACCTCGACCCGAACGAGCGCAAGAAGCACCAGCGCGCCGCGGCCGAAGGCTGAGGAGGCGAACGAGCCCTTCTCCCCTTGAGGGAGAAGGGTTGGGATGAGGGGTCGCTTACGCGCTGGAAGCGCGGAAGATAGCTTCGATACCCCTCACCCCCACCCCTCTCCCTCAAGGGGAGAGGGGCTTGTTGGGCTCCCCAACCATTATTGCTCCAGCACCGGCCCCAGCGTCTCGTCCTCGCGCTTCATCCGCTCCTCCAGCCGCGCCAGCACCGCGCGCGTCTCGGCGCGGAAGGTGGGGAAGCGCGCGGCGATGGCCGTCACGTTCGACCAGGCCTTGAAATAGTGGTCGCACACCGTGTGCAGGCCGTTCAGCTCGTCCTGCAGTTCGGCCGCGGCGGCGCGGACGCGCTCATCCCGGTGCTCGCGCAGCTTCGGGTAGAGGACGCGGTCCTCCAGGGTCAGGTGGTCGCTCACCTTCGACGACAGGTCGTTCAGCGCGACCCGGATGTCGAAGGTGCGGCTGGCGGCGTCGTGGGCGCGCAGCAGGCTGGTCAGCGCGCCGATGGCCGCCTGGATCTCGCCGTGCTGGCGGCGATAGGCGTGGTGCGTGGTCATGGTACCGCCTCCTCCCGGATTGCTATTGTCGTGTGGGCGGACCATCAGCGTATCAGCACCGTCCATCCGCCGCACAGGCGGCAGATTCGCGCACCTCTTTCGGGTAGGGGCGGGCGGCTACGCCCGTCCTCCCGACCGCTTCACCTCATCCCGCTCGCCCAGTTCGTCGAACTTCTCCTGCACGGGCTTGTCGGTGTCGCCGGCGGCGCGGCCGGTCTTGTCGACCAGTTCGTCCTCGATGCGCTGGGCGGCGGGCGACGGGGCGTCGTCCTTGCGGGTGTCGTCCATGGGATCCTCCTCGGGTTTCTCTTGCCCGACCAATAAACAGCGCCGGTTTGATTTCAGTCAGGGCACACAAGGCGGTTTCGCGCGTTGATGCGGCGGACGCGCGCGGGACGGAATAGCCGCCCTGCGGCACACGTTCATGAGCAGCCATGGTTGCAGCGCACCGAAAAGTGTATAAAATGCACGACCGTTTCCCACAGAACCGGTCGACATGACGCAAGCCCTTGGGCTTGCGGCGGATTTCAGCAACCAATGGCGTGCCGGGTTCGGTCTGAAGTCGAGGCGGGTGCGGTCCTGAATTTGTCCGTATCGTCGCGGTCGCTTCGGATGGCACTGGACTGCGACCGGAACAACCGAGCTGTGCCGGGTAAATAGGTGCGGGGAACGTCGATACCGATGCGCAAGAGAGCGATTGCGGTCCTGATCCTGGTGATCCTCGGCAACGTCGGGGCCTGGGCGCTGTGGAACCGGCCGGTGGCCGAGCGGTCGTGGGGCGGCGCCATCAACGGCGTCTCCTACACGCCGTTCCACGACCCGAACAAAAGCCCGACCCGCGGCGACCGCGGCAACGCCGACGAGATCGACAAGGACATGGCGACCCTCGAAGGGTCGGTGAAGGGGGTGCGCACCTACTCCACCACCGACGGCTCCGAGCAGGTGGCGCCGATCGCCCGCAAGTACGGCCTGCCCGTCACGGCCGGCGCCTGGATCGCCGGCAAGCCGGAGATCGACGAGCCCGAGATCAACGGCCTGATCAAGCTGGCGCGCGAGAACAACAACGTGCGCCGTGTCCTGGTCGGCAACGAGGCGATCCTGCGCACCGACATCTCGGTCCCGCAGGCGATCGAGATGGTCAAGCGCGTCAAGAAGAAGGTCAACGTCCCGGTCTCCACCGCCGAGCCGTGGCACGTCTGGCTGCAGCACCCCGAACTGGTCGAGGCGGTGGACTTCCTGGCCATCCACCTGCTGCCGTACTGGGAAGGCGTGCCGATCGACGAGGCCGTCAACTACGCCATGTTCCGGTACAACGAGCTGAAGACCAAGTACCCGAACAAGCACATCCTGATCTCGGAAATCGGCTGGCCGGCCGACGGCCCGTGGCGCCGTGGCGCCGAGGCGTCCCAGGTCAACCAGGCCAAGTTCATCCGCACCTTCCTGAACGTCGCGGCGCAGAACCGGCTCGACTACTTCATCATGGAGGCGTTCGACCAGCCCTGGAAGCGCGAGATCGAAGGCACCGCCGGCACCGCCTGGGGCCTGTGGGACGCATGGCGCGCGCCGAAGTTCCCGATGGCCGGCGAAGTGCTGGAGGTCAAGAACTGGCCGTACATGTGCGCCGTGTCCATCGCCGTGTCGTTCCTGCCGCTGGTGTTCTTCCTCAGCCGCCGGCGCGACCTGAAGGTGGGCGGCCTGCTGTTCTACGGCGCGCTGATTCAGGCCGTGGGCTCGGTGCTGGTGTTCACGGTGACCGCGGCGTCCGCCGCCGGCCTCGCCACCACCACCGAGATCGCCTGGGGCTTCTTGATCTTCTGCCAGCTCGTCCTGCTCTGCGTCATGCTGATCGACGGGCTGGAACTGACCGAGGTGGTGTGGCAGGAGAGCTTCCGCCGCAAGTTCCACCCCTGCTCCGCCGCCCCGCTGCCGACGGCGCCCAAGGTGTCGATCCACGTGCCGTGCTACAACGAGCCGCCGCACATGGTGATCCAGACGCTGGACGCGCTGGCGCGCCTCGACTACCCGAACTTCGAGGTGCTGCTGCTCGACAACAACACCAAGGATCCCGAGGTGTGGAAGCCGGTGGAGCAGTACTGCCGCCAGCTCGGCCCCCGCTTCCGCTTCTTCCACCTGGACAACTGGCCGGGCTTCAAGGCCGGCGCGCTCAACTTCGGCCTGACCGTGACGGCGGAGGACGCGCAGCACATCGCCGTCATCGACAGCGACTACCAGGTGCACCCGGACTGGCTGAAGGCGACGATCCCGCACTTCGACCGGCCGGAAGTCGGCTTCGTGCAGTCGCCGCAGGATTATCGCGAGTGGGACGAGAACCTGTTCCAGCGGATGATCAACTGGGAATACGCCGGCTTCTTCCACATCGGCATGATCCAGCGCAACGAGCGCAACGCGATCATCCAGCACGGCACCATGACCATCATCCGCAAGACCGCGCTGGAAGGTGTCGGCCGCTGGGCCGAGTGGTGCATCACCGAGGACGCCGACCTCGGCCTGCGCCTGTTCGAGCACGGCTACGAGGCCGTCTACATGCCGGAGAGCTTCGGCAAGGGCCTGGTGCCCGACAGCTTCTCGGCCTACAAGACGCAGCGCTTCCGCTGGGCCTACGGCGCCGTGCAGATCCTCAAGCACCACTGGCGCGAACTGGGTCCGCGCGGCAAGCGGCTGAGCGCCGGGCAGAAGTACCACTTCATCACCGGCTGGCTGCCTTGGTTCGCCGACGCCGCGCACATGGTGTTCGGCATCGCCGGCATCATCTGGTCGCTGGGCCTGCTGCTGTTCCCCAAGTACTTCGAGTTCCCGCCCAACGCCTTTATGATCCCGACGCTGAGCGTTTTCGCCTTCAAGGTGGCGGCCTCGCTGTGGCTGTACGAGGCGCGGGTGAAGTGCGGCTTCTGGGACAAGGTGGGGGCGGCGGTCGCCGGCATGGCGCTGACGCACACCGTGGGCCGTGCCATGTGGCTGGGCATGTTCACGTCCGGCCGGCCGTTCGTCCGCACGCCGAAGTGCGAGGGCCAGCCGGCGCTGATGGCCGCCTTCCTGATGGCGCGCGAGGAGATCGCCCTGCTGGTCTCGCTGTGGGGCGCGGCGCTGGCCATCGTGCTGGTGTTCGGCCACGAGAACCGGGACGCCTTCATGTGGTCGGGCCTGCTGGTGGTGCAGTCGCTGCCCTATCTGGCGGCGCTGATCACCTCGCTGATCAACGTCTTCCCGGAGATCCACTTCGGCCACCGCCGGCCGCAGCCGGTGCCGGTCGAGGCGGCGCACTGAGGCCTTGCAAACGGGCTCCGCGGTGCGGGGCCCGTTTTCATTTGAGGGCGTATGACGAGAAGCGGCGCCCCCCTTACCCCAGCCATCCTTGACTCTGCCACCTAAGAGCGTAGCCTTTACGTGTGCGGTCAAATCGACCGCCTGCTGAAGGACGTGCCCACAATGGGCGATGGATCTGTCGGCTCTTCGAACCGTTTCGTGCGCCCCACCGGCGTGGTGGAGCGGGCGGAGTCCGTTACCGACCGCCGTCCCCGGCGCGAGCAGCAGCGCCAGCAGCAACAGGAAGCCTCCGACCGCCGCCGCAAGGAGCCGCCGAACCCGCGCCGCCGACGGGTCTACGACCTGCTGTTCGAAGAGGTCGACCAACTCGACAACCTGAGCGAGCAGCAGCGGGCGCGCGTCAAGGAGAACATCCGCAACCACGTCGTCGGCGCCGCCCCTTCCGTCGAGCCGCCGGCCGCGCCGCCGCCTGCCTCGGAGGAGCTGCCGCCGCCAGGACCCGACGCCGCGCACGACGAGACGCACGCGGCCGAACAGCTGCTGTCCGACCCGCAGGCCGAGGTGCCGGTCGACCACGACCGCATCGTCGACGTGGCCGCCCCGGTGCACCCGCACCTGCCGCTGACCGAGGCCGAGGAGAACCGCATCCTCGCCGAGCAGCTGCGCATCTGCCTCGCCCAACACACCGAGCGCGCGCGCAAGCTGGCGGTGTACCTGCACGTGCTGCTCAGCCTGCACCACGGCGGCCGGCCCACCCTGGTGCTGGACATCTGACAGCCGCCCCGCCGGTGCCTGGCCGGGCGCGGCGACACGTCATACCTCCGATGCGTGCCCCCGATGCGCACGCGCCTGCGGCACAATCGCGGGCAAGCAACAATGAGGATGCGCCGCGGCCCCTCACCCGACCGGGCCGCCATCCCGCGAGGAGGTTCGTCCATGCCTGCCAAGCCGCTCGCCGCCGCGGCCGCGCCCAGCGTCGCGCCGGTCGCCGCCGATCTCCCGCCGCCCGCCGAGGGCACCCCCGACGCGCTGCGCCTCTGGCTGTCCACCCGTTTCCACAAGGCCCGCCAGCGCACGGCAGAGCTGGTGGCGCCGCTGGGCGTCGAGGACCTGATGGTCCAGTCGCTGCCCGACGGCGCGCCGGCCAAGTGGCACCTCGCGCACACCACGTGGTTCTTCGAAAGCACGGTTCTCGAGCCCTGCGCGCCCGGCTACCGCACCTTCGACACGGTCTTCCGCCAGCTGTTCACCGCGCTCGACGACCGCTTCGGCCAGCACCTGCCCGCCCCCATCCTGCGCCTGCTGTCGCGGCCGACGGCGGCGGAGGTCATGCGTTACCGCGACCACGTCAACGGGGCCGTGCTGCACCTCATCGACCGGGTCCCGGAGGAGCGCCTGGAGGAAATCTCCGAGCGCGTCCAGCTCGGCATCGTGCACGAGCGGCGGCATCAGGAGCGCCTGCTCTCCGACGTCAAGCACGCGTTCTGGAGCAACCCGCTACGCCCGGCCTACGAGCCGCCGGCCACCCTGCCCCCGTCGCCGCCGCTGGAGCAGACATGGATCGGCCACACGGGCGGCGTGGTGCAGGTCGGCCGGGACGATCCCTCCCCCGGCTTCGACCACGAACGGCCGCGGCACGCCGTGATGCTGCGCCCGTTCGTGCTGGCCGGGCGGCCGGTGACCTGCGGCGAGTATCTGGCGTTCATGCAGGACGGCGGCTACGCCAAGCCGACCTGCTGGCTGGGCGACGGCTGGGAGGCGGCGCGCGCCGAGGACTGGCAGGCGCCGCTGTACTGGGAATGGCGCGAGGGCGGCTGGCAGGTCTTCACGCTGTACGGCATGCGTCCGCTCGACCCGAACGAGCCGGTCTGCCACGTCAGCTGGTACGAGGCCGACGCCTACGCCCGCTGGGCCGGCAAGCGTCTGCCCGACGAGTCCGAGTGGGAGGCGGTGGCCGCCGGCAAGGAGTGCAGCGGCAACCTGCTGGGCAACGGCCACCGCCATCCGCGCCCCGGCGTCTGCCGCGGCACCGAAGGCCCCTGGCAACTGTTCGGTGACGTCTGGGAATGGACGCGCAGCGCCTTCATGCCCTATCCCGGCTACACCCCGGTGGAGGGCGATGGCGCGCAGAGCGGCCGGTTCATGGCCAACCGCATGGTGGTGCGCGGCGGCAGCTGCGTGACGCCGTTCGACTACGCCACGCCGACCACCCGCCACTTCCTGCGCCCGACCACCCGCACCGCGTTCACGGGAATCCGGCTGGCCGAGGACGCGTAGCCGTCAGTCCCCGCTTGGGGTCGCTTCGCGCGCCGCTCCCGCCAGCCGGCGGGAGCAGGCGGCGAAATGCCCGGGATCGCACGCCGGCTTCCGGCACTCGAACTCGCACACCGCGAGCGATGCGGGAACCTCGGCGACGAGGCGCGCCATCAGCTTGTGCCAAAACGCCCGGACCATGCACCCATTCCACGCCAGAGCCGCCGAATCCGGCAGCACTGCATATGGTGGTATGCAACGCGCGCACTTGACCGCTGTCAAGAATTGACGCAACCCGACCCATTCCGTGGCAACCCGGCCGGCGGCAGCCGTCAGGTCCGGCGGAACAGGAACTCGCGGCCGACCTTGACGCGCCGTTCGCCGTCGTACTCGATGATGTCGGCGGTGGCGTAGGTTTCGGCCCAGCGTTCGGGCAGGTAGCTGCCGGTGCCGATGACGTCCACCGGGGCGTTGGCCTCGGCCATGACGCGGCACTTGGCCGGGCCGAAGCCGGAGGACGCGACGATCTTCACCGCCGGGAAGCCGGCCTCGTCCAGCTTCTCGCGCACGTAATGGATCGCCGCCGCCGAGACGCCGGTGCCGATCAGGTAGCGCAGCTGCGTCTCGTCGCGGTAGCCGCGCACGGCGTGCGGTGCGTGGCGCTCCAGCACCGCGTAAGAGCCGGGCGGGTCCAGCCCCTCGACGAAGCGGCCGCCCGGCGTGTCGAGCCGCACCGACAGCTTGCCGGCCGCCGCCAGCTTGGGGAAGCGGCGGCACACCTCCAGCCCGTCGGAGATCTCGCGGCCGAAGTAGTCGACCAGCACGGTCAGCGGCAGGTCGGGGAAGGTCTCGTGGAACATCTCCGCCGCGCGCAGCGTCGATCCGGCGTAGCCGATCAGCGCGTGCGGCATGGTGCCCATGCCGCGCTCCTGCCCGAAGTAGTGCGCGGTGGCGTCGGTGGCGTTGCCGATGAAGCCCTTGGCGCCCACCTTGCGCCGCGCCCGGTCGGAGCCGACGGAGGCGGCGTAGGCCATGATCTCCGCCATCTCGGTTCCGGCGCAGTGGCGGGCGTCCATGGCCAGGAAGGCGACCTTCGGCAGGTCGGCGCACATGGTGAAGGCGTTGTAGGCGGCCACGCAGGCCGGCCCCAGCTTCATCAGCAGGATCGTTTCCAGGTCCACCAGATGGTAGAAGGAGCCGGTGATGTACATCATCGGCTCGCCGGCGCCGACCCACTTGCCCTCGGGGTAGTTGAGCTGGACGTCGATCTCGGTGCCGCGCTCACGGCACACGCCCTGCAGCCATTCGACGGCGAGGCGCGGGGCGCAGATCACCGGGCGGCGCATGAACACGGCATAGGTGACGCGCTTGTCGCCGAACTTGCCGGCGGCTTCCTTGGTGCGTCGGAAATAGGTGTCGGTCCAGTCGCTCACCGCCGCCGCGCAGGGATGGGTGGGAACGCCCTTCCGCATGGTTTCGTCCATCGCTTGCTCTATCCCTCACTCGAACAGCCCGCGGCGCTCTTCGTCGCCGTTCGCGCGCACTGTAGGGGGGAAACCGCAAAAGGAAAAGGCGCGCGCCCGCATGGGACGCGCGCCTTTTTGTCCCGACGAGCCGCCTTACTGCGCGGCCGCCGCCGCGGCGCGGCGCTCCGCCTCGCGCTCGACGCGGGCGCGCTTCAGCTCCTCGGCGAGCAGGAAGGCCAACTCCAGCGACTGGCTGGCGTTCAGGCGCGGGTCGCAGGCGGTGTGGTAACGCAGCGCCAGCTTGTGGTCGGTGATCGCCTGGGCGCCGCCGGTGCACTCGGTGACGTCCTGGCCGGTCAGCTCGAAGTGCACGCCGCCGGCGTGCGTCCCCTCGGCCTGGTGCACGGAGAAGAACGCCTTGGCCTCGGCCAGCACCTTGTCGAACGGGCGGGTCTTGTAGCCGCTGGACGACTTGATGGTGTTGCCGTGCATCGGGTCGCACGACCACACCACCCTGCGGCCCTCGCGCGTCACCCGCCTCAGCAGCGGCGGGAACTTTTCGGCCACCTTGTCGGCGCCCATGCGCACGATCAGCGTCAGGCGCCCGGCCTCGTTGGTCGGGTTCAGGACGTCGATCAGGCGGATCAGCTCGTCCGGGTCGGTGGTCGGGCCGCACTTCAGGCCGATCGGGTTCTTGACGCCGCGCAGGAACTCGACGTGCGCGCCGTCCAGCTGGCGGGTGCGGTCGCCGATCCACAGCATGTGGGCGGAGACGTCGTACCAGTCGCCCGACGTGCTGTCGACGCGGGTCAGCGCCTGCTCGAACGGCAGCAGCAGCGCCTCGTGGCTGGTGAAGAAATCGGTTTCGCGGATCTGCGGCGTGGTTTCCGCGGTGATGCCGCAGGCGGCCATGAACGCCAGCGCCTCGTCGAGCCGCTGCGCCAGGTCGCCCATGCGCTCGCCGGCAGGCGACCGCTCGACGAAGCCCAGCGTCCACTGGTGCACCTTGTGCAGGTCGGCGTAGCCGCCCTGGGCGAAGGCGCGCAGCAGGTTGAGCGTGCTGGCGGCCTGGGTGTAGGCCTGCATCATGCGCTCGGGATCGGGCACGCGGGCGTCGGCGGTGAAGTCGAAGCCGTTGATGATGTCGCCGCGGTAGCTGGGCAGTTCGACGCCGTCCACCGTCTCCATGTCGGCCGAGCGCGGCTTGGCGAACTGGCCGGCCATGCGGCCGACCTTCACCACCGGGATGGCCGCGCCGAAGGTCAGCACGATGGCCATCTGCAGCAGCACGCGGAAGGTGTCGCGGATGTTGTTGGGGTGGAACTCGGCGAAGCTCTCGGCGCAGTCGCCGCCCTGCAGCAGGAACGCCTGCCCGTCCACCGCCGCGGCGAGCGCCGACTTCAGCCGCCGCGCCTCACCGGCGAAGACCAGCGGCGGATAGGCGGAGAGGCGCTCCACGACAGCATCGACCCGCGCAGGGTCGGGATAGGCCGGCAGTTGCTTGGCCGGCTTGCTCTTCCAACTGTCGGGGCTCCAACGCTCAACCATGATGCCTGCTCTTTCCGCTCGAAACTCGCCCGGGGCATTAGGCCGATCACCGGCCGTGGGGGTCAACCCTATACGTCCTGGGACGGATTTTTTCCACCCCTTCCCGAATCGGGATAGCGCAGCGTCCGAAAATTGCGCCCTCGCCCCAGTGCCCACGTACGCCTATAAACGTGCATCGTCCTGCGCTGTGAGGGATCCGCACCGGTGAAAGCGTCGTCCTGGAGCCAAGCCGCCGCCGTCTACCTCGACCGCCGGGTCATCGCCATCCTGTTCCTGGGCTTCTCCGAGGGGCTGCCGCTGGCGCTGACCGGGGCCACGCTGTCGGTGTGGCTGCGCGAGGGCGGCATCAGCAAGACCGCCATCGGCCTGTTCGCGCTGGTCACCCTGCCCTACGCGCTGAAGTTCGTCTGGGCGCCGCTGATCGACCGGCTGCACCTGCCGGTGATCACCCGCGTCTTCGGGCGGCGGCGCGGCTGGGCGCTGGTGACGCAGGCGGCGCTGATGCTGGCGCTGGTCGGGCTGGGCTCGACCGATCCGGTGAAGGATTTGTGGTGGACGGCGATGCTGGCGGTGGTGGTCGCCTTCTGCTCGGCCAGCCAGGACATCGTCATCGACGCCTACCGCGTCGAGAGCCTGAACGAGGACCAGCAGGGCGCGGGCGCGGCGACGCTGGTGCTGGGCTACCGCTTCGGCCTGCTGGCGGCGGGAGCGGGCGCGCTGTACGTGGCGGAGTTCTTCGGCTGGCACGTCGCCTACTACACCATGGCGGCGCTGGTGGCGGTGGGCATGGTCACCATCCTGCTGAACCGCGAGCCGAAGGTCGCCGTGTCGGCGGACTCGCTGGCGCGCGAGCGGCACGTCGCCGACTGGCTGGCGGCGCGCCCGCACCTGACCGGCCGGCGGGCCGAGCTGCTGGCGTGGCTGTACGGCGCGGTGGTGGCGCCGTTCGCGCAGTTCACGACGCGCCGCGCCTGGATCGCCATCCTGCTGTTCATCGCCTGCTACAAGCTGGGCGACGTGCTGGCCGGCGTGATGGCCGCCCCCTTCTACGTCGACCTGGGCTTCGAGAAGACGGAGATCGCCAACGTCACCAAGGTGTTCGGCCTGTGGGCGACGATCATCGGCGGGCTCATCGGCGGCGTGGTGGTCAGCCGCGTCGGCGTGCTGCGCGGGCTGCTGATCGGCGGCGTCATGCAGATGGTGTCGAACCTGGGCTTCGTGCTGCTGGCCAAGGCCGGGCACGACGTCAGCGCGCTGGCCGCCGCGGTGGCGATGGAGAACGTCTGCGGCGGCATCGCCACCGCCGCCTTCGTCGCCTACCTGTCCAGCCTGTGCGACGCCGCCTACACGGCGACGCAGTACGCGCTGCTGTCCAGCTTCTACAAGCTGGGCGGCGACCTGTTCGGGTCGTTCTCCGGCGTGCTGGCCGATCGCATGGACTGGGTCAGCTTCTTCCTGCTGTCCATGGCCGGGGCGCTGCCCGGGCTGCTGGTCCTGCTGTGGCTGATGGGGCGCGCGCGGGTCGAGAGGCCCGTGGAATCCACCGCCGGGGCCTGACGGGAGGTCAGGCCCGCGCCGTCAGGCGCTCGAAGACCGCCACCGCCGGCCGGGTCAGGCCGAACCGCAGCAGCGCCCAGCACACCGCCAGCGGCGACGGCTCCCGGCCGCGCTGCGGGTGGATCTCCGCCTCCCACATGGCGACGACGGCGAACAGCAGATAGGCGCAGGCGCAAACCCAGAACACGGACATGGTGCCTCCACAGGTTGGAGGCACCATGCCGCAGTCATGGTTAACGCACTATGAACCCGGCAACGCGTCAGGCGACGTCCTGCACCACGTGGTGCTGTTCCCGCCAGCGCGCGCCCATGCCGCCGCCGAGGGCCGCCGCTGCGGCACCCAGCAACAGCGCCAGCGTGCCCCAGATTCCGGCCTGCGAGGCGGTGTCGCTGGCCCGCTCGGCCGCCTGGGTGGCGGTCTGCTGGACCTGCTCGGTGGTCTGGCGGGCCTGCTGCTCGAACTGGTCCACCCGCTGGCGGGCCTGATCCTCGGGGATGCCGGCCTGCTGGGCGATGATCGACGCCGCCTGCTGGCGCGCCTGGTCGGCGCCCTGCCCGTTCGTCGCGATGGTGGAGAGGTTCTGCGCGAGCTGGCGGAGCGCCTCGTCGCGGCTCTGCGCCGGCTGGTCACCGGAGCGCAGCAGCCCTTCCGCGCGGTTGCGCAGGTCTTCGGGGCTGACGCCGGCCACGCGCATCGCCTCGGGCGCCGCCTGCTTGGCGGTCTGCGCCAGACCCGAGGTCATGCTGCCCAGCATGTTGAAGGCGCCGCTGACCGCCGACCCGACCACCGAGGTGACCAGGAAGGCGCTGACCAGCAGGGCGAAGGCCCAGGTCAGCAGGCCGTGGATGACGCCGTCGCCGCGCACGCCGACACCGGCCAGACGGGCCGCGACGTAGCCGCCGATCGCCAGCGCCACCATGTAGCTGACGGTCCACCAGGCGCCGGCGCCGATGCTGAGCGAGCTTGCCGCCGGCGTGGCGCCGGCCTGCGCCGGATCGATGGTGGTCATGCCGATGCCGAGCCCGAGCAGGCTGAGCAGCAGCTGGACGGCGAAGGTGAGGACGACGCCGGCGAACACCGCCCCCCAGATCACCCGGCGGTGCGCACCCGGCCGGATCTCGACGCCGACAGCGGCGCGGTCCGTCGTGTGTGGCGTGGTGTAAACGGTTTCCCGCATGGTCTTGCTCCTCGATCAGCGCGCGCAACGCTCGTGCGGAGCACTCCGTACCGCGCTCGGGGCGTTCGGTCGGATGTCGCAGCGCGGGGCGTTGCACCCCCTAGGGGTACAACTCCAGCGGTGCGGCGAGGTTCCGCGGAACCGGCACGGAGTCGAAACCAAGCCGGCCCCGCGGGGTCAGGCTCACACCTTCTTGGTCTTGCCCGCGCCCGGCCCGGCGCCGAGGTCGGCGCCCGTGACGGGGTCGAGGTCGGTGCGCGACTTGGTGCGCATGGCGGTCTGCTCGATGGCCTTCATCTCTTCGGCCGCAAGCCGCACCGTCGGGTTGCCGTCGCCGCCGTCGACCGGCTTCTGGTTCGCCTGGATCTCGACGAACTCCCACTGGTCGCCCTGATTCCAGGGTCCTCGCATGTCGCCGGCGCCGGTGCTCATGTTGTAGTACTTGTCCGTGTACTCCGGGTTGCCCGGCAGCTTGCCCGGCGGGAAGTTGTTCTCGATGGAGTACAGCGCCTTCTCGAACATCTTCTGGTGCGCGACCTCGCGCGTCATCAGGAAGGTCAGCGCGTCCTTGACGCCGGGGTCGTTGGTGACGTTGATCAGCCGCTCGTAGATGATCTTGGCGCGCGATTCCGCCGCGATGTTGGAGCGCAGGTCGGCCGTCGGCTCGCCGATGGAGTCGATGTAGCCGGCGTTCCACAACTGCCCGGCCGAATTCACCAGCGACGGCCCGCCGCCGTAGAGGATCTGCAGCGTGTGGCTGCCGCTGCCCTGGGTGATGTTGGCGTACAGGTCGGCGGTCGCGTCCGCCCCTTCCGCCAGCTTGCCCTTGGCGCCCTTGGTCAGCATGGCGACGATGGAGCCGATCACCTCGAGGTGGCTCAGCTCCTCGGTGGCGATGTCGATCAGCATGTCCTTGCGGCCGGGGTCCTCGTCGGCGATGCCCTGCGTGAAGTAGCGCATGGCCGCCGCCAGTTCGCCCTGCGGGCCGCCGAACTGCTCCAGCATCAGGCTGGCGAGCTTCGGGTCGGGCTCGGAGACGCGCACCGTGTACATCAGGTTCTTGTTGTGCATGAACATGCCGGAAGATCCTTCCAACCAACGGTGTGAGGGATCCCCCGACAACAGGACCTTGTTTAGAAGCGTTCCAACTCCACCCTTCGGACAGGCTCACAATTTCGCGGGGTCGGTCACCTTTTCGCGCATCAGCACGAACTCCTCGGCCGTCGAGGGATGCAGCGCGATGGTGCGGTCGAAGTCGGCCTTGGTGGCGCCCATGTTCAGCGCGATGGCGAGGCCCTGGACGATCTCCGGCGCGTCCATGCCCATCATGTGGCAGCCCAGCACCCGCTGCGATTCGCCGTCCACCACCAGCTTCATCATCACCCGCTCGTCCCGCCCGGTCAGCGTGTGCTTCATCGGCCGGAAGCCGGTGCGGTAGATGTCCACCTTCGGGTATCTGGCGCGCGCCTCCGCCTCGGTCAGGCCGACGGTGCCGAGCGGCGGGAGGGAGAAGACGCCGGTCGCCACGTTGTCGTAGCTGATCCGCATCGGGTTGTCGTTGTACAGCGTCTCGGCCAGGGCGCGGCCCTCGGCGATGGCGATGGGGGTCAGCGCCATGCGGTCGGTCACGTCGCCGATGGCATAGATGTTGTCGACGCTGGTGCGCGACCATTCGTCCACCTTGACCGCGCCGCCCTCGTCCAGCGCGACGCCGACCTCTTCCAGGCCGACGCCCCTGGTGTTCGGCCGCCGGCCGGTCGCCGCCATGATGAGGCCGGCCGAGTGCTCGCGGCCCAGGTGGTCGGTCAGCGTCCAGCCGCCCGGCCCCTCCTCCACCTTCACCGGCTTGGTGCGGGCGATGATCTCGATGCCGCGCTTGCGCATCTCCTGCGCCAGCGCCACGCGGATGTCGTCGTCGAAGCCGTTCAGCAGTTCCTCGCCGCGGATCATCAGCGTGACCTCGGCGCCCAGGCCGCGGAAGATGCTGGCGAACTCCACCGCGATGTAGCCGCCGCCGAGAATCAGCACGGAGTGCGGCAGCTTTTCCAGGTGCAGCACCTCGTTGGAGGTGGCGGCGTGCTCGATGCCGGGGATGTCGGGCAGCGACGGCCAGCCGCCGGTGGCGACCAGGATGCTCTTGGCGCGGTAGCGCTGCCCGGCGACCTCCACCGTGTGCCGGTCGATCAGCCGGCCGTGCCCCTCGAACAGGGTGACGCCCGAGCCCTCCAGCATCTTGATGTAGATGCCGTTCAGCCGGTCGATCTCCTTGTCCTTGTTGGCGATCAGCGTCGGCCAGTCGAAGGCCGGCACGTGGCTGTCCCAGCCGTAACCGCAGGCGTCGGCGAAGGCGTCGCGGAACTGGCTGGCGTAGACCAGCAGCTTCTTCGGCACGCAGCCGCGGATCACGCAGGTGCCGCCGACCCGGCTGCCCTCGCAGATCGCCACGCGGGCGCCATAGGAAGCCGCACGCCGGCTGGCCGCCACGCCGCCGGACCCGGCCCCGATCACGAACAGGTCAAAATCGAACTCCGCCACGCCGGTCTCCTTGCCTTCCCTCTCGTTGGCAGGGATGGTGGTGCTTTGCGGCACGGCTGTCGAGGGGGAACGCTCCGCTTTCAGCGCATCACGAGCTTCTGCAAAAGCACCTGCCGCACCCGCATCGGGCGCAGCTCGCGGTCCGCGGTGGCGCTGACGACGTCCTTGACGCGCTGGGTGCCGGCCGGGCCGGACAGGTCGCCGGGCTCCACCTCGATCAGGCGGGCGTTCAGCGCGTTGGCGATGCGGGTGACGTGCGCGGCGAGCTGCGCCTTCTCCATGCCCTGCGGCAGTTCCAGCACGACGTCGAGATCGACCTGACGGGTGCGCTCGCCGTCGGACAGGGCGAATTCCAGCGACGGCAGCGGCGCGAAGACCGGACCGGCCGGCGTCTTGCCGGCCTGCGCCGACTTGATGCCGAACAGCGCGAAGCCACCCACCCCGGTGACCGCCAGACCAAGCATCAGGACGGCCAGCACCAGCATGCCGCGGCGAAGCGAGCGCTCGGACATGGCGGCTTCGGGTGCCGGTCGTGCGGTGATGGCCATGATCTTCCCTCCGAGGTCACAGATTTGACCTTAGGGAGACCTGACGCGAACGTCAAATACAGGTATTTTAGAGTGTTGGATGCGATGAACCTTTGCAAAGCACTGTCACTTTACTTTGCAACGGAAGTGGTTCGAAATTCATAGCGGATTTTAGGGGAATGCCGCACGCCCTCAGCGGATGACCATGCTCTCCAGCAGCACGTCGCGCACCTTGATGGTGCGGACCTCGCGGTCGATGACCGAGGTGATGGTGTTCTTCATCAGCTTGGCGCCGTCGGCGCCGGCGAGGCGTTCCGGCTCGACCTCGCGCATGCGGTCGCTCAGACGGTCGGCGATGCGCGCGGCGTAGGGGTCGGTGACCTTGGGATCGACCTGGGGGTCCAGCTCGAGGCGGACGCGCAGGTCCATGGTGCGGTTGCCGCCGCCCAGCGCCACCGACATCTCCGGCAGCACCGCGTAGTTCTTCTTGGCGCCCATGCGGGCGACCACGTCGCGCTCGTTGACGCCGGACGAGGAGCGATTCACCACCACCACGCCGACCCCGCCCAGCAACGCCAGCAGGATCAGCAGCGCCGTGACGATGATCGGGAAGCTGAGCGCGATGGCTTCGCCGTTGCTCCGCCGAAATACGATCCGCACAACGCCCCGCCTGCCCCGCGTGGAGCCTGATGTCCCAACAAAGTCACTATGGGCCGAATCGGGGAATGGGTCAAACGCTGGCGTCGCCAACGTCCGACCGAAGGATTCGCGCACCTCCCGGTGCGGCAAGGGGACGCAGCCCTCGTCCGGTCTGTTCGGACCCTATACGGATGGGTTACCCTTCAATCTCTACATATCGTGGCGAGCGGAGTGGAGGAGCGCATGGGCTGCGACGACGCACACCTTCCGTTGCCGGAACCGGGGGCCGGGGAGGAGCGCGAGCGCGCCATCCGCAAGGCGATCTTCGACGGCGCCAGCCACCTGATCATCGCCACGGACGCCACCGGCACCATCATCGACATCAACCCGGCGGCCGAGCGCGCGCTCGGTTACCGCCGCGACGAACTGGTCGGGCTGTGCACGCCGATCCGCCTGCACGACATGACCGAGATCGCCGCGGAGGCCGAGCGTCTGTCCGCCGACCTGGGCGAGCACGTCCCGCCCGGCTTCGAGGTATTCGTCGCCCGCCCGCGCCGCGGCCATCCGACCGAACGGGAATGGACCTACGTCCGCAAGGACGGCTCGCGCTTCCCGGTGCTGCTCGGTGTGTCGCCGCTGTACGGCAAGGGCGGCGACCTGCTGGGCTTCGTCGGCGTGTCCACCGACCTCACCGAGCGCAAGGCGCACGAGCGCGCGGTCATCGCCGCCGAAGCCGAGGCGCTGGCCCGCAGGGAGGCGGAGCGCGCCAACGACGCCAAGACGCGCTTCCTCGCCGCCGCCAGCCACGACCTGCGCCAGCCGCTGCAATCGGCGCTGCTGTTCGCCGCGGCGCTGGCCCCGCACATGGCCGGTCCCCGTGGGCGTGAGGTGCTGGGCAGCCTGGACCGCAGCCTGGAGTCGCTGCGCACGCTGCTCGACCGGCTGCTCGACATCTCGAAGCTCGACGCCGGGGCGGTGAAGCCGGCGGTCGCCGCCTTCCCCATCGGCCGGCTGCTCGACGAACTGGACGTCGCCTACGCGCCGCGCGCCGCCTTCAAGGGGCTGGCCTGGCGGGTGACGCCGGCCGCTGCCACCGTGCGCAGCGACCCCGACCTGCTCGGCCGCATCCTGCGCAACCTGATCGAGAACGCGCTGCGCTACACCGCGCAGGGCGTGGTCGAGGTGAACGCCCGCCCCGACGACGGCGCCCTGCTGATCGAGGTGCGCGACACCGGCGCCGGCATCGCCGAGGACAGCCAGGAGGCGATCTTCCAGGAGTTCCACCGGATCGGCACGGCCGACACCGCACCCGGCGGCGACAAGGGGATGGGCCTGGGGCTTGCCATCGTGCGGCGCCTGTCGCTCCTGCTCGACCACCCGGTGACGGTGCGCTCGGCGCCGGGCGCCGGCTCGGTGTTCGCGGTGCGCGTGCCGCTTGGCGACGCGCGGGCCACCGACAAGACGCCGCCGCCGGCGCCGGCCGTGGTCAGCAAGGCGCCGGGGGCCACCGGGAAGCGCGTGCTGGTGGTGGACGACGACCCGCTGCTGTGCACGGCGCTGTCGTCGATGATCCGCCACTGGGGGTACGAGGTGGTGGACGCCGGCTCGCGCGCGGAGGCGGAGGCCAAGCTGGCCGCCGTGCCGCCGCCGGAACTGGTGGTCACCGACTACCGCCTGGGCGACGGGACCACCGGGATCGACCTGCTGGCCGCGCTGGCCCGCCGCGGCGCGTCGCCGATGCGCGGCATCCTGCTGACCGGCGAGACCGGAAGCGCGCTGATGGACGAGGCGCGCTCGCTGGGCTGCGCCGTGCTGCACAAGCCGGTCGCCCCGCCCGCCCTGCGGCAGGCATTGGCGGGGGACCAGCCTACGCCCTGACCACGGGCACGTTGTCGATCAGCCGCGCCTTGCCCATCCAGGCGGCGGCGAGCAGGCGGGCCGGGCGCTCGACGCGGTCGACCGGAGCCAGCGTGTCGGCGTCGCGCAGCTCGACGTAATCGATGGAGCCGAAGCCCGCGGCGGCGATGCGCGCCTTCGTCGCCTCCAGCACAGGCCCCACCGCGCCGCCGCCGGACAGCGCGGCCGCCGCCTCGGTCAGCGCGGCGTACAGCGCCGGAGCGCGGGCGCGCTCGTCGGCGCCGAGGTAGGCGTTGCGCGAGGACATGGCGAGGCCGTCGGCCTCGCGCACCGTCGGCGCGCCTTCCACCCGAACGGGGATGTCGAGGTCGCGGGTGAAGCGGCGGATCACCTGGAGCTGCTGGTAGTCCTTCTCGCCGAACACGGCGACGTCGGGCAGCGCCTGCAGGAACAGCTTGGTCACCACCAGCGCCACGCCGCCGAACATCTGCGGGCGGAAGGTGCCGCACAGCCCCTCGGCGGGGCCTCCCACGGCGATGGTGGTGCAGCGGCCCTCCGCGTACATCTCCGCCACCGAGGGGGCGTAGAGCAGGTGGCAGCCGGCGGCCCGCAGCTTGGCGGCGTCACCCGCCTCATCACGCGGGTAGCGCTCGAAATCCTCGTGCGGGGCGAACTGGGTGGGGTTCACGAAGACGCTGGCGACCACCGTGTCGGCCATCGTGCGGGCGCGCTCGACCAGAGCCATGTGCCCGGCGTGCAGCGCCCCCATGGTCGGCACCAGGGCGACCGTCGCCCCCGCGCGGCGCCATGCGGCGACCTGGGCGCGCAGGTCGGCCACCGTGCGCACGATGGGAAGGGTGTCCATGGCGGCCTCCTGACGCTCCGGGAAAATCGGTGCGCTCCCATAATCCGCCGGACGGCGCTTTGTCCAGCGTAAGGCGGAGGGAGGTTGGAGACCGCCGGGCGGAGGAAAGCCCCCGCCCGCACGGATCGGGCGTTACTTGCCGAGCGTCAGGAAGACCATGCCGCCGATGTAGGTCATCGCGGCCAGCGACATCACCAGCACCAGCAGGTGCGGCGCGAACACGACGGACGCGCCGATCAGGCCCAGCACGATGAGCAGGGCAACAACGGAGAGCAGGGTGGTGCGGAGGTTTTCCATGCGACTCGGGTCCGGATCTGGGGGTGAAAACAGTTTGCGCGCTTATAGCGCGCCCGCGCCAGAATGTCGCGCATCAAGTTGCCGCGACGTGACGAATACTGTTCGCCGCACAAGCAGTGCGCGCTGCCTATTATTTTCCGGACTGGATGCGAACCCCTATCATTCAAAATACGGGAAGTCGACTCCGGCGGCCTTTGGTCTGCATAATTTTCCAGCCCGCCCCACGCCATCCCTCCCCCACTTCGCGGGGGAGGGGGTCGATTCCTCCCCCGTCGAAGATAGGGGGAGGTCAGGAGGGGGGACCGACGCGCGTGCCCCCCTCACACCACCCGCAACGCCTACAGCTCGAACTTGATGCCCTGCGCCAGCGGCAGCGCGTCGGAGTAGTTCACCGTCGCCGTCTGCCGGCGCATGTAGGCCTTCCAGGAGTCCGAGCCGGACTCGCGACCGCCGCCGGTCTCCTTCTCGCCGCCGAACGCGCCGCCGATCTCGGCGCCCGAGGGGCCGATGTTGACGTTGGCGATGCCGCAGTCGGACCCGGCCGCCGACAGGAACCGCTCCGTCTCCCGCACGTCGGTGGAGAAGATGCAGGACGACAGGCCCTGCGGCACGGCGTTCTGCAGGGCGATGGCCTCCTCCAGCGTCTCGTAGGACAGCACGTAGAGGATCGGCGCGAACGTCTCGTGCCGGACGATGGCGGTCTGCGCCGGCATCTCGACGATGGCCGGGCGGACGTAGAAGGCCTCGGGGAAGCGGTCGGCCAGCACCCGCTCGCCGCCGGTCACCGTGCCGCCGTCGGTGCGGGCGGCGTCCAGGGCGCGCTGCATGGCTTCGTGGGCGCCGGCATCGACCAGCGGGCCGACCAGCGTTCCGGCCTCCAGCGGGTTGCCGATGGGAACCGAGGCGTAGGCGGCCTTCAGGCGCGGCAGCAGGCGGTCGCGCACGTCCTTGTGGACGATCAGCCGGCGCAGCGTGGTGCAGCGCTGGCCGCAGGTGCCGACGGCCGAGAACAGGATGGCGCGCACCGCCAGCTCCAGGTCGGCGCTGGGCGCCACGATCATGGCGTTGTTGCCGCCCAGCTCCAGGATCGAGCGGCCGAAGCGGCCGGCGACCACCGCCGCCACCTCGCGCCCCATGCGGGTCGAGCCGGTGGCCGAGACGATGGGCAGGTCCGGGCTGGCGACCAGCGCCTCGCCCAGCTCGCGCCCGCCGACGGCGACCTGCAGCAGGTGCGCCGGCGCGTCGCCGAAGCGGGCCACGGCGCGCTCGAAGATCGCCTGGCAGGCGAGCGCGGTCAGCGGCGTCTTCTCCGACGGCTTCCACACCACCGGGTTGCCGCACACCAGCGCCAGCGCCGCGTTCCACGCCCACACCGCGACCGGGAAGTTGAAGGCGCTGATGACGAGGCAGGGACCCATCGGGTGCCACGTCTCCCGCATGGCGTGGCCGGGACGCTCCGACGCGATGGTCAGGCCGTAGAGCTGGCGCGACAGGCCGACCGCGAAGTCGCAGATGTCGATCATCTCCTGCACTTCGCCCAGGCCCTCCTGGAGGATCTTGCCGGCCTCCAGCGTCACCAGCCGGCCGAGGTCCTCCTTGGCGGCGCGCAGTTCCTCGCCGAGCAGGCGGACCAGCTCGCCGCGCTTCGGCGCCGGGACGGCGCGCCACGCGGCGAAGGCCCGCTGCGCGTTGCCGACGAGATCGGGGACCGCCGAGGCGGGCGTCTCGGCGGCGTGGCCGACGATGCTGCCGTCGACCGGCGAGCGGACGGCGATGGCGGGGGCCGCGGCGTTGGGGTCGAGGCCGAAGCGAGCGAGGATGTCGCGGTGGGACACGGGTGAATTCCTCCAGTTGCAGCCAAGCCCTTCTCCCCTTGAGGGAGCAGGGTTGGGATGAGGGGTCGTTACGCGTCGCAGACGCGGAAAAGACGTTTGCACCCCTCACCCCACCCCCTCTCCCTCAAGGGGAGAGGGGCTTTATACGTCAGCGCGGCTTTCCGGCCGCCCGAATCTCGGACAGGGTGCGGTTCGGCGTCAACGCCTCGGGGTCGATCTTCACGTGGACGATCGCCGGCAGGCCGGAGGCGCGGGCGCGCTGGAACGCGGGGCCGAAGTCCTCGGAGCGCTCCACCGTCTCGCCATGACCGCCGTAGGCGCGGGCGAAGGCGGCGAAATCGGGGTTGCGCAGCGCGGTGCCGGAGACGCGGCCGGGGTATTCGCGCTCCTGGTGCATGCGGATGGTGCCGTACATGCCGTTGTCGATCACCAGCACGACGACGGCGGCGCCCTCCTGCACGGCGGTGCCGAACTCCAGGCCGGTCATCTGGAAGCAGCCGTCGCCGGCGAAGCACACCACGTCGCGCTCCGGGTGCGCCAGCTTCGCCGAAATCGCCGCCGGCAGGCCGTAGCCCATGGAACCCGAGGCCGGCGCCACCTGCGTGCCGAATCGGCGGAAGCGCCAGAAGCGGTGCAGCCACGTGGCGTAGTTGCCGGCGCCGTTGGTCATGATCGCGTCGGCCGGCAGGGTGTCACGCAGCCACAGCATCACCTCGCCCATGCGCACGGCGCCGGGGGTGACCGGGGGCACGTCGCTCCAGGCGCGGTAGTCGGCGTTGGCGGCGGCGGTGTGCGCGGCCCAGCGCGGCGCGAGGTCGGGCAGGCCCACCGCGGCGTCGAGGAAGGCGCCGGGGGTGGCGTTGACCGCCAGCGTCGGCCGGTAGACGCGGCCGAGTTCCTCCGGCGCCGGATGGACGTGCACCAGCGCCGCCTTCGGCTCGGGGATGCCCAGCAGCTCATAGCTCTGCGACGGCACCTCGGAGAAGCGCCCGCCGAGCAGCAGCAACAGGTCGGCGCCGCGCACGCGGGCCGCCAGCTTCGGGTTGATGCCCAGGCCGACGTCACCGGCGTAGCAGCGGTGCGCGTGGTCGAACAGCATCTGCCGGCGGAAGCTGACGGCGACCGGCAGGTCGAAGCGCTCGGCGAAGCGGCGCAGGCCGTCCGCCGCGTCCGCCGTCCAGCGCGAGCCGCCGGCCAGCACCAGCGGGCGCTCGGCCTTGCCCAGCAGGGACGCCAGCTCGGCCATCTGCGCTCGCGTCGGCGCGCTGTCCACGGCCACCGCGGCGGCGGCGGGCGCCACGTCGGCGGTCTCGACCAGCACGTCCTCCGGCAGGGCCAGCACCACCGGGCCGGGGCGGCCGGACATGGCGGTGTGGAAGGCGCGGCTGATCATCTCCGGCACGCGCTCGGCGCTGTCGATCTCGGCCACCCACTTGGCCATGCCGCCGAACATCTGGCGGTAGTCGACCTCCTGGAAGGCGTCGCGGCCGCGCATGCCGCGCTCGATCTGGCCGACCAGCACCACCAGCGGCGAGGAGTCCTGCTGCGCGATGTGGATGCCGGCGGAGGCGTTGGTGGCGCCGGGGCCGCGGGTGACCATGCAGACGCCGGGGCGGCCGGTCAGCTTGCCGACCGCCTCCGCCATCATCGCGGCCCCGCTCTCGTGCCGGCACACCACGGTGCGGATGGCGGAATCGTGCAGCGCGTCCAGCACGGCGAGGTAGCTCTCGCCCGGCACGCAGAACACGCGCTCGACGCCCTGCGCCTCCAGCGCGGCGACGATCAGCTGGCCACCGGTCTTCATCCCCGAACCCTCTCAACGCCGATCATGATCTTTGCGCCGATTGTCGGCGCCCTTGCCAGCCGGGGCAAACGATTTTCCTTCGCCTCTTCATGAGCTATGGTAATGAGCCATGAGCCTGCAACGCCGCCTTCTCCCCTCCATGAGCGCGCTGACCGCCTTCGAGGCCGCGGCGCGCACCGGCAGCTTCACCGTCGCGGCGCGCGAGCTGTCGCTGACCCAGGGGGCGATCAGCCGCCAGATCAAGGCGCTGGAGGAGCAATTGGGGTGCCCGCTGTTCGTCCGCCAGGGGCTGCGGGTGACGCTGACCCCGGCCGGCGCGGCGTACGCGGAGGAGGTGCGGGGCGCCCTGCACCGCCTCCGCTCGGCCTCGCTGCGGGTGATCGGGGCGCCGCGCGGCGGGGTGCTGAAGCTGGCCATCCTGCCGACCTTCGGGACGCGCTGGCTGGTGCCGCGGCTGCCCGCCTTCCAGCGGTCGAACCCGGAGATCATCATCCATTTCAGCACCAAGCTGGCGCCCTTCGACTTCAGCAGCGAGGACCTGGACGCCGCCATCCACTTCGGCGAGCCGGACTGGCCCGACGCCGTCTGCGACCGCCTGATGGACGAGGAGGTGCTGCCGGTCTGCGCGCCGTCCTTTCTGACGGCACACCCGGTGGCGTCGCCGGCCGACCTCGCGGCGCTGCCGCTGCTGCACACCACCACCCGGCCCGACGCCTGGGCGGAGTGGTTCGCCGCGCAGGGGATCGATCCGGTCGAAGGCGCCGGCATGCATTTCGAGCAGTTCGCCACCACCGCCCAGGCGGCCGCCGCCGGGCTGGGCGTGGCGATGCTGCCGACGCTGCTGGTGGAGGCGGAGTTGCGCCTGGGCGCCCTGGTGCCGGCGCTGGATCGGCCGTATCGCGGCTCGCGGGCGTACTATCTGGTGCACCCGGGCGACCGCGGGGGGTACCCGCCCTTCGCGGCGTTCCGGCGGTGGCTGCTGGCCGAGGCGCGCGGCCCTGGTTAGGACAGGAACGCCCGCACTGCCGTCAGGAACGCGTCAAGGTCGTCATGGTGCGGCCAGTGCCCGGCGCTCTCGATGGTGACCGCGCGGGCGTCCTGAAAGTGTGCCAGCAGCCCCAGCACCGCCGGGTCGCCATGCCGGCTGGCGCCGCCGTGCACCAGCAGCACCGGGCAGGCGATGCGCGACCACAGCGAGGCCACCTCCTCGTCGGTGAAGCGGTTGGGGGCGATGGCGCGGATGTGCTGGTCGAATTTCCAGGCGTAGGTGCCATCCTCGCCCCGGCGGACGCCGTGCTCGGTCAGGTGGCGCGCCTGCTCGGGCGAGAGGTGCGGGTTCTCGCGCTGCATGCGCTCGACCGCCTCGTCCAACGTGCGGTAGGCGCGGGGCCGGCGGGTCTCCAGCTCGCGCAGCTGCCCGACCCAGGCGAGCATGCGCTCCTCGACGGGTTTGCGGGAACGGGTGGTGAAGGCGGGGTCGAGCTGCCACGTGCCCTCGACCACCACCATCCGGCGCACCGCCTCGGGGAACAGGCCGGCGTACAGCAGACTGGCTGCCCCGCCCAGGGAGTGGGCGACGATGGTCACCGACGCCAGCCCGTCCTGCCGGACCAGCTGGTCGAGGTCGTACACGAGTTCGGCGATGCCGTAGCTGCTGCCCACCGCCCAGTCGGATTCCCCATGGCCGCGCAGGTCGGGCGCCAGAACGTGGAAGTCGTGCCGAAGCGCCTGCGCCACCCAGTCCCAGCTGCGGCCATGGTCGCGCCCGCCGTGCACCAGCAGCAGCGGCGGGGCCTCCGGATTGCCCCAGTCCGTGACGTGCAGGCGCAGGCGTTGCGAGGTGAAGAAGCGCGAGGTCGGGGTCATGCGGTCGGTTATCCTGCAAGGCGCGCCACGGTGGCGGCGTAGCGGCGGGCGATGGCGTCCTCCTGCGGGTGCCGGCCGTCGCGCACCACCAGCCGCCCGGCGACGGCGACGTCGCGCACCGGCGTGCGGTTGCCGCTGAACACCAGCGCGTCGAGCAGCCGGTCGAGCGGACGGCCGGCGAGCGCCGGGCTTTCCACATCGAGCACCAGGAAGTCCGCGGGCCGCCCGGCCGCCAACCCGCCGGAAATGCCCAGGGCGCGCGCCCCGCCCTCGACGGCGTCGCGCCACAGCCGCGTGCCCACCGACGGTTCGTCCGGTGCGGCGAGCAGCGTGCGCGCCCGGCGCGTCAGCCGCTGGCCGTACTCCAGCCAGCGCAGTTCCTCGATCGGGCTGACCGAGACGTGGCTGTCGGACCCGATGCCGAAGCGGCCGCCCTGCGCCAGATACTCCACCACCGGGAACAGGCCGTCACCGAGGTTCGCCTCGGTGGTCGGGCAGAGGCCGGCGACGGCACCGCTGGCCGCCAGCCGCCGCGTCTCGGCCTCGCTGAGGTGCGTGGCGTGGACGAGGCACCAGCGCTCCGACACCGGCGCGTGGTCGAGCAGCCAGTCCACCGGCCGCGCACCGCTCCAGGCGAGGCACTCCTCCACCTCGCGGGTCTGCTCGGCGATGTGGATGTGCACGGGGGCGGCGGGATCGAGGGCGGCCAGGGCGTCCGCCGTCTCCTCCGGCGTCACGGCGCGCAGCGAGTGCAGGGCGAGGCCGAGGCGGACGTCCGGCGCGGCGCGCGCCACGGCGTCGCGGATGGCGAACAGGCCGGCCACGCCGTTGACGAAGCGCCGCTGCCCTTCGGCCGGCGGCTGCCCGCCGAAGCCGCCGTGCGCGTACAGCACCGGCAGCAACGTCAGGCGGATTCCCGCCGTGCGCGCAGCGGCGGCGACGCGCAGGGCCAGCTCGGCCCGCTCGGCGTAGGGGCGGCCGTCGGGGGCGTGGTGCAGGTAGTGGAACTCGGCGACGCCGGTGTAGCCGGCCTTCAGCATCTCGACGTAGAGCTGTTCGGCGATGGCCTGCACGTCCTCCGGTCCGAGGGAGGCCAGGAAGCCGTACATGACCTGTCGCCACGTCCAGAAACTGTCCTGCCCGGCGCCGCCGGCGCGCTCCGCCAAGCCGGCCATGGCGCGCTGGAAGGCGTGCGAGTGCAGGTTCGGCACTCCGGGGACGACCGGTCCGGCCAGCCGCTCGGTGCCGGCCGGGTCGGCGCCGGTCGTGACCGCGGCCAGCGTGCCGTCCACAGCCACGTCGAGGCGCACGGCGCGCGCCCAGCCAGCGGGCAGCAGTGCGGCGTCGGCGAAATAGGCAGTCATGCGCCAGGGCCCTCCCCGTCTCGGACAGGACCATAGTTAGCGGTTTCGCGGCGCGGCGCCAGCCCGTCGCGACCTTACGCGCGCAACGCCGCGCACACGGCGGCGCTCGGCGCCGTCCAGCCGACGATGCCGCCCTGGGCGCGGACCATCTCCAGCGTCGCGGCCCTGAAGGCGGGGAAGTAGCTCGCGGTGGCGTCCTCCGCCAGCAGGCATTCGTAGCCGCGGTCGTTGGCCTCGCGCATGGTGGTCTGCACGCAGACCTCGGTGGTCACCCCGGCGAAGACGAGGTGCGTGATGCCCCGCCGCGCCAGCACCTCCTGCAAGGGCGTGGCGTGGAAGGCGCCCTTGCCGGGCTTGTCGATGACGGTTTCGCCGGGCAGCGGCGCCAGTTCGGGGATGATGTCGCTCCCCCGTTCGCCGGCGATGAGGATACGCCCCATCGGGCCGGGATCGCCGATGCGCAGCGTCCCCCGCCCGCGCGCCCGCTTGGAGGGCGGGCAGTCGGAGAGGTCGGGGCGGTGCGCCTCCCGGGTGTGGATGACCGGCAGGCCGCAGGCCCGGAAGGCCTCCAACAGCGCCCGCGTGGGCGCCACCGCCGGAGCGAGGCGGGAGACGTCGTTGCCGAGCGCCTCGCCAAAGCCGCCCGGTTCCAGGAAATCGCGCTGCATGTCGATGACGATCAGAGCGGTGCCGGGGATCGGAAAGGTGAAGTCGTAGGGCTGGGCGGCGATGGTCGGCATGGGGGTCGCTCCTTCAATGCCCGGCCATGCAGCGGCCGATGGCCGTCAGGTCGGCGGTGGCCGGCGTGGTCTCGTGGACGATGGCCCCGCGCGACATCACCACCAGCCGGTCGGACAGCTCCAGCAGCTCGTCCAGGTCCTCGCTGACCAGCAGCACGGCGGCGCCGCGGTTGCGCGCCTCGACGATCTGCGCGTGGATGTCGGCGACCGCGGCGAAGTCCAACCCGAACACCGGGTTGGCGGCGATCAGCACGGCCACGTCGCCGGAAAGCTCGCGCGCCAGCACCGCGCGCTGCACGTTGCCGCCCGACAGCGTGGCGATGGGCGCGTCCGGGCCGGTGGTCTTCACGCGGTAGCGGGCGATCAGCGCCATCGCCGCCTCGCGGATGGCGCGAGTGTCCAACCACCAGCCGCCGCGGGCGCAGGGCGGCTCGTCGAAGCGGCGGAACGCCATGTTCTCGGCAACGCTCATGCCGGGCACGCAGGCGGACTTCAGCGGCTCCTCGGGCAGCGCGAACACCTTGTGGCGGCGCATCTCGGCGCGGGTGGCGGCGTAGGGCTCGCCGTGCACGCGCACCTCGCCCCCCGTGGCGGGGCGCTGGCCGGCGAGCACCTGTACCAGCTCCACCTGCCCGTTGCCGGAAACCCCGGCGACGCCGACGATCTCCCCGGCGCGGACCCGGAGGTCGATGCCGGTCACGGCCGCGGCGCCGGCGTCGTCCTCGGCGCGCAGGCCGCTGACCTCCAGGCGGATCTCCGTCCGCGGCGTGGCGGCGCGGGCGGCGGGCGCGGCCACGGAGGAATCGCCGATCATCAGGCGGGCCAGGGTGTCCGGCGTGTGGGCGCTCACCGGCCCGCCGCCCACCAGCCGGCCGCGGCGCAGCACCGAGACGTCGTCGGCGAAGGCCATCACCTCGCGGAACTTGTGGGTGATGACCAGGACGCTCAGCCGCCCGGTCTGCGCCATGCCGCGGATCAGGCCCAGCGTCTCGTCCGCCTCGTCGGGGGTGAGCACCGAGGTCGGCTCGTCGAGGATCAGGAAGCGGGCCTTGAGGTACAACTGCTTGACGATCTCCGCCTTCTGCTTGTCGCCGGCGGCCAGGGTGGCGACCGGGGCGTCCAGCTCGACCCTGAACGGCATGGTGCGCAGGAAGGCGGACAGGGCCTTGCGCTCGGCGGTCCAGTCGATCAGCGCCGGCACCTCGGCGCGCGCCATCACCAGGTTCTCCAGCACGGTCATGCGCGGCACCAGCGTGAAGTGCTGGTAGACCATGCCCAACCCGTGCTTCTGCGCGGCGCGCGGGTTGCCGATCACCACCTCGTGGTCGTCCACCAGCACCGCGCCCTCGTCGGGCCGGTGGAAGCCCATGATGCACTTGACCAGCGTGCTCTTGCCCGCGCCGTTTTCGCCCAGCAGCGCGTGCACCGTACCGGGGCGGACCTTGAGGTCCACCGCGTCCAGCGCGGTGAAGGCGCCGAAGCGCTTGGTGATCGCCACCGCCTCCAGCGACGGGGCGCCGACCCACGCCATCACGGTCATGGCAGGTGCTCCAGCAGGCGGGCGCTGTCGCTGACCGCGCCGAAGACGCCGCCCTGCATGGTCACCATCTTGACCGCGGCCTCGTGGTTGCCGCGGTCGGTTGCGCCGCAGCCGTCGGCCAGAAGCAGGCACTCGAAGCCGCGGTCGTTGGCCTCGCGCATGGTGGTGTGGACGCAGACGTCCGTGGTGATGCCGGTCAGCACGAGGTTCTCGATGCCGAGGGTGCGCAGGATCAGCTCCAAGTCGGTGGCGCAGAAACTGCCCTTGCCGGGCTTGTCGATCACCGGCTCGCCGGGCAGCGGGGCGAGGTCCGAGATGATCTCCCACCCCGGCTCGCCGCGCACCAGGATGCGCCCGCACGGGCCGGGGTCGCCGATGCCGGCGCCGATGCGGCGCGAGCGCCAGCGCTTGTTGGCCGGCAGGTCGGACAGGTCGGGCCGGTGCCCCTCGCGGGTGTGCAGGACGTGGTAGCCGCCCGCGCGCATGGCTTCCAGCACGCGGCGGATCGGCCCGATGGGGGCGCGGGTCAGCGCGATGTCGTAGCCCATGGAGTCCACATAGCCGCCGACGCCGCAGAAGTCCGTCTGCATGTCGATGACGATCAGCGCGGTGTTGTCCGGCCGCAGGTCGCCGTTGTAGGGCCAGGGGTACGGCTCGGCGGGGATGAAGCGTTCGGCCATGGTCGTTGCTCCTAGCGGGTGACGGACAGCTCGGCCGGGGCGCCGGCCAGCCGGTGGCGCGCGGACGAGGTGGCGATCATGATGGCGAGCGTCAGCACGTAGGGCGCGGCGTTGAACAGGTAATAGCCCTGCGTCACCCCGACGGCCTGCAAGGCCGGCCCCAGCGCCCCCGCCCCGCCGAACAGCAGCGAGGCCCAGAAGCACAGCACCGGATCCCAGCGCGCGAAGATGACCAGCGCCACCGCGGTGATGCCCTGCCCACTGGACAGCCGCTCGTTCCAGCTGCCGGGGTAGTGCAGCGACAGGAAGGAGCCGCCCACCCCGGCCAGGAAGCCGCCCGCCGCGGTGGCGAACAGGCGCACGCGGTTGACGGGATAGCCCATGGCGCGCGCCGCCTCGGCGCTCTCGCCGACGATGCGCAGCACCATGCCCCAGCGGGTGCTGCGCAGCCCCCAGACCAGCAGCGGCGCCAGCGCCGCGCCGATCAGGAACAGCGCGTTGACCTGGAGGGCGGAACGCACCTGCGCCGACGCACTCCACCAGCCGAAGTCGATGGACGGCAGCTGCGGCGCCTGCGGCTGGATGTACGGCTTACCCAGGAAGAAGGCCAGGCCGGTGCCCAACAGCATCAGCGCGATGCCCACGGCGATGTCGTTGACCCGCTCCAGCGAGCAGATCGCGGCGTGCAGGATGCCGAAGGCCGTCCCCGCCACGCCCGCCGCCAGCACGCCGGCCCACGGGCTGCCGGTGCCGTAGGCGACGGCGTAGCCGCTCATCGCCCCCATCACCAGCGTGCCTTCCAGGCCGAGGTTGATGCGCCCGCTCTTCTCGGTCAGGCACTCCCCGAGGCTGACGAACAGGAAGGGCGTCGAGACGCGGATGGCGCCGGCCAGCACCGCCAGCGGCACCCCCCACCAGCCGAGCGCGGTCTCGTCCATCTCAGGCCTCCGTCGGTTGTGCTGCGGGCGGCTGTTTGGCGAGGCGCGGCAACGGCAAGCGGCCGTGCAGCGCCTCGCTGGCGAGCAGGACCACGAAGATGATGCCCTGGAACACCAGCACGCTCGCGTCCGGCAGGCCGAGGCGGCGCTGCAGCAGCCCGCCGCTGGCGCAGATGCCGCCGAACAGGATGGCCACCGGGATGACCGCCAGCGGATTCTGCCGCGCCAGGAACGCCACCAGGATGCCCGTGGAGCCGTAGCCGGCGACCACCGCGGCGTTGGCCCGCCCGTGCACCGCCGCCACCTCGATCATACCCGCCAGCCCGGCCATGGCGCCGGCCAGCGCCGTGGTGACGATCAGCAGCCGCCCCACGGGAAGCCCCGCCATCCGCGCCGCCCGCGGGTTGCCGCCGACCACGCGCGCGGCGAAGCCGAAGGTCGTCCGGCGCATCAGCACCCAGGCCGACAGCGCGCAGACCACACCGACCACCAGCCCCCAGTGCACGTCCATGCCGGGCAGCGTGCCGATGGTGTAGTCCTCGGCCAGCGGCGCCGTGGACGGCTTGTTGAGGCTGGCCGGGTCCTTCAGCGGCCCCTCGACCATGTGGTTCAGCACGGCGATGGCGATGTAGGCGAGCAGCAGGCTGGAGATCGTCTCGTTCACCCCGCGCCCGTGCCGCAGCGCGCCCGCCCCGCCGATCAGCAGCGCCCCCGCCGCCATGGACGCGAGCCCCATCGCCGGCACCACGACCGGTGCCGGCGCCCCCTCCAGCGCCAGACCGGTCGCCGCCGCCGCCAGCGCGCCGAGCACCAAGGCCCCCTCCCCGCCGATGACGACGAGGCCGAGCTGCGCCGGCAGCGCCGTGCACAGCGCGGTGAGGATCAGCGGCGCGGCGCGCGTCAGCGTGTTCTGCCACGAGAACCACGAACCGAAGGCGCCGGCGTACATCAGCCGGTAGACCTCCAGCGGATCGACGCCGACCAGCGCCACGAAGGCGCCGAACAGCGCCAGCGACGCCGCGAGGGCTGCGATGGGGATGAGGACGGCGGTCATCGGCACCTCCCCGCGATGCCGCCGGAAGCCCTTCTCCCCTTGAGGGAGAAGGGTTTGGGATGAGGGGTCGTACCGCGCGGCAGCGCGGGAACGAAGGTTCGGCACCCCTCACCCCAACCCCTCTCCCTCAAGGGGAGAGGGGCTTTCAGAAGCGTTCTTCGGCTGCCGCGAGAATGGTTTCCAGAACGGTGTCCATGCCGGTCAACACGTCGGGGTTCCAGAACCGCAGCACCCGGTAGCCGCGCCGCTCCAGATACGCCGTGCGCGGGGCGTCCGCCTCCGGCGAGTGCTGGCCACCATCCAACTCGACGATCAACATGCGGTCCAGGCAGATGAAGTCCGCCACATAGGGACCGACGGGGTGCTGACGGCGGAACTTCAGGCCGTTCAGTCGCCGATCGCGGATCGCCTCCCACAGCAAGCGCTCGGCGTCCGTCGCCGTTTGACGGAGCGTGCGTGCGCGGCTGGTGGACATGACGCTTCGGCCCCCTCACCCCAACCCCTCTCCCTCGGAGGGGAGAGGGGCTTGAGGTGTCGCTTCGGCCGAGCGGGAAATGCAACCGGAAGGTTCGTCGCAGGCGGGGCATCGCGCATCCTCGCAAAGCCCCTCTCCCCTTGCTCTCGCGCAAGCTTCGCTTGCGCTGACTCGACATGCGGATCTTCGAGATCTGCCGAGAGCGGGAGAGGGTTAGGGTTAGGGTGAGGGGGACCGGAACTTAACCGATGCTCCCCACCACGCCCTCGACCAGCCAGTTCATCGACTCCAGCGCGATGTCGGTCTGCCCGTGCTCGGTTCCGGCGGCGATGACGGTGTTGCCCTTGTTGTCCTTCAGCGGGCCCTTGTAGACGACGAAGCTGCCGGCCATGAACTGGCCCTTCACGTCGTCGGCGTGGTTGCGCGCCTTGTCGGACACCGCCGCGCCGTAGGGCGAGGTCTTGACGATGCCCTCCTTCAGGCCGCCCCGCACGAGGTTCGGCGGCTTGATGCCGCCCTGCACCATCTTGACGTAGTCGGTGTAGACCTTGGCCCAGTTCCACTCCGCCCCGGTCAGGTAGCCGTTGGGCGCCAGCTTGGCCTGGCTGGCGTGGTAGCCGGTGCAGAAGATGCCGCGCTTCTCGGCGGTCTCGACGACCACCTTGGGGCTGTCGATGTGGCAGGTGACGACGTCCACGCCCTGGGCGATCAGGCTGTTGGTGGCCTCCGCCTCCTTCACGGGCAACGACCAGTCGCCGGTGAAGATCACCGCCGTGGTGATCGACGGGTCGACCGACCGCGCGCCCAGCGTGAAGGAATTGATGTTGCGCAGGACCTGCGGGATCGGCTTGGCGGCGACGAAGCCCAGCTTCTTCGTCTTGCTGGCATAGCCGGCGACGATGCCCGAGAGGTACTGCGCCTCGTCGATGTAACCGAAGTAGCTGCCGAGGTTGGCCGGGTGCTTCCCCGCCGTCCACAGCCCGCCGCAATGCAGGAAGGCGAGGTCCTTGCGCTTCCTCGCCAGCTTCAGCACGTGCGGGTCGAAATAGCCGAAGGAGGTCGGGAACAGCAGCGACGCGCCATCGAGGTTGATCATGCTCTCCATGGTCTTCTCGACATCGACCGTCTCCGGCACCTTCTCCTCTTCCAGGACCTTGACGCCGGGCATCAGCTTGACGGCCGCCGCACCCTCGGCGTGCGCCTGGTTGTAGCCGAAGTCGTCGCGCGGCCCGACGTAGATGAAGCCGATCACCAGGTCCTTCGCCAGGGCCGGCGCCCACGGCAGGCCGACGCCCAGCGCGCCCAACCCGCCCGCGGCGGTCATGGTCTTCAGAACGGAACGGCGGGAAAGGCGCAGACGATCGACCATGTCTCATCCCCTTCGACGGATTGTGCCAGCACTGTCGAAGGTTCGAGCAAGCGGTGTGCCACATTGTATGGAAGGGCTTAACCCGCTGTATACGAACAGAAAAGATGCCCTGCTTACCGGTCCTTCGGGATCACCTCTGCCTACTTTATCGCCATAAGTGGCAGCAAAGATGAAAGTGTATGCAATTCTGCACACACGCGCCTTGCCCTGCCGCCTCGAGTCAAGCCGGCGCCAACACGACACCATTGCAAACCGGGCGTTTCGGGGCGTATTCCCAGTGTTGGAACGGTGCATGCATTTCTGGCTGCGCCACGACCGGAGGAAACCCATGAGGGCGGCGAAGCGACAGACCGTGAGCCCGGCGCGGGGAACGCTGGTGGAGCGCCTCGTCCAGGGCATCGCCGACGACATCGTCGAGGGGCGGCTGCCGCCCGGCGTGCGGCTGGAGGAGGTGGAACTGGCGTCCCGCTTCCGCGTGTCGCGCACGCCGGTGCGCGAGGCGCTGCGGCTGCTGGCGGCCTCCGGGCTGGTGGAAAACCGGCCCAACCGCGGCGCCATCGTCGCCACCATCGGCGAGGACCGGCTGTACGAGCTGTTCGAGGTGATGGCCGAGTTGGAGGGCGTGTGCGCCCGCCTGTCCGCGCAGCGGATGACGCCGGCCGAGCGGCGCGCGCTGGAGGCGCTGCACATGGATTCGGCGGCGCTGGTGCGCTCCGGCGACCGCGAGCGCTACGAGGCGGTGAACTCGCGCTTCCACGCCTCGCTGTATCGCGGCGCCCACAACGCGGCGCTGGAGGAGACGGTGCTGGCCGCCCGCCGCCGCGTCGCCGCCTTCCGCCGCGCGCAGTTCCACGTGCTGGGCCGCCTGTCCAAGAGCTGGGAGGAGCACGACCAGGTGGTGCGCGCCATCCTCTGCGGCGACGGCGACGCGGCGGCGCGCGCCATCCGGGCGCACGTGCAGATCGTCCGCGCCGCCTCGGCGGAATTCATCGCCAGCACGCACCCGCTGCCGACGGTGCTCACAGAAGGCTGACGTGCGCGGCGACGATGCGCCAGCCCTCGGGCAGGCGCGCCCAGGTCTGGCTCTGCCGGCCGGCCCGGCCGGAACCGTGGCGGCGGAACTCGGTGTTGGCGGTGGCGAGGTCGCGGCCGAAGGTGGTGATGACGGTGTTGGACAGGTCGCGCGCGAGGTCCCCCGCCGGCCGCGCCGCGCGGAAGGCGCGGATCGCCTCGATGCCGTAGAGGTTCTCCCCGGCACCGTAGCGCAGCACCAGCGGGCTGTCCCAGAACAGCGTGTCCAGGGTGGCGAGGTCGTTGGCGACCAGCGCCGTCTCGTAGCGGCGGAACAGCGCCGTCACTTCGGCGAGGGTTTCGGGGTCGTTGATCTGCATGTGCGCGCCTCCCAGGAAGCCCTTCTCCCCTTGAGGGAGAAGGGTTTGGGATGAGGGGTCGTTACCGCCCGGAGGGCGGGAAAAGACGGGCCGCTTCGCGGCGCACCCCTCACCCCAACCCCTCTCCCTCAAGGGGAGAGGGACTCAAAATGAATTACAGCCGCGCCACTGGCGCGCTCGCCACGCCCATCGCCTCCAGCGCCGCGGCGGCGCGCAGGCACAGGTCCTCGCGCCAGGGCGCGGCGATCACCTGCACGCCGAGCGGCAGCGAGCCGAGCCCCCATACCGGCACCGCCGCCACCGGAAGCCCGATGAACGAGATCGGCTGCGTGTAGAGCCCGAGGTTCGGCCGCACCGCCACCTCGGCGCCGCCGAGCGCCATCGTCTTCTGCCCGATCCGCGGCGCCGGACACGGCGTGCCGGGCGCGAGGATCAGGTCGACGTCGCGGAACAGCGACAGCACGCGGTCGTGGTACCAGCGACGGAAGCGCTGTGCCTTCACCACCCAGGCGGCGGGCAGCATCGCACCGGCCAAAAAGCGATCGCGGGTGTCGGGGTCGAAGTCGCCGGCCCGGCGCCGCAGCCGGTCAAGGTGGAAGGCGCTGCTCTCGGCGTTGGTGATCAGGAAGGCGGCGGCGCGGGCACGCTGCGCCTCGGGCAGGTCGACCTCGCGGTCGGCGCCGAGCGCTTTGGCGACACGGTCCACCGCCGCCAGCGCCTCGGGCTGGGCTCCAGTACGGAAATAGCCGCCGGCCACGGCGACACGCAGCCCGTCGAGGCCCTTCGCCAGTTCCGGCAGCGTCGGCTCGACCGGCCGGCCGGCGCAGGCCGGGTCGTGCGGGTCCGGTCCCTGCAGCGCGTCGTAGCACAGCGCCAGATCCCCGGCCGAGCGGGCGAACGGGCCGAGGTGGTCGAGGCTGTCGCAGAACGGGAAGCTGCCGGTGCGCGGCAGCCGGCCGTAGGTGGGCTTCAGCCCGAAGACGCCGCACAGCGCCGACGGCACGCGGATCGAGCCGTTGGTGTCGGAGCCCAGCGCCAGCGGCACGAACCCCGCCGCAACCGCGGCGCCGGATCCGCCGGACGAGCCGCCGGACATGCGCTCCAGGTCGTGCGGGTTGCGGGACGGGCCGTAGTGCGCGTTCTCGCCGGTGAAGTCGTAGGCGTACTCGCCCATGTTCAGCCCGCCGAGCAGCACCGCCCCGGCGCGGCCCAGGCGCGCCACCAGCGCCGCGTCCGTCGCGGCGGGCGGATGGTCGCGGTTGATCGCCGAACCGGCCAAGGTCGGCAGCCGGGCGATGTCGAACAGGTTCTTCACCGCGTAGGGCACGCCGGCCAGCGGACCGAGCGGGCGGCCGGATGCCCGGGCGAGGTCCACCGCCTCGGCCTCGGCCAGCGCGCGCGCCGCCGTCACGTCGGTGAAGGCGCCAACGCGGCCGTCGTGCGCGGCGATGCGCTCCAGCGCCGCCTGCGCCACCGCGCGGGCCGAGACCTCGCCCGCCGCGACGGCGCGGGCGATGGCGGCAGCGGTCGGCACGCTCACCTGGCCACCTCGCCGGGGCGGTAGACGGGGGCGGCCTCGGCCATGGAGTCGTCCACCGCCGCCTCGACCAGTTCAGCCATTGCGGCGGCCACGGTCAGGAAGCCGGCGACGCCGGCCCGCCACTCCGGGCGGATCTCCAGGCCCAGCGCCGGGGCCAGCGCGTCGATGTGTCGGTCGGAATCGAAACTGGTCATCGGGTCAGTCTCCGGCGAGGTGGCAGGCGGCCTCGTGGCCGTCGCCCACGGGGCGCAGGGCGGGCATCGCCTCGGCGCAGCGCGGCTCGCCCATCGGGCAACGGCCAAAGAAGCGGCAGACGGTGGGCGACGGGTCGATGGGGCTGCGCGGCTCGCCGGTCAGGCGCAGGCGCTCCGCCTTCTCTTCGCCCAGGGACGGGATGGCGGCGAGCAGCGCGCGGGTGTAGGGGTGCGCCGGGCGGTCGAACACCGCGTCCGCCGGCCCGCTCTCGACGATGCGGCCCAGGTACATGACCAGCACCCGGTCGCACAGCAGCCGCACCACGTTGAGGTCGTGCGACACGAACAGGTAGCTGACGCCGAGCCGCCGGCGCAGGTCGTCCAGCAACCGCAGCACCACCGCCTGCACCGACACGTCGAGCGCCGCCGTGGGCTCGTCGAGGATCAGCAGCTTCGGCTCCGGCCCCAGCGCGCGGGCGATGCCGACGCGCGCCTTCTGCCCGCCTGAGAGCTGGTGCGGGAAGCGCCCCAGCAGCTCGACCGGCAGGCCGACCATGCGCGCCAGTTCCTCCACCCGCGCGGCCAGGGTGGCCCTGGTCCACGGCCCCTTGAGGCGGCGCAGCGGGTCGGCGATCAGGTCGAAGGCGGTGAAGCGCGGGTTCAGGCTGTCGGTCGGGTCCTGGAAGACCATCTGCACCACCGCCCGGTCCGGCGTGCCGGTGAAGCGGGCGGCGGGGACGTAGCCGATCTCCCGCTCTTCGAAGCGGATGGAGCCGTCGCTGGGATCCAGCACGCGGGTCAGCATGCGGACCAGCGTCGACTTGCCGCAGCCGGACTCGCCGACGAGGCCGACCGCCTCGCCGGGCGCTATGGAGAAGCTGACGCGGTCGACCGCGTGCAGCGTCTGCTTGCCCACCGGGAAGCGGCGCGACAGGTCGAGTACGTCGAGAAGAGGTCTCATCGGCGCGTGTCTCCGGGAAGGGAGCAGGAAAGCCCTTCTCCCCTTGAGGGAGAAGGGTCGGGATGAGGGGTGATTACGCGCCGGAGGCGCGGAAGACAGGTTCGCCCCCTCACCCCAACCCCTCTCCCTCGAGGGGAGAGGGGCTTGTGAAACTGCGCCCTCACAGCGGCCTCGCGCAGGCGACGAGATGGCCGGGCCGCACCGTCAGACGCGGCAGCGGCCCGGCACCGCACGCGGTGTCCGACCGCTCGCAGCGGGCGGCGTAGCGGCAGGGCGGCAGCTCGCCGCGCAGGTCGGGCAGCGCGCCGGGGATCGGCTCCAGTTCGGCCAGCGTCACGCCGGGGCGCGGCGTGGTGGCGATCAGGCGGCGGGTGTAGGGGTGGCGGGGTGCCGCGAACAGCTCCGCCGTCGGCGCCACCTCCACCACGTGGCCGGCGTGCATCACGGCGATGCGGTCGCAGCGCTCGGCGGCGAGGCCGAGGTCGTGGGTGATGAGGATCACCGCCATGCGACTCTCGCGCGCCAGGTCGCCGACCAGGTCCATGATCGCCGCCTGGGTGGTGACGTCGAGGCCGGTGGTCGGCTCGTCGGCGATCAGCAGCTTGGGCGCGCAGGCCAGCGCCAGCGCGATCATCACCCGCTGGCACATGCCGCCGGACATCTCGAAGGGATAGGCCTTCGCGCGCCGCTCCGGGTCGGGGATGCGGACCTTCGCCAGCATCTCCACCGCCCGCACCCGCGCCTCCGCGCGGGTCAGGCCGGCGTGGCGGAGCAGCACGTCCTCGATCTGTTTGCCCACCGGGCGGATCGGGTTGAGCGCCACGCGCGGGTTCTGGAAGATCATCGCCATCTCGGCGCCGCGCAGCGCGTCGAGGTCGCGCGGCGGCGCCGTCAGCAAATCCAGCCCCTCGAAGCGCACCGCCCCGCCGGTGATCCGGGCGGCCGGGTCGGAGATGCCCATGACGGCGAAGGACAGCACCGACTTGCCGGAGCCGGATTCGCCGACGATGCCCAGCGTCTCGCCCTTGGCGAGGTCGAACGACACGTCCTCCAGCGCCCGCACGGTGCCGGCGCGGGTGCGGAAGCTCAGCGACAGGGTTTCGACGCTGAGAAGGGTCATGTCCGCCTCCGGGGATCGATGATGTCGCGCAGCCCGTCGCCCAGCAGGTTGAAGCAGAAGACCGCCAGCATCAGCACCGTGCCGGGGAACAGCGCCACCCACCACTCGCCGGACACGATGTAGCTGGCGCCCTCGGCGACCATGATGCCCCACTCCGGCGTCGGCGGGCGCACGCCCAGGCCGATGAACGACAGGCCGGCGGCGTTCAGGATCGCGTAGCCCATGTTCAGCGACACCTGCACCATCATCGGCGGCAGGATGTTGGGGAACAGGTGGAAGCCGAGGATGCGCGCGTCGCCGTTGCCGCCCAGCCGCGCCGCCTCGATGAAGCCGGCCTCGCGCCGGGCGTTGGTCTCGGCCCGCGCCATGCGGACGTAGAAGGGGAAGTTGATGATGGCGGTGGCGACCACGATGTTGCCCACCGTGTTGCCCAGCGCCGCCACCACGCCCATGGCCAGCACGAACAGCGGGAACGCCATGATGGTGTCCACGAGGCGCGAGAGGATGCGCTCCACCGGGCCGCCGAACCAGCCGGCGCAGACGCCGGCGACACTGCCGCAGGCGAAGGACAGCGCCACCGCCGACAGCGAGATCTGCACGTCCAGCCGGGTCGCCACCATGACCCGCGAGAGGATGTCGCGCCCCAGGTGGTCGGTGCCGAACCAGTGCGCCCAGGACGGCGGCTGCAGGGCCGCCGCGGTGTCGCTGGCCAGCGGGTCGTACGGCGCCAGCAGCGGCCCGAACAGCGCCAGCAGCAGGATCAGCAGGAAGCCGCCGAAGGCCACCCCGGTCACCGGGTTCTCGGCCAGCACGTAGCGGATGTGGCGCAGCGTCGCCGTCATGCCTCGATCCTCACGCCTCTATCCTCACTCGGGGATCGATGATGCCGTACAGCACGTCGACCAGCAGGTTCAGCCCGACGTACATCACCGCCATGGTCAGGATGAAGCCCTGCACCGGCGCGTAGTCCGACGCCACCAGCGCCTCGATGGCGTAGGAGCCGATGCCGGGCCAGGAGAACACCTTCTCCACCAGCACGTTGGCGCCGAGCAGGAAGGAGAACACCATGCCCAGCGTCGTCACCACCGGCAGCAGCGCGTTGCGCAGCGCGTAGGTGACCAGCACGGTGGAGCGCGACAGCCCGCTCGCCCGCGCCGTGCGCACGAAGTCCGACGACAGCACGCCCAGCATGGAGGCCCGCGTCATGCGCGCCAGCGGCGCCACCGAGAACAGGCCGAGCGTCAGCGCCGGCAACACCAGCTGCGCCGCGGCGGCGCGGAAGGTCGCGCCCTCCCCCGCCAATAGAGAGTCGATCAGCAGGAAGCCGGTGACCGTCGGCGGCGTGCTGGCGAACAGGTCGAGCCGCCCCATCGGCGCCGGCGCCCAGCCCAGCAGGTAATAGAAGACGTAGACCAGCAGCAGCCCGGTGAAGAACACCGGGAGCGACACGCCGGCGGTGCTGACCACGCGCGCCATATGGTCGATCCACGATCCCGGCCGCGTTGCCGCCGCCACCCCAAGCGGGATGGCGACCGCGACCGCCAGCAGCAGCGCCGCCAGCGTCAGCTCCAGCGAAGCCGGCAGGCGGGCCAGGATGTCCTCGCGCACCGGCTGCCCGGTGGTCAGCGAGGTGCCCATCTCGCCGCGCGCCAACTCGCCCAGGTAGGCCAGGAACTGCTCCGGCAGGGTGCGGTCGAGGCCGAGGCGCTTGCGCACCTCCTCCACCGCCTGCGGCGTCGCGGCCGGGCCGGCGAAGTAGGCCGCCGGGTCGCCGGGCAGCGCCCGGGTCAGCACGAAGGTCACCACCACCACCGCCGCCACGCTGGGCAGCGCGCTGAGCAGGCGGCGGAGGATCAGGCGGAGGGTGCGCGGCATGGCTGGTCCTTAAAGCCCCTCTCCCCTCGCGGGAGAGGGGTTTGGGGAGAGGGGGACTGCGGCCGGATGGCCGGGACAGGCGCTTGCTGTCCTTGGGAATGGGAAAGAGGCGACGTTCCCCCCTCTCCCCAACCCCTCTCCCGCAAGGGGAGAGGGGCTTTACACGCTCACCCCTTGCTCATCGAGCGGAAGTCGATGGCGCGGTGGAACCAGTAGGTGTAGCCCTGCACGCTCTTCTGCATGGCGGCGTCCAGGTAGTACTGGAAGATCGGGATGCGCGGCACGTCGTCCCAGGCGATCCGCACGAAGCCCTTCACCAGCTCCTCGTACTTCGACTTGTCGGTCTCGAAGCGGGCGGCGTCGATGAGCGTGTCCATCTCCGGGTTCTGGTAGCTCATGATGTTGAACACCGCGTTCTGCCCGTGATAGCCCCAGAAGAAGTAATAGTCGGGGTAGTTCAGCCAGCCCGAGAAGGTGTCGATCATGAAGGGCAGGTCCTTCTTCAGGATCGCCGCCCGCCAGTTGGCGCCGGGAATCTTGTTGATCGTCGCCTTGATGCCGATCTGCCCCAGCGATTCCTGGATCAGCGTCGCCATCGGCTCGGACAGCGTGGCCACACCCTGGTTGATGCTGATGGTCGTCTCGAAGCCGTTGGGGAAGCCGGCCTCGGCCAGCAGCGCCTTGGCCCGCTCGACGTCGGTGACGTAGGGCGAGGGCTGCGGCCACGCGGCCGTGCTCACGCCCTTGCCGCCGAACATCGGGATGCCGCGGCCGTAGACCACGGCGTCCATGATCTTCTGGTAGGGCACGGCGTAGGCCACCGCGCGGCGGACCTTCACGTTGTCGAAGGGCTTCTGCGTGACGTTGAGGCCGACCGCCCACAGCGAGTTCTCGATGGGCACGCCCACCACCTTGACCTTGCCGCCCTTCGCCAGCTCCTGCGCGTCCTTGGGCGGCAGGTCGAAGGAGACGTCGGCGTCGCCGCGCTCCACCAGCGCCCGGCGGTTGCCGGCCGACGGCACCTCGCGCATGACGATCTTCTTCAGCTTCGGCAGCGGACCGGACTTCCAGCCGTCGAAGCGGGCGAGCACCAGCTCCTGCCCCGGCTTCCAGGACTCCACCCTGTAGGCACCGCCGCCGGCGTCGGTCTTCTTGGTGAACTCCAGGCCCCAGGGGTCCTCGGGCGTGGCGTTCTTCTTCACCAGTTCGGAGTTCAGCACGATCGGCACCGGCACGCCGAGGTCGGGCAGCGTCAGCTTGTCCTTGCGCAGCAGCTTGACGGCGAAGGTGTGGTCGTCCACCACCACGAACTGCTCGGGTTTCTCGACCGAGCCCGCCTTCATCTGGAAGGTCGGGAAGCCGCCGACCGTCACCATGCGGTCGAACGACCACTTCACGTCCTTGGCCGTCACCGGGGTGCCGTCGTGGAACGTGGCGTCCTTGCGCAGTTTGAAGACGATCTCGTCGTCCTTGACCTGCCAGCTCTCCGCCAGCTCCGGCTTGATGGCGCTGTAGTCGTAGGACAGCGTGCCGTCCGGCAGCGTCTTGGTGCCGTAGGTGACCAGGCGGTCGTAGGTGTTCCACGCCACGCCGTAGCTCGCCGGGTTGGCGCCCACCGTGTGGATGTCCAGGCTGTTGGTGCCGGATTCGACCACCACCAGCAGCGTCTCCTCGCGCCCCTGCGCGTGGGCCGCGGCGGGGAGCGTCGCCAGGGCCGTTCCCAGGCCAAGGGCGGCAAGCAAGCGTTTCATCGACCATCCCTCCTCGTGTGCCACCCGCGGCGTCAGCCGGTGCGCGTGGCCTTCGTGCATACAATCGCCTCGCAAGGCGCGTGCCACGTTTTGAGAGCGAGGATTTTCAATCGATTAACCGGTGGCATGGGCAAACGGCCGCGCACCGGGCGCGCGCCGGATGAGCAGAGTCCGGGTCCGGCGGACGGGCGGAAGCTCTGCGGAACCGCGCAATTTCAACGCATGCGGACCATTTGCCTACGATTTATACAGTTCCGCCTCTCCGGCGGGCAGTTCGCCCGCATCAGAACGTCGGAGCTCCCAGACTTTCCAAGGCCATTGGGCGGCCCACGGCTTGCATGCAATCTCGCATGCACATCAACGCCAGGGAACGAGGCGCTTCATGACCAGCTCTGCCCCCACCGCCGTCGGCTCGCTCGACATCGCCGGCCTGCTCGCACGCTACCACGCGGGGAGCCTGTCACCGACCCTGGTGGCGCGCGCGGTGCTGGAGCGCGTCGCCGCGGCCGGCGACGACAAGGTGTGGATCAGCCGGGTTCCCGAAGCCGAGGTGCTGGCCCGCGCGCGGGCGCTGGAGGCGCTGCCGGTTGCGGAGCGGGCGGCGCTGCCGCTCTACGGCATCCCGTTCGCGGTGAAGGACAACATCGACGTCGCGGGGATGCCGACCACCGCCGGCTGCCCGGCCTTTGCCTACGCCCCGGAGCGGACGGCCACCGGCGTGCAGCGTCTGCTCGACGCCGGCGCCATCCTGATCGGCAAGACCAACCTGGACCAGTTCGCCACCGGGCTGGTCGGCGTGCGCTCGCCCTACGGCGTGGCGCGCAACCCGTTCGATTCCCGCTACATCCCCGGCGGGTCGAGTTCCGGATCGGCGGTGGCGGTGTCGGCGGGGCTGGTCAGCTTCGCGCTGGGCACCGACACGGCGGGATCGGGGCGGGTGCCCGCCGGCTTCACCAACATCGTCGGGCTGAAGCCGACCAAGGGCCTCATCAGCACCGCGGGCGTGGTGCCGGCGTGCCGGTCGCTCGACTGCGTGTCGGTGTTCGCGCTGACGGTGGAGGACTCGCTGGACGTGCTGGCGGTGATGGCGGCGCCGGACCCCGCCGATCCCTACAGCCGCGCCGTCCCGCCGAGCCCGCCGGCACCGCGCGCCCCCTTCCGCTTCGGCGTGCCGCGCGCCGACCAGCTCAAATTCTTCGGCAACGCCGAGGCGGAGCGGGTGTACCGCGAGGCGCTCGCCCGGCTGGAGGGTCTGGGCGGGGTGCGGGTGGAGATCGACTTCGCGCCCTTCGCCGCCGCCGCCAACCTGCTGTACAGCGGCGCCTGGGTGGCGGAGCGCACGGCCGCGGT
>Ga0196970_1000454_pt1 | contig 47472 bp, 55 predicted proteins | sample S1v_513CmetaG_FD_148672 | JGI IMG/M metagenome (GOLD analysis project Ga0196970, IMG submission 148672) | Soil microbial communities from Anza Borrego desert, Southern California, United States - S1+v_5-13C | ecosystem: Environmental > Terrestrial > Soil > Desert | place: USA: California... | reverse complement strand
GTAGGCACAAAAAAAAAGGCCGGGGCTTTCGCTCCGGCCTTTTGCGTTTTAATCGATTCCGCCCTTAGCGTCGAGTATTTCGCATTTCACCAGCAAGACTCGACCGTCAACATCGCTGATCCGATCGAAGTAATCTCTGGCTGCTTTCTCATCAGCAGCTAATTTCAGAGTTTGCCCGCTGATTCCATGCTTAATCTCGTAAACGACAATCCGTTCGTTTGCCGAATCAGTTGTCATCTGCGTGCCGCCACGGATTCACGTTCATCTGCCGAAGCACATTGTCGTAAATCCAACCGTTGGAGTAACGGATTGCCGAGTAGTTCTTCGGCATCGGCCCGGTGATTTGATTCCAGCTACCACCTTCCTCGGTGGTGTAGGCCATCGGCTGCCATTGGCCTTTGGCGTATTGCTCTGGAATCGGATCGAAGGTGTCAGGCTTGGTGCGTTCAGCCATTACGCTTGCCCGATTCGATCAGACGGACGAGATAGCGAGTGCCGCTATCAGTGACAGCAATATCCTCTTCGGGATACCATTCACGCACGACAGATGTCGTGACGTAGGTGCCGTCGATGAATCGCGCTTTGCGATCGTTATAGATCAGGCCGTGCAAGTGGTTGCCGGTGATCTTCGACGGAAGTGACTCAACGTTAAGCTCTGCATCGTAGCCGAGTTGCGTGGCATTCTCGGCGGCGTCTACGTGATAATCAACGGCAGCGCGATCATCACGAATCGATTGATGTTCCATCTGTACAACCTCCCAGTCCTTCGCGAGCATGTCGGTCTGACTCGCGAGCCACGGAACGAACCCACCGTCGGCGGTCTTCATACCGATCCATGGGAGGAATTTGGTGGCATCGAGCCCAGCTGTCATCCAGAATTTAAGCGTGTAGTCAACAACTGCATCACCCTTATCCGAATCAGCGCGGACTAATACCAACCACATCCCCTTGCCGTTCCAGCCAGAGCGGCAGACTCGCTCGCCGGTTTCGAGCGCAACGAGTGCATGCCCGAATGACATTCCACCGTGAGTCGAGTGATAGGCGTTCTCGAACTGCTCCTTCGGCGACCACGAAATGTAACCGTTGTGACGGGAGTCGTTGGGGACGCCACCGTCCTGATACTCCACGAGGTATCCATCATCGGCTCCGTTCTCGTTTGACGGCAGCTGCCACCCGCGATAATCGTTGTAGTCCTGACGATTCATCGGAAACGCCTTGATGATCTTCGTGCCAATGTAAGTCTTGGCTGCACCAATTGTCTGATTCATGCTGGTTCTCCTATGTTAAGTTCCACCGCTTCCTGTGCTCCGCCATCATGCTTGCCTTGATGAATCTATATTCATCTGCTAGCAAACCATCCGGCGTGATCACACTCATGTCTGCGAGTCGTCCACGTGCCGCAGCACCTGCATTCAACTCCGACGCTTGAGCCAGTTCCTCGCCCGGCTCTAGGGTTTCCCCGTCGAGGAGTCGAACGAACAGCCGCATGAATTCATGACCCATGCGACCTTTAGCCATTGTGAGTTCGAACAAACGGCCACCCATTTCGTGCAGGTGCAGAATTGAATCCGCTACTGCTAGGTCGCCATTTGTGATCTCAAATTTCCCGCCCTCTGCGATTCTCCAGAACGCCACAGCAACAGCCAGCTTGGCGATGCGCTGCTCACGATTCAGGATCGTATAACGAATCCCAGCACCATCTGCATCGAGCATGGTCTTGCTCACCGATGCGGGCATCTCTGGAATCCGAAGCATCCCCTCCGACAGATCACCGAGCGTATCGAACCCAGTTTGCGCAACGCGTTGGATTCGATGCAATGCAATATCGATGCGGCCCGGTTTGCGGAATCGCTTTGAGCCCGACGTCGGCCAGAAGACCAGCATCTGCCGTAGCAGCGCGGTCATGTTATTCTGGACTCGATTGTCGCTCGTCATCGTCACGAGAGCGCCTTGATAGAAACTCACGAGAGTCGACATGTGCACCTGACTAAGCTGGTGCGTAGATGCCTTGCCTCGAAGGTTCAAGTTGCCGTGCTGAATCAGTTCGTCGAGCGCGTTGAAAAATGAGGTGTCATAGAGGTACGACAAGAGCGCCCGGCCAGATGGGTATATAAGTGCACGTGCGTTGCCGCGATTCGTAACGTGCTTAGTTTCCACCTCTTGTGTGTCGAGCGATGCCAACGCAGACAAAGAGTCAACCGTGAGACTTGCCTGTCCGGGTCGTAGTCCCACGTTGCCAGCAGACTCCAAGCGAGCAATGAGTCCGGCAGGTCCTTCTTTGACCGTGTCGTTGATTGGATCAAGTCCAATGTCTCGAGCGAGAGTGATGAAAGCGTTGACGATGGAATCGATGGGAACACCGTCTTCCTCCACAATAGACATAGTGAGACCGCCCGGCTGCCAAATGCCGGAGGGCCATTGGATTTGTGCATGTTGAATCATGCAAACAGAGCCGAGCCAGAGCAGGAGCGACGTCGCCGCCTCTGTTGAAATCGCAGCTGAGCGCGCGAGGTCTTCGGCTAGTTTGAAAACTGTTCCCGATTCACCGACTGCCGGGGAGGTAGCCAATCGCTTGGCCCAGTCCGCCCAACTCCCCGGCAGTTCCGGCGCGCCAGTGAAGAACTTAAGCGGATTCACCGGCTGCGAAGTATCGAGTCCAGATGGAGTGTATTCCATAGTAAGGGCCTGCTTCCTCTGGAGTCAATGGCCGTCCCAACCATTGAAGTAGAAGTATCATTTGATGTAAGTCGTACGCCGTCAGCATCGTGTGATGCTCCAACGGAGTCCGACTGTCACCTTCCCAACAGGTCCGCAGTCGTCGACGTCGCGACTTCAGCGGCTCAAGTTCTTGGACAGGTGTGTCGAGTCGCAATAGCATGGACACGCTTGCGTGATTGTCGTAGAACTCCATCTCGTCCGCGATGTGTCCGACGTTGTCAATGATGACGACGCGAGCCTCGCGGTATTCAATGGAGTCAACAATGCGCTTCTCATACACATGCAAGTCACGCGCGCGATACTCACGGCTCTTACGAATGAGCTGTTCGCGCGAGTCAGGCCGCCGCTTGTAATCGTGGTAGAGCATGTTGCACGGAGCCACACCCTCTTCCTGCATCATTTCGTACAGCACCAGACTCGGCTGAACAATCACAGCATCAGGAATCCGTTGCTGCAATAGCTTGCCGAGTGGTGTCTTGCCGGAGTGTGGCGGGCCATTGAGGCCAATCACCGCTGGTAATCTCTGATTCATTTCCAGTCCCCAAGGAAGGTTATTTGCTGGTTCCTCCTTGAATCCGCTTGAAAGCGGTTAGGCGACGGTCGACGCCTTCAGATCCGTGAGGATCTTGTACAGGCTGATTCGAGCCTGCGGGGACATTTCATCGAGGAACAGGCGCTTCACCTCGGGGTCGGCACCTTCGAGCGAGATCAAGTCGATGATCGAGTCGATGTTGGCGCCCATGGTGGTGTTGGCTGTGGCGACGTCGGCAGCGCCGCTGGACTCGGTGAAAGCTAGTGGACTCTCGTAGACGGCCGCCTGCTGCGCGAGGTAGGTGTTACGTTCGGACATGCGAATCTCCATTGCACGTTGGAAGGATCATGCGTCTAGCGCGCATAACCGTTTCAGTGTAGCCGGAACAGATTTTCTGTCAAGCCCCGGCTACAAATGACTGTGGATAACTTAGGCGAGTCCCTGTGACCTAGCCCAGAGAATCACTTCGTCGACCGAGTTCACTGTCACAGCTTGGTGTGCCCAGTGGATGGAAATATCAGCTTCGATTCCCATTCGTACAACGCGGCCCTTACATACGGTGGGACGTCGCATGACTCGGAAGAAACGATCAACGCCCTCAATCCAGTTAGGGTGTGAAGTGTCGACGACGGAGTCAAGTGAGTCGTGTGTCTGAAGTCGGAGAGAGAATCCATGATCTCTCTCGTTGATCGGTCTGGCGGGGTCGTCGAAGTCTGGCGCGTCACCGTCACGGAAACGCTTGTGACGAATCCCGAAGTCGATCTCGGCAATTGCCATGTTGATCCTGCCGGCCGTGTTAGCCTGACCAACAGTAGCAGCGCACGCTCGAAGAGTCGAATCTTCCATTGGGTCAGCAAGGAATCTCTGTGTGTACCCAAAGACCGTCGTAAAACTGCGGTGCGCCCGTAGTCCCAGACTAAGCTCCGCGTAGAACGAGCCACTACCTGCTCTGGCGAATCGCGGATAATACGCACGGTATCGACTGTCCATGAAGTCGCAGAACTCGACGAGTTGGTTGATTGACCAGAGTCCGGCATCAGCGTGTCCTAGATGTTTCGCAGCGGCCACGATAGCTTCGCGCCCAGCCGAGTTGAGAAGAGTGTGACCCGCCATCAGGTAGTTGCAACCGTGAGTCGTCTTCTTCACGATCTGCCGCACACCTGTGATTGGGTGGGTCACAAGTTCGTAGTCTGGATTCAGGATAGTCTTTGCTGAGTCAAGGAATTCTTTCTTACCGGCGACACAACGCTCATAAGTCCAGTTCGGAAAGAACACATGCGCGACGTTGTATGAGTGTGTATCGTAGCCCGCCTCGATCACTTCGATCTTTTTGGCTTCCTCGGACTCATACGATACGTACACATCGTCAGCCGCAGAGAGGTCGATACCAAGTATAAAGGAACGTTCTTTCTCAGCACGAGCGAATCGCCTGAATTTCTTTCTAATATTTTGAAGGTTCGCTCCATACCCAAAAGCATCTTTTCTCGATCCGAGTCGTGTGGTGGTTGTCGCAACACCATCATATGATGTATGAACACGCTCCGCTCTCCTCTCGATTCCTATTACGTTCGAGATTTGCTTCGCTGGTTCCTGTGCGGCTTGAAGTTTCGTAACGACTCGACGAAGGATCGGATGTTCGCTCTTGAGACCTCGGAGTACGATAGCCCCGACCGATACCTTTGCGTTACCTCCGACTCGATTAAGAATGCGTCCCTTTGCATTCCGAGGTTTAGCTCCGAGGAGTCCGTAAAACAGTTCTTTTTTTGCAGGAGCAGAGTTCGGGTTAAAGGAGTCATCGGCGATGAGATAACGCAGATCGTCAAGTGCCTTCTCCGCCTTGGCTCGCAATTCCGATTCCATTTCCTCGAACATCTGATCGTCTACAAGCATGCCCTTCATCGACATACCGAGTGCCGAGAGACAGCGAAGATGCGCGAAGTAGAAGTTGCGGCGCATTACCGAATCATTCATCATCCACTCCATGAGACGGAAGGTCGCTCGTAGCGTTGTCTCCGTGTCGCTCATGGCATAGAGAGTATGATTCGTAAAGTCCTCTTCCTTACGTCCCATCTTCCAGTACTTGTGGTCATCGAGTACAATCGACGACACAAAGTCCAGAGTCTTCGGAAGATCAGGATAGCGAGACCAGAACATGGTCATCGAATCATATGCGTAATTCGCTATCGGAACCGCATAGCGCAGAAACCACGCCGCATCGTAAACGCCGTTGTGCAGCGTCTTACGCACGGGGTTCGCGTTGATGTTGTGAATCGTCAGCAGCGCTTGCTCTGCATACGGGTGTTCGCCCGCGAGTGAAGATTTCTGCTTGGTCAGCTGAAAGGCATATGAGTGAATCTCACCAGCCAGCACACCGGAGTATGACACAACGGTCATGACTTCCGGCTGCGGCTTCTTTGCCTTAGTGATATGTGGAATCGTCTCAACGTCAACACCGAGAAGTTCAGCTTCACGGCAGAACTCGATGGCTTCGCGCATCAGTTGTGGACGGTCACAGATCGTTTGAGTCATCGCCAATTCACCTCGACAGGCCGTGCTGGCCCAGCTGCATTTTTGCCGTCCCGAAGAATCCGGAACAGCTTTTGTGTGTCCGCCGTCAAAACGAAACGTCCGACTGGACTCAAGACAGGTTCGTAGAAAAACTGATCTACTTCGCCGTCTTCACGGTCTGGGGAGTCACTACTCCCATCATTATCAGATCCGCCGTCAGTAGCTGACACGCCGTCGTCACTGTCTGACTCTCCGCTATCGAGATCGTCATCGGCTCCGCCCTCGCCAAGCGACCGAGGATCGTCTTCTGAATCACCTCGTATTCCTCCGGCGCTACGATCTTCATCGTCAAGGCTTGCTGAGTCACCATCGCCCCAGCCACTCTCGCCCTGCAAATGTCCATCGTGTATTGCTCCGGAGAATCTTGACTCGCCGCTACCCTCGGCCACACCATGACTGCGATTGCCGCCGTCAGGCTTGCCAAAAATGCGATTGCGAGAACGTGCGAGAGAGTCAGCCGTCGGCGCGCTCTCGTAACTTCCTCGTCGGATCTCTCCCATTCCTTGGCTTCGGATGCTGCCTGCGGAGTCGGCACTGGCTGGAGCCAGCTTAGCGGTTGTCGATTGTCCACCTCTAGCCACAACATTTCCTCCGCGTGGTGTTGAGCTAGTTTCTCCGCCAGTTCCGGATTCATTACGTATGTCGGCGGCACCTTCGCCCGTGGGAGGAATCTGCCCTTGGCGTCCCGCCGCAAAGGCGTCTTGACTTTCGAATCCATAATTTGCTGCTCCTATCTCTTTCTGCGAAACCATTGAGAACCACGCGCTCATTGGAAGCATGACAAGGTGCGGGACTCCTGAGCGCCAATAGACAGAGCCACGCAAATTGTGGAGCGTCGCATGTTCAGGTGCGAGTCCAAGGCATGCAAGTGACTCGGGAGCGGTGAGCACAACAGCTCGCGGCTTTAGTTCCCGAATCACATTGTCGATCACTTGCGTGATGTTTAGTTCCTCTTCCGGAATCCATGTCGGGGCTTTCCTCGTCATGTACTTCGTGAGCAACTGCCGGTTCATGATCTTGTGCAGTGACAAGACTCGAACTTCGTTGAGCGGAATGTAGTTATCCCGCATGAGCCTGACCCATGTGCGGTGGTACTGACCGGGCAGACCGAATCGATCAACAAACCAAGCAATCATTCCGATGCCTCCGCGACTTCTCGCAGCGCCGACACGAACTCAATCAGCTTCGGCTTGATCTTATCATAATGTGGCTGTTGAATCGGCGGCTCAGCCCGAGCGAGCCAGAGCCAATCGAACCCGATGTAGACTCGATCAAGGAGCAAATCCTCCATGTCTCGCATTGTAGGAGGCAAGCGTTGAATCGTGCCAGCCGGACCGATAAACGAGACATCCCATTTCTTGGCGAACTCGACGGTTACGTGCTTGAGCCAGTCAATTGGAATCGACACATACCCTACCATGTAATGCTCACCGGCGTTTGCCTTAGCGCGCTCCGGATGCGGGCACGCTGCCATGATAACATGATGGAGAGTGGACTCCGGACTCGAAGTGTGCACTAGCGAATGGCGCACCGTCTCCGCAACCGTGCCTGAACGACGAGTCGCCGACGCTTTAGTCGCCTTCACAAGAATCGTTTCCGGATTGGAAAAATCGAAGAGAGTGGTCATTGCTGTGTTCCTTGATTCTCTATAAAAAAGGGGAGAGCCGAAGCCCTCCCCCTCTTAGACTCGTCGATAAGGTTAAGCCGCCAAATCGACGACTTCGCCCTTCTCGTCGAGGAAGTCACGCTGGAGCGCTTCCCAGGTGAGTCCGGCCTTCTCCATCTGCTTCGGCGACAGCCAATCGAACGCGGCGACGTCCTGCCCGTTCTTGTTGGTGTAGTGGCGAACGCGAACAGCGATTCGCTTGCCGACAGCTTCATCGATCCAGCCTGTCGGGGCACCTTCGACTCCGCCCATGATACCCTTGTGCTTGAAGCCGACGATCTTGAATCGGCCCATGAGCAGCTGGATACCTTCCTTCACGTCCTTGCCGTAGAGGAAGATGCGCTCGCGAAGATCGCGGCCTTCCATACCTTCGGCGGATTCGTTCGGGTCGAGCGGCGCGAACGCAAGGACCGTGCCCTTCGTCGTGAGATTGTAGTTCATCGGATCAGCCGGGTCCTGCGGGGGCTGTTCGACGAACTTCAGTTCAGTCAGTTCGAGTACATAGATGCCTTGGCGTTGGAGTCGCGAGGTCTGTGCGGAAAGGTCGCTCGTGTCAACGGTAGCGAGGTCCATCAGATTGGCGAAGTTCATTTCCAAAGAATCAGACATGGAATCATCCTTTTGTTTGTCTGGTTTACGATCGTGGTTGTGACCACCGGAAGCGCCCGTGGCCGCGCATTGATCCCTGCCCGACTCAGTAGGCAGAGACAATTCTTTGAACTGGCACGATACCGTAGGGAGTCAGAATCATAAGCCAGAGTCCCATCGTTATCGCCCAGAGTGCGAAGGTGAGTGCCGCTTGCACGACAAGCCCGTCCTTCGGGATGCAAGTGCGAATCCACCAGAAGCTAATCGCGAGCGCAAGCAACGCGAAAACAGCAAACGGAGTCATTTCACACCTGCCTTGAACTCAGCGTGGGTGCCCTCGATCCACCACGTATCGCACGTGACAGGTTCCGGGACTCCATTCGTGAGTTTCGAAAACGGAAGATCCTCGACCTTCGCCTTACGGTTTGGTGGACCACCGCCGACTCGTCCGGGCTTCCGAGTGAAGTCAATCTCCGTACCGCCAAGGTTGTTGACGTAGAGCCAGCCGATATGATTGAATCGACTAACCATCGTTTCCCCATGCGGGCGCGAACACGACACCGGAACCTCTTTCGTCTCGCGAAGAATCAAGTCCTTCTGCTTGACGACTCCCGTTGATCCCGGCGGCTTGTCATAGACCTCGTACTTGGTGCCGTGCGCTTGAACCATGACGTGATATGGAACCTTCTGTAGAAGATTGCAGATGTACGTCAGATTCGCGTTGGCCTCCCCGTAGATGCCTTGATTCGTGCCTTCGAGCAACTCCGCTTTCTGCTCTGCGGAGCCGATCCCAAGAGCATCCGAAGATGTGGACGTCCACGAATCAATATTCACGAGCCACTGTTTCGGTATCTCCGAGGCCGCAAACTTCCAGACTCGTTCGTCGTCGGCGACACCGGGCAGGAGTTTCGACCAAAGTTGATTCCGATCCGGCATCCAAACCATTGGACGCGCTGGCGTCGAGCGAAGGAAGTTCGTGAGGAAGGTCATTGGTCGACTCGTAGGCAGGTAGAACGTCCGCTTCCGAGCCTCCGGCTTGTCCTTCATCGCGTACTTCAGAGCGGATGCGCCGTTGTCCGAGTCGATGTAGATCATCGTAAACCCGTCGATCGCCGCCTGCGCACCATACACGGACTTGCCCGCTTTCGAGTCAGCAATAGCCAGCAGATGAACCGGGTCGTCACCTTCTGGCAATTCGTCGAGTGTGCTTGCCATCACTGACCTACCTTGTCTGCATCGCGGTCCATGATTCGGTAGCTCTTGCCACCAGTCGCGAACCATGCGTCGATTCTAGAATCCCACGGCAGCCGCGAACGAATGGCTTCCGCCTTCGCCGCTGCAATGAGGCTCGAGTTGAACATCTTTTCGAGTCCATCCTGCTCCTTCAACTCGAACATCTTGCGAGCCGAGTGAGCCAGCTGGAATAGGTCAACGACTTGATCGTCGTCGCCTTCGAGAGTCACCTGCTTCTCGACCTTATCGAGAGCCTGCATCGCCATGACAAGGAACTGCCACAGCGCCGCCGCTTCGGGAGTCATCGGCAGATGCCCGTGTGGCCGCATGTGCGGGAGCGGAATCGGCTGGCGGAAGTTGATATCTTCCAGTCGGACTGTGCGGTTATTCGTCATGCCATCAACTCCCAGATCGGTTCGTAGATTCGAGTGCTCTCTTGATAGCCTTCGAAGGCGAACCAAGCGCGGATGTAGTCTGAGTCCCGCCGAGGGCAGATACCCATGTATGCGCACGGCTGACCGAATGCGTCACAGCCATGACTCCGCCGAGGCCAGTGCTGGTTCTCGGCGTATTTCTTCATGCGCTCAAGACGTTCGATCTTCAAATCGATTCCATCTTGCACCTGCTCGGGCGTATAATTGTACGTCCGAAGATTCACCATCGCTGGCGTCGAACCATCCGCAGCTGCGAAGTTCGACACGAGATAGCTGACTCGAAGGCCGTGTTCTTTCCAGTCATAGCCTTGCGCCTGTGATAGAATCATAGCATAGCCCGGACCCTGACCCGACCACTTGAACGCCGCTTCGTGCGCGCGCTCTTCCTTGATCGTTGTCTTCAAGTCAAAGACTCGTATCTCGCCGGTGTATCGATTCTTCAGAATGAAGTCGATCTTACCTTGTGTGACGAAGAATCCATGCTCGCCTGTCGGCAACGGCACAATGCCAAGTGAAGCATGAACGATTCGATAGGGCACTTCGATAGACAAACCGAAGTTGCCAATGTCGATCAGTTCCCACGACTCCCAGAACTCATCCTTAACAATCTGCTCAAAGAGCAGGATCGCTTCGCCGAGAGAGCGTTGCTTGATTCCAGTTTTCTTTTCCCCAAGCGACACCTGTTCTAGCGCCCACGGCCACCATTGAAGGAGAGTCCGATAACCCTCTTCAATTGCGAAGGCGTGATGTGCCTTGCGATCACGGCCGGGAAACAGTGCGAGTCGAGCCCATGCCTGAACAGCCTCGTGCAAAGCAGTACCAACTTCGGCGGCGAATCCAGTAGACCCGCCCTCCGGCATCTGCTGATACACGTGCATGAACTCGAACTTTCTCGGGCACGATTCGAATGTGCCGTCGATCGAGTGAGAGGTGACGATAGGTCTGAGATTCAGACCTTGCACCTCCAACGTATTCGAGCCTTTGAATGGGAACGCCATGTTACTTCCCTCCGAGGTTGGGCGCTCCGAACATAATGTTCTTGAAGGCGTCCTCGAATCCCTTGTTCTTCACCGAAGTCGTTTCCTTCTTCGCTGAACGCGTGGCTTTCTTCACCACCTTGACCTCGCGCAAGGCGAGGGCTTCTTCCCGAGTCGCACGGATGAACTTCATCACATTGCGAACATCCTTGTCGATGATAACGGAGTCGAACTCCGGCCGCGCCTTGAGCGTAATCATCAACGTCTGCACGTAGTTCCGAATGTCGATCAGCTTCGGCCCTTGTAGAGTCGCAGCGTTCTCGCTCTCCATCATTGCGTCCAGCGTGTCGCACAGTTCACGAACCGACTGCGTCGACTCAAGCTGGAGCTTCTGTCCAAACTGCTTGGCCTTCACATTCAAGTTCGTCTCGCGCTTCTCGACCGGCTCCATCGACTCGGTGTTGATGTTCGCCAATTCGTGCGTGTCGTACGGAACTAGGTCAGTCGACTCCGATTGCGTAGTCTCGCCCACGCCAGCGCCGAGAAGTTGCTGCGCCTGTGGAGTCACCTGAGGCAAACTTGTTTTCTCCTGTGTCGGTGGAGAAACGACCTTGCCCGAAATGAAAGGGTTTGTCAAGTCCTTTTTGGGCGAGTCGGGAATATTTTTTTCCTCGACCTTTGGAGTCGCAGTCTTAGCTGCATCAGCCTTGACTTGATTGAGCAGCTTGAGGAATGGATTCGGCTTATCTGCCATTGGACTTCTCCGGCATGCGAGTGAGTGTGAGGAAGGCGGCACGCATGCGAGTCTGCACGCCGCCTCCGATGCGGTCAACTTTGATGGCCTCACCCTTGATTCCGTTGTGGGTATGAGGCCAGCTTTCCGAGAACCTCAATTCAAAAGTGCGAGGAAGGCCGCGAGCCTTCCTCTCTTTTGCGAGTGCGACTCGAATCGCATTCACCTTGGCGTCCGTTTCACCACGTTCGCACCAGATGATAATGGATTGAGTCTGATTCTGACTCCAAGTGTGGAACAGATAGTAGAGTATCTGCGCCCCAGTCAGAGAGTGAACCATGCAATCGATGAAGCCCGGATCATATTGTCTGATCGGGAGTTGATTCACGATACCTCCTTATCCTTTCTGCGTTTCGTCGCCGTTGTCGGTGTGGGCGAACAGTTGAGCGAGGGCTTGTGTCGAAATCTGCGGAGGCTGATACGTTTCCGATTCAGCCTCTTCTCCGCCGTTCACATCATCCACATCGGACTCTTCCGTTCTGGCAGAGTCGGCGCCGGCATGGGTATAGTACCCTTCCGCGTCAACCTCCTGCGCCTCCTGAATCGGAACAGCGCCGACCGCAGAGGCAAGTTCCTCCGTGGGCTTCAAGGCCTGAACGTGACTCGTCGTGCCATCTGAGAACACAACTTCCGTCAGGTGCGGGTGAGTGTACCACTTCACCGGATGGAGTCGAGGATCGCCCTCAACGCGGAAGTATTTCGGGATGGCGCCGAGAAGAGACTTCTCAAAGATCACCTGATTAATGACTCGTTCGTCGTTAGCGACGTTAGATGTGTTCGTGTTCATTGGTAACTCCGTTGCTGGTTCCGTTGGTTGAAGGCCAATGTGGCCCGTGGATTCGGAATCGCTCGGCGATAGGATTAGCCCCATCGCCGAGTTCCAATAGCGCGTGGTACATATGATAGCAGCAGTCGTCATGAATCAAGATGCTGCCCACTGTACCAATCATGCGGCGATGCCCGTACTCCGGGTGCGCTGAGTCGCCACACGATTCGCAAATTAATGCCCGAAAAGACATTACTGTTCCCTCAGACTCCTTCTAACTGCGAGCGACTTGTACTTGTCGTGCACAGCCGCCCAATAGTCATGTCCCTGTGGACTCCGTTTCCAGATAAACCCACTGGCAAGTATCTCGTGGATCAACGCCGATTCAGCGGTGTTCCGTTTCACCCAACAGGCGGGACAATAAGGCATAGCCTCTGGCCCCTCTGCCAGAAATGAATCACATGCAGCCTTCAACTCCAAAGCCTCGTGCGGCTCCAACTTATGCATCAGCCATTCTAATTGACTCATCTCCGGCATTACCGTCCTCACTTTCTCGCCGTTTGATGCGCTCTCGTTTCTTCAATCGCTGCGATCAATTGATCGACTCGCAACTGTTGAAGCTGTGACAAACGCTTAACACTTTGCCACCGTCTCAGCAGTTCGGCAGCTTCGACTCGCTCATCGTAAGGCAGAGCCATGATGTGAAGCTGCAAGTATGCTATTTGTTTTACAAGCATTTGGATTCCCCAACCCGTTGTAAGAGGGGCCGAAGCCCCTCCATATTAACCGTCTCGCAGCGGAGTTAGCGGCGGGAACGTGACTCCCTTGCCGTTGATCCACTCGAAGCAGGTACGATCGAGCATGTCAGTGATGATGACTCGAACTACCCAACCCATACGCACGGCGACGCTGCTAGTATAATGTTTCGCTGCATCCATTGCGTTCTCGATCGGTACACCTCGACGGACATACTCGGATGACTCATCATCGAAGAACTGCACCACGTTAAACAGTTCTTCCGGATGAACGTCTTCGTTGACTACAACTTTCACGACTCAACCCTCCAATTCAACAGCCTTGCTGGCCGCTTCCCATCCGGCTTCCCAATCCTTGTAAGACTGGGACTCCGGCGCATGGCTGAACGGATTGTCGTGAATGGGTTGGCCATTCATCATGGCCTCCCATCCGAGTCGAACACGTTCCTGCCGTTTCTTCTGCAACATTGCGTCGAAGTCCACCATGATTCAATACTCCTCTTCATCGTCATCAGCAGTTGCGCCGGCCACGTAAGTTACGTCACGAGCACGGAGTCGAACAAGCACGTTCCCGTTCTGCATTACCTGCCGGTAACGATTCACCTTCTCACGCAAATCCTTACCGAAGATTTGCTGACGAGCCACAGCAGTGCTGAGTCCCATCGGCGTATACAGAACAATCACGCGCCGTCGAGCACGAGTGACTGCGGTGTAGAACCACTCACGACTCAGTTGCTTCTTCACCGCCTGATGCACGATCACGATAACCGTGTCAGCCTGTGAACCCTGCGCCTTGTGGACCGTGACGGCATACGCAAGTTGAATCGCTCCAACATCCGCTGCTGTCCGATAGGTCCGTTCCGCCCCGTTGTTGAACTTGACGGTAATGACGTGACTCGCCTGCTTCTCCGATGAAGTTTCCGTTGCCGTGAACTTCGACGTGTCCACACTCGCGAGTGAGAAGTCTGCCATGGCTTGCGTCATTGCCGCCTTGGCTTGACTCTGCCGGAACTCCATCACTTCCTTCTCGGTACCGAACATGTTCCGATTGCCAGACCAGTTCGGATTCGATTCGAGTTTGATGATCCGTCCAGTCAGACCGTTCGTTACGCGGTCCTTCATGTCCGGGCTTTCGTTCTTCGTAGCCATGACTCGATGGCCGACCGCAAACCGCTTCACGTCTCGGCCCGCGTCGATGATGTAGAGCGGGTGCTCTTCCGATGGAGGCTCAATGAGTCGAGACAGCGTACCATTGAGCGGGACCTGTTGGACGAAAGCCGACGAGTCATTCTCATCGTGCCCGTTCCCAGCAGTCAGGAGTAGATCCTGATACGGATCGAACAACGGCCTCTCCGGAGTACCCGGAGTCGGTTGCTTCCGAAGCCAATCGATCGCGCCCACGATTTTATCATGCGCTTGCGAAGCGTTCGCCGGAATCTCGTACCCGATGAAGCGCCAGTCCGGGTCCTTCGTGGGGTCGTCGAATTGCTTCCGATCAAACTTCCCCGTAAGAATCGCGTACGCGCCGTCGATGATCTTGTTCGCGGCTGCCTCTTTCTGGCGGTGAATCGTCGTGAGTTCCGCAATGCTCCAATCCTCCTTGTTGTCAATGCCCGCGCTCAATGCATAGGCGAACATGGTTGCATCGGCCACCGGCTTCAGCTGATTCAAATCGCCGATCAGGATCACCCTCGTGTGCGGGCGAAGCGCATCGACGACGTTGTGCCAGAGGTCGAGTCCGAGCATCGATGCTTCGTCGATGACGATCACATCGTGATCCAGCTTGGCAGTTGCATTACGAGTCGGGACGAACATTCCCTTATCGCCGCCGTCGCGATCTGCTGGCTTGTATTCGAGCAGCTGATGAATCGTTTTGCATGCGCCATGCAACCACGGCGGCAGCGTGTTCTTGATGACCTGAGTCGCGATGCCAGTGAATGCGCAGATCGCAATCGATGGACCCTGATCGCCAGTGAGTGACCGAATGCCGATAGCATTCTCGATTCCCTCGCCGCCGTAGATCATTTGAGCCAACGCGTGCTTAACCATGGTGGTTTTACCCGTACCGGCAGCACCAATCAGGCACACATGCCGACCGCGAATCAGAACGTCGAGCGCCTTCAACTGGCTTTCGTCGAAGTTGAACCCAGCCGCAGTGAGACCTGATTCCGCGAGAGTCTTAGGCGCACCGCCGAGCAGTATGTGGCCGACGTTGACTCGACTGGGCGCAGTCGCCGCAGCTTGTTTAGCAACGGCAGTATTGCTCGCATTAACGTATGACTCAAGGCGCTTTTCCTCCGGCTTAGTCGCGGGCGGCAAACCCGCCACTTGCGCGCGCTGTTGAACTTTGATTCCGCCCATCAAGCGGGCAAGTTGCTCTTGTGAGATAGTTGCCATAATTGTGACTCCTTACTTCTTGAGAACGAGGGCATTGAACGCTGCCGCGAATCGCGGATCGATCTGCGTTTTGCTCTCGCGCTTTTTAGTTTCAGATTTAGGCTTCGGCTGCGACTCCGTTTTCGCCTTCATATTCCGACGCAACTCTTGCGCCATTTGCCATGCGCCATTTTCATGGTAGTTAATCGGAGTCTTTTTACCGTGAATGGCCGAGTGAGCAACGCGCAATTCCGTACGCGATTCCATACGACGGCGGTTCTCAAGCCGGATGCGGTCAGCTTCCGACAGAGTTTTTTGGAAATGCGGAATCACAATCTTCGGCAGATGCTCGGCAGTCATGGCCATAATGGCTTGCGCCAGCTTCGAACCAGACTTGCCAGCGACTCCATCGCGCTCCGTTACGTATATCATCAACTCGTACAGATAGGTGATGACAGCATCAATCAGAGTCACATCTTCCGTAATCCGGAGCGGGTCGGCAAAGGTATCTTGTACCTTACGCGGCGACTTAGCGAGTCCGAGTTTAGAGAATGCCGAGTCAAATGCCCATAGCGTGTGCCAGTAAGGCATCGAGCAGTACGAGTCAATGACTGCGAGTTTCTGCACATACGCGGCGGTCTGCATAGCATCCCATGTCATCGCCGTATCGTACATATGAATCGCAAACAACATGCGATCCTTCGCTTGATCCGACGGCAATGGTTCAGCGCCAATGTGCGGATAGAACAAGCGAGTCAGCATGTAGGTCAGAACCTTAACTTGCCCGGTCGCGCCAGCATTGAGCATAGGCACGAGAGCTTTCTCACGAATCCCACGCAGCGATGGAAGAACCTGCGAATTGAACGTGAGCGCACGCAATTCCCAAGTGTCAATGAGTCGTTCTTGCGTGATCTTGGAGTCAGCTTCGACTTCGCCTTGCAAGGCAATCAGAATTTCGCCAGCCTCAAGCGTGGCATAGGGCGCGCCAGTCAGGCAGCAACGAATCTTGTCGAGTCCGCGCTCTTGTATCTGGGCCAATGTTTCGTTAACGAGAGTCATGATAAGTCTCCTTTTGGGAGTGAGGTTAAGTCAGTTAAACAGGGCGGAAGGTAACTTCGATTCCCCGGTGAGATGCCCAGCGCAATGTGCGGATAGCACGAGTCATGTGCTCGTCCGACTTCATTTCCAGAATGATTGCGATGGCCTTGTTTGATTCGTCACGATAAGTCATCACCATTTTCGTGATTAGCTTGTGGACGTGAAGGTCTTTAACGATTCGTGCGGTAGGTGACATGCTTAAAACTCCCATTCTTTTTCAAAAGCTGCCAAGACTTCTTTCGTGATTCGAATCATTTCCTGCTCGTCGGCAGTAAGGTCATCGATTTTCGAGGTAATCTGAATCAGCTCATAAAGCGAACGGTATTCAAGCAGGTCGTATTTCGCAGCTTGCGCCCAGATTGAGTCAGGCCAAAGTTTAGCCTTCGATAACAATTCGATATGTTCTTTGTAAACTTGCATGTGAGTCAGACTCCATAAGGAAAGGTAACGCTAGGCACAATTCGCCCGCACCGACCATTGCACCACATTTCGCAGGTTGTGTCAAGTCTTTCTTACAACCGGCGGGAGAAAATTAGTGTTGCAAAAATGTCACACTTTCTCCCGCCAGCAACGTCATTCTGAAATGAGCGAATCAGGCGCTTTCAAACTGCACGTCGACTCCGAGACGCAAGCATGTAGCTACAATGCCGGCGATCGTGATGTTGAAATCGAATCCAATGGCGGGACCGCTCAACTGCGTGATCATCGATCGCCACGTGTTGAGAATCATCAAGAGCCACAAGCCGGGATCGATTGTTGATTGTGCCGCGTCATTCACTGTTGCTTCGCGGACTCCATCGATCGGGAATCCATGAAACGCAAACTCTCCCTTGCGCGTGCGGAGCAGGAGAGGTAGGCCGAGGATCATCTGATTCACAATCTCAACAACCGATCCAACCTGCCGATGGTCAACGAAATCGAACCAGACTGTTTGTGCGGTTGCTGTTTGAATCTCCTTCTTGAGCGCAGTCTGTAACGCCTCCATGTCGATCACGAGCGCCCAGTTGCCGAGGACTTTGCGGTCGACTGGACTCATGGAGAAGATCGGCATATCCATCTTCAGTTTCATTCGCTTACCTGCCATGACTCAATTTTCCTTCTTCACGATGTTAGCGAAAGCAGCAGCGAATCCGACAGCTGCAGCAGTTTGTTTCTTCAAGCGTCCAGCCCTCTCGAGTCGCTTCGCTCGCTCGGCGGACGCTTCATGGAGCAGTTGCTCTCGATCGATTGATTCGGGAGAGAACAACATGCGAATGGCGAACTCTCGGTGTTTCAAGTAGGCGGCGACCCAACGTTCGCTTGCGGTTTCTCGGAGTCCGTCGGCACTCTCTTCATATTGTGGACCGAGGCTAGTGAATCCGAACCAGACTCTTGGCGCCGCAGTTGGTACGGTTTTGAGTGTCGCGCCGTGTTCGAGTTTTAGCGGATCGCCGTCAGGAGTCCATTGCAGTTTCGACCCATGTGCCAGCGGCTTTGCGATAATACCGTTGATGGACCAGTTGCGAATCGACATGCCCGGCGGTGTGTGTAGTGTTGAGCGGTGTGTGGGCATGCCCGGTTGAGTCAGAAGTCGCTCCATCACACTGGCACGTAACGCGTGGAGTTCGTTTAGGTAGATATAGGAGTCGAAGATCTCATGCGAGGCAAGACCATGATCGATGAGACGATTCGTAACTCGTGGCCACTTCTCCGACTGGCTGTATCGATGTTCGAAGTCGTCGCGCAGGTGGAATCCAACAACAGTTGCCGTTTTCATCGGCGGGCGGTAGACAGGAGCGAAGCCTTCGACTTGATTCATGTTCTCCCGATCACCACGGTTCAGAACCTCGCCGAACAACGAGTTGAGGGAACGATTTGCAGGGACTACTCGATTCTCACCACATGCGTAATTGCGAGGTGATGTACCTGCGAATCCATAGGGTGTTGATTGCGGGAGCAGGAACGGCTGTGGCGGGAACATTGGTAGGTTTGCGCCGTCTCGATGATTCGGCATCGGCCAGCTCTCACACGTAAGGAGCCATGCAAGAGACGTTAGTCGAGTCGGCTTTGGGATATCATCGTCCCAGAAAAGATAGAGCGGCTTCTCCTTTGCGTCTCGCTTTGCGATCAGGAGTTGAGTCCATACATCTGCGATCAGGCCGAGGAATGAAACGTGGGCTACTTCATGAACGAGTTCAAGCCAGTTCGCATCTTCAGGAATCAGCGGCGGCATGAAATTCGGCAAGCCCGGAATGGTGATGCAGTCGTCGATGCCATGCGCTTCTCGAACGAGTTGAGTCATGGCGTCAATCATCTGCCCAGTCGGTTCCCACGCTGGTTTGAATCCATGTGAGAGCAGGCGCTCTACGTTTTTATGCAATTGCAACATTTTATTGATTCCTTAGCGTGGCTGGAGGTTGTAGAAGTGCTGCTCTAGCGTTAACCCTGTGACCTTTTGAACTAAACTATTAAGTAGCGCCGGTGCAAACGATTCAAGTTCGGGATACATGCGCACGATCTGGTCGCGAAACTGCACGCTGTAACGATTCACAGTGATGCCAAGTGTGTACGCCTTCTTCAAAGCATACATGATATCGTCAACATCCGGCGACGACTCCGCTTCTTTCGCTTGCTCCTGCTCCGCCTCATGTTGAGCGCGCAAATCAGCATCGTTGTAGCCACGCAGGAACATATGAGTCAGGAACTGAAGCACCTGCATCTCATAGTCGGAGGGCCGTCGATTGAATGAGAACACAAGCTGTTCCTGCGCGACTCCACGCCTCACCCCAATCGCCTCCCGCAAGGTGAGCGGTTCGCCTTCGTGCATATCAACGACTCGCTGCTTGTCCCGCAATTGCAATCGAACGCGCTCGCCGATCTGCGAAACATTGGAGTCATTAACTTCTTTGGTTTGGGTTTCGGTCTCCCTCGCTTCGCTTGGCGGATATGATTTTAAGTGAGCGCGAACGGCTTTGCCTTGATCGATTCCAGCTAGCCTGCACGCGGCATTCCAGCAACGGCCGTTAACTGTGAGCGTGTTGTTGCATTCGATGCACTGATTGATTCTGGCGATAGTCATTTGCTGATTCCTTCTGTTGTGTTTCAGGTGCGGGACCGCTTAACGCGGGTCCTTTATACCGAGAGCCTCTCGAATCGCTTTTTTCGTGTCAATGACAGCCATCGCGTAAGCTTGTTCGAGAAGCTGTACTGTTCGCTTGAATCGCTCTTGCTCTTCATCCGTATTGAGAAATTCAAGCTGAACTAGCGACATTGGATTCCGCGATTGAATCCGCACCATATCCCATTCATCATCAATGGACATAGGCGTTGGTGCCCATCGATTCTCACTGTCAATCTTGAAATAGCTCAAAATGCAGTAGTCGCGGATATCGCGATGATTCCATTTTTGTGTCATGTGATTAACTCCATTGGTTGTGTTAGCATCGGTATGTTACCGTGCGTTAGTAGCTGACGCAGCGGGTCTCGGTTTCCATCGCTTCGCAATGCGGGCGAGTCAAATGACTCCTTTCCGCGTGCGCGCGTTCCTTATAATTGGTCGTCATCCGGCGAGTCTCGACTGTGGGAAATTCGTGACTGCACTTGTTTGAAGGCAGCGAGCATTTTGTTCTCGACTCCCGATCGCTCCTGCTCACTACTACCTCGCAAGTGCGGAGCTTCGGATAGCAAGCTCGCAATGATTCCTCGCATCATCTGCTCTTGCGGGTCCGGCTCTGGCGCGGTAGCCTTGCGGAATGCCTGCGCGAATCGTTCTTCCACGTCAACGAGCGGGACCGCTTCGTCATCACCCTGTTCCATCATTTCCTCCTGTTGCGCTTGCGGCGAGATTCTCTGTTGCGATAACAGCCTGACTCATAGGCACATCGATGCTATCAACATCAGCAACACGTGTCTCGGTCTCCACCGGCTTCGCGGTGCGGCTGTTATGAATCGTGCGATTCAACAACTCACCGAATATGCGCTGCTTCTTGAGTGCTGGCCTACGCTCTTCGTCTAAGCATCCGCACGATTTGGTGCCTGCTTTGAGTCCATCATATAGCATGATCTTGGCATTACCGCAATCACAGTGCACTAGGACTCTCACACGGCGATGACTGCCCTGACCAACAGCTCGCTGAATCACAAGCCTGCCAACTCGCTTGCCCACTAGGTCAGCCCTTGGTGCACGCTTTTGATAAAGCTCTGATTCAGCAAGCTCCCTTAACTCCTTGAGCAGCGCCGAACTATACGGCTTGAGCGGTTGTCTCTCCATGTTGACTCCGACCTCCTTCGGGCTTGTGCATCAGTACCCTAGAGTGTAGCAGAAATGAGCCTATATGTCAATCGGAAGAACGATCAATAGCCTAAGAGAAAAAGTTGTTCATTCGATGAATCAACTATAGCCTTCGCATGTTTTATGAGTCCATTCTTCGTATGGAAACATACGCCCATTATTACTGCACTCCACCCTACTGGTGCACAAGGCCGTACCACTGCCGACTCAACCCCATGTGACCGGCGAACGCATGATTGCCTCTCGAATGCCAGCCTGCGCAGCGCCGAACGAATCAACCCCCTGCCAACCGGCCGACCTGTGACAAATCGGCAACACAACCGCCGGTCGGACTCCGGCTCGTTTCGGCGGGAAATGGCACGAGCGCACATGACGCGCCTACACGCACGAGCGCGCACGGATGGCCGTCGGTCGGCTCAAGTGAAATAATTTCCAGCGAATGCATTTTGTGGATTGACTTCGGCAGCGTTTGGCCCACATGATGATGGCAGTTAAGCAATTCCGCTTAACGAAACAAACCGCTAACGAATCAAAGGAACTAGCAAAATGACTCAGGTTAACGCAATCACGTCCAAATCCGCCGAATACGCAAACGCCCGCAAGGTTCTCGGCGACTATCGGAAGGTCTTTGAATCCACGACTGACGCAATCGCGGCACTTCGCGGCATCTTCGCCACGGAAGGATTCCCGCAGGCTTTCCCCGTTGTCGGCGCCCGAATCGGCCTTATCGATGTGACCGGCGAGGATTCGATTCCGCCGTTGGCCGATTGGCCGGAAGAATATCGCACGGAAGGCGTCAAGGTTGCAATCACCTTCATCGGCGTTCGTGGGATTCCGGACCCACAGAATCCGGGCAAGGACGTCAACGGCGCGAAAGGCTTTGCGCTTTATCCGCTCCACCCGTTGGACGCGATTCAGTCCGACGAGTCCGGCCTCGATTGGTTGTGGAAGGTCGCGGAGAAGGAAGCATCGCATGTTGCCTTGCGCCAGTTGCGCAATGTGAATCCGGCGCTTGGTTCCGACGCTCTGGCACAAGCGGCCATGGAAATGCCGCTGACGGTTTCGGATTACGTCGAAGAATCCACCCGCGAGAGCATGGACACCACGGCGTTTGATACGCTGTGGAAGCAGTTCCGCAAGATGCTTTCCGAGTCGCCGGCAACGGCCGCGCTCGTCGCTCGTCTGCCGTCGAAGGCGGAAGTGCTCAAGGCGATTCGCTCCAAGAGCTACGCGGAGGAAGCCTATCCGGAATTGGAATCCATGGGCTCCTTCAAGTGGATGGCCACGACGATGGCGGCAATCATCGACCAGATGCGCGCCGCTGCCATTCAGGAGGGGACCGACTTCGATCTGGATTCCGACGAGATCAAGGGATGGCTTGCCACCCGCGACACCAAAGTCTTCGCGTCCGCGAAAAAGCCGGAGGCGGACCTATCCAGCGTGGACTTCGGCGCATTCATGGCGGGAGTCGGCGTGGCCAATGGCGACGAAGGCGAGACCGGCGAGGAATCCGGCGACACCGGCGAGACGGAAGGCAAGGACGCCTAACCAATCATCAACGACGAATCGAAAGGCGCGGAGCAATCCGCGCCTTTTTTGTTATGAGGCATTGCATTCAGTCGCAAATCGTGGGATAACGAATCAGGCAATCCCGCCTGACCTACGGAGTTACTCACATGAATGTCACCCGCGACCTGACCCTTATCATTTCTGAACTGACGAATGCGCTCGAGTTTGCGAAGCTGATTCAAGCGGAATATGAGGCGAACGGTAACGACTCGTTGGCAAACATCGATTACGGCGCATCGCTCAATACGAACCTACGCTTCGCCCGCCAGTCATTCGCCTCGCTTGATGACGCTGGCCTGTTCACGATGGGGGAGGCGTGAGCATGGCCCGCGACTCACTCGCCCTCATCGCCCTGCTCGCCTTCATCCTCGCGATCTGGGCATGGTCGATTCCAGCCCCGCCGCTGCCGGTCTGACCCAGAACCGCCCGCAACCTCTGGACTCCCGGAGGTTGTGGGACCCCCTTCGATTCAACCGGGGGGGGTATCCCCCCTTAAGCGGCGCTCGTCGCAGTATTAAGATAATCGCCCAATAAATTGCTTCGGATTTTTGCAGGAAGTTGACTCATGACAACCCTCCCGACCCCTGAATCTTTCCTTGCGGACTTCGGTTTTGAGGCGCCAGCTGGGACTCCGAAGGTGGACACGAGCGCGGTGAAGAAGAGCGTGGCCGCCACAGGGGTGAGTAAGGAGTTTGCGGATCTGTTGACTCAGTATGCGGCGGCTTATACCAGCGCGTACGAGTTGAGCCAAGTTAAGTGGGGGCCGCTTGCGCAGAGGCTTGGGACTCAGCCGGAGTTTCTTGCGGAAGCGGCGGCTTTGCTGGATCAAGAGGGGGCGCTTTGGCAGGCGGTTCTCGGGGCGAGAATCAAGAAGGCCTCAGCGGCGAAGATTTTTAGGGATAGCGCATGGGAGCAGCTTGAAGCTCTTGCGGTGAATCGCTTGATGGTCATGGCCGAGAAGAACCTTATTCGGGACCCCGGGGAGTTGTTGGCAGTGGCGAGTCATGCTCGACGCGCTAACGAAGCGAAGACCGGAGGTGGTCCCGGCACTGGTGTTGGCGGCACGACGGTTAATATCAATATGGGAGCTGAGTCAATGGACGGCGAAAACGGATTGCCCGCAGCTGGTGCGAAGATGACCATTGACCTCAGCCCTAGAGTCGCTGGGGCACTGGCGGCTAAACGGGAGCCGTCGAGTGGGATCGGTGGACGAGTCATTGATGGGCAGATGCTCTCGGCGCAGGAGTTGCGCGGCGCGCTTGAGGCTCAACGGAGTGTAGCAGATGCGGATTCCACCGAGGAAACGCAAGACGGCACGGACGTCTTTGCGGAAAATGGTTAAGCGTATGGGCCTACGACTCACAGTCAAAAGGAGACTGAAATGAACGCGAATACGGGCGGTGCGCCCTATGTGGGTGCGAGTGCTGGAGGTGTTGCGGATTCAGTCGCGATGTCTCCGATGGTTGTTGATCAGTTGAGAGTCAAAGCTGCCGGTGCGGCTCACATTCTCAACGAGTTGACCGACGAGCAGAGACTCAAGTTGGTGAGTTACCTCACTGGCCGGCTCAGTGCGGGCGTTATTGCGCGGAATCGCAGGGCGACTCGCATGGCGAAGATCGATAAGTTGATTTCGACGTGGCAGAAGCTGGGGCCAGATGACTCGGAACGCGAACGCATCGAGGACAACACGGGTCGGCAAGCAGCGTTGCCGATGAATCTGCCGATTCTCGCGTCCTCGCTCTCGGACATGTCGAGTTACTTCGCGGAGGCATTGGCGCCGATCTCGAATCCGTTCTTCTCTGCCGACGGCGATCAGAAGATGATGCCGCTGCTTCAGAAGTTCAATCGCGATGCTGCGGCGAGGAATTACTTCGGAGAGTTGAATCTCACCATTCGCTCGCTCCTGAAGTACAACCTCGGTGGATTCCGACTCGACTGGGACGACGGTAAGCGTTTCGGGCGCACAGTTGGTTCGGCGGGGAATCACTGGCGCTCGCTCGACCTTTACAACACGCTGTGGGATCCGTCGATTCGAGTGCCCGACGAACTCTCTACGAAGGGAGAGTGGGCCGCAACGGTCACGTTGGAGAATCGACTCGAGATCATGCGGCAAGCTGTTTCCGGACAGTGGGTCGGGCTTGATGATATTGTGGCAAAGGGAGTCGACAGCGGCGCCAAGGCCACTTATTACAAGGAAGCCGCAGTCGAGGCCAAGCTGGGCGATGAAGGTCAGGACTCGCGTACGTCCGCCGGCAGCAAACAGGGCGCCAGCATGGACTGGGGTGGGTACGGGCTTGGACTCGCGACCGATCTGGGGCCGGAAGTCGATGGCTTCGAAGTCGTGGACATGATGTGCTGGTTGATTCCGGTGCAGTTCGGCCTTCTCACGAAAGCGGAAGAAAGCGAACTCACGCAGGCGGGAATCGATCCCGACACGTATATCGAGCTGTGGAAGTTCAAGCTGGTCAATGACTGCCTCGTCGACGCCAAGCCGTACGTTGAGCGCAGCTTTGCGATTCAGAATGAGAAGATCGAGCTGCCGTTCTATCTGTCGTTCCTGACTCGGGATCAGCTTAAGGAAGCCCAGCGGTCCTATATGGAACTGCAGAAGGGATTCCAGCGGTTCGGCTCGGCGATGTACAACATCTATATCGCCGGTATGCGGAAGAATGTATGGGGTCAGAAGGTGATTGACCCCAGCGCCATCGACGACAGCCAAGTCAAACCGGGGGAGGTAGCCGGAATCATCAAGACCAAACAACAGGGTCGAGATGTTCGTACCGCCATCACGGAATTGAATGTGGCTTCGGGCGTCAGCGAGTCGCTGAATGCAGTCGATTCCAGCATGAACTTGAAGAACCAGTTCTTTCCGAGTCAGTCCCTGCCCTCGCAGGTTGCAGGCATTGACCGTGCGGTGAAGAGTCAGGTTCACACTGTGGTGCAGGGCGCGACACGGAGTCTGCGCACCGTACTGCGGACACTGGATTCGAGCTTGATGCTCCCCTCGCGTATGGGCGGGTATCGGAATCTGAAGTGGTACGACAAGGAAGGCATCGCCGGACTAACGGACGAGGATGTGGCGAAGCTGATGGGCTCTGGTATTGAGTCCATGGAAGCCGAGCGTGTGTCGGAGATTCTCTGGCAGCTACTCTATGCCATCATTCAGAATCAGGAAGCGATGATGACCTTCGATGTGCCGAAGATTCTGTCCTATCTCGGCCGAGTTGGGAATCTCAGCGTCGATCTTGGCTCGTTCGCGAAACAGCCGCCCGCACCCCAAGGTGCTCCCGACGGGACTCAAGTTCCACCCCCAGCCGCAACGTAGCGGCGTAACCTAGGAGAATAGTGTGCAGGAACCAGCGAATCAACAAGTGGCGGGGATGTTCTCCCCCGTGCTGAACATCGGCGATGCGTTCATGGAGTCGGTTTTGGATCGACTCTCCAAAGAAGATCTCAAGGCGGTGCTTGATCTTCTGCAAGATGAGCGGGCGGCTGGGCTCTTTGGAGTCATTCGCATACATTGCCAGCAAGTGTATCTGTCGACTTCGGCGCTTGAAGGTATCGATCCGAAGACGTTGGATCATGTGCGGACTCAAATGTTCGCACTCATGTCGGTGCAAGAAGCACTGATAAAGCACGGGATGCAGGCGCGGGAGGGACACCCTCGGCTGACTCCGCAGACTGAAGAACCGCAGCAGTAAGCTGCAATCGCATCAATAAACTCAAACGAGGGTATGGGAAGATGAAGACGAGACTTGGATTTCTGAACTCACTGCGGGCCAGTGTTTGCTTTGCCCCGCCGGACGAACTCACTGGAATCGGCAGCTTTGGCGGCGGCAACGACGATAACAGTGGCGGCAACGGATTCGAGAACCCTGGGCAGCAGAGTTCACTGATCGGTGTTGGCGGCGCTGAAGAGGAAGAGAATCCCCTGAACGAGATTCTGACGGCATTCGCTGACGAGGATCCCGGCGATGATGACGACCCGGCGAATCCACCGGCGCCCCCTGCCATCCCGCAGGAACAAGTGACGGCTATGCAGACGGCGGTCCAGAACGCCATCGGCCAGATGCGAATCACTGATGACATGATCCCGCAGGACTTCGATCCGAATGATCGTGGGCAGCTGACTCAGGTCATGAATCGCATAATGCAGCACACGATCGCGCAGTCGATGAACGTCGTGTTCCAGCCGGTGCAGCTCGCCATGAAGCAGATGGCGATGACTCTGCAGAACCAGATCGACACGAAGATCACCGAGAGCCAGACGGGGATGCGGGACTCGACGGTCCTGGAGTCCATCGTGCCGGAGATCAACGATCCACAGTATGCTGGACTCGTGAAGAATATGGACGCCACGCTGAAGGCGAAGGGCAAGAAAGCGAAAGATCGTGCGACGACGATTCGCAAAATGCTCAACCAGATGGGCGTCCAGAGCAGCGGCAACAATCGGCGTACGGCGAATCCAGGCGGCGGTGAGAGCAACGCCACGATCAAGACGGGACACGCGGCACTCGATTCGTTCTTCGGTTCCTTTACACCGCCGCAACAGCAGCGGAATCGTTAAGCGTTAGCGGTAACTAGGGCGGGCGCTCCGGCGGCTCGCCCTTCTTTTTGCGCTGAATCCAGAGGTGAATCAAAATGGCCGAATATGAATTTGACAAGCAACAGCTGATTCAATTGATTCAGCGTGACTGTGAGCTGTTTCTCAGTTTCTATCTGGGAGACAAGCTCGATCTTGGAATCCCGGAATTTCACAAAGAAATCTGGGAAGAGTTTCTGCACCTGCTCGACGAAGTGAATGAGCCAGATCGACTCGTTGGTATCCTCCACAAGCTGCTCGGTGTGCCGCGCGAACACGCCAAGACGACTCTCACGAAGCTAGCGGTGATTCTATTTTTCCGCTACAGCAAGCTGCGCTTTCTTGCGTATGTGTCGAATACGGGGCCGTTGGCACTTAACGCGATTCGAGATATCTTCAACTGGCTCACGAGCCCACAGGAGAAGCAGCTTTACGGCGAGCCGATTGTCGAGAAGAAGAATGAATCGGATTCCCTTTTCATTTTGCAAATTCACATTCCCGGGCAGACTCGGTTGAAGCGTGTGATCATGAAAGGTTTCGGTGTAGAGACTCAGATTCGAGGGATGAACCTAGACAGCGATCGGCCTGATCTGATGGTATTCGATGACGTTGAGTCGCAAGAGACCGCATCTACGATAGCTCAGCAGTCGAAGCTCGATACGAATATCATGGGTACGGCTCTGAAGGCGATGGCGAAAATGGGAGTCGTCATCTTCATCGGCAACATGATCAAAGAGACGACGCTACTAGCTCGACTCTCGAAAGAACCCGAGTGGCGAGCAGTCGTCTTCGGTTCGATCATTCGTGGGGCCGATGGCAACCTGCGTCCGTTGTGGCCTGAGCGATGGAGTCTCGAAGCACTTCTCGAAGACTATGGCAAGTTCCGACGACTCGGACTCGGCCACGTCTGGGAAGCTGAAATGATGAACCTGACCTCGAAACAGATTCTAGGTGAATCACTTGAGGAATGCCCGCGTCCCCCACGGCCGATGGCAGAAGAGATTGAAGCTGGATTCATTACGCTCGATCCCGCTTTTGGGACCAATGCTTGGAATGATGAATCAGCATTGACGGTGCACGTGCGAATGAAAGGGGGCGATATACCTCTCGTCGCGGAGACGTGGCACGGGCGAGTCAAAGAGGAAAGGGTATTCGACGAACTTCTCGCCATGTCCTATCGCTGGGGGATCACGACGTGGTGTATTGAGTCAGTTGCGGCCCAACGTCTTTTGATCGCGCTATTCCGCGCATATCTCGTGCAGCGTGGCATGAGCGCGGACCTGTTCCTGATGCTACCAATCACCGGCGGTAAGGAATCAAAAGCCTCACGCATTGTCGCCTTCAGATCGGCATGTGCCAACGGCTCTTACGGAATCGTCGAAGAAGAACAAGAACTCGTTCAAAAGCTAGAAGAGTACACCCCTGATAGCAAAACTCACGACGACGTATGCGACTCCGCAGCATTCGGTGTTATCGTCTGGGCATTGCACGGAACACTCGTAAAAAGTCAAGGGCGAGTCGACATCGCCGGCATGCTCATGGGTCAGTATGAGAGTGGCGAACATGTCAGCGAAGTGCAGCACGCAATGTATTGACTCCATAGTCCCGTTTCACGATCGGGACCGTAGGGCGAAAAGAGCGAGGGGTCCCCGGATTCACGAGCCCCTTGACGGCAGGGAGGCGCCGTACGATAGCGACTCGAGGCGGGAGGTACTCCCGCCTCGATGGGAGCGTAAGCGGACGAAGCGCCGATTCGCAGTCAAGGGATCAGCGAGTTAATCTGGGGTAGCTCTGCCCGGAGGTCTAGCCAAATGGACTCATATTGGGGTCGCAATTTCTCTGATAAGGCCCGCATTCAACCCCTTGCGCGCGCGTATGATTTCGCCAATTCTCAAAAGGTAAGCCGCTGTTACATGTCAGCGGTGCTGACTTGGACTCAAAGGAGACTCAGAATGTCCATTCGTGGAATCTTTGCCTCGCACAGCGGTATCGTTGGCGAGCGTGTTGGCGACCTAGCGAGTCGCGTACTGCAGATGGGATACACCGGCACGGCGCCTCTGCTCGCCATGTCGTCCGGTATGCCGAAGGAAGCTGCCGGTGATACCAGCTACAGCTGGACCGAGGATTCACATATCTCCGGTAACACCACGGCAACCGCTGGTGCACTCGTCGGCGCGACGACCATCCCTGTCGAAGATGCGAACATCTGGACCGCGCACACGGTCATCATGAATCAGACGACCGGCGAATACATGTTCGTCACGGCGATCAACTCGGAGACCTCGGTCGAGGTTCTGCGTGGAATCGGTGGCACGGTGGCAGCGGCCGTATCCGACGGCGACGTCTTCCAGCATGTCGGCACCGCGTTCGAAGAAGGTGGCGGCAAACCGCAGCCTGTGACTCAGAAGGGCGAGAATCGCACCAACTACGTCCAGATCTTCAAGAATGGCTGGGCCATCACCGGCACCGCCAAGGCAGTCAAGTTCCACACCGGCTCGCAGCTTGCGTACAACCGGAGTCAGGCACTCGGCTACCACGTCGAAGACCTCGAACGCTCGTTCATCTTCGGTCGCCCCGACATTCGTTCGGTCAACGGCAAGCAGATGCGCATGTCCGGCGGAATCGCCTATCAGGTCGAAACCTACGGCGGCCTGATCGAGTCGGCGAACTCCGGTGGTGTCGCCGGCGATCTGTCGTTGTCCGATCTCATGGGATTCATCTCCCGCATCTTCGACCGAAATGTCAAGGGCATGCCCAACGAGCGTCTGACGTTCACCGGCACTCCCGTTCTGCGGACGATTCAGGACCTGGTGCTCAACAACACCAGTTACCAGATCACTCAGGGCGAGTCGGCCTACGGCATCAAGGTGATGAAGCTCATCGGCGTGAATGGCGAACTGAGTCTCGCGACTCACCCGCTGTTCAACGAGAACGCGATCTGGGGACATGAACTTCATGTCTACCACCCTGGACTCATCAAGAAGCGCGTGCTTCGTGATACGTGGGAAGAAACCTTCGGCGCTTCTTCGTCGAACAACAACGGCATCGACGCCGAGGAAGGATTCATCGCAATCGAAACCGGCTGGCAGGCTCAGGGTGTTGAAACCATGGGCATCATGAAGAACATTCAGGCGGCGGCCGAATAATGATTTGAGTCGGACTAGTCTGTCAGTCCTCACCTCCCGGTAAATGGCAGACGCCCCCATAGTCCGACTCTCGGGCGCCCTAGAGATTCCGTTACTTGCTGGTTCCGGTCTCTAGGGCGCCTTTTTTATTTGTAGGGGACTCAAACGTAGGGCCAGCAAAGGAGACTATCATGGCTGACGAAAGAACTTCCGTATTCTTCCACAAGAAGTACCGCCGGTATCGGATCGGCCGCTTCGAGTTCAAGAAGAACTATCTCCGACTCACGACGAACGCCGACCGCGAAGAATTCCTCAAGCTGGTGAACGACCCGAAGTTCCCCAAGCGCGAGGCGATTCAGATCGTCGAAGTTAATGAAGAAGCTCGTGCGCAGTCCGAACGGTCCGTGCTCGAAAGTCAGACTCCATCGCCCTCGGTCGATGGTTCTGACACTTCTGTCGTTCGCGGCGCGATGAATGCCAGTGACATTCTGACCGCGAAGGACGTACAGCGAATCAATGATCTGTCGTCCAAGCCTGGCCAGAGCGCCGGCGGTCTGAATCCGACCCCCAGTGCTCCGAAACCAACGTTCGACATTTCGAAGATGAATCTCGGCGCCGGCAATAACGGCGGCAATTCGTAAGGATCGACTCCAATGACTACGTTCTCTCAGTTGGTTGACGATATCGTCATGGAACTTTTGCGGCCAGATATGAAGGCCACAATCGTTTCGTATACGAATCAAACGATCCGCGATGTACACTTCCGTCCTGCAGTGAATGCGCCGGTATTGTACGATGCGAATCGTTATGAAGACGAACTCGCCATCACAACCGAGGGAACGTATCTTTGGTCGATTCCATCGAATACGCGTTTTCAAGATGTTGAAGCAATTTTCATCAACGATATCGGAATCTACCTTGACCGGCGAAACCCGCGAATCGCCCTTAAGGAATCCTTCGAGCCTCATGCAGATAAGTATTGGTATCGAAGCGGCCCTACGATCGCGATGCATGGAGTCGCGTCCGGCTGGACAGGGAAGATTTCCTACCACATGTTCCCTCGCATACTTGCGTATAAGCCAAAGACTGGCACGGATGCGAGAACAATCAGATTCGATCCGAACGCGGACGAATACGTCCTGATCGGCGGCGGTGCTCCCACTGAGTCGCAGCTGGAACTCGAAACCAATTGGGTTCTGCAGCGCTGGGGAGATACCATCAAGGAGGGAGTCAGAGCCAAGACGTGGAAGCGCCTTGGTGAGATGGAACGAACCAGATTGGCATACAGCGCATTTGAATCGATGCGCACGTCGATCTGGAACAGCGAAGCTTCGAGCTAAGGAGAGCCAGCATGCAACAGAATCGCGATACGTGTATCGAACTTGTCTTCGGTCACGAGAAGGGCTTTGTGAATCGGCCCAAGACGGATGCCGGTGGTGCCACGAATATGGGCATCACGCAGAAGACTCTGTCGGCTTGGCGTGGTCACGCAGTCACCGTCGAAGATGTTCGGAAGCTCACGAAGCGTGAAGCCTACGACATCTACGCCAAAGAGTACTGGCACACGATTCGTGGCGACGAACTGCCTGCCGGTCTCGATTACGCGCTGTTCGACTCGAATGTTACCTCCGGGGCGAACCGCACGATCCGTATGTTGCAGAAGGTGCTCAAGGAGACTGGACTCACGAATGCAGACGGTACTCCGCTTGCTATCGACGGCAACATCGGCACGCAGACCCTCAATGCGATTAGCCGTTACCCCGGCGGCACGCGTGAATTGATTCGTGCATTCTGTGCTGAGCGGATGCGATTCATGCGCAGCCTCAAGGGCAAGAAGGGCTTTGCCTCGAACGGTCGTGGCTGGACGATTCGTGTTACCGGCGTTGATCCTAAGGGCGAGTGGGCTACGGTTCCTGGAGTCGTTGGCACCGCGCTGAAGATGGTTAACTCCGGCGCATCCATTTCGATGCCGAAGGTTCCGCAGCAGGTCGAGACCGAGGCTGTTGCGAAGACGGACGACTCGTCGCAAGTCACGATCCCTTCGATCGTGCAGAAGCCGGAAGGTCTTGCGGGCTTGCTTGTCGCCGTTACGGGACTCGTCAGTGCCGTGCAGGGCAACAGCGTTCTCAGTTATGCACTGGGCGCTGCGATGATCGTGGGAGTCGGCATCGCCGGCTACACCTTCTATCAGAGGCTAAAGCTGAATCATGCTTAGCTACCTCAAACTCGGGGCGATGGCTGTCGCGGCAGCCATTATCTCTCTCGGCGTTGGCTTCGTCTGGGGAGTCAAACACCACAAAGAAACTGTCGCAGCTCGTACTGCGGCAGACAAAATTGTGATTCTCAAAGGTGGGAAACAAGTCGATGAAGAAGTCTTTAATGCGGATGACGCTGCTCTCTGCGATATCCTTGGCGGTTGCTAGTTGCACGACGACTCAACTTGTTACACCCTGTGATGTGCTAATCGACATTCCGACTCTGCAGACGACTAATGCTTATTTGGTCAAGAATGATCGGAATGCTGCAGTCGGAATCGCACGCAATCAGGGGCGTGTCAAAGAGTTTAAGTGTGGAGGCGAGTCGTAACAACGACTCGCCTTTCTTTTATCTGGCGCATAAAACGCGCTTGACTGCGATGGCTTTTCGGGATCACCTAGACTAAGCCAAGACGCAAATTCCGGAAGCTAAAAATCAGACTGGAGTCACTGATGGAGAAGAATGAGTTGCTTGGCAGCACCGCAATGTACGGCGGTGGAATCGTCACATCTTGCTCGGCGCCAGCAGCATATACAATGGAGTCAGCTATGCTCCTGATCTTCTCGGCACTTGGTGCAATGTCGGCGATCTGCGGTCTAGCCTATACGGTCTGGAACGGGAATCGAAATTTCAAACTTCAGCAGCAAGCGCTAGAGATTAATCGACTCGCGCGGCTAACTGAACTCGCCCACGAGGTTAAGGAGGCTACAAGTGAAGTCGCTTAGTCTGAATGATAAAGTTGGCTACGCGGTCTCCGCTCTCGGTTCGATTGGAATCGGTCGTGAAGCCGCTTATGGCGCGCTCGGCTCGCTTGCCGGTGAGTCTGGACTCGGCCTTGATACCAGCGCGCACAACCCAGAGGATCCGAATGGTGGGTCTTTTGGAATCGGCCAGTGGCACTCGGAACGGCTTGATGGTCTGAAAGACTTCGCCGCGAAGAACAGGGCCGATTACAAGTCGTACAAGACTCAGGTCGACTACATCGTCCATGAGTTACAGACGACGCACAGAAATGTGGCTGACCGTTTGCGGAATCCGGATATCACTCGTGCGCAAGCAGTCCGCACATGGACGAAGCAGTACGAGGTGCCGGCAAAGCAGTACGAGAAGCTTGAGCTTCGGACTCAATATGCCGACAAACTTGCTAAGGCTCACGTTGCCGCTGCAAAGAATCCGAATGTCGCGCAACCGCCGGATGCGATGGCGGCTATTGAAGCTGCAACGGATTCGATTGCCGGCAAGAGTCTGACTGGCGCACAGTTGATGGCGTTTGCTGCGACTCCGGAAATTGGCCCTGCTCCTGCTGCAAGGCCCGGACCGACTCCGATGGCTCGTCCCGATGCCATTCAACCGGCGGCAACCGCACCTGCGGAAGTTGCATCGTTCGACATGAGTCGATTCGGTCCGGCAATCAGCGCCCCAACGCCGAATGCCAGCTTTGACGTTTCGCGATTCGGTGCGCCGGCTCCGGCGCCATCAATGTCAGTGGCGATGATGGATGCCCCGGCGCCGGAAGTTGCTGGATTCGATATGGAGCGGTTTGCCCCTGCTCTGGCTACGACGACAACGCCGAATACGTCATTGGCGGCTGCGCTAGGATTGACTCCAGCTCCGACACAAACGGCGGTTGAGGCACTGGCAGCTTTTGCGGCACCGGCGGCAACGACTACGCCGGAAGCGTTTACAATGACTCGCCCGGAAGTTGCGTATACCGATCCGATGGTGACGACGCAGCCAGCTTCGACTCCAGCGGCAGCACCGACGAGATCGTTTGCTACAGCGCCGGTGCAAGTTGCGTCGACTCCTGCGTCAACCCCGGCTGGTAAGGCTATGGGTCCAATGGAGACGATGTTCTCGGGCATCACCAATGCTATTTCTGGTATGACTTCTGATCTGAGTCAAGCTGGCAAAGCATTGAACAACGGTGATGTTCGCGGAGCATTCGGAGCCTTGGATGGCAAACCGAATCCACAGACGAGTCAAGAGGTGGCGGCCGGTGCACAAGCGCAAGCACAAACCACAAGCGGCGGTATCAAGGGCTTCATGGAAGCCGACACCACATTTGGTGGATTCGCTGGAGCTATGCTCGGTGGTTATTTCGCTGGTCCTGTGGGCGCTGTGGTTGGCGGGCTTTTGGGGCAAGGCTTGAATCAAGCTGTCACTGGCACCCCAGCCACGAAGCAGTCGCTAACCGAAGAAGAAGAGGCCGCTGGCCTTGCTGGTGGAGTCGGGCGAGCCATGGACAGCTTCTTCGGAGGACTTGGGAATCTATTCGGCGGTAGCCCTGACAAGCGTGCAGGAATGCCGAAAGGCGGCTGGGGAATCAATGATTTCCCTAACGCACCTGGCAAAGGTGGCGGTACTGGTTATAGCCCAGCCACAACTGGGAATCTTAATGACCGCGGTCAGTCTGAGTATGGCAAGGGTGGCGACTTTGCCGACGCGGTTAATAGCGGTGGTGTAGGCCTTTACTAAGGAGTGAATCAATGAGTCTCGCGGACCTTCGTCTCAAATTTCGGCAGTCGAAAGACTATACGCAAGCGATGTTGGTCCGCGACCTCATTGAGTACGCTCAAGAGATCGAGGCTCGATTCACGAGCCTCGAAGAAGCGTCCGCTGAACAAGCGGCAGCCTCGATTCAATATGGTACTTGGGCACCGCGTCTGGTTTTTGGTGCTCTCGACGGTGACATCGGAGTCACGTATACCGCTCAAACTGGGGCTTATCAAAAAATAGGTTCCTTGGTGCTGGTCGAGTTTTCGCTTCGAATCAGTTCGAAGGGCACATCGGCAGGCACAGCTTACATCGCGGACCTGCCATTCCCTGTCAATGGGACGCCGTTGAATATGGCGATTGGGCATTATCAAGGATTCGCTTTGCCCACAAATCGTGTGCTGAGGCTACTCGGGCTTGGTTATCTTGACGGGAAAGCAATGAGTCTTCGCCAAGCATATGATGCCCAGACTTCGAGTGTCTCTGATGCAAACATTCTTGACAATGCTTGGATCACGGCTTCGGGATTCTATCAAGTTACGGAATAAGAGGTAAGCGATGCCGACAACAAATATTGGAATCGCCGGGCTTGAGTCTTATCAGCCCGCAGTCGATTACCGCAAATCCGGAAGAATCGGCGTTCTCGGCGGAAGCAATTTCGCTTGGGACGCTTCTGGCGTTTATAGTGCTTATGCGAGTCGATTGATCGCCGGTAGTGCTTCGCTTGGCCTTGCGCCTTCAATGGTACAGACTCTCGATCTCGAAGATGCCACGCACGTTGCGGTTGAGGGCAAGATTTGGCGGATGATCCCGTCGAGTCCCGGCTCTCCCGTAGGTGAGTGGGATGAAGTTACGACGCTTGCGACTCTGGTGGAGGCTGAACTTGCGGATGTTCCTTACGATTTTCGTCGCTGGACTACGGCGTATCTTGGTGGAAAGCCTTACGCGTGCGCCTGGAATCACGGAGTCTTCGAAGTCGATCTCACCGTCGACCCGCCCACCTATACGCGTCTCACCAGCACCACCGTGCCGGGATTCACTGAAGACTCGTCCCCTGTCATCGCAATCGCCGAAACCAACGGCCGTATGGTGTATATCACCGAGACGTTATTCTTTTGGAGTGCGGCGAACGCGCCGAAAAACCTGACTCCTGCACTCGGTGGCGCTGGTTTTCAGGTCATTGCGGAACGAATCAGTGGAACACCGATTGCATTGACTGCGACTTCGCAGGGCGCGATTGTGTGGACCACGACAGGCGCGCTCGTGTGTGAGTTCATCGGCGGCGACAGTGTGTTTCGTTTTTGGAACTTGTCGACTCAAGCTTTGCCGACTAGCGCCTTCGCTATCACGCGGATGCCAGATGACGACTACATCATTCTCACTCGGCTTGGACTCTTTATGTTCAACAACCTGAGTCAGCCGCAGCCGATCACGCCACTCTTCAATGAGTTCCTGCGTGAGTATCTGCGGAACAAGCCGACTGAAGCGGGCCATGCGTGGTATTCGATCAACGATAATCGACTCTATTTGGCGATGCGTCCTAGTACCGCAGCATTTAGCGAGACATTCGCTCTCGATATTATGCTCGACCGTTGGGGAATCTTCAGTGAGCCGCATATCGGATTCTTCACGTACGGGCAAACACGTGGGCAACTTGCCTATGCAAACTCTCGTGGAGTCACTAGCTTTTTCCTTTCGTCACTCGACAGTCGGAAGAATCGCGAAGACCCCGACAGCCCGGGAACATATATCGGGCTTTCATCAGAGATTACCATTGGCTGGATTCGTGCTGAGAATCTAGTGCCGCACTCGGATGTGGTGCAGGAACTCAACGAGATACTGATTAATCGGTTGATTCCATTTGGAACGATTGGCATCACGTATTTCGACGAGGCTGGAATCGCCGATGCAGTCTTCGACATTGTGGACGAAGGGTTAATCACAGACGCAGTGTTTACCGCAGTCGATGAAGGACTCATCGTTCACGGCGAAGAAGTTACAAACTATCGATTGCAAGTTATTACTGACTTGATTAATCTCGATGAAGATGAGTCGGATCAATACGTATTCGACGCAGAACTTGTTCGACAGAATCGGCGTTCTGACCTTTGGGTCATATTGGCGCCGGCTCTTTACTACAGATTGCGATTCATCGCGACTGAAGCAGATGAGTTCTTCCGAGTGAACTCAATGGACCTCTCCGTTTCCTACAGTGGGAACATTAGCTGATTCAAGGATAAGAAGATGGCTGAACGTCGTCAAAAAATCAGAGGCAATACGGTCGAACTGGATCAGGTAATCGGTCTGGCCGGCCTGCTCGCAGTCAACAGCGAGAAGAATAATTTGCGACTCTTTGACGGCATCGTCATGGGTGGCTATGAAATTCTGAACGCAGACCAGATCGCAGAGCTTTACACGCTGCCGAATCGATTAAGTACAACTGGCGTAGAAATCGCCGGCGCGGACCACTCATTGAACGAGGCTATTGACAGTGGCTGGTATTACACGACGAGTGGAGCTGTTCTTGAGTCGCCTGAGGCCAGTGCCGGCACTATCCTTGTCGAAAACCTTGGCAATGCGTATATTATCCAAACTTGGACTCGTGCGAATGGCACATCAGCCTATCGGCGAATCCGAGACAATGCAGAGGTTTGGGGTGCCTGGATTCGACTTATCGATTTGCCATATCTGACAGGTAATCCAGCAGCTAAAGCATATGATGCATCTCGACTCGGTGGTCAGTTGCCAGCGTATTACACGGCAATTCTAGACCGACTAGGTTACACACCAGTCAACAAAGCTGGTGACACCGCAACAAACTTGGAAATCACTGGCTCCAATAATTGGAATCGAGCCTTTGCTATTTCAGGCACAGCCCCGTCAATTTATTTCAAAGATACCTCGGCGACTGGCGTAGCAGCGTTTTTCTTTGGACTCAACAGCGGCGACCTCTATCTACTGCAGGATGCAGATGCCGACGGCACTTATGCTGGAACGGTTCCACTTAGACTCAATTTAGCGGCAGGCGATGGAATTTTTCAGTTTCACGGTCAAGATGTTTTCCATGCCGGGAATCTAACTGCCGCGAAATTGAACGCTATTTACGGTTATACGCCAGTAAATAAAGCCGCATCGAATGTTTGGGGCGGGACTCAAACTTTTGCAGCCGCCATAGTCACGGACGACAGAATCAATGTCGGTGGTGATGGGGCATTTATGTATGAGAATGGTTCACCTTATGGTCCAGTTTGGGCCGCATGGGGGTCGACTTCTGCATACAGTGCGATTAATGCTCGAATCGAAGCTCGGGCGGCATCTTATGCAAATGGTGCTGTAGGCGCTATAACATTTCGGCGAACATCCGCAGCGTGGATTGAAGACGTAAACGCTGCTGGCGATTACCTTGCCCCTGCTGGAGCAGTGCTTACCGGGATTCGCGGACGAGGCGGCGGCGAGATCACTGCGGTCCTGCGCCACTATCTGCAAATTTACAACCCAGTCGATGGCTGGGCAACTATCTCAGGCTAAGGAGTCGTAAAATGGATATCCACAATTATGGCACCTTTGCTGTGGTGCAAACGAGTCAGCTACTTTACTTCGTAAATGCCGAAGGGCAGGACTGGTACCAAATGCTGCGTGGCGAAGTAGAAGGAATCCCGCAGCTGGTTGAACTCGCTTTCAATGGCGACTTCATCAGTTCGATTCATCCTGTTTGGTGCGTAGTTAATTCCGATAGCATTGTTACCAATGTTGAATCAGATCCTTCGCGACTGGTGCCTGCAGAAAGTACTGTCCTCGGAATTGACTCAGCTGTTCTTGCCGACGTACAAGTTGGCATGATTTATGAAAACGGTGCCTTGGCAATGCCTCCGCCACCGCCTCCGATTCCTTATGTAATCAGCGTGTCCGCACTTTGGTCACGCATGACAGACCCAGAAGCTGAGTCGTTTTACAATGCTATGTCTACGGCGGCACCTTTCAGACTCCGCATGGCATTCAATTCAGCAACTTCGTTAACTGAAGGAACTGAGTTGTTTGTCTTCACGCAAGGAGTCATGACCGGCGCAATCGGAGAAACTCGAACGGCCGAAGTCATGGCGCCAATGCCACAAAGCGCAAACTCGAGCGGTGAATCCGCTCCACTCACCTAAGGAGAGTCCAATGAGCCTCATGAGTTTCGTCACCGGGGCTGCCTCCTTGTTTGGGGGCAGTGACAAGGGCTCGTCGAGTTCGACGAATCAGTATTCAAGCGGAAAATCGGAGCAAGCGGCGACGGCATCCGAAGAATCAACGAAGACCGGAAAGCAGACTCAAACGAGTTCCGGCACTTCGACTTCGACCGGCTCGACCACGCAAACAGGTACCGCGACCGGAACCGAATCGAGTAAAACTGTAGGCCAGACGACGAATTACTCGTCTGACGTACTTGCCTCGTTGGATGCGTTATTGACTCAACAGCTTGGCGCAGGCAATGGCGTCGGCTCGGCGCAGCAAGCATCCGACGCACTCGCTGGTCGCCTTCAGCAGATTCAAGAATTAGCTGCGAAGCCAGCTTTTGACGTTGAGGGCTACGCTTCCGGAATCACTGAGGCCGCTACCGCAGCAACACAGAATGATTTGGATTCCCGAATCAACTCGATTCTCTCCGCGACAGGATCGAGCGAAAGCGGGAACTCGATGAGTGCGTTGCTCGGTAACAAGCTTCGGAATGACGCTGCTGCGAACCTTGCTGGAATCTCGGCAAATGCCCGAGCAACTGGCGAGCAGCTCGCGACTCAACAGCAACAGTCGATCACTGATCAGATCGGCAATCTCTCCGGAGGTCTATCGAGTCAGCTCATCAACCTGTTGGGTGCAGCCAAGGGCGGTGCTCAGTCTACGGTAGGGAGCGCGACAGGCACATCGACGCAGGCGAATCAACAGACCGGCACAACGCAGTCCACGACGAAGGAGAACATCTCTTCGACTGGGACAACGACGGAGACCGGCAAGACGTCGCAGTCTGGAATCACACAGGCGACGGAAGAAGGCAAGGTTTCCCAGAAGGGGAGCGTCAGCGAAAACGAAGGCGATCTCTTCAACAAGATTCTGAAAGCTTTCGGTTCTTCCGCTGCAGCCGCTTGAGTCAAATGTCCCGGGTTCGCTCGGGACATTTTCGTACTTAAATTTCAACTCGACTCGAAGACAAGAAGGATTTTCTCATAATGTCCGACAATTTGTTCGATATGAGCGGCATCGGCAACTTCTTGAGCACAATGACTCAAGCTGCCAACCAAAAGGCCGTCGCCGCAAAAGAGACCGCCGAAGTGGCTCTTACGGAGAAGGCAGCGATTGCTGACTCCGCAACACAGTACCAGCAGGAAGCGCAGAAAGCACTCGGCCGTTTACAGACGGTGAATGCTAAGGGTGAGGATGCTCGCGCCAAGGCTGAATCGCTTAACATCATCGATCGTGTCACTCTGATCGGCGACCAGATTCTCGACCCACGGAACTATACAGCCGAGGGTCGATCGCGTCAGATCAGTGAGATGAGCCAGAGTCTCGCCGCACAGGGACAAATTCACAACATTGAGGTAAATGCGTCGGCAGCGCGAATCGACGAACAGCTCGCGAAGGAGACGTTGCAGACGATTGGCGTCGATACGAAGATGAATATTCTTCGTGCGCAAGTTGATGGACTCAACTTGATGAACAACGCCATCGCGCAGACGGAGACGCTGCGGCAGAACGCCCTTGTTACGGTTGACCTTGCCACGGTTCAACAAGCTTTGGCGGCTCCGGAGAATCCCGAACTGAAAGGCAAGATCGCCTTGCAGGGCATGACCTACACTCCGTATGAATTGAAGCAGCGTGAGACTCAACTTCTCAATCGCGAAAAGCTAGCGATGCTTGCCCCACAAGCACTTGATCCTGATTTCGCGCAGAAGATGCGAGTCCACCATGACATGCAACTAGCGAACTACTCGCGTGCCGATTTGGATCAGCTGCGGTCCAATGGGTATGTTATGCCGGACGGTACTCAAGTTGAACCCGGCATTTGGGATTCACATTACAACCGACAGAACACACTGGAGCAGGATCTGCTGACTCGTCAAATGAATGAAGCCACATTGGAGCAACAGGTTCCGATGATGCTTCAGGAATCACAGACGATGGTGCAGAATATCGACAAGTTTGTGACACCGGGGAGTCCACTTTCTGTGGCGAAGAACAACTTCCTCGTTGCGGCAAACGGCGTTGCTACGCTGGCGGCAAGTGATAAGACTCCGCAGGGGAAGCTCGTGCAGGTTACGGCCTTGCAGAAGGCGCAGGAAGGACTCATCAAAGCTGTTGATAAGGAAGCGACGTTCAAGGCTGCCGGCGATAAAGCACTCGCTGATATCTATCGGAGTCAAATGCTTGGGCAGCCAATCTCGCCGGCTCAAGTTGAAGATGTTGTGCGTCAGCGTTACATGCGTGGTGCCGGATTCTCTGAAATCTTGCCGAATGAGTCGTCGATTCGTGTTCGCAAGAACGCAGACACGAATTACCTCAAGCTGAAACAGGCGGCCGCTGGCAACCTAGACCCGCTTGCGCCGAACAAGAGCGACAAGGAACTCAAGGAAGAGGCTATCAACCTTGCCATTGAGCAGGAGCGTAACGAAGCGGGAGTCATCGGCATTAACACTATCCAGCGCGTTGTAGGGCAGCGCAAGGATAACCCGGCGGTGAAGGCAGGCATGGTGCCGGGGCAGCTTGAGGAAATCCAAATGCGCGCTCACACCATTGCGCTTGAGACAGTGGGACACGCAGAAGGTTTGAGTCAAGATCAGATCCTCGCACTCAAATCTGGCCGGCCGAACGACGCTGGCATCACGGACGAGAAAGCTGCGATGATTGCACAGGCGGTGAATATTGAGTCAGTGATGACTGAATATGATCTGTACGAGCAGCAGCGCCCCGGTCTCGGCTACGAAATGCAGCAGTGGTATGCGTCGACTCTTCCAGAGCTGGCGAAGACCTATACCAACAATCTCGATTCAATGCAGCGTGTGCTTACTGGCGACAGTGTGCTCATCGAGGCACAAAAGCTGGCCCAGATGTACACGATGGCAGATGAATCAGCCACAAATCGCGGACGGCGACTGGCCACAGAACAGGCTACCGGCGCGCGTAGACCGGAGAATATGTGGCCGGTGTTGTTGCACATGCAGAAGAATCTTGCCGATTCGCAGAAAGCAACAATTTATCGTGATGTCATTATGCCGGCGATTCAACAGGCACGTGCTCGTGGCGCCAATGATGAAGCCACAACCGGGGCGGTATTCGATGCGTTGAATGCCTTCAAGTCTGATGATCCGACTCTAATGTCGGCCATCAAAACTACGCAGCGTGGTCTGCCTGATGAACTCGATCGCTTTGAAACGATGTGGTCGACGTTGATGATTCAAGGTCAGCCACACCCGATCCGAGGGCAGAAGGTCGCAAACAATCCGAAGCTCGCAGCAGAACAACTCGAAGTCAAGTTGCCTTGGCTTAAGAAGTAAGGAGAGTCCAATGCCTATAATGATGCCAACTGGTTCGCCGTCGATGGTAGACGCTTCGACGAGAACAATTCTGCCGGAGGTGACTCCGGCAGCCAGCCCGATTAGCCGCGAGAAGTTCGACGCCATATCCATGTCGGTCTTCAATCGGGTTAATGAGTCGGATGTCGGCGTTAGCCCATGGGAGCATGTCGGCCGTTATGCTGCTGGCGTGGCGATTGACACCGCCGATTCGATTTGGTCGACACCGTTGAATCCTTTTGGGGATCGTGGCGACGTTTGGTCTCTTGCGTCCGAAGAAGAGAAGGCGTACTACGAGCGGCACAAAGGACTCATCGAAGGGTCGTCCGCAGTCGTGGGCGGGCTTGGTCTCGCAGTTGCGGCTGAGGCTCTCGTGATTCCACGTATCGCTGGCGCCCTCGCATCCTCCACCGCACTCACTGGTACGAGTGTATGGCGTGCGACAAAGGCATGGAATGTCATGTCCCGAGTCAACATGATGCGGGCACAGAAAGCTGCGGCTGAAGCTGGCGAAGCATACGGACTCTATTCGACGGCAACTGGCCGAGCATTCCTCGCCAATCGTGTTACTGCCGGAGCTGCGGTTGCGACTCGTACCATGCCCGCCGAGTATGCCCTCATGTGGAACAACGAGGCTTTCAACTCTGGTGAATGGAGTCGTGAAGGCTTCTGGGTCGGAGTCGGAGCTGCTGCCGGCGGTGCATTCGGTACGGTAGCGGCCCGTTCGGCAGTTCGTAAACTGGCGAACTCGCAGGAGATTCGTGATATTCGTGCAGCGCCATTCGCATCTGCCGGGGTCAGCAATGATCTGACGTCGGCGAACCATCTCGATGTTCTGAATCGCATTGATCCGAACGGCATTCAGCTCAAGGAGAGCGCGAAGACGACAGAGTTTCTCATCGGGAGTCGTGCGGCGAATCCGAACGGCTACGAAGAGGCCGCCGAAAACGCAACGCGTCTGCACAAGATTCGTGATGAGTTCAAGCAGCTTGCAGTCGATTCAATCCAGAAGCAAATCGTCAACGGCATTCCCGGCGTTGATACGCTGAAGCTTCGAGTCGCTGATCTTCCTGAAGCGCGCCACATCGTTGACGTGACGGCTAAGACTGATCCGTGGCTGTTCCACGGACTTGACTCAATGGGCCTTGCGAAAGGCTCAATCAAGCATGCGCGTGAACAGCGTGCAGCGCACATCGAGCAGCTTCGGATTCAAGCAACGGTCGCCAGCGAGAAGGGAATGACGAAGGAAGCTCAGCGACTGAATCGTATGCAGCGCCAACTGAAGCTTCAGGACGAGAACGTACTCATCAATGGTTCGTGGATGAATCCTGATTCCGATCTGGCGAAGGCCGTTGTCGAACATCAGCCGGAGCGCGTCATCGGGCAGGTCAAGAACATCGAAGGAACGGAAGGACTCTCGATTGACCTGCCACAGAGCGGTAAGGTGATGATTGACGCGTCGTTGACTCCATTGTCTGGTAGCAAGAAGATCGAGGTTCACAAGCTCTCGATCAAGGACAGACTGCATCTTGACGAAATGTCGAATCAGCTTGTTCGCAAGCTGGCTCGCAAGGACGCGAAGGTACACTTCAGTCTCACGGATAAGGCAACCGAGTCGTGGTATTCCCTTGATCTCGCAGCCGAGATTATGGACGCTGGCGGTAAAGTCAATTTCAATCTGAAGAAAGCGACTCTCGCCAATGCCGAAGATATCAAACGTCAGTCGCTTCGACTCAAGGCAAGGGCGGCACTTGCTGAAGTCGGCGCGATGGGACGAATCACTCCGGAGGTTCGCTTTCGTTACAACCTTCCGGCGCCGACAGCAATGGAGCGACTTGAAGATGCAGCTGGCGATGGATTCCGTCAGTGGCTGATGCGGGCGGCGAAGGACGAAGGCAGCTATCGCGAGCTGGCGCAAGGGCTTTCGGACTACCGGACGATTCAGGGGATCGATCTCCTGCCTCCGAAGGATGCCCCACTGCCGAGCATTAGTGGCGACACTTTGAAATTCAACCGGAATCAAAAGGGGCAGTGGCTTCGTCCGATCATCGGTTACTTTGATCCGCCAAGTGCGATTGAAAAGATTTCGCAGAAGGGACATAGCACTGCTATGACTCTCCGTAAAGCGGAAAAGACTTACACACTTCTCAATAGCAAGACTCATGTTAGCGCTCTCGCTGATAAGCTTGTGAAGTCGCCGAATCTGCCGATTGCGATGGACGTTCGTGGGATGCATTCGGACCAGATGACTGGACTCGGTGGCGGCGCAACTCAGGCTGTCGGTGAAGTACTGCCGAAACGATTCCGGGGTCGCGACCAAAAGAACATTCTTGCGGGCACGCATTTGCAGGAAGAGACGGAACGGCATGGACTCGAAACGTATCGGGCCATGATGGAGAGTGCCGGCATGCAGGACATTGTGACTCGCATCACTTCTGCCGGCCATGCTCCACAGCGGGCGATGCTCGATCAGTATTTCAGCCTTCGGAGTGGCTGGGATATTGAGGACGTAGCGGAACTCAAGGACGGTATGTTTGGATTCGTCCTCAAGGATTCCGAAACAAACCGGCGCCGCCTTGGCATGTCGGCGGGTGATGAATGGGATGATTACACGATGATGCCCAATGAACGACTCGGCCAGCCGATCGCTGTTGACGCAGACTCGTTTGCGGTCATCAAGGCATTTGGTGACTTAACGAAGCCTCTACGTGAATCGGATAACGTCCTGCGCAAAGCCAAAGGGCAGAAGGAGATCAACGATCGGCCGTTCTACGTTCCACCGGCTGATACGAAAGGGGCACTTGTTGGATTCGTTTTCGATCCTGCTGACCAACTCGTTCCCGGGCGTACCATCGTTGCTCGGAATCCAGATGAATATCGCAATCTGGTGAAGCGCACGCTGGCCGACCTCGGGAAAAACAGCGGTTACACGATTCGTGATCGTGACCAGCTCACGAGTCTTCGCGACATCTGGGACGAGGCAGGCATGGACTGGATCGATCCGGGTATCTCGACGGCCACGGCTGGAATGGGGAGTCAGAAGGGCGGACTCGTCGGAGCCTACGTTCGGCAGGGCGCGTTTATGGAAGCACTTGATTGGGTCAAACGCAAGACGATCGCCCAGAGTCAGGACACGTTGCGACAAATTATGGAAGAGTCCATTCTCCAAGCGCGAGTCCTTGGTGTCGCCGAAGCTAGTGTCAGCGGCAACAAGAAGATGCGGACGATTTTCGATGAGTACGAGGCTGCGCTCCTCGGTTCGAGTCCACGCTTCGCCGAAACATCCATCCTCGACAAGGGGCTGCGTCACGTCGAGGAGCGAATCGACAGCGTGCTTGCAAACTCTGCGATCACATATCCGGCTCGGTACATTGTTGATCTTGCTCAACGAATCGGCATGGACCCGACCGACTTGAGTGGAAAGAAGACGTACAAACAGATCGCCGAGGCCATGGGCGAGTACACTCCGTATGCGAGTGCGGTGGAGTATTTGGAGTCCCGTGGTGTCAAGCGTCCACCGACGGTCAAGGGGATGACTCGAACAATGAACACTCTGGCAGCAAGCGTGCTGTTGCGGTGGTTCGAGTTGCCTCACGCGGTGATGAACGGACTCGGACTCATCGCAACCATGCCGGCAGCAGTCATGGCCGGTAAAGCACCGATCTCGACCTTTACGAATGTGAAGGGGCAGAATATCGGATTCATCGATGGCGTGAAGATCATGTCGCAAGGCATGAAGGACATGTTCACCAAGCGAGGCAGTCATGACTTTAAGATCATGGTCAAAAACGGCGATGCGAATCAGTCTGTGATGGAGTACCACACTGCTCTCGGTGCGGTCAATTCACAGGCCGGTGCGCTCAAGTGGATGAAGGAGGCAGATAAGTGGGTCAGCATTGCGTCCGATAAGTCGGAGAGCTGGAGTCGCCAGATCGCACACTTCGTGGGTCTGCGGCTTGCGGACTATCAGGGAATCGTTGGAGATACCGCACGGCATAACTTCGCCCGCGAGATCGCCAATTCCATGATCGCCGACTACGCTCCGATCAACCGGCCGGAACTGTTCCAATCGGGACTAGGTTCTATGGTTGGACTCTTCCAGTCCTACGCTCTGAACCATTACACCAAGATGTTCCGGTGGATGGAGAATGGCGAGTTCGGGAAGATGGGACTCCAAGCTGGTATGCAAGCATCGATGTTTGGTCTGGGCGGCACCTATGGCATGGGGCACCTGTTCGACCTGCGTGATTCGATGACTGCTTCTGGCTCGGAACCAACTGCGATCGACTTGATCTACGAGCACTTCGGTCCGGTTCTCGGTGGGGCAATTGCACACGGCTCAGTGAGTGAGATCAGTCAGCTGGCATTCTGGACTCGTGGTGACACGAACTTCCGAGTGCCGGGCATGAGTGGCACACTCGCTCCGCTTGAAGTCGGCACTAAGGTGGCTCGTGGATTCGTCGACGGTGTCAGCGCCTTCCTCAATGCAATGCCGGGCGAAGGGACTCACGCGATGATGGAAGTCGTGCAGCGTGAGATGCCGAATCGAGTTCTCAAGTCGTGGCTTACCTTACTCAATGGCGGTCAAGAGATTGACGCTTACGGGCAGGTCATGGCGGAGACTCGGACTTGGATGGATACCGTTGCACGAGTTGTCGGTGTCAGGTCGAGTCGCCAGCAGAGTGAACTTGAAGCGTACTATGCTGGTAAGGGAGCGATCGAGCGCGACGCATCGAAGATAGAAAAGCTTCGTGAATCGTTTAGGTCGGCAGTTCGGAACAACAATGGGAATGTCGCGGATGTGAATCCGATTCAATACTTCAACGACTATGTTGAAGCTGGCGGAAACCCACGGTTGTTCAAAACTTGGCTCCGCGATCTTCTTCGTGATGCGGACTCATCCCGTGCCGTCAACGGCCTCAAGAGTTCACTTTCGACCACGCGTTCCGCTTTGGAGACGTGGCGATTCGGAGCTTACGGGGCACTTGCTGTAGAGTAGGCACAAAAAAAAGGCCGGGGCTTTCGCTCCGGCCTTTTGCGTTTTAATCGATTCCGCCCTTAGCGTCGAGTATTTCGCATTTCACCAGCAAGACTCGACCGTCAACATCGCTGATCCGATCGAAGTAATC
>Ga0196970_1000453_pt1 | contig 47553 bp, 37 predicted proteins | sample S1v_513CmetaG_FD_148672 | JGI IMG/M metagenome (GOLD analysis project Ga0196970, IMG submission 148672) | Soil microbial communities from Anza Borrego desert, Southern California, United States - S1+v_5-13C | ecosystem: Environmental > Terrestrial > Soil > Desert | place: USA: California... | reverse complement strand
CGTCGGGCACGGTGGTGACCTTCACCGTCGACCGCAAGCTGCTGGAAGCGTCGAACAACCAGGGCAACGGCATCTCGACCATCGAGAAGAAGGTCGACCTGCAGATCCAGGTGACCAACTCCAACGGTGCCCAGGTCACCCGCGACGGCATGAACGAGCAGGGCGACGGCAAGCTGGCCGGCGGCGACCAGGCGTTCGCCTTCGACAGCGGAACCGTTCACGTGAACGTCGATGCTGCGACGATCAAGCAGGCGGCGTCGGCCAACTGCTCGGCCAACATCGTCACCAAGCAGATCTCCGATGCCAACTCGTCGAACGACATCACGGTCCAGCTGAACGAGACGAACACCAACTCGATCACCGTGAACGCCGTGAACCTGACCACCAGCGGCCAGGGCCTGAAGCTCGACGAGGCGCAGAACGATTGGACCGACCGCGCCGACATCGATAAGGCGGTTGCCGGCCTGGACAACGCCAAGGCGACGATCCGCTCCGCGTCGCAGTCGCTGTCGAACAACCTGAACATCATCACGACCCGCGAGAACTTCACCAAGGAGTTCAGCAACGTGCTGTCGGAAGGCGCCAGCAAGCTGACGCTGGCCGACCAGAACGAGGAAGGCGCCGGCCTGCTGATGCTGCAGACCCGTCAGCAGCTCGGCACCATCGCCCTCTCGCTGGCCAACCAGTCGCAGCAGTCGATCCTGCGTCTGTTCTAAGGCGTAGAGTTCGGGTAGGGAGTTCGGGTAGGATCACGCCCGGCGGGCGGCGGCATCAGGCCGCCGCCCGTTTCTTTTTTGGACCCGACCGGGTCGGCAAAGGCCGGACGGCAAGGGTCCGCAAGCCCCGGGTTCCGCACTCATGCCGCTCAAGTTCGTTCTTCGTCCCAATGAGAAGGTCATCATCAACGGCGCCGTCATCGGTGCCGGCGACCGTCCGGGCTCATTCTTTCTCTACAACACCGCAAATTTCCTGAGAGGGCGCGAAGTCCTGAAGGAAGAGCAGATCGACTGCATCGAGAAGAAGCTCTATTTCGTCATCCAGCTCGTCTACATCTTTCCGGAAGATGCGACGCTGAACCTCCAGCGCTTCGCATCGATCCTTGACGAAACGCGCCAGGCGCGGCCCGATGCCGCCAAGACGCTGGGCGAGATCGAACGCCTCGTAGAAGCCCGCAACTATTACCGGGCGCTGAAACTCTGCCGCAAGATGTTTAAGTCCGGCGATGGCGGAGCCGCTGACGGCGGGGCGGGCGACGACGACGACGATGCACCGGCAAACGATCGGATGCCGTGACCACCGCCGAACTTCTCGACGCCGCATTGCCGCTTCATCGGGCCGGCCGGCTTGCCGAGGCGCTGGCCCTCTATCGCCGGATCCTGGTCGGTGATCCGGCGAACGCCGATGCGTTGCACCTGTCGGCTTTGATCATCCACCAGGCCGGGCTGCCTGCCGCGGCGTTGAAGCGCTTGCGGGCTGCGCTGACGGTGCAGCCCAATTTCCCGGTGGCCTGGAACAGTCTCGGCAATATCCTGGCGGACATGGACCGGTTGAACGATGCGCTGGACGCCTATGCGCGGGCGGTCGGCCAGGACGACCATTATGTCGAAGCCTACAACAACCGCGGAACGGTTCTCCGGCGGCTCGGCCGGCGGGAGGAGGCGGTCGAGGACTATGTCCGCGCCCTGACCCACGGGCCGGACAACATCACGGCCCGCTTCAGTTACGGCATCCTGCAACGGGAACTGGGCCGGATCCCACCGGCGGCCAATGCATTCTACGCGGTGGTGCAGGCCAACCCATCCTATCCCGATGCGTGGCGCCATCTGGCGATCTGCCTGCGCGGGCTGGGCCATCCGGATGCCGAGGACTGCCTGCGGCGCGCGCTTGTCGATGCCCCGGCGGACGAGGAACTGTCGGTCGAACTGGGCGTGATGCTGAACGCACAGGGGCGCTATGGGGAAGCCCGCGATGTCCTGGCGCCTGCGGCGGAGGCCCACGGCGGCAACGCGCTGCTGCATTTCACGCTCGGCACCGCATTGCAGGGCTTGGGCCGCCTGCCGGAGGCCGTCGCCCGGCTCCGACATGCGCTGGGGCACGAGCCGACGATGCAGGGCGCCTGCAACAATCTGGGCGTGGCGCTGCTCGACCTGGGGGATCCCGACGCGGCGGCGCCGGTCCTGCGCCGGGCGATGGCGCTCAGCCCGGACGACGCGATGGTGGTCAACAACCACGGCACCGCGCTGGAGAACCGGTACGACCCCGACGCCGATCCGGAGCCGTCGGCGCGATGGTACCGCCGCGCCCTTCGGCTGCGTCCCGATTATGGGAAGGCCTTGATCAATTTGGCCGGCGTCCACGGCGCCATGCGGCAGGCCGATGTGGCCGAGGATCTCTATCGTCGTGCGGTGGCGGCCGAGCCGAGGAATGCAGAGGCCTATGCCAATATGGCCAGCCGGCGGTTGGACGGCGACGATCTGGCCGAGGCGGAGCGGTTGTACCGGCGTGCGCTGGCGATCAACCCCGGCCGGCCGGAGACGCTGACCGGTTATGGTCTGGCACTGCAGATGCGCGGGCGTATCGAAGAGGCGGAGGCGGCCCACCGACGTGCGCTCGCGATCGACGCCAGCAATGCGGATGCCGCCGGCAATCTCGGCTTGCTGATCTGGCAGTACCGCCAGGATGCGGATGCCGCCGAACCCTGGATGTCTCTGGCCCTCTCGATCAATCCGGCACTGGGCAGCGCGCATCTGAACCGCGGCCTGCTGCGGCTCGCCGGCGGGGATTTTGCCGGCGGCTGGGATGACTACCGCTGGCGCTTCCGGGCGAAAGGGTATGTGAGCCGGCGGATCGCCGTTCCGCCCTGGCGCGGCGAGACGCCTGCCGGCCGGCGCCTGCTGGTCTGGCGGGAGCAGGGGGTGGGTGACGAAATCCTGTTCGCCTCCTGCTTTCCAGCGCTCATCGCGCGTGCCGGCCATGTGGTGATCGAGTGCGATCGCCGTCTGGTGCCGCTGTTCGCGCGTTCCTTCCCGACGGCGACGGTGCGGGAGCAGTCGGTCGGCGAGACCGGCCGGGAACTGATCGTACCGCCGGACGTCGACGCCCATGTGGCGGCCGGCGACCTGCCGGGACTGCTGCGCGACAGCCTGTCCTCCTTCGGATCGCAAAGCTCTTGGCTGGTCTCCGACCCGGCGCTGGTGGAGCGCTGGCGCGAGAGGCTGGCGGCGCTGGGACCGGGGCTGCGGGTCGGCATCGGCTGGCGCAGCCAGGTGATGACGACCGACCGCAAGACCTCCTACGTGATGCTGGAGCATTGGGGACCGCTGTTCGCCGTTCCGGGAGTGGTGTTCGTCAACCTGCAATACGGTGACTGCGAAGCCGAGCTTGCGGCGGCCGAAGAGCGTTTCGGCGTGCGCATCCACCGCTGGGGCGACCTGGATCTCCGGAATGACTTCGACGGTGCGGCGGCGCTGACGGCGAACCTGGATCTGGTGATCTCGCCGGCCATGTCGGCGGGGGAACTGGCGGGTGGACTGGGGGTGCCGGTCTGGCGCTTCGGCCACCGCGACTGGACGCAGTTCGGCACCGGCGTCCGCCCTTGGTTCCCGGCCATGCGCCTGTTCCAGCCCACCCCCGGCGAAGGGCTGGAGGCGGCGCTCGGGCGGATCGCCAAGGCTCTGCGCGACTGTGCTTCGCCACAGGACAATGCTGGTCCAGGCGGGGGCGGGCCGTCGGCAGGCGTGGAGGCCGGAGATGGCGAAGCCGCCGATCCGGCCCCGGTTCCCGCCCCGATTCCCGATAGCGACCCCGACCATCTGTTGGAGCAGGCGGTCGCCGCCCACCGCGGCGGTGACGCGGCCGGGGCCGCCGCCCTCTATGGGCGTGTGCTCGCCCGCCGACCACGGGACCCGGTGGCCTTGCACCTGTCCGGCCTGCTCGACCACCAGTTGGGCGCATCGGAAAGGGGCGAGCCGCGCATCGCCGCCGCGGTGGCCGCTGTCCCCGGATATGCGACGGCGCATATCAGCCTCGGCAATGTCCGCCTGGCGCTCGGCCGGGCCGCGCAAGCGTCGTCGAGCTTCCGGGCGGCGCTCGCCCTCAACCCGGCCGACGCCGTGGCGTTGACCAATCTCGGCAACGCCCTGGACGGGCAGGGGCGGAGCGGGGCCGCTCTGCGGGTGCAGGGGTGGGCGGTCGCCGCCGACCCTGAACTGGCCGAAGCACATGACAATCTTGGCGCGATGATGGCGCGGCTCGGCCGCTGGGGCGAAGCGGAGCAGGCGCATGTCCAGGCGCTGCGCCGGGCGCCGCAATTGGTGGCCGGCTGGATCAACCTGTCGGTGGCTCTGCGGCGCCTCGGGCGTCCGGATGCTGCGGACCGCGCCGGGCGCCTGGCGCTGACGCTGCAGCCGGCATTGGCCGACGGGCTGGCGAACCGCGGCAGGCTTCTGCGCGAACTGGGAGAGGATGCGGCGGCCGGCCTTTCCTGCGCCCGCGCCCTGGCGGTGGAGCCCGGCCACGCTTCCGCCGCCTTCAACGGCGGGGTGCTGCATCTCGCCGCCGGACGGCTGGCGCAGGGGTGGGGCGGCTACGACCGCCGCTTCGACACGCGCGATCTTGTGACGGCGGCCCGCCGCCCCGGCGTGCCGGCCTGGGGCGGAGAGGATTTGGCGGGCAAGCGGATCCTGGTCTGGCGCGAGCAGGGCATCGGCGACGAGCTGATGTTCGCGCAGCGCCTGCCGGAGTTGATCGCCCGTGCCGGGCATGTGGTGGTGGAATGCGATCCGCGCTTCGTCCCGCTGTTCGCCCGCTCCTTCCCGCAGACGACGGTCCGTCCCCGTCCGGCATCACCGGACGAACGCGCTGCCGAGGTCGATTGCCATGCTGCGATCGGCTCGCTGTCGCGCCACCTCGGGGGCACGCTGGCCGACTTCACCGGGGTCGAACCAGTCCTGCGGGCCGATCCGGCGGCGGTGCGGGAATGGAGGCGGCGGCTTGCCGCGCTGGGGGACGGCCTGCGGGTCGGCATCGCCTGGCGCAGCGGCCAGCTGGATCCGGACCGCATGCCCGATTACACGCGGATCGAGGATTGGGGGCCGGTGCTGACCCTGCCCGGCCTCGTGCCGATCACGCTGCAATATGGCGATTGCGGGACGGAACTGGCGGCGGCGGCCAAGGCCTTCGGCCAAGCGCCGGGGCTGTTCCCCGACCTCGACCTGCGCAACGACTTGGACGGTACCGCCGCGCTGATGTCGGCGCTGGATTTGGTGATCGCGCCTGCCACCTCGACCGGCGAACTGGCGGCGGCGCTGGGCGTCCCGGTCTGGCGGCTGGCGCGGGCGGGAGACTGGACGGCGTTGGGAACGGCCGTGCGGCCCTGGTTCCCGTCGATGCGGTTGTTCCGGACCCGCCCGGGGCAGCAGGTTGCCGATCTGCTGCCGGCAGTGGCGTCGGAGCTGTCGCGCCTCAAAAAGCCGGCGGGCTGAGCGGAGTCCGGTAAACGCTACCGTTGAAAAGCCGCCATTAAAAAAGCGGCCATTAAAAAAGCCGGGTGAGGCCAATCGCCTCAACCCGGCTTTCGTAACCCCGTTGAGGGGCGATGCTGTGATTGGGGGGATTAATTTATCGTGCCGGAGCGCGTCAGGCGATCGATCTCTTCCTTGACGTGCAGCTTTTCGAGCTTGAGGCGCTTCACCGCGCTGTCATCCGGCCAGGACCGCTTTTCCTCATCGAGGATCGCGCGATCAAGGCGCATGTGCTTTTCTTGCAGAGACGAAAGGCGAGCTTCAGTGTGCATGAGTCGCTCTCCATAGGATCAGTCCGTGTCCCGCCGCAATGTGACGGGCCGGTGACATGAGTGTTCACCCATCCGAACCGCAGAACAACCCTAATCTTGCGTTTTATGCGGTCAAACCATGCGAAAAAGTGCCTCAACCGTTCGGTTGTATGACAGTGGGTCGCAGGGGTGGGATCTTGAAATCATTTTGCGCAACACCAACCGGAGGCCATCTCACCCTTTGACCCGAAGGGTTATGCCTGAGTCGGCCCATTGCCGTGGCCGACGACGCGGCCGGCGATGACGTCCAGTGTGTGCCGGGCATCCGCATTGCCGGGCTGAAGGACCAGCATGCGGCGATACCACCATGCGGATTCGCCAAGGCGGCCCAGCCGGTACTGGATCGCAGCCAGTCGCGCGGCGACCGAAGGAACGCTCGGGTCGAGCCGGGCCGACCGGCGCAGCGCCGTCACCGCCTCTCCGGAGCGGCCGAGGCCGTCGAGTGCGATTCCCCATTGATGCAGCAGGGCCGCACCGGCGCCGAGCAGCGCTGCCCGGCCATAGGCGCATGCCGCCGCCGGGGCGTCCCCGCGCTCCCGCTCCGCATGGCCGAGCCCCTCCTGTGCGGCAAGCAGGACGGGGGACAGGACCAGGGCATGGCGGAAACGACGAGCCGCCATGTCGGGCCGCCCCAGCGCGCGCAGGATCTTGGCATGGTTGACCGCAGCCTCGGCATCGGCGGGCTCCAGCACCAGGGTGCGGGCGAGCAGCGCATCGGAGTCCTCCAGCCGGCCGAGCTGGGCAATCAGAAGTCCGTAGCGGTGCAGTGCTTCCGTGTTGGCCGGATCGCTCTCCAGAACATGGCGGTAAAGCGCTTCGGCCTCCTCGAAGCCGCCGGTCTGGTGGTGGTCGAAGGCCTGCGCCAGCAGCGTGCCGATGGCGGGCATCAGGCCGGTGCCAGCGCGGCCAGCGCGCGCACCGCCTGCACGGCTGCGGCAGCCAACCCTTCGCCCGGAACGGGCTGGACCAGCCGCATCGACGGGTACCAGGGCCGCACGCCGGCGCCCAGTTGAGTCCAGTCGCGGGTGCCCAGCCGCCAGACCGGAACGCCCAGTGCCCCGGCCAGTTCGCCCACCGCGGTCGCCGGTGCGATCACCAGATCCATATTGGCGATGAGGGCGGACACCCCTTCGAAATCATCCCTCAGGTTCAGGTCGTCCCAGCGATGCAGCCGGCGCGTCGCCGTTTCCACCCGCGCCAGCTCGGCAGCGCAGTCGCCATATTGCAGCGTGACGACGCTGACACCGGGCAGGTCCAGCAGAGGCAGCCAGTCGGCCAGACCCGTGTAGGCGGCGGCGCGCTGTGCCGTGACGATCTGGCTGCGCCAGGCCAGCCCCACCCTCAGGCCGGGCAGGTGGGCGACCCGGTCCCGCCATAGCGCGACGCGTTCCGGATCGGGGCGCAGATAGGCGGGGCGGGGCGGGAAGCGGTCCAGCCGGTCGCGGATCAGGGCGGGCAGGCTGCCGGCCGGCATCTGCAGGTTGCAATCGGGTGGGTCAACCGTCTCCCGTCCGGCGGTGTCGGTGGTTTCCGCCCGCACCGAGACTCCGGGGAATGAGCGGGCGAATAGGCTGACCAGCCGCCGGTCGCATTCGACCGTCACCGGCCCGTCCAGCCCTTGCAGCGCGTCGAAGCAGGAGGCGAACAGGATCTCGTCGCCCACCCCCTGTTCCGACCAGACCAGCAACCGGCGTCCGTGCAAGCCCTCCCCATTCCACACCGGACGGTCGATCCTGCGGGCGCGCTGCAATTGCCGGGCGGAGAAGCGGCGGGCATAGCCGTCCCAGCCACGGGCGAGGCTGCCGCCGGTCAGGTCGATCAGCCCGAGATTCCAGGCGGCGAGCGCGAATCCAGGGTCGATCCGCAAGGCGTATTGCAGATGGTGCCTCGTCTCCTCCTGTTGCCCTGCGTACATTGCCATGGTGGCAAGGTTGTTGTGTGCATCGGCGGAGTCCGGCTGGAGAGCCAGTGCGCGCCGGTAAAGAGCGATCGCCTCGCCGCTCCGTCCTTCCAACTCGCAGGCATGTCCGAGATTGGAGAAAGCAGGCGAATTCTCGGGCTGGAGCGCGATGGAGCGGCGGTGCAGCCGCATGGCCTCCGCCACCCGCCCGCCGATTTGATGAACCAGACCCAGATGGGTCAGGGCTTCGGGGAAGGCAGGGTGCAGCGCCAGCGCGCGGGCGAAGGCGCGGGAGGATTCGGCATGCCGCTTTTCGGCCTCGTGGATCAGGCCCAGATGGTTCCAGGCATGGGGGAAGACGGGATCGAGGCGCAACGCTTCGGAAATCAGGGTCAGGGCGTCGGCGCTTCGTCCCGTTTGGTGCAGAAGAAGTCCCAGCAGATGGAGTGCATCGGCATGGCCGGGGTTGGCGCGCGCGGGGTCGGCGGCGATGGCGGTGCGGTAGGCGGCCTCCGCCTCCGCCGCATGTCCGGCGCGGTGCAGGGCCACGGCGTCGTTCAGCAGGGCGTCGAAGCCGGCCGGCGGAGACTGGACGGCAGGCGGTGCGGGCGGGGGGGACGACTGCGTGGGCTGCGGAAAGGCGCCCTCCGGCAACGCGGCGCGGAGGGCTTTGGCGATGGCCTGCATCGTTGCCTCCAACTCCTCACCTGCGTTGGGCTGGAACAGGCGCATGGCGGGGAACCAGGGGCGGACGCCAGTGCCGAGCTGGGTCCATTCGCGACGGCCGAAGCGCCAGACCGGAACGCCCAGGGCGCCCGCCAGTTCTCCCGCCGACATGGCGGGAGAGATCACCAGATCGAGGTTCGCCGTCAGCGCCGCCGCCCCGTCGAAGTCGTCCTTGAGGTTCAGGTCGGACCAACGATGGATGCGCACGCCGAAGCGCTGTTCCGCCGCCACAAGCTCGGCTTCGCAGTCGCCATACTGCAGGTTGACGAACACCACGCCCGGCACCGCGAACACCGGTCCCCAATGCTCCAGCATCACGTAGGACGCCTTGCGGTCCGCCGTCATCAGCTGGCTGCGCCAGCCGATGCCGACCTTCAGCCCCGTGCCCAGCGCCGCCAGCCGCTCTCGCCAGCCTTCCACCAGCGCGGGGTCCGGCGTCAGCCAGGGACCCTGCGGTTCGAAGGCGGACAGGCTTTCGCGCAGCCGGTGCGGCAGGTCGCCGGCCGGGACCTGTAGATGACAGTCGGGCGGCTCGATGGTTTCCTGCGGGATGGCGCCGAAAGCGTCACCGGTGCAGCTTTCCGCCCGGACGGTGGCGCCGGGGAAGGAGCGGCGGAACAGCGGCAGCAGGCGCGGGTCGCATTCGATGGTGACCGGTCCGCCCGCCCAGGCGATGACGTCGGGATAGCAGGAGGCGAACAGGATCTCGTCGCCCACGCCCTGTTCCCGCCAGATCAGCAGGCGCTTGCCACGCAGCAGCTCGCCTCCCCAGCGCGGAGCGGCGATCCGGCGGTTCGGCATCACCTCCCCGGCGGCGAAGCGCCGCTCGTACCCGGTCCAGCCGCGCGGCAGGTCGCCATGCAGAAGGGCGAGCAGCGACAGATTGTAGGTGGCGGTGGCGAGATTCGGCTGCTGCGCCAGCGCGTCCTCGAAGCAGGCTGCCGCCTCCTCGTAGCGCCCCTGCGCCTGCAGAGCGTTGCCGAGATTGTAGCGCGCCTCGACGAAGTCGGGGTGCAGGTCCAATGCCTGCCGATGGCACAGCTCCGCCTGATCGGGGCGGCCCAGCCGCTTCAAAACGCTGCCCAGATTGTTCAGCGCGGCGCTGTGGCGCGGGTTGCGCTTCAGCGCCTGCCGATAGGCGATTTCCGCACTTTCATAGGCGCCCTTCTGCTGCAGGACGGCGCCCAGATTGTAGTGCCCGGTGGCGTAGTCGGGCCTGGATTGCGTCACCAGTCGGTACTGCGCGACCGCTTCGTCCAGCCGGCCGATCATCGCCAGCGCGTCGCCCAGATTGCTGTGTGCCTCCGCCATGCCGGGCGAAAGCCGGACCGCCCGATCCAGCGCGACGGCGGCGTCGGCATGGCGCAGCCCCGCAGCGCGGCCGTTGCCGAGATTGTACCAGGCCTTGGCATAGTCCGGCTTCAGCGCCAGCGCCAGCATGAAGGCCCGCTCCGCCTCCCCGTGGCGGCCCAGGGCGGCCAGGGCATTGCCCAGATTGTGCCGCCGCTGTGCTCCGCCGGGGTCGAGCGTAGCGGCGGTGCGGTGGGCCTGGGCTGCGTCGGCCGCACGCCCGCATGCGATCAGCGCGCTGCCCAGATTGTCCCAGTAGTCGGGAACCCCCCTGGAGCGTTGCAGCGCCTTGCCGATCAGCTCGACCGCCTCGGCCGCGCGGCCGGATTGCAGGGACAGCACGCCCAGCAGGTGCAGCGCATCGGGATGTTGCGGGTCGGCGGAGAGCACCGCGCGGTAGCCGTGCTCCGCCTCGGCAAGGCGCCCGGCCTGATGGTGTGCGACTGCCTGCGCAAGCCTGTTGCTGTCCTTCGCCACGGTTCCGCCCCATCCCAGATGCCCGTTCCCTCAAAGGGAGTGCCATCATCGGTGGATCACGGTAAAGATGCCATTGATATCCACAACGTTTTAAGGCGGGAGTAGACGCAATGGCCGGGTCACGCTTGTCCTTGCGCGGTGGTCGGAGGACGGGTTTGCGGGCGGGCGCACTGCCGCCGGCCGTCCGGCTCAGCCGGCAGGCCGATGCGCTGGCCGCCGCCGGCGATCCGGCGGGGGCGGAGCCGCTCTACGCCCGCGCGCTGGCCGCCGATCCGACGCTGGCGGGAACCCACAACAACCATGGCAACGCCCTGCGCGCGCTGGGCCGGCTGGACGAGGCCGCCGCCGCCTATCGCGCCGCCATCGCGCATGGCCTGGACGAGGGGATGGCGCACTACAACCTCGGCTCCGTCCTGCGGCAGGCCGAACGGCGGGTGGAGGCGGAGGACGCGTTCCGCTGTGCGCTGGCCCTGCGGCCGGACCATGCGGAGGCGTGGAACAACCGCGGCAACCTGTGGCGCGACCTCGACCGCTTCGGCGAGGCGGCGGCGTGCTACCGGCGGGCGCTGTCGCTGCGGCCGGACTGGGCCGACGCCCACGACAATTTCGGCGCCGTGCTCTACCTGCTGCACGAACAGGGCGGCACGGAGGAGGCGGCGGAGCTTGCCCGGCGCTGGCGGCGCGACCACCCCGGCAATCCGCTGGCCCGCCATATCGGCGCCGCCATCGCCGGCGAGGAGGCCGACCAGCGGGCGCCCGACGACTATGTGCGCCAGACCTTCGACCTGTTCGCGGAGGAGTTCGACCGCAAGCTGGCGGAGCTGGACTACCGCGCGCCCGCCCTGCTGGCCGAGCTGCTGGCGGGCGAAAGGGCGGACGGCAGCCTGGACGTGCTGGATGCCGGCTGCGGCACCGGGCTGTGCGCGGCCCGGCTGCGGCCACGCGCCCGGCGTCTGGTGGGTGTCGACCTGTCGGACGGCATGCTGGAGCGCGCCCGCGCCCGCGGCCTCTACGACGAGCTGCACGCGGCGGAACTGGTCGGCTTTCTTGCCGGCGCGCCGGGGGCCTTCGACCTCGTGATGGCCGCCGACGTGTTCTGCTATTTCGGTGTGCTGGACGAGGCATTCGCGGCGGCGCGCGCGGCGTTGCGCCCCGGCGGCCGGCTGGCCTTCACGGTCGAGGAACTGGCTGCGGACGACGGCCGTCCGCACCGCGTCGCCACCCACGGGCGCTATGCCCATGCTAGAGCCTATGTGCGCGGCGCGCTGGCGGGAGCGGGGCTGGAACTGCGGCGCTGCGACCATGAGCGGCTGCGCTTCGAAAGCGGGGAGCCGGTGATGGGGCTGGTGGTTCTGGCCGTACGGCCTGCCGGCTAGGTCTTGCGGGGCCGGCGGGGGGATGGCCGCCTGCCGGCCGGCTTGCGCACCGGTGCGGGCTCCGCGGCGGGCGCCGTCAGGACGTCGGCCTCCGCGGCGCGTCCGAGCGACCGCAGCGCCAGGGCCAGCGTATCGCGTGCGGCGGGATGGGTCGGATCGATGCGGACGGCGTGCCGCAACGGCGCGAGGGCTGCGTCGGCGCGGTTGGTGGCGGCCAGCGCGATGCCCAGATTCAGCGCCGCAGACAGGAAGTCGGGCACCAGCGCCAGGGCGTTGCGGAAGGCGATCACCGAATCCGCCCGAAGCCCCGCAGCAAACAGGGCATTGCCCAGCAGGAAGGCGATGTCGGCGTCCTGTGGTTCCAGGGATGCCGCGCGGATCAGATCGACCAGGGCCGGCGTCACCTGCCCGGTCTCCAGCCGCAGCCGTCCGCGCGCGTGCAGCAGGGCGACGAGCTTCTCGCGTGCCGGCTCCAGCGACGGCTCGATCCGCAGGGCGCGTTCCAGCAGGTCCGCCGCGACATCGACGGCAGCGGCGTCGCCGCCGTGGCAGGCGAAGGCGCGGTCGGTCCAGGCCTCCGCGAAGTCAGGGCGCAGGGCCAGCGCGCGTCGATAGCCGGCCTCCGCCTCGTCCAGCCGGTTCAGGCCGCGCAGCAGGTTCGCCCGGTTTGCGCGCATATCGGCCGCCTCCGGCCGCAGGACGATGGCCTTGTCGATCAGGGTCAGGCCGAAGTCGCCATGGCCGATCTGCCCGGCCAGGACGCCCAGGTAATGCAGCGCGTCGGGCTGTTCCGGCTCGGCGTCGAGGATGCGGGTATACAGTTCCTGCGCTTCGCCGAAGCGGCCGGCGAGGTGCAGATCGAGCGCGAGAGTCAGGGCTTCGAGGATCGTGGCCATGGGCCAACCCTTTAGGATGCCCGAGGGCATGGCCGCAAGTCCGCGCAACGGCAGCTCCGCATTCCGGCACGAATACTCCCGTATTGAGTATTCCCCTTTCGCCATATGGGTTGGTTTCGCAAACTCAAATAAGAGTAAAGAAAGCCTTTACGGCGTGCCGGGATTACGGTAATTTAATGTCCGATTATCACAGATTCGGGTAAGCCGGTCATGAACGTGGCATCCGCCACATCGACGGTCTCACGGCCGTTCGCTTTCATGACGCCCCGCGGCAGCGATGCCGTCGATGGTGGGGCAGGCGCCCGGATTCCGGCCACCACCTCCGGTCCGACCGCCGAGGCGCGTGAGGCGGAGCCTCTCGTCAACCGTTTCCCGACCATCGCCTTCAGCTACGATACCGATGCCTCGCGGCTGGTGATGCTGTACCGCGATCCGGCGAACGGAAAGACCGTCTCGCAGATCCCCACCGAGGCGGCCTTGAAGCAGTACAAGGAAGCCCAGCAGCAGGAAAAGAACGCGGAACGCGCCGCCCTGCTGAAACTGACGGTCGGCGGGGCTCAGGGTGGCGGATCGCAGGGCGGTGGCGCGGAGAGTGGCCGGGCCGAGGGCATGGCGTCCGCGGCCTACGGTCGCGGTTCGGCGGCCGGGTCAGCGGCTTCCGGCCCTGGAAACGCCGGCAACTCGATCGGCAGCGGCCGATGGCTCAGCGGTGCTGCCGGTTCGGCGGGCGGCGTTGATGCTTCCGCCGCGGCGGCGTCTGTGTCACAGTCGGCGACGAGCACCGCTGTTTCCGCCGGCACGTCCGCCGCGCGGGTCAATGTGGTGATCTGAGAGCTTCCTCTCCCAAGGGTTCCGTCATGGGCATGGACATCGCCTCCTCGACCGCCGGTGCGGCAATCGCCTTGAAGCAGGTGCAGGGCCAGATGGATTTCGGCGTCAAGGCGCTGAACCGGAATGCCGAGCAGCAGCAGGCGACGGTCGCGGCCCTCGTGGAGGGCGGCAGCGGCGGCGGCAACGTTACGCCGACGCGCGGGCAGAACCTGAACATCAGCGTCTGACCGATACGGTCGGAACCGGCCGCTTCCGGTCCTCAGGCTTTCGAGTTCAGCAGCGACGTCAGCATCTCGTCCTGGGTTCGGACCACGGCGATGTTGGCGCCATAGGCCCGGTTGGCCGCGATCTGATTGACGCGCTCCTTCGTCAGATCGACGTTCGGTGCGGCGACCATGCCATCGGCATTGGCGGCGCTGTCGTCCGGCGCGTATTCCTGCAGATAGGCCGGAGTGATCGGCGTGAAGGTCGCCCGCGTGCCGGGGTTGGCATCGGCCTGGGCCACCGCCAGCGGCTGATAGGGCGCCCGCTGATCTCCGGGTGTCCCGCCTGCCACCGCGCCGCCTGCCACCGGGACGGCGCCGGTGGAGCGGACGTTGGCGACGTTGGAGGCGGACGCGTCCAGACGGCGCGTCTGCGCGGTCAGGCCGCTGAGCGCGATGCCGATGTTGCCGACCATGGCGGGCCATCCTCCGTATGACGGTGTCTGGACCAACAGTACCACATCCGGTTTCCAAGAACAGATGGGCAAGACAGGCCAATCGGCCGTTCGGCGGCATGGATTCCGTACGCGAACTATCTCCCGGCGCAATCGTCCGCTGCCGGCAATCCCCGCTGTATCTTTTCAAATGCTTGCGCCATTATCGGGCGAAAGGCCGAGGCTCCGGTCCCGATGGAGCCGGTCCAAGAAAATCGGTCCAGCCTCCATGGATCCAGACGTTCGCGAGACGGGAGCCGCCGCCTGCATGCCCAACACCGCCTTTGTCCTGACCGCCGCCGGGCTGACCGACGTCGGGCGTACCCGGTCCCGCAACGAGGACGACTTCCACGTCGATGCGATCGGTGAATTCGCGATCGTCTGCGACGGGATGGGCGGCCACGCCGGCGGCGACATCGCCAGCCGCAAGGCGGTGGAGGTGATTTCCGGCCTCCTGAAGGATCATGCGCCGTCGGAGCCGATCACCGTGGTCGACCGCGACGACATCGACCGGACCCAGACCGACCCGGCGGCGACGGAACCGGCGGTGGGCCATGCGCTGTCGGTGGCGCGGTCGGCCGTGCAGATGGCCAACCGGTCGATCCACGACCTGAACGTCGCTCGCGGATTCGCCCAGGGGCGCGGCATGGGCACGACGGTCGCCGGCCTCTGGCGGGTTCCGGGCACGGCCCAGATGGTGACCTTCCATGCCGGCGACAGCCGGGTCTACCGCCTGCGCGACGGGGACCTGCGCACGCTGACCCGCGACCACAGCCTGTACCAGATCTGGCTCGACAACGGCGGACGGGGAACGCCGCCGCAGCGGAACATCATCGTCCGTGCGCTCGGCACCGGCGAGGAGGTGGAACCGGAGGTCGCCGTCCACACGCTGCTCCCCGACGATGTCGTCATGATCTGTTCCGACGGCTTGAACGGCATGGTCACGGACGGCGCCATCGCCCGCATCCTGACGGAGGAGCGCGACCCGGCCCGCGCCGCCGCCGCCCTGGTCGATGCCGCCAACACGGCCGGCGGGCAGGACAATGTGACGGTGGTGGTCGGGCGCTTCACCGCCAACGCCTGACGGGAACGGGCGGGGGTCACGGTCCGGTGGTGATGAAGCGGGCGACAGCGAGCGTAGCCGGCGCGTCGTCCGGCAAGGTCGCCAGCGCCTCCACCAGGGCGGCCAGATAGTCGGCCGCCGCTTCCTGCTCCGGCCGCGGGGTTAGGAACAGGGGCTCCGCCGTGGCAATGGTCAGCAGCAGTTCGCTGCCATAGGGCGGGCCGATGGTCCAGTAACGCCCGCCATCCGCCCGGTCGCCCAGCCGCCGCGATGCCCCCGCCGCCAGTGCCGTGCCGCTGTCCGAAGGGTTGGGCAGCAGATGGATGACGGTGCCGTCGACCGTAAAGTAATCGGCCTGTATCCGCACCGGCCGTGCCGGGGCCCTGATCTCCAGAATCAGCGCATCGCCGGAGCTGAGCTGCGGTCCGATTCCCTCCGCCGATGCCGCCTCCGCTGTTGCCAATCTGGCCGTCAGCGGTTCCGCCAATCCCCGGTTGGCGTCCAGCGCCGCGGCGACGCTGGCAAGCGGCCCGCAGAACCGCGCATCGGCGGCGGCGAGGTCGAAGCCATGCTCCCAGCCGCCTGCCGCCGCTTCCACCGCCTCGCGCACTGCAGTCTCCGCCTGTGCCCCCATTGCCGTCCCTGAAACGAGCAGCCGTCCGCCGGCTTCCTCCACCGTCACCAGCGCGCAAGGTATCCCCCGCAACGCTTGCGCCACCGCCGCCACCGGAGGTCGTCGCGGCGCAACCGGCACTTCGGGTGCGGGAGCGGGCTCCGGGGGAGGCAAGGTCGCTGCAGCCGGAGCAGTGGCCAGAGCAGTGACGGGAGCGGTTGTCGCGGTCGCGGGCGGCGAGGAAAGGGGGGTGGTCAGGGTCGGCACCGGCCGGTTCATCAGCACCGCGCCAGCCGCCAACCCACCCGCCAGCGTCATCCCGCCGAGCCACAGCGGCCAGCGGCGTGCGCGTTTCGGCGTCGCCACGGAAGCGGGAAGGGGCGTGCCGGTCAGGCCGGCGACGGCACGCCGAAGCGATGCGGCATCCGGGAAGGCGGCGGCGCCGCGCTCCCGCACCTGCTCCAGCAGCGACGCGACCGCCGGGTGGTCGTCATGGCCGGACAGCAGCCGCTCGATCAACCGGCCGGCGGCGGCAAGATCGTGGCTCCGGTTTGCCAGAGCCGCGGTCAGCGCCGTCCGTCCGAACCCGGTGACCATGGCGGAGCTACCGCTGTGGCGGATGGCCTCCGCCTCCAGCGCGCCATGGACGATTCCGGCCCGGTGCGCGGCGTCCAACGCGCCCAGCACGCGGTCCAGCGTCGCGACGCTTTCGTCCAAGCTCAAGGCGCCGTCGGCCAGCCGGTCGGCCAGCGTCCGCCCTTCGACCAGCCTAGTGGCGACGAAGGCGGTGCCGGCATGCTCGCCCGAGGCCAGGACGGCGGGAATGGCGGGATGGGACAGCTGGGCCGTGGCGGCGGCGGTGCGGCGGAACCGCTCCAGCGACGCGGCATCGGCACACAGCCGTGCCAGCGGGATGGTCCACAGCGCCAACGCCTGCCCGTTCGCATCCAGCGCGCGGTGCAGCCGGGCCTCGCCGACCCGGCCGATCAGCTCGCGCAGCCGGAAGCGGCCGAGCCGCCGCTCCGACTCGGCCGTCACTGTCGCCGTCCCTCTGCCGCGCTGCATTCCCGCTCCCCCTTGGTGAGCGCTGGTATAGCCGCAGCGTGGCGGAGCGGCCAAGCCTGCACGTACCCGGCCGCAAGATCCTGTCCATCCGGCCGAGCTGTACGAAAGGGGAGGGCCTGTGATCACGATCGGCCGCTAACCTTTCGTTAGCCATGGCGGGGGAAGCTTGGGTGGTGAACCGGCAGCGCTACGCCGGGATCGCCAACCCCGGCGCGGAGCCTGCTGCCTTGACCACCACCATCACCCTGTCCCAGTCGTCCGGCCCGAACATCTCCTGGCTGAACGGGGCGGCGCTGTACCAGATCTATCCGCTCAGCTTCCGCGACCGCGGCGGCGACGGCTGGGGCGACCTCGACGGCGTGATCGAGGGGCTGGACCATGTGGCGTCGCTGGGGGTGGACGGGGTGTGGATCAGCCCTTTCTACCCGTCGCCGCGCACCGACTTCGGCTATGACGTCGCCGACCACCGGGCGGTCGATCCCCGCATGGGCAATCTGGCCGTCTTCGACCGGCTGATCGAGCGCGCCCATGGGCTGGGCCTGAAAGTGCTGGTCGATCTGGTCTGCGGCCACACCTCCAACGCCCATACCTGGTTCGTGGACAGCCGGCGGTCGCGCGATGGGGAAATGGCCGACTGGTATGTCTGGGCCGACGCCAAGCCCGACGGGACGGCGCCCAATAACTGGCTGTCGGTGTTCGGCGGCGCGGCCTGGACCTGGGAGCCGCGGCGCCGGCAATATTACCTGCACCATTTCCTGTCGAGCCAGCCGGCGCTGAACCTGCACCATCCCGCGGTGATGGACGCCCTGTGCGAGACGGCGGAATTCTGGATGGAGCGCGGCGTCGACGGCTTTCGCATCGATGCCGTGGATTTTTTCGCCCACGACCCGCAGCTTCGCTCCAACCCCGCCGCGCTCTGGCGCGAGCCGCAACCGCCGCTGAAGCCCTTCGCCCTGCAGCAGCATGTCTACGACATGATGCACCCCGCCATCGGCGGCATCCTGGCCCGCCTGCGCGAGACGGTGGAGCGCTACCCCAACCGGGTCCTGCTGGGCGAACTGTCGAGTCAGCCCGGCGCCGGCCAGCGCATCGCGGCCTACTGCTCGCCGCAGGGGCTTCACGCCGCCTACAGCCTGTCGCTGGCCAAGCAGCCCTTCAGCGCCAAGGGCTTCGCCCAGGCCCTGACCGCGGTGCCGCGGCCGGAGGCGATCTGCTGGAGCCTGTCCAACCACGATGTGGAGCGTGCCGCCAGCCGATGGCTGCCGGCCGGCGCCGACCCGCAATCCTTCAACGCCCTGCTGGCGATGCTGGCGGCATCGCTGCCCGGCACGGTCTGCCTCTACCAGGGGGAGGAGCTGGGGCTGCCCAACGCGGTGCTCGAACAGCATCAGTTGCGCGATCCCTTCGGGATCACCTACTGGCCCGATTTCCAGGGACGCGACGGCAGCCGCACCCCGATGCCCTGGCGCGCCGACGAGCCCAACGCCGCCTTCACCATCGGCGAACCCTGGCTGCCGGTGCCGGACGCCCATCTGGATCTGGCGGTCGACCGGCAGGAACGGACCGCCGGCAGCCGATTGGCGGTGTGGCGTGCCGCGCTCTCCCTGCGCCGTGACCTGGAGGCGCTGCGCACCGGCACGGTGGCGGCGGTGGAGGAGCATGGCGACGTGCTGTCCTTCGAGCGCGTCTTCGGGGAGGAGCGTCTGCTCGCCGTCTTCAACATGGCCGACCGCCCGGCCGAATTCGCGCTGCGCGGGCGCGGCGAGCCGGAAGCCCTGCCGGTGCCGCGCGCGCCGGGGGCCCTGCCGCCGGAACCGACGGCCGACGGCCGGACGCTGGTGATGCCGCCGCTGTCGGTCTACCTGGGGCGCCTGCGGCTGCCGTCCTGAACCTGCCGTCCTCACTTGGCCGCATACGCTGTTCGGGGGTGTCGCCGACACCCTCGAAAGGCAGGCATGCACATTTATGCGATGCAGGGCGCCGCTTCGGATGATTTGTTACACTCTCGCCTAAGCCGCTGTAATTCCCTGATTCACCGCGGGTCATGGAAATCGTCAGCGACAGCAATAATCTTGCGGAGTAGCGGGAGTGGAAAGAAGAGCGTTTCTCACCAAGGCCGGTGTCGGTGCCGTTTCGACCGTCGCCGCCTCGACCCTCGCGGCCCCGGCCATCGCGCAGAGCCAGCCGACCATCCAATGGCGTCTGGCGTCGAGCTTCCCGAAGAGCACCGACATCCTCGTCGGCACGTCCGAGATGATCGCCAAGCGCGTGTCGGAGGCGACCGACGGCAAGTTCCAGATCCGCGTGCACGCCGCCGGTGAGATCGTGCCCGGCCTGCAGGTGCTGGACGCCGTGCAGAACGGCACCGTCCAGTGCGGCCACACCTGCGGCTATTACTATGTCGGCAAGGATCCGACCTTCGCCTTCGACACCGCGATTCCCTTCGGTCCGAACGCCCGCCAGCAGAACGCCTGGTACCAGTATGGCGGCGGCCAGGAAGTGATGCGCAGCTTCTTCGCCAAGCACGGCATCGTGCAGTTCCCGGCCGGCAACACCGGTGCCCAGATGGGCGGCTGGTACCGCAAGGAAATCAAGTCGCTGGCCGACTTCAACGGCCTCAAGATCCGCATCGCCGGCATCACCGGCCAGATCATGGCCAAGCTGGGCGCCGCCCCGACCCAGATCGCCGGCAGCGACATCTACCCGGCGCTGGAAAAGGGCACCATCGACGCCGTCGAGTTCGTCGGCCCCTATGACGACGAGAAGCTGGGCTTCGTCCAGGTCGCCAAGTACTACTATTATCCGGGCTGGTGGGAAGGCGGGCCGCAGGTCTCGCTCTACATCAACCAGAAGGAATGGGAGGCGCTGCCCAAGTCCTATCAGGCGATCCTGACCGCCGCCTGCGCCGAGGCGAACAGCGCGATGACCGCCCGTTACGACGCGGAGAATGCCCGGGCGCTGAAGCGTCTGGTCGCCAAGGGCGCCCTGCTGCGCCCCTATCCGCGCGACCTGATGGAGGCCGCCCACAAGATCGCCTACGAGCTGTACGACGACATCGCCAAGACCAACCCGGACTTCAAGGCGGTCTACGACAGCTGGAAGCCGTTCCTGGACGAGGTGCAGCTGTGGTTCCGCGTGGCGGAGCTGCCCTACGACAACTTCACCCAGTCGGCCGGCCGTTCGAAGTGACGGTTCCGGAGGTCTGAGGAAACAGGGGGCGGCCGGGTCGGCCGCCCTTTTTCGTCAGGCGAGATAGTTCAGCAGCGACAGCTTCTGCGTCTGGCCGGCGACGGCATAGGTCGCCTGCTGCACGTTCATCGCGCTGCTCAGCCTTGCGGCGACCTCGTTCTGGTCGATGCCCTCGATCTTGGCGATGCGCTCGGTCAGGGTGGCGACGGACTCCGTGTGCGAGTCCTTGATGGTCTCCAGCGTCGCGCCGTCGGAGGCGACCTTGGCGTGGATCGACCTGATCTGATCGGTGGCCTGGGTCAGCATCTCGCGCGCCTGGGTGCTGTATTCGGTCCATTTTCCGGGATTGGCCGCCGCCGTGCGCACCAGCTGCATCGCCTTGACCAGCGTCTGGAACGCCTTGTCGTCGGCGCTGACGCCGTAGGTGACGTTCAGGTTGTCGTCGATGGTCACCTGGGACTTGCGGTACGCCTCGGCATTCTTGCCCTTGGTCAGATATTCGGCGTCGTAGAAGGGCAGGTCGGGCGGCTCGGCGTAGGGAACATTGATCAGGCTGTCCTGCTCCGGCGGCAGGGTTCCCACCGTGATGGTGTTCTCCAGCGATCCGTTCGTCACCTTGGCCGAGGTGGAGAACAGCGACGTGCGGTTGGGGTGATTGGTGGGATCGGCGAAACCCGTGCTGGTCAGCGCGATGCCGGGCCCGTTGCCCACCGCGTCGATGGTCACCGGAGGTGCGGGGTTCAGCGTGGCGAACTGCTGGCGCAGCTTGTCGGCGACCTGTCCGACGTTGTTGACGCCGGCGGCGTAATCGGTGTCGCTGACGGTGTAGCGCACGGTGTAGGCCTGGTAGGGCGGCAGGTCGTGCGGCGCGGTCGGGTTCCGGGTGTAGTAGTTCTGGTTGTACGGATCGTCGGGATCGCCGACCGCAACCGTGAACTCGAAGGTGTCGCCGATGTCGACCGCGGCGCCGTTCAGGGTGAAGCGGTCGATCTGCGGCAGGGCCGCCGTCGGCGCCTGGGTGGTCGAGGGCGTATCGACGCTGTTCTCCACCGTGGCGGAGTTCACGACGCGCGCCGACAGGTCGAACTTCTGGCCCGGATCCTGGCCGACCAGCGTGATGATGCCGTTGGAGTTCGACACCGTGATCGGGAGAGGCGGGGAAGCGGTGGTGTTGATGTTGTCGGCCAAGGCCTTGGCGACGGCGGTCAAGGTTTTCGGGTCCCCCAACGCGACCTGATGGCTGAAGGTCTGGCCGTTGATGGTCACCTCGAAGTAATCGTCGGTGTTCACCACGGCGCCGTTCAGCGTGATCTTGCTGGTCTGCTTGGTCGCCAGCAGGTCGGTGACCGGTTCCGTACCATAGCGCGAACCGGCGAACAGATAGCGGTCGCCGAAGCGCTGGTTCAGCAGCGCCTGGATGTCGCGCATCGCGCCCTCGGCGCGGTCCTTCACCTGATCGGCCTGGGGGAAGGAGACGTTGAAGCTGCTGCTGGACGCCGCCTTCAGCGTGTCGAAGCTGAGGTTCAGCATGGCGCCCTCGCCGGGGCCGCCGGATATGTTGAAGTTGTAGCCCTTGCCGTCGTTGGGCGGGGTGGTGCCCAGGTTGATGGCGCGGGTGGTCTTGCCGCCGAGCCCGTCCGTCACCGTCACGTCGAAGGTGCCGTTGCCGCCCTGCTGCGAGGGCACGGCGGTGACCGTGTATTTGGCGCCCACCGTCAGCTTCGACTTGGCGGGATCGATCGCCACCTTCATCCCCTCGGGATTGGTGTTGATCGCCGAGGAGACGCTGGCGGAGCCGGGCTGGAAGGGAAAGGTCGTGCCGGAGGTCCAACTCGACACGATCGATTCCAGGGAGGTCAGCACCTTGTCCGTCGCCTTGACGCGCGGGGCCGCGGTGTTGATGCTCTGGATGTAGTTGTCCTTCGTCGCCATCTCCGCCCGCAGGTCCAGGAGCTTCTGCACCTCCGGCCCATAGGCGTTGAGATCGACCGACTTCTTGCCCGTGGTCAGCTGTTCGGACAGCCGGTTGATGTCGTTCTGGCCGCCGGACAGGTTCCGGACAAGACTCAGATATTTCGAGTAGCTGCTGACTCCCGTTATCGAGCTCATCGGACCACCGCCTCCAGCGCATCAAACATTGCATTGGCCACTTGCATGACCCGTGCCGAAGCCTGGTAGGAGGTCTGGAGCTGCTGCAGCTGGGCGATTTCCTCGTCGATGTTGACGCCGGTCTGGGACTGGTAGCGTTCGGACAGCAGCTGCACCGATGCCTTGTTGGACTCGCTGGCGGTGTTGGCGGACTTGGCTGCGGCCATCCAGGTGCCGGTGATGGCGCTGCCCATGGCGCTGTAGCTGGTGTCCTTCAACTGCAGGCCGTCGGCGCTGAAATTGCGGCCGGACGCGTTGATGGCCGTGACCATGCCGTCGATGGCGGCCCGCTTGATCTTCGCGGTGTTGTCCACGAGTTTGGCGTTCACGGCGATGGTGAAACGGTCGTTTCCGGTGAAGAACTGGTTGATCTGCTCGCCGTCGGCGGCCGGGGCGGACTCGTCGTAGGCGTCGGCGAAGCTGGTCGGCTCTCCGGGCTTGGTCGGGCCGGTGAAGGCCTGGGCATATTCGTCCAACTGGGAGCGCAGCTTGCGGACGATTTCCGCCGTCGGGTCGCCGCTGGCCGGCGTCGGCGGTTCGGTCGTCGAGCCGTCCTTGCGCATCTGGATCAGCGAGCCCAGCTTGCCGGCGGTCAGGTGGTTGTTGATCGAGGTGACTTGATTGCCGACCTGTAGGTTGATGTTGCCGCCGTCATAGGAAAGATTTGCCGGCTGGGCATCGACCAGCGCCAGACCCGACGGGGTGAAGATCGCCAGACGGCCGTCCGGCCGCTCCACGGTGCGCACGGGCATGTAGGTGCTCAGCTCGCGGATCAGGCCGTCGCGCTTGTCGGCGACGGCGTTGGCGGCCGACCCCTGGCCCTGCAGCGACACCGTGTCGTTGTTGATCGCGTTGATCTGCTTCAGCAGCTCGTTGGCCTTGTCGACCGACTTGGTGATGTCCGTCTTCATGTCGCGGTCGAGCTGCTCCACGCCTTCGGAGACGCGGCGGATCTCGCGCGAGAAATTGTCGGCGGCCTGGACCAGCTGGTACTGCGCGGTCTCGTCCTCCGGCGAGGTGGCGAGCGTCTTCACCGCCGCCTGGAACTTGCCGGCATAGTCGTTCAGCAGGGGCGTGCCGTTCGTCGTCCGCATCAGGTCGCCCAGCTGCTGCATGTAGGTCGCCGTCGCCTGAGACCCGCCGTCGCGCGCGGTCAGATCCATCACCTGCGCCATCAGGGCCTTGTCGACTTCCCGGCGATAGGTCGTGCTGATGACCTGGCCGCTGGCGTCCACCGACTGCTGGGCGGTGTGGCGCGTGCGGGTCGGATCGTTGGCCTGCGCGATGTTGTCCGACACCAGCTTGACGCTGGTCTGGACCGTGCGCAGCCCGGCCGTGGCGCTGTTCAAGGCTGCGAAGAGGGACATGGCAGGAGACCTTTCGCGGATCGGGGCGGTGCCGGGATGGCCGCCGCCCCCTCAGGCGATCAGGGAAACGGGCAATCAGGAAGTCAGGAGGTCAGGGCCGCGGCTTAGCGCTTCAGCCCCAGCACTTCCTGCAGCATTTCGTCCGACGTGGTGACGATCTTCGCGTTGGCGGAATAGCTCCGCTGGGTGACGATCATCTTGGTGAACTCGTCGGCGATGTCGACGTTGGAGCTTTCCACGCTGTTCGCCACCACCGCACCGGCGCCGTTCGTCTCCGGATCGTTGAAGTTCGGCTTGCCGGCCTCTTCGCTCTCGATGAAGACGCCGCCGGACTCGCGCTGCAGGGCGTTCGGGTTGTTGAAGGTGATGATCGGCACCTTCGCGACCATCTTCGACCGCCCGTTGTCGTAGTTGACCATCACGGTGCCGTTGTCGCCGAAAACCACGTCCTTGAACTGTCCGCGCGGGGCGCCGTTCTGGACCAGCTGGGTGACGTTGATCTCCTCGCCGGCATATTGGGTCAGGCCGCCGGGCTTCTGGTACTTGCCGAGGTTCAGCGTGACCTGCTGCGGGCCGAAGCCGTAGTCGACCGTGAAGGTGACGGTGGCGTCGGCGCCGGCGGACTGGTTGGCGGCGCTGACCGCCGTGCCGGTGCCGACCAGGGCGGTGGAGATGTTGGTCAGCGTGCCGACCGTCTCGGGCGTCTTGCCGAAGGTCAGGCCGACATGGGCCGGCGTCTGGCCGGCGACCGCACTCTGGTCCAGGGTGAACTGGGCGGCGGGAGCGTCGGAGACGGAGCCTGTTGTAGCGGGCACACCGGGCGCGGTCAGCTGGTTGCCGGTCCCTGAGGCGCCGGGAACGACCGACCGGAAGTACTGCATTACCTTGTCCGGCGTATTGTACATGCCGTAGTTGGCGTTGGTGATCGTCAGCGGATAGCTGATGCCGTTCGCCGTGATGGTGTAAGTGTCGCCGACATCAACGGTGGACCCGTTCAGCGTCACCGTGCCGCTGCCGGTTATCGTATTGGGGCCGCTCGGCGAGGCCGCGGTCTTGGCGGTGACGGTGATGACGCCGCCCTGCGCGCTGGCGGTCACCGGCAGCGAGGTGTTGGAGTTGATCTTGTTCGCCAGCGCCGCGGTGATGTCCTCCATCGTCATTTCTTCGCCGGTGGTGCTGTAGGTCACCGCCGTGCCGTTGATGCTCAGCGTGTACTGCGTGCCGATGTCGCCGGGCGTGCCGGTCAGGGTCACGGTGCGGCTCTGGCGCACGCCGGCCACGCTGGCGACCGACGGCAGCGAACTCATCGTGTTCACCGCGGGAGCCGAGTTGGTGGCGGTCGCGCTGGAGGTGACGTTGGTGTTGGCCGTATTCGACTGGATCGACAGGATGTTGCCGGCCGACGAGGCGGTTACGGTCGCCCCCAACTGCTGGTTGATCCTGCCGGCCAGCTGGGACACGACGTCGCTCACCGTCGAATAGCTCTGATAAGTCGCGGCGGTCACCGTGTAGCTGATCGGCGTGCCGTTCACGGTGATGGTGAAGGAGTCGCCGACCTCGACCTGGGTCTGCGGGAACTGGAACTTGTCGATCTCGCCGGCACTGGCCGTCGCCGCCGTCGAGGTCTGGGCGACGATGGTGTTGTCGGTTCGGGTGCCGGACTGCACCTCCGTGTTCAGCTTGAACGGCGTGCCGGCATCGCGGGCGGTCACGCGGATCGTCTGGCCCGACGAGGTGGCGAGCACCGATGCCGCCGGGGATGCGGAGTTGATCTGGTTGGCCAGCGCGCCGGCCAGGCCCGAATAGGTGCGGATCGACCCGATGTTGTCGGCCGTGATCTTCAGGCTGTAATTGGTGCCGTTGACCTTGACCGAATAGGTGTCGCCGATGCGCAGGTTGTCCTGTCCATTGCTGTTGTTGCCGGAGATGGTGATGACGTTCACCTGCGCGACCGCCGTCTGGCCGGCGATGTTCTGGCCGAAGGACACGGTGGCGGGGTTGCCGGTGAAGGTGCCGTCGACCGGCTTGGTGTTGGAGCCCGGCGCGTCCAGGACCATGCGCCAGCTGCTGTCCGCCTGCTGCCGCCACTTGAAGTTCACGGTGCGCGGGTTGCCCTGGCTGTCGAAGATCTGGATGCTGCTGTCGGGGACCTTTTCACCCGGCTTCGGCGTCGCCGGCAGGTTGGCGGCCAGGTCGATGGTGCTGGTCGCCACCGGCTTGTCGATCAGCGAGTTCACCTGGATCGGCGCCACCTGGTCCTTGTGCAGGACGCCCGTCACCGGATCGACCAGCCAGCCGTTCAGGGCGTAGCCGGCGCTGTTGACCAGATAGCGGCTCTTGTCCAATTCGAAGTCGCCGGCGCGGGTGTAGAAGGCCGCCGATGACGACACCGTGCCCGTCTGCGTCTGCACCAGCGTGCTGGACCCCTGGGTCGCCACCTTGGTGACGCTGAAGAAGCCCTGGCCCTGGATGGCGATGTTGGTCGGGCTCTGCACCTGGGTCAGGCTGCCCTGGATGTTGTTCATGAAGACCGGTTGCGCCGTGACCCCGCCCGGCTCGTGCAGGCGCTGGCTGGACTGCAGGACCATCGTCTCGAACGCCGAATCGACACGCTTGTAGCCGATGGTCGAGCTGTTCGCGATGTTGTCCGAGATATGTCCGAGCGCCTTCGACTGGGCATTCAGGCCGAGAACGGCGGTTGTCATCGAACCGAAGATGCTCATGGCCGGGGTCTCCGAAAGAATAGGGCAAAGGTCTTCTGCGCCCTACCTAGCAAGCGGAGTGCCAACTGGAACTTCCCGAATAACTTATTGAATTTGCTTGGTTCTCCGCGTGATCGGCACGGCGGCGCCAGAAATTGCCGGGAGGTGGGAAAGTTTCGCCTAGTGCCGGTGGGGGCGGGCGGGCAGAAAGCTCCCGCCGAAGTTGCCGCCCGCCGCTATCGTTGCGCTGCTCTGGCGGCGCGCAGCGCCTGCGCCTTCAGCACGGCGGCAGCGGTGCCGATCACCGTGGTCCAGTCGCCGGGCCGCGGCTGGCGGAACAGCCGGAGCGACGGGTACCAGGGGCTGTCGGCGCGGTCGAGCAGCCAGCGCCAGTCCGGCACATGGGGAAGCAGAAGCCAGCACGGCACGCCCATCGCCCCGGCCAGATGGACCATGGCGGTGTCGACCGTGATCAGCAGGTCGATGTTGGCGAGGATGGCGGCGGTGTCGGCGAAGTCGCGCACCCGCTCCACCGCGTCCTGCACCCCCTCGCCGGGAAGACGGGTCAGGTCGGCGCGGGCGTCGCCCGTCTGCAGGCTGACGAAGCGCACCCCCGGAACCGCCAGCAGCGGGCGCAGGGCCGCGACCGGGATCGAGCGGTTGCGGTCGTTGCGGTGGCGCGGGTTGCCGGCCCAGACCAGCCCGACGCGCAGGCCGGCTGCGCCACTTCCGTCGCCGTTCCCTTCCCCGCCCCCGTCCTGCTCCGCCAACCGGTCGCGCCAGCGGGAAACGTCGGCGGGATCCGGGGCAAGATAGGGGATGGTGGCCGGGATGGTCGCCAGATCGGTCCCGAAGGCGCGTGGCAGGCTCATCAGCGGGCAGTGGAGGTCGTGCGGCGGCGGCTCCTCCCCCCGCACCAGGACCTGGACCGACTGGCCGAAAGCCCGGTTGAACAGGCGGTAGAGCAGCAGGTGCGTCTCCAGGATCACCCGTCCGCCTTCGCGAGCAGCGATCTGCGCGACCAGCGGAGCGTAGCGGACGAACTGCATGGCGTCGCCGAACCCCTGGTCCATGTGCAGCAGGATGGTGGCGGCTTTCGGCGGCCGGCCGTCCCAGGGCGGAGCGGCGAAGCGACGCCAGCGGTGCTCGAAGCCCTCCCAGCCGGCGCGCAGGTCGCCGCGCACCAACTGCCCCACCGCGCGGGCGAGATGGGCCTCTGAACGGGCGGGAGTGTGGGCCAGCACGGCATCGAAACAGGCATCCGCTTCGTCGAAGCGGCGAAGGTCGCGCAGCACGGTGCCGAGGTTGAGCAGCGTCTCCGCATGGCCGGGCCGCAAGCGGGCAGCCCGGTCGAGCCAGCGCCGGGCCTCCGCATAGCGCGCCAGCGCATGCAGCGAGGCACCCTGCGCCTCCAGCGCGTCACCATTGGCCGGGTCGAGCGCCAGGGCGCGCCGCAGCGTCCGTTCCGCCCGCTCCGGCAATTCGGCCGCGCGCAGGGCAGCCCCCAGATGCCCCCAGGGAGAGGCCGCCGCCGGACGGACGTGGATGGCCCGGCCGATCGACCGGATGGCGGTGGCGAGGTTGCCGGTCTGCGCCGACAGCACGCCGGAGAGGTGCAGCGCGTCGGGCTGCGCCGGCTCCGCGGCAAGGATGCGGGCATAGCCGTCGGCCGCCGCATCGGCGTGACCGGCCATGTGGTGGTTGACGGCGGCGTTGAGAGCGTCCACGAGTGTCGTCATGGTCTCTTCTCTACACCGGTGCGCCGGTCAGGGCGAGGGGCGACGTCATTGCCAAGCCGGGGCCGCAGCCTCAAAAACAGGAGCCGCATACGGGAATGGACGACCGTCTTCCGACGCATCTCTGGGTTTCGGCCCATATCCGCGCCGCCGATGCCCAGGGGGTGGCGATGACCGTGGTCCGCAAGGGCGACCCCAGCCGCGGAACGGTGATCCTGAAGCTGAACCGGCTCGACCGCAGCTTCACGGTGCTGGTCCAGACCCGCGAGGGCGATGGCGACCGCCTGTTCTGGGCGCGCGGCACTGGCCCGGATCCGGTACCGGAGGCCGATGCCGACGCCTACATCGCCCGCCAGACCCGCTACGACCCCGACGTCTGGGTGGTGGAGGTCGAGGACCGCCAGGGCCGCCACTGGTTCGAAGGGCCGGTGCGCTGATCCGTCAGCCCACCAGCCCAGCGCCTCTTACGCGGGATCGGTTACCCGGGGGAATCGCAGGGTGAAGCGGGTGCCCTGGCCCGGGCGGCTCTCCACCCCGATGGTGCCGTGCAGGCGGCCGGTCACCAGATTGTAGACGATGTGCAGCCCAAGGCCGCTGCCGCCGCTGCCGCGGCGGGTGGTGAAGAAGGGATCGAAGATCTTCGGCAGAACTTCCTGCGCGATGCCGTTGCCGTCGTCGGCCACCGACAGTTCCACCATGTCGCCGTCGCAAGGCCGGGCGGATATCGCGATGCCGCCGGGCTGTTCCGGGTCCAGCGCATGGATCAGCGCGTTCATGATCAGGTTGGTCAGGATCTGCGACAGCGCGCCCGGATAGCCGTCCAGCTCCAGGTCGACCGGGCAGTCGACGGAAATGGTCAGCGCCGCCCGTGCCTTGTAGGTCGGATGCAGGCTGCGCAGAAGCTCGTCGATATAGTCGCGCAGCAGGAAGGCGCGGCGTTCGTCGCTGGACTGGTCGACGGCGACCAGCTTGAAGCTCTGCACCAGATTGGCCGCGCGGGTGCTGTTTGACAGGATCAGGTTCGCCATCTCCATGCCGTCGCCGAGGAAGCGCTGGAAGTCGGACTTCTTCAGCGCGCTGGCGGCATGGCGTTCCGACAGTTCCTCGATCAGCGCCTGCAGCTGGGAGGCGCCGGTGATGGTGATGCCGATGGGGGTGTTGACCTCATGCGCCACGCCGGCGACCAACTGACCCAGCGAAGCCATCTTTTCCGCCTGGATCAGGCTGGCCTGTGTCGCCTTCAGTTCGCAGAGCGCACGTTCGGCGGCGTCGCGCGACTGGCGCAGCGCATTCTCCGCCTCCACCTCGCGGGTGACGTCGACAACCACCGCCTGGATCGCCGGACCGTCCATCCAGTCGACCCGCCGGCCGGTCAGCTCCACCCACAGGCTGCCGCCGTCGGGTCGGCAGGCGCGGATGCGGCGGCGTGGCGTGGACCCGCCGTCCAGCAGCCGGTCGTAGTTGTCGATCAGCCCGTTGCGCTCCTCCACGGGCACCAGCGCCAGCAGGGACGGCAGGGCCATCACCTCGGCCACCGTCAGCCCCAGCATGGCGGCGAAGCTGTCGTTGGCATAGAGCGGGTGGAAGTCGCGGTGGATGATGATGCCCTGGATCGACCCCTCGACCAGATCGCGGAACCGCCGCTCGTTGTCGGCCAGCGCCCGCTGGCGCCGGTCGATCTCGTCGATGAAATAGCGGATGGAGGCGCCGATGTCGGTGATCTCGTCGTCGCCATCCACCGGAACCGGCACCGGAACATTCGCCGCCGGGCCGGACGCCACCGACCCGGCGGTCCGCGGCCGGCCGGCATCCGCGTGGCCCGCCGACAGCCGGGCCAGCACCGCCCGGTTCATCGCCACCAGCCGCGAGGACAGGAAATGCCGGAAGATGAAGTAGACGCAGATCGCCAGGATGATCGACGCGCCGGCCAGCATCATCACCGTGCGCGACCGCTCGGCGATCAGTTCGGCAAGGGCGTCGGTGCGTTGGGCCGACTGGTCGCGAATGGAATCGTTGAGCGTGCGGGTGGACCGTTCGACGGTCTCCACCAGCACGCGGGCTTGGCCGGTCAGGGCCTGGGCGCGGTTGCGCGCCTGCAGCCGGTCGATGGCGCTGTGGAATACCCCGCCCGGCGCGATCAGCAGCGAGAACAATTCCTCCTGCACCGTCGACATCATCTGTCCGGTCGCGTCCGGCGCGTCGGCGGACAGGCGCGCCAGATCCGCCAGCGTGCGTTCGGCCGCCCGCGCTTCGCCCTTCAGCCGGCTGAGATGGTCCAGTTGCGAGGCGCCCGCCGCCCGCGCCATCAGCGCGCCGATGCGGACGGCCCAGGCGCCGGTGTCGGGCATGCTCTCGATGGAGGCGGCCAGCCGGCTCAACCCCCGCGCCGCCTCGGCCTGTCGGTCGCCATAATCGATCTGGCGCGTGACCTCGGCATTCAGGTCGGCAACCGTGGCGGCCAGGATCAACAGGGTGGACCGGGTCTGCTCCAGCAGGCGGACATTGCCGTCGCGCTCGCCGTCCTCATTGCCGCTCTCCTTCATCAGCCCGCGCATGCGGGCGACGAGGAGTTGCATCGAATCCAGCTCCGTCACCAACCCGTCATAGATGGATCGGCGCTGCGGGGTCGAGGTGGCGGCGGCAAGCTGCGGCAGTTGCGCCACCAGCTTCTGCAGGGATCCGTGCAGGTCGGCGCTGGCGATGACCTCCGGCAGGGTGGTGGTCGACAGCGCCGTCACCTCCGCCCGGAACAGGCGGAAGGACGACATCGACACGCCGCCGATCAGCACCACCAGCAGGGCCATCACCGACAGCCCCAGCGTGATGCGCACGGCGATGCCGAAGCGGCGTGGCCGGTTCGGCGGCGGGAACCGCGGCTGGGTGCCCGGCTGGGCTCCGGGCTGGATCAATGTGCCGGGCCGCGGAGGGCTCTCGGCGATCGAGGAAGCCATGCCGTCCATCAGCGCCTCACCGTCATCCGGCCGTCCAGCCGCGGAAGGAATTCCCCGTCGCGGGTGATCTGGCTGATCAGCTGGGTGGAGACGAAGTCCGTGTTGCGGTCCTCCACCAGCCGCGGCGCCCCGGCCAGCATGCCATAGCCGTCGCCGCCGGCCGCGAGGAAGCTGCTGGTCGCCAGCCGGTAGCGGGTGGAGAGGCCGACCGGCTTGCCGCCGACCGACAGGCTGCGCAGCCTCTGGCCGGGCGGGCGGCTCAGGTCGATCTCGGCGCGGGCATTGGACAGGTGCGGGAAACGGCCCTGCAGCTGCTCCACTGCCGACACGCCGCTTTCCACCGCGTCCCAAAGCTGCTGCCCGGTGACGTCCAGCACCATGCCGACATCGTGATAGGGTAGCTCGGCATAGATGTCGCGGCGGGTCAGCAGGGTGCCGGCCGGATAACGGCGGTCGCCGCGGATGCCGCCGCCGTTGATCAGCGCCACGTCGGCGTCCAGCGCCGCGCGCAGCATGTCGACGACCGCGTTGGCGAAGGCGTTTTCGCCGGTGCGCACCGATTCTTTGCGGGTATCGATCGGCCCGGTGAGACGTCCCACCTCCATCCTCAGCATGGTGTCCAGCCGTGCCGCATAGGCCTTGGCCTGGATGTCGGATGCGGCGTCGGGCGCCACGGCGGCGGTGTCGATCAGCCGGGGGGAGGGGGCCCAGGTCACCCGTGCCTTGCCGTCCGCCTGCGCCGTCCGCTCCACCGTCAGGTCGAGCGCCAGCACCCATCCCGCCTGCGGCCCCACGGTGGCGGACAGGAAGCGGCCGTCATAGTCGACTGCGAAGGGGCGGCTGCGGTCCTGGTACAGAACGATGTCGGCCGGGCGGGCGGCCAGGATGCTGCGGTGGGTGTCGCCGGCATAGCCGGTCATCGCCACCACCAGATCCACCCCTTCGGCCCGCAGCGCCGCGGCCTTGGCGGCCAGTGCGGCGACGGGATCGCGGAATTCCGTGCGCTGGGTCCGGGTGGTCTCCCGCGTCAGCACGGGTGTTGCGGCAAGCACGCCGATGCGCAAAGGGCCGGCGGTCAGCACCACCGCCTCCTCCAGCCCGTCCGGCGTGCGGCCGGTCGAGCGGTCGACGGTGTTGGTGGTCACGATTGGGAACCCGGCCTCGAAGGCACGGGCGCTCAGCTGGTCGTCGCCATGGTGGAATTCGCGGTTCAGCGCGGCCATCGCATCGATGGTCATGCCGTTCAGCAGGTCGATGATGTGAGCGCCCTGGTCGTAGAAGGCCAGAACCGACGGTGCCAGCGTTTGGCCGCCATGCAGGGCCAAGACAAGCTTGCGGTTGTTCCGTTCCTGCCGGATCGCGCCGGCCAGACGGGCCATGCCGCCGCGCCCGCCGGTCTCCTCCAGGTCGGTGGTGCCTTGGGCGTAAAGGATGGTCAGCTTGACCGTGGTGCTTTCCGCGGCCGGCGGCGTCGCTGCGGGATCAGCCTGCTGGGCGCGCGACGGGGCGGCGCCGAACGCAAGGCACAGGGAAAGACCCAGCGCGAGCGGGGCGATCAGGGATGACAATGTCCTGCCGGGCCGGGACCAGATCCCGCCGGCAGCGCCGCTTCCAATACCGATGTTGTCCATAGCCCGGCGTCACCATTGGCCCCCCGTGCCGGATTATGCGCAATTCGGTGCCGCTGTAGAAGCAAAGCCGCGTTACGGGACTGTCATATTGATGACACGCGGGAAGGAAGTGTCCGTTTTACCCACTCATACACTCCGAGAGTCCGTAGAATTCCAATCAACTTCATGCGCAACGGCGCCGGGACTGCGGCAAAACGTGGCGCCAGCCCGGCCCGCCGCGTCTTGGCGAGCGTCGCCCGGCGCGCATAAGCGGCGCGGTGCAGCGTGACGTGCCCGGCATCGCTGTCGAAACAGGCGAAGCAGGCGCGTTGGTCCGTCCCGCGCGGCTCCCCCACCGTGCCGGGGTTCAGCAGATAGACCGCATCGGGCCGCAGCGTCGCGCCGCCGTCCAGCGGGATCGACCGCACCGCGCCGTCGCGCCACTCCCACAGCCCGGCGCGGTGCGTGTGGCCGAAGGCGCAGACCCGGACCCCCGACGCGTGGCCATCCAGTGCCTGGAGGCTCAAGGCGCGCTTGGCGTCGTCGTCCAGCCGAACCAGCTCCTTCCCCTCGTCCGGGTGCAGGGCGCCATGCACGGCGACCAGCGCGCCATCGACCATGGCGGTCAGCGGCAGGCCGGACAGGAAGGCACGGCTCTCCTCGTCCAGCCTCCGCCGGGTCCAGTCGACGGCGCGCGCCGCCGGACCGCTGAAGCCTTCGGTCCCGATGGCGCCGGTCACCGCCCGGTCATGGTTGCCGGCGATGCAGACCGCCCCCGCCTGCCGCAGCAGGGCGATGCAGGCGGCGGCATCGGTGTTGTAGCCGACGATGTCACCCAGGCAGACGATGCGCTCCACCCCCTCCGCCCGGATGGCGTCGAGCGTCGCCTGCAAGGCTTCCAGATTGGCATGGATGTCGGAGATCAGGGCGATCTTCATGGCCGTGCAATCTTATGAGTCTCGGTCACGGCTTGGCGAGGCGGGGCGGGCGGGCGCCGCCGGGGATGCGGGCGAGCAGCCGGTCCAGCTTCGGCCGCAGGAAGGGCATCGGGTCGTCGGGGGTGATCGCCTTCGCTTCGCACCGCGCGACCCAGGCGAGCCACTGCGCCGTCGGCACGCCGCTGTCGCGCGCCGCCAGCCGGTCCTTGCTGATATGGCACCAGCAGGCGCCGGGCCGCGCCTTGGCCGGGGCAGGGCGGGGGCGGCCGGTCAGGTCGGCATGGACGATGGCCGGCAGGTTCACCCCGGCGACGGCGCCCAGATGGTGCCACAGGTTGAAGCGCGGGTTGATCTCCAGCAGGTGGAGGCGGCCCTGCGGATCGCGCTTGAAATCGAACTTGGTGACGCCCGTAAGACCGATGCGGGCCGCGATCTCCCGCCCCAGCGCCGCCACGTCGGCCCCCTCGCCATCGATGTCGGTGATGGTCAGCGCGGTGCTGTGGCCGTAATCGACCGGATAGGTCCTGATCTTGCGCCCGGTGAACTCGCCCGCCACGGTGCCGCCTGCATCGATATAGACATGGTGGCTTTCGATCCGCGTCTCCGGTCCGGGGATCAACTCCTGGGCCAGCAGGTCGATGCCGACCGGGATCAGCCGCGGCCAGAGCGCGCGCAACTCCTCCGGCCCCTCCAGCCGGATCGCCTTGCCCAGCCCCTCGATCTCGTCCCAGGGCGGACGGCGGGTCAGCGGCTTGACGATGACGGGATAGCGCAGATCAAGGTCCGGGGCCTCGCTGCCCGGCAGCGGGCGCAGCCGCCGGGTGCGCGGAACCGGCAGGTCCAGCCGTTCCGCCAGTGTCTGGAAACGGCCCTTGTCGACCAGCGTCTCCACCAGATCGCCGTCGGCGAGCGCGAAGCGGAAGACCGCGGCCAACCGGTCGCGGTGGCGCGACACCATCAGCAGCTGGGCATCCTCCTCCATATAGAGCACCGGCTTGTCGGGCTGGGCTGCGCCGAAACGCAGCAGCCGATCCACAAGAGCCTCGTCACAGCCGCCCTCCCACGGGATCAGCCGTTCGGTGAAGCGGGAATGGGCGGTGGCGCCGCCGGGCGGCCCGACCACGGCGCAGCGGATACCCGCCAGCCCCAGCGGGCGCACCAGATCCATGTCGCCCAGCACGCAGGCCAGCGCCCCGGTCTTCCTCTTGGTCATTCGCACGCCTCCCCCTCAGATGCCCTTGGCCGGCGCGGTCCAGCCGCGCAGAGACCGTTTGACCGCATCGATCATCAGCCCGCGCGCCCGTCGGCAGTGCGCCTCCACCCGTCGGCTGAGCCGGTCGGGACCGAGCGTCAGCCAGTTCATCGGCTGTTCGGCATTGGACAGCAGCGGCTTGTGTCCCGCCGGGGTCGACATGAAGTCGTAGCAATCCTCGCCGCGAGCCAGCGCGTCCTCGATGGCCAGCACATGGCTGAGCAATCCCGGCTTCAGCCGGTTGTCAGTCTCGAAAGCGAAGCCGCCCTGGTAATTCAGGACCCGGTTGCGGTGGACGAAGTTGTAGAGGTAGCCGACGGGCTGGCCTCCGGCGCTGATCCGGCACAGGCGCACGGCGCCGCTCGGCACGCCCTGCGTGATCAGCTGTTCGTGGAAGGGACGGAAGGCGGGGTTGGCGAAGGCGCCGGCCTGCCCGCGGGCCTTCCAGCCGGCCTGATGAAGCACCTCCAGCGCCGCGAAATCCTCAAGCGCCTCCTCCGCGGTGGTGGCGACGCGGTAGTCCAGCGTCCCGCGGGCACGGTAGAGCCGTTCGCTGCGGTTGACCGCCGCCCGCGTGTTGCGGCCAAGCCCGGCGCGGAAATCGCCGCCCGCCGCCCTGACCGGCGCCATATCCACCCATTGCGCGGAATCGGCGATACGCAGTTGCAGAGAGTGGCCGGTCCGCGCCGCAACGCGCCGGGCGGCACGCTCCGCCGCCGGAGTCAGTCCGCCCAGCACCAACTCGTCGTTGGCGGAAAGCCGGTCGCCCAGCCAGTGCAGGGCGGCGTCCGTCACCTCGTCGGCAAAGCGGCGGTCGGCAAGGATGCCGTTGTATTCCATGAACAGGCGGTCATAGCCGCGGTCCCCCGTCTCGTGCAGCATCCAGCACCGGCTGGGCAGCAGGCCGAGACGCCGCCGCTTGCGCGGGCAGAGCACGGCCAGCCCGACCAACTCGCCCCCCCGCCGGGCAAGCAGCAGCCGCGCCTCGACCCCGGCCGGCATCTGCGCCAGCCAGGGACCGATCCAGGACCAGGACAGGAAGAAGGAGGAATCGGCGCGCGTCTCCAGATCCACCCAGACCTGCGCCAGCTGGGGCAGGGGAGGCAGCGGATGCAGGGCGATGTCGATGGTGGCGGAGGGATTAACAGGGGGAGTGGATTGGGTGGCCGTGCCGGTCGCCGTATCGCTGGCGATGCCGTCGGAGTCGGTGCGGGGCCAGATGCTCATCGGCGCGGCGTCTCCGGAAGATATTCCCTACCGAAAACAACACGCTGGTCTGACAAACGGTCCTGTCTACGCCGGGGGCACCCGAAAGCCTGTGCAGCGCGAAAGGGTGTCGCAAAAGATTACGTTACTATACGAACACGCCGGCCCGGCGGATGGAACCGGGCCGGCGGTAGGGTGGATCAGCGCTTGACCGTGTCGGCGGACTGGCCGAACAGGATCTTCTTGCTCTCGTCGTTCACCGTGGGCGTGCGGTTGGGGTTTACGGCCTGCCCCTTTTCGTAGGCGCGCACCACCGCCGGCCGCTCCTTGATCGCGTTGAACCAGCGCTTCAGGTTGGGGAAGTTGTCCAGATCCTGCTGCTGGCGTTCATGCGGGACGATCCAGGGATAGCTGGCCATGTCGGCGATGGACAGGTCCGTCCCACCCAGGAACTCGTTGTCGGCAAGGCGCTTGTCCATCACGCCGTAGAGACGCCCGGTCTCCTTGACGTAGCGCTCCATGGCGTAGGGGATGCGTTCCGGCGCGTACTGGACGAAATGGTGGTTCTGGCCGGCCATCGGGCCGAGGCCGCCCACCTGCCAGAACAGCCATTCCAGCACCGTCTTGCGGCCGCGCAGGTCGGTGGGCAGGAACTTGCCGGTCTTCTCGGCCAGATAGACCAGGATGGCGCCGGATTCGAAGACGGTGACCGGCTCGCCGCCGTCGGCCGGGGCGTTGTCGATGATCGCCGGCATGCGGTTGTTGGGCGAGAAGGCCAGGAATTCCGGCTTGAACTGGTCGCCGGTGGAGATGTTCACCGGTTCGAACCGGTAATCCAGGCCGGCTTCCTCCAGAAAGATCGTGATCTTATGGCCGTTCGGCGTCGGCCAGAAATAAAGGTCGATCATCCCAAACCCTCCAGTGATTTGCGGGAAAGGTTAACCGCTTCGTTCCGGCTGGCAAGCCCGCTCCGACGCGGAGCAGCCCTTCGGCCCAGTTAGCTTATTCCGCATAACGGAACGCAATTTCATTTTGTTGACAGCCTCCGCCGCATCTGTCAGCGTGGCCAACGAACAAACGAGGGGGCGCCCCCTCGAAGCCCCCTCAACGCATGGTTTTCCCCCTGAAATCATTCTCCCCGGACGGAGAGCACGCATGGCCTTGGACAAGGACGTTTTGGATCAACTGCTGGACACGCTGGGGCGCTTCGTCCGCGAGAAGCTGGTCCCGCTGGAGCATAAGGTGGCGGAGGACGACGCCATCCCGGCGGAGGTGATCGCCGCGATGCGCGAGATGGGCCTGTTCGGCCTGTCGATTCCGGAAGAGTATGGCGGGCTCGGCCTGTCAATGGCTGACGAGGTGCAGGTCGCCTTCCAACTGGGCCAGACCTCCCCGGCCTTCCGCTCGCTGATCGGCACCAACAACGGCATCGGCTCCCAGGGCATCGTCATCGACGGCACGGAGGAGCAGAAGCGCAGCTACCTGCCGCGTCTGGCCGCCGGCGAGATCGTCGGTGCCTTCGCCCTGACCGAACCGGAATCGGGATCGGATGCCGGGTCCTTGCGCACCACGGCGCGGCGCGACGGCGACCACTTTATCCTGAACGGCACCAAGCGCTACATCACCAACGCGCCGCAGGCCGGCCTCTTCACCGTCTTCGCCCGCACCGACCTGGAAAGCCGCGACGCCCGCGGCGTGTCGGCCTTCCTGGTGGAGGCGGGGACTCCCGGCCTGTCGCTTGGCCCCATCGACAAGAAGATGGGCCAGAAGGGCGCCCACACCTGCGACGTGATCTTCGAGGACTGCCGCGTTCCGGCCGGCGCCATCCTGGGCGGGCGGGAAGGGCAGGGCTTCAAGACGGCGATGAAGGTACTCGACCGCGGCCGCCTGCACATCGGCGCCGTCTGCGTCGGTCTGGCGGAGCGGCTGATCCGCGACAGCCTGTCCTACGCGATGGAGCGCAAGCAGTTCGGCCAGCCGATCGCCGAGTTCCAGCTGATCCAGGCGATGCTGGCCGACAGCCGGGCCGAGGCCTATGCCGCGCGCTGCATGGTGCTGGAGACCGCGCGCCGCCGCGACGCCGGGCAGAACGTCAACACCGACGCCGCCTGCTGCAAGCTGTTCGCGACGGAGATGGTGGGCCGCGTCGCCGACCGGGCGGTGCAGATCCATGGCGGTGCCGGCTACATCGCCGATTACGGGATCGAGCGCTTCTACCGCGACGTCCGCCTGTTCCGCATTTACGAGGGCACCACCCAGATCCAGCAGCTCGTCATCGCCCGCAACATGATCCGGGAGGCCGCATGACCTCAGGCCGGCCGGTTCCCGATTTCGCTCGCATGGTGGCGGCCCTGCCGCCGCGCATCAGCCACGCGGCGCTCGCCTGGGCGGAGCGGACGCCGGACGCTCCCGCCCTGTTCGACGGGGCGCAGGAATGGAGCTATCGCCGCCTCGCCGAGGCGGTCGAGCTCGCCGCCGGCCATTTCGACCGGTTGGGAGTGCGCGGCGGCGACCGGGTGATGATCGTCTGCGAGAACAGCCTCGCCGCCGTCACCCTGATCCTGGCGGCGAGCGAACGCGATGCCTGGCCGGTGATCGTCAATGCCCGGCTGTCCGACCGCGAGATCGACAGCATCCGCGACCATTGCCGACCGCGCCGGGTCTTCTATACCGATACGGTATCCCCCGATGCCGCCGCCCATGCCGCCCGCCACGGTGCCGAACCGCTGGGCGCTGCGGAGTTGCCGGCGATGGCCGTCGGTCTGCTGCTCGACGCCGATCCGGAGCCGGTTCATGCCGGGAACCAGCGGCAGGTCGGCGCGCTGATCTACACCTCCGGCACCACCGGCAAGCCCAAGGGCGTGATGCTGTCGCACCGCGGCCTGCTGTTCGTCGCCTCGGTGTCGGGCTGGATGCGCGGGCTGGGACCCAGCGACCGCACCTACGGCGTGCTGCCGGTCAGCCACGTCTTCGGGCTGGCCTCCACCTGCCTCGGCACGCTCTATGCCGGCGGCTGCCTGCATACGGTCCCCCGCTTCGCCCCAGCCGCGGTGTGGCAGGCGTTGGAACAGGATGGCGTGACCGTGTTCCAAGGCGTTCCAGCCATGTACGCCAAGCTGGTGGAGCACGCCACCGTCACCGGCCGGACGCCGGATGCCCCGGCGCTGCGCTACCTGTCCTCGGGCGGGTCGGTTCTGGACCTCGACCTCAAGCTGGTGGTGGAGCGGGTGTTCGGCTTGCCGCTGCACAACGGCTACGGCCTGACCGAATGCTCGCCGACGGTGACGCAGACCCGGCTGGATGCGCCGCGCGGCGACACCTCCATCGGCCCGGCCCTGCCGCTGGTGGAGATGCGCTTCGTCGACCATCTCACCGGCCGCGACGTGGCCGATGGCGAGCCGGGAGAGCTGTGGGTCCGCGCCCCAAACGTGATGCTCGGCTACTACCGCGAGCCGGCGCTGACCGCCCAGGTCATCACCGACGATGGCTGGCTGAAGACCGGCGACGTCGCCCGGCTGGAACCGGACGGCTGTGTCACCGTGGTCGGCCGCATCCGCGAGATCGTCATCCGTTCCGGCTTCAACGTCTATCCGGAGGAGGTGGAAGGCGTGCTGACCAGCCATCCGGCGGTGACGCTGGCCGCCGTGGTCGGCCACGCCGTAACCGGCAACGAGGAGGTTGTGGCCTTCGTCCAGTTCGTTCCCGGGCGCAGCGCCTCGGAGGAGGAATTGAAGGCCTGGGCCGCCGAACGGCTCGCCCCCTACAAGCGCCCGTCGCGCATCGTCGCCATGGACGCCTTGCCGGCAAGCCCGACCGGCAAGCTGCTGAAAAGCGGCCTCAGGGCTTTGGCTGCCGAGGTGATGGCCGCCTGACGTCAACAAACAAAATCCTGTGGGAGGAAACAAGACCATGAAGCGGACACTTGCCCATCTCGTCACGGTTTCGGCTCTGGCCCTGTCCGTGGCGCTCGGCGCCGGGGCGGCGCAGGCCAGGGAGTTCCTGCTGGGGTCCGAACTGCCGCTGACCGGCAGCCTCGCCCGCGTCGGCCAGGGCATGCATGAAGGCATCTCGGTCGCCGTCGAGATGGCGAACAGGAGCTATGCCGGCAAGCACAGCTTCAAGGTCCAGACCATCGACGACGAGACCTCCCCCGCCAAGGCGGTGGCAGCGGTGGAGAAGCTGGTCGGCGACGGGGTGGTGGCGATCACCGGCGGCTACGGCTCCAACATCATCGGTCCGGCGTCGGAGGCGGCGCAGAAGGCCGGACTGGTCTACATCACCTCGGGCGGCGTGTCGCCGGAACTGACCCAGCGCGGCTATCCCACCTTCTTCCGCATCAACAACACCGACGGCTATGCGCTGGCCATGATCGGCCTGCTGCAGGACATGGGCGCCAAGAAGGTCTCCATCGTTTATCTGAACAAGGACGCCACCAGCAGCCTCGCCCGCCAAGTGAACACGGCGCTGACCGCCAAGGGCGTGACCGTGGGCATGCACGAGTTCGATGCCTCCACCAGCGACTTCAAGCCGCTGATGAACAAGGTGAAGCTGCAGGACCGCCCCGACGCCATCGCCATGGTCGGCTACGAGAACGACTATGTCGGCATCCTGCGGGCGTCCAAGGTGCTGAAGCCGCAGGTCAAGGCGGTGGTCGGCGTCTGGTCGCTCGCCACCGCGCAGATGGCCAAGGAATTCCCCGACCTGATGGAGAATGTCTACGGCACCTCCATGCTGCCCTACCCGGTTGAATTCACCCAGCCGGAGGCGGTGGAGTTCGCCGCGACCTACAAGAAGCTGTTCAACAAGGAACCCGACTATCTGGGCCAGTTCGGCTATGTCCAGACCCGCCTGCTGATCGACGCCGTGGTCCGCGCCGACGAGGCCGGGACGCTGGGCAAGGGCGGCCTGCCCGACGAGTTGCGCAAGACCGACGCCAACACCCTGATCGGCCGCGTCACCTTCGACAAGAACGGCGACAACCTGAACTTCACCCACCGCATGGGCCAGCACCAGGGCGGCAAGGTGGTCCTGGTCTGGCCGCAGGACGCCGCCAACGGAAAGATGAACTTCCCGGCAGTGCCGTGGTGAGTGGAGGGGGCAACAGCGGAAATGCCAATGCCCCCTCCCCATCCCTCCCCCGCTCCGCGGGAGAGGGGGCAGGATCCTTGGTGGCGTGGCTTATAAATGCCGAAGCGACGGCAATCCCCTCTCCCGCGAAGCGGGGGAGGGTTAGGGAGGGGGTAATCGGAGCCGAAACCTCTCCGTCCCAAGCACTCCCGCCACCCCCAACAGGGCGCAACCCATGTTCGAACTGACGCTCCAGGCATTGTTCTCCGGCCTGCTCGCCGGCGGCTATTACGCGACCGTGGCGGTCGGGTTGGCGCTGGTGTTCGGGACCATGCGGGTCATCAACCTCGCCCATGGCGAGCTGGTGCTGCTGGCCGCCTATGTCGCCTATGCGGCGGAATCAAATTATGGCGTCTCTCCGGTGCTGGCGATCCCGGTGGCGCTGGTGATCGTGGCGGCGGCATCGGCTCTCGTCTATGCCCTGCTCAGCCGCATCGATCAGGACCGCGAGATCAATTCGCTGATCCTCACCTTCGGGCTGGGGATCATCCTGACCAACACCATCCTGTCGATCTGGGCGGCCGATATCCGGTCGACCTCCGATCCCTGGTTCCAGGATTCCATGGTGGTCGCCGACACGCTGTTCGCGATGAATGCGGAGGTTGCGGCCTTCGTCGGCGGGCTGGTGCTGATGGCCGGGGTCTGGTGGTGGCTGAACCATTCCTGGCAGGGACGGGCGGTGCGGGCGCTGTCGTCGAACCGGGCGGCGGCGACGCTGATGGGCGTCAACCCACGCAAGATCGAGATCCTGTCCTTCATGATCGCGGCCTTGCTCGCCACCTTCGCCGGCTTCGCCATCTACACCGGCAAGACCGTCTTCCCGGCCTTGGGCCATGTGCTGACGGTCAAGGCCTTCATCATCACCGTGCTGGCCGGGATGGGATCGATCCCCGGCGTGCTGATCGGCGCCGTCATGATCGGCGTCATCGAATCGCTGACGGTCACCTATCTGTCGGCCTCGCTGCAGGAGTTGGCGGGAATGATCCTGTTCCTGGTCGTGCTGTTCGTCTCGCCTTCGGGCCTGTTCGGCGGCGGGAGGGCGCTGGCGCGATGAGGAATTCCCTGATGAACCGCATCCTTCTGATCGCAGTGCTCGCCGTCGCCTATGTCGGCGTGCCCGTGGTCTTCGGCGGCAACGCCTATGTGCTGGGGCTGATCGTCGCGGCGCTGACCATCGCCGGGGTGGCGGTGGCCTGGGCGCTGCTGGGCAATCTCGGCGGCATGGTCAGCTTCGGCCATGCCGCCTTCTTCGGGGTGGGGTCCTACACCTCGGCCGTGCTGGCGATGAAGCTCGGGGTGCCGGTCTTCGCCGCGATGCTGCTGGGCGGGGTGGGGGCGGCGATATCGTCCATCGCCATGCTGCCGGCGCTGCGGCTGCGCGGCCCCTATTTCGCGCTCGCCATCCTCGCCTATGCCCACATCTTCCAGATCCTGGCGACTGAGATGACGCCGGTCACCGGTGGGGCCGGCGGTCTGCTGTCGATCCCGCGCTTCCCCACCGTTCTGGGCTTCGATTTCGGTGACAAGACGGGCGGCTACCTGATCGTGCTGACCATCGTGGTGCTGGCCGCGCTCGCCTATGACGCCATCCGGCGCAGCACCTGGGGCCTTGCCCTGAAGGCGATGCATGACACGGAGGTCGCGACCCGCGTGGTCGGCGTGCCCAGCACCCATCTGAAGGCGGCGATGCTGGTGCTGTCGGCCTTCATCACCGGGGTGGTCGGCGCCTTCAACGCCCATTTCATCAGCTTCCTCGACCCCGACTACGCCTTTTCCAGCGGCTGGACCGTGCTGCCCATCGCAGCAGCCATCTTCGGCGGCTACCGCACGGTGTGGGGGCCGGTGGTGGGGGCGCTGGCGATCTATCTGGTCGATCAGCTGCTGTTCAAGCCGATCCTGCCGCACGGCCACCAGATGATCCTGGGGGTGCTGCTCTGCGCCATGATCCTGTTCAGCCCCGGCGGCCTGATGCCGGCCTTGCGCCGCCGCCCGGCGAAGGAGAACCGCCATGCTCACGCTTGAAGGAGTCCAGGTCAATTTCGGCGGCGTCCAGGCGCTGAAGAGCGCCAGCTTCTCCATTGCCGAAGGGGAGAGCATCGGCTTGGTCGGCCCCAACGGCGCCGGCAAGACCACGCTGTTCAACGTCATCTCCGGCGTGGTGCGGCCGACCGCGGGCCGGCTTGACTTCCGCGGCACCTCGCTGCTGAAGCTGCCGGAATGGAAGCGGGCGCGGCTCGGCATCGGCCGCAGCTTCCAGATCCCGCGCCCCTTCGGCCACTGCACGGTGCGGGAGAACCTGCTGGTCGCCCAGCGCTTCGGCGCCGGGAAGAAGGACCCCAGGCGGGTCGACGAGATCCTCGATATCCTGAACCTGCGCGACAAGGCCGACCGCGACGCCACCACCGAACTGGCCCTGACCGAGCACAAGGCGCTGGAGGTCGGCAAGGCTCTGGCGACCGAGCCCAGCCTGCTCCTGCTCGACGAGGTGCTGGCCGGCTTGGAGACCAGCGGCAAGCGCGCCTTCATGGAAAGGCTGGCGGCGGTGCGCGACCGCTACCGCCTCGCCATGGTCATCATCGAGCACGACATCGCCACCATCGCGGCGCTCTGCCCGCGGGTGCTGGTGCTGAATTTCGGCCAGATCATCGCTGACGGCTCCCCCGACGCGGTGTTCCGCGACCCGGAGGTGATCCGCAGCTACACCGGCGAAACCACGCTTGCGGAGGCGTCATGACCAACGCGCTTGATATCCTGACGCTTCGGGCCGGCTATGGCGCGATCAATGTGCTGTGGGACGTCTCGTTGTCGGTGGAGACCGGCAAGACCACGGTGATCGTCGGCCCGAACGGCGCCGGCAAGACGACGCTGCTGCGCGCCATCATGGGGCTGGTCCCCGCCACCTCCGGCGATGTCCGTGTCGATGGGCAGAGCCGCAAGGCGGTGAAGACCTGGGACCGGGTGGCCGACGGTCTGGTGATGATCCCCGAAGGCCGGATGATCTTCCCCGACATGACGGTGGAGGACAACCTGATGATGGGCGCCTTCCCGCGCGGCTGCCGCAGGGACTGGAAGCGCAACAAGGCGATGGTGTTGGACATGTTCCCCCGTCTGGCGGAACGGCGCGGCCAGATCGCCGGCACCCTGTCGGGCGGGGAGGCGCAGATGCTCGCCATCGGCCGCGGCCTGATGGAACAGCCGCGCGTCTGCCTGATCGACGAGCCGTCGCTGGGCCTCGCCCCCGTCGTGGTCGACGAAATCTTCCGCATTCTCGCCCGGCTGCGGGCGGAGGGGCTGACCATCCTGCTGGTGGAGCAGAACACCAGCCGCGCCCTGAAGATCGCCGACCATGTCTATCTGATGCAATCGGGCAAGGTCGTGCTTTCGGAACGCGGCGACCGGGTGGACCTGGACCGCCTGCACGCGCTTTACTTCGCGCACGAAACAGCTGCGTGATGGGACAGGGTATGAACGATCTGCTGAACGGGGAGCCGGAATCGGGATTCCAGCGCCTGCTGGGCTACGCCTTGAGTCGCTGGGAGGAGGGGGAGGCGGAGCTGACGATGGCCATCGACGACCGCCACCTGAACCGGGCCGGGGTGGTGCATGGCGGGGTTCTGGCGACGCTTTTGGACACGGTTTCCGGATTCTCCGCAACATACTGTCCCTTCCCCGGCCGGGTGCGGCGGGTGGTGACGCTGTCGCTGTCGACAAGCTTCCTGGGACAGGCGCGCACCGGTACGCTGGTCGCCACCGGCCGGCTGCGGGGCGGCGGGCGCAAGATCATCGGAATCGCGGCGGAGATCCGCCATGGCGACACCGGCGCCCTGATCGCCACGTCGGAAGGCATGTTCAAATACCGGCCGGGCAGCGAAAACCGGGAGGGAACCGAGATATGAGCGGACAACTGACCGTCGCGCGCCAGGGCCGCGTGATGGTGCTGACCATGGACGACGCGGCCACCAAGAACGCGCTGGGGCCGGAGATGATGGCCGCCGCCCGCGATGCGCTGACCCAGGCGGCCGAAGATCCGGGAGTGGGGGCCATCGTCCTGACCGGCGCCAACGGCACCTTCTGTTCCGGCGGCAACCTGGGCCGGCTGCTCGGCAATGCCAAGGCCGACCCGGAGGTGACCCGCGGCAGCCTGGAGCGCTTCCATGGCTGGACCCGTGCCATGCGGGCCTGCCCCAAGCCGGTGATCGCCGCGGTGGAGGGGGCCGCCGCTGGGGCCGGTTTCTCGGTGGCATTGGGGTGCGACCTGATCGTCGCGGCGGAGGATGCGGTGTTCACGCTGGCCTATGTGAAGGTCGGGCTGAATCCGGACGGCGGCGCGTCGGCCTTCCTGGCCCGTGCCGCGACGCCGCAGCTGGCGGCCGAGATCATGTTCGAGGGCGGCAAGATCGGTGCGGTGCGGCTGGCGCAGCTCGCCATCGTCAACCGGGTGGTGGCGCCCGGCACCGCTCTCGCCGAGGCGATGGCCTGGGCGGAGCGGCTGGCCGACGGTCCGACGCTGGCCATCGGCCGGGCGAAGCGGCTGATCGAGAGCGGCTTCGGCGCCCCCGACGACCAGCTCGACCGCGAGGCAGCCTTCTTCGTCGAGGCCCTGCATGGAGCGGAGGCGGCGGAGGGCATCACCGCCTTCTTCGAGAAGCGGGCGCCCGATTATCCCCGCGGCTGAGCTGCTCCTCAGGCCAGCAACGACAGGGTAGGGTCGGGTGGTGTGGGGGCCGCGTTTTCCAGGGAACGGGCAACGTCGGTCGGCGCGCCCGGCACCCGCAGCGGCTCCGTCTGTCCGGTGAAATGAAGCTCCGTCCCGCCATCGGCGGTGCTCCGCAGATAGGCGACGGCGATGGGGTTCACCAGAACGGTATCCCCCGATATCTCGGTCAACTCAACGAATGCCATGGATTCATTCCTCTCACGCGTAAGGGTAAAACAGGCGGAGATGGTGTATGTTTCCAGACCGGACGTTCAGTAGGGCTGCATGACCGGAAGGGGGTACCCCTTCGACCTCTTGAACGGGACGGAACCGCAACAAACATGGGCGGTTCAGTGGATCGAAGCCGAACAGGCTTCGAAAACCGGACGGGGCGGGCTATAAGCCCGCTCGGTTAGATCAAGGGAGCATGCCGTCTTGAAGTTGCTTGTCGTCGAGGACGATCCGCTGATCGGTCCGGCCGTGAAGGCCGTTCTGGAGAATGCGGGCTATACCGTGGTCGGACCCCTGCGCGACGCCGCCAAGGCCGCGCGGGTCGGTGCCCGCGAATGTCCCGACCTGGCGCTGGTCGATGTCAATCTCGCCGGTGGGGAGAACGGCCTCGTGCTGGCCCGGCGGCTGTGGCAGGAGAATGGCATTCCGTCGCTGCTGATGACCGGTTTCGATCACCATGCGGCGGAAGCCCGCAGCTTCGCCATGGGCCTGCTGCGCAAGCCGGTGATGCCGGACGCGCTGGTCCAGGCCATCGGCGCCGCCGGGGAGATCCTGGGCGGACTGCGCCCGTCGTCCAAGCCGGACGCGCTGGAGATTTTCCACGGCTCCGCCGCCTTTGCCGCCAGCCTTCCCAAGGTGCGTTCGGCCTGACCGGCACACGCGTCTTCCAGTAGAAAACGCCCGCCCTTCGGTGGGCGTTTTTTATTTCCGGCGTCCGCGGGTGTGGCATCGGTGAGCCATTCGAGGACGGACACGAAAGCGGCGCGATCATTCGGCTCCATCGCTGTTGGTGGCGTGGAATACGGAATTCGATGTTCCCCAAACCATGGCTGCCCGCCCGCCTGACCGGCGTCGACGGGCAGCACAGCGAAAGGAATCGTCATGAAGAGCCTGATCATCGGCGCCGCTACCGCTCTGGCCTTGATGGCCGCCCCGGCCTTTGCCGCCGACAGCAACTCCATTTCCGGCAGCCCGGCCGCCAAGAGCACCGGTTCGACCACCAACTCCAACCAGGCCAATCCGCCCTGCACCTCCAACAACCAACTGGGCTGCGGCAGCATGGGCGGCATGGACAGCAGCAACTCGGGCACCACCGGCTCCAGCGGTTCGACGACGGGCAGCGGTTCGATGACCGGCTCCGGCTCATCCAGCTCGACCAATGGCACGGGCGGCAACAGCCTGGGCAACAGCGGCTCGATGGGCACGGGCTCCGACGGCCCGGTCGGCACGCAGCAGCCGTCCGGTTCGATGGGCGGGTCCTCGGGTACCGGCAGCACGGCACGCTGATCTTAAAGGCGGATGAATGGGAAGGGCGCGCGGATCAACCGCGCGCCCTTTTGTTTTGTGCAGGATGTCGATGGTTAGGACAGTCCCCTCTCCCCCCCGGGGAGAGGGTTAGGGTGAGGGGGACGCATTGCGGGACCTTTGCAAAAATCCTGCGGTGCATCCCCCTTGTATCTGGAATGGGTCCCTGTTTCGTGATGGAACTTGGATAGCGCCGGGTCCGGTGGCCACCGGACCCGGCGCGAGGCGGACGGCGCCCGACGCCCCTCAGGCCACAACCGTGGGTGAG
>Ga0196970_1000452_pt1 | contig 47583 bp, 38 predicted proteins | sample S1v_513CmetaG_FD_148672 | JGI IMG/M metagenome (GOLD analysis project Ga0196970, IMG submission 148672) | Soil microbial communities from Anza Borrego desert, Southern California, United States - S1+v_5-13C | ecosystem: Environmental > Terrestrial > Soil > Desert | place: USA: California... | reverse complement strand
CAGCGCCGCGGAGTCACACTCTACGAGAGCCTTTACGCTGCCCTTCTTCCACACCAACCCGCTGCATGAAATGCGTGTGAACATCTTTCAACTCCATGATTGACGGACTACCTCAGAGGTCTCTCCCGCTCCTGCGTCGCAGGCGAGGGGAGAAAGGAGTGGTCCGAGAGGAGAGATCAGCGGCTCAGTTCGTAGGCCTGCATGATCGTGGCGTATTTCGTGAGCATGTTCGGCCGCTCCCACGACGGCAATTGGCCTGCGCGCACGTAGTTCAGGAAGTTCTGCGTGACCTGCGCGAAGTGTGCTTCGTGTCCGGCGTTATAGTGCTCGGGAACGACAATTCGCCACGTCGCGCCGTCGCGCTTGAATGAGATGGCGCGAAAGGGAATCGCTGCGAGCGCGCTTTGCAGGGCGGCTTCGAACTCCGCCGCCGGCGCGCCGCCAGCGTTTTCAACGTGGAGCACGGGTTTGAATTGTTCGTTCGCGCCTTGTCGAATAACGAGGTTGGCGCGGGTGCCGCGCATGATTGACGCGTGCGTGTCTCCTGTTCCAGGGGGAGCCTCGAAATTCCAAATCACCGAAACCTTCGCATGGACTCCGCGCAGCGTGTAGGTGAACTCGCCATTTGAATACACGTGCAACAGGTCATCCTTCACGTCCTTGCGCAGAAAATTAGGAAAGGTTTCGGCGCCCGTGACTTTGCGGAACTGCTCGCGCGTGAGCGGAGTGCTCCAGCGGCGCGCTTTCATGACCTTGACGTCGCGGGGTTGCAGCGCCTGGTCAGGAAACGCTTCCCATTGAACCAGGTCCACAAGGTGCGTCGTGACGTCCACAATGCCTTCACCTTCTTGCTGCACATCGAAGAACCATTGCGGCCGCTTGAGCGGCATGCCAGCGACCGTCTTTGAAAAGTGATGAACGCTCTCCTTGGTGATCGCCGGGTTTTCGGCTGTTCCCCGGACAAGCGTTCCAAACAACGCTTGGTTCCGGGAAAGCTCCCGCTGCAAAGCCGTGGTGATCTCGAATCGCTCCGTCATGATGTCGTAGAGCAGGACGCCCTTTGCTTCCGCGACGATGAAGGCTTCCTGCAGTTTTGTAAAATCTGCTGTCGTAATGGCCATCGGTTTGTCTGCGAGCACGTGCAGTCCCGCCTGCACGCACTTCAAGATGTACTCAGTTTTCCTGGCGTTGTTTCCAGCCAGCACCACGATGTTTCCCGGCTTGGTTGTCAGGGCTTTTTCGAGGAAATCGTCGCCCGTATAAAGCTCCTGCTGCCAGGCAGTCGGTTCGTTGGTCCGGCTGTTGAATTGCTCGATGCGCTTGAGGTGTTGCTGCAGATCATCGCCCGCCGGAGCGTACACCTGCACGCGCGGATCGACATCGGCGTACATGAACTTTTGAATCAGCGCGGCATGGAAATGGCCGGGATCAATGGTCATCAGCCGAAAACGCACCTTTGGTTCGCTTCCTTGACCCGCGGCGGAAAGTGTCATCGCGATGATGGATCCGATGAGCATCATTGTGAGGGTGTGTTTCATGCCTGCGCTTTTGATAGTCGCACTGCGCCATAGGGAGCGCGTTCCACACGAGAGAGCATTGCATTGGCCTCAACGTCGTTCACGAAGTTTTCCGCCTTTGCATCCCAATTCAGCGGACGCCCAAGTTTCATCGCAATCCAAGCCACAATGCACGCGGTGTTCGCGTGGTGCGCGACGGGCGCGGGCACCAGCGTTGTCTTGCGTGACTTCACACACTCGAGCCAGTTCTTGTGGTGCGAAGTGCTGTGCTGGAACTCGACTGCGAGCCCGCGAGGATCGAGCAGCTTCTCGTTGCTGGCGTCCAGAGGCTTCAGTGGAGTTGCGCGCGACGTGGGATCACTCGCCGTTGCGGCCTGCGCATCGCGCGAAACGAAGATCCAACCTTCGCCGCCTATGAAACGGATGCCGTTGGGGAATTTGTCCGACACCACCATTTGAACGTTGTTGGGATAGGTCAGCTCGATGCGATACGCGCCGTGCACGTTCCAGATTTTGTTTTTCGGAAATTCGCCCGTTCCTTCGACCTTCGACGGTCCGCTGAGTTCCGCATTCATGCCCCAATGCGCGGTGTCAAAATGATGCGAACCCCAGCCGGTGATCATGCCGAGGCAATAGGCGTCGTTGCGCAGCCAGCCGGGTCGCGATCCAATGTCGGTCTGCGAATGCACGCGCTGCTCGGTGTAATAAACCTTTGGCGTCGGTCCCAGCCACATGTCGTAATTCAGGTTTTCCGGGACGGGCTGCTCGGGACTGTCTGGCGCGGTGGGATCAGTGGGTAATCCAATTTCCACCCGCTTCAACTGGCCCACGCGGCCGCTGCGGACAAGTTCACAGGCTTTGCGGAATTGTTCGTTGGGACCCCATGACCGTTGCTGGCTGCCGAGTTGAAAAACCCGGCCCGACTTAACCACTGCGTCGCGGAGCAGGACGCTTTCCTCGTGAGTCATTGTCATGGGCTTTTGCAGGTAGATATCCTTCCCGGCGCGCACCGCCGCGAGGGCGATTTCCGCGTGCCAATGGTCTGGCGTGCTGATGACGACGGCGTCAATGTTCGACGCCGCAAGCAGCTCACGATAGTCGCGAAAAACCTGCACCTCGGGTTGTGGCGCTCCGCTGCTGGCTCCCAACTCGCGGGCCTTTTCGCGACCTGCAGTTCCGCGGCGGGTGTCGAGATCACAAACGGCAACGATGTCCGCAAGGCCGGAACGCGCGACGCCCGGCATGTCGTGCGAGAGCGCGATGCGGCCGCAGCCGACGTGTCCCACGCGGATGCGGTTACTCGGCGCATCGGCACCCAGCAATCGTGCGGGAATGATGAGGGGCGCGGCGACTGCGGTGGTCGCGAGCGCGGTTGCCTGGACGAAACGGCGGCGGGACAACGGGCGATTCGAAGTCATGCAAACGTTATGCCTTTCGAACGGTTGCAATCCAAGGGCAAACGGTGAAAACAGAGGATCTTCCATGGAATTCAGCGCTGGCATGGCTTGATCGCCTTCCCGTTGTGAGTAGCCTGTAGCCCATGAGAAATCCCGCGCCGGAAATTCGTGGTGTCCTCACCAGCTTTGCGTTTCTTCTCTTCGCCACAATGGTCCCGCACCTTCAAGCCGAATGGGAGCGCGATGACAAATCCATCGCGTGGCGGCAAGGAACGAATGTCATCTGGCGCTTTAGCTTTGATCCGTCCAAGGGCAAGACGTTCTTCGATCCGCTCGCGATCGGGGGCACGACATTGACGAACTTCAAGCCTGAAGATCATCCCTGGCATTACGGTTTGTGGTTCTCCTGGAAATACATCAACAAGGCGAACTATTGGGAAGAGAACCGGCAGACCGGAAAGGCGGAAGGTGCAACGCGGTGGACGGCGCCTGAAATTCGAGCCAACCCGGACGGCTCTGCTGTGATCAAACTGGAAGTGACCTGCGTTCATCCAAGTGGACGCGTTGATTTAACCGAGCAGCGCGAACTCGAGATTTCGGCCCCGGACGCGAATGGCGGCTACTCGATCGGCTGGCGCGCGAATTTTACTGCGGGAAAGGATGGCGCCGTGCTCGAACGCACGCCCATGCCGGGCGAACCTGATGGGCGTGTGAATGGCGGGTACGCGGGACTCGGCTTGCGTTTGGCGGGATCGCCACTGGGCTTTTCCGTGGTATCGAGTTCAGGGCCGGTGGATCAGTTCGCAAGCGATCGCGCCCGCCCGAGGGCATCAGCCCTTGCGTGCAACTTCACCGACGGTTCTCGGGACGTCGGCGGAATTGCAATCTTCAGTGATCCGGTCAATGCGGGCAAGGAAGCGCCGTGGTACGTTGTCAATTCAAAGGAAATGCGTTTCGTGTGCGCGGCAATATTGGCGCCTGCAATTCGAACGTTGAAACCTGCCGAGGAAATGAATCTGCGCTATCGCATCGTGATTCGTCCGCAGGCGTGGACGACGGAAGCACTGAAGCGCGAAGACGACCGCCGCCCGTAGCGCAGGTGTCGCAACCCCAAATTGAAGGGATGAGGAACGTAACCACGGATGGACACGGATTCGGAAACAGCCTCCTCTGCCTTTTCTCTGCTGCCTCTGCGTGCTCCTGTTAAACATCTTCTCTTCGCGCTGTTTGTGGCCTTCGCATGGCGTGGTTCCGCAGTCCCCTTTTTTCCGCGCGCCGGGGCGAGAGACCAGAGCACCCATCACACTCAAAGGTTAGTCCAGGACCTTCGCCCGGAAATAAACCGGCCCAGCCGCGGCTGCGTGGGTGAATGAAATGGTTCCGTGAGCGTTGAGCACATTCGTCAGGGGCGTCCAGGTTGCGAGGTTCGTCGACATCAGGATCTGAATCAGGCCGCCCGCGTTTCCGCTTACCTGAAACGAGAACTGTCCCGGCATGGGCGCATGGTTGACGGAATGCAGGACGGGCGCGGGATTTCCCGGGTTCACCACAATCGTCTGCGCGCTCACCCCGCTCCCAGGCTCAAGCGCAATTTTTCGCAATGTGGATTGCCCTCCAACCGTGATCGCGACGTCATAATTGCCGTGAAAACCGCGAAACGAATACTCGCCGCTTGCTAATGTCCCCCCATTCGTCCGTGTCGTCCATTCGGCGAGCAGCGCTTGATAACGCCTGCCCGCTTCATTCAAGGTCCAGTTCAGGTTCACGATGGCCGCATTGCTGCCGCGCCAATGGGAACCCGCCCAGAAACCCCACATGATCACGCCGTCGACAGATGGTTTGCTAAACGCAATCCGGTAAAGCTTCTCCAGGTTGTCCGCGCGCACAAATTCGTCCTCGTTCACCGAATCATATTCCGTGATCCAGATCGGCAGGCCGAGTTCCGCCAGGCTGTCGAGACGGCTCTCTGTCGTCGTTGTGTTGATCACGGACCCGAAATGTCCCTGCGCTCCGATTCCATGGATCGGGGCGTTCGAGGCAAGGAGGGATTGGATCTGTTGCTTGTAGGCATCGGTTTCATTTGCGGAAACCACATTGTAATCATTCACGAAGAGCCGAACGCTGGGATCCAGCGCGTGCGCATGCTTGAACATCCATGAATTAACCCAGGTTCCCAGCCGATCTCCGAAAAAGTCCCCGTGCAACATCTCGTTGTTCACGTCCCAATGCACAAATGTTCCCTTGAAATGATTCACAGCACTGTTCAAGCGATTGGTGAGAGCGATGAGAAGGTTTGCGTTGGAAAGGTTTGTCACCCAGGGCTGAACCCATCGGTCGACTGCCCAGAAAATGGTGTGTCCGCGCAGCGTGATTCCGTTCAAGTGACAAAAGTTCGTGATGGCGTTGGCAGAGTTATACGTGACCGAACCCTGGGACGGTTCGTTGGCATACCATTTCGCCTCGTTCTCCATGACCGCCCATTGAAAGTTCGTCCGGAAAAATGCGGCATACTGCGGATTGGAGATGTTGCCATTGATCGCCGAACCGAATCCAAACCGGTGGCGAGTCTGCGCCACCGACACCGTTGCGCCAGACACCGGTTTGCCCGTGGCATCGATCACATGCAGAAGCACGTCGCGTTTCCGAATCGATTCAATGCGATCGTTCGCAGCCGCTTTCCAGTCATGCCCTTCCACCGCGAAATCGTCCGCATAAAAGTCCACGCCTCCCTCGGGACCCTCCATGTAAAGGTTCAGGGCGGTCAGCGTTCCGGAGGCAGCATGAGTGTAACTGCCGCCAAGTTGCGTCCAGGTGTTGGGCGTTGCGGTGGCGCTGGCAACGCCATGGTACGAAGTGCCGCTTCCGTCCGTCCGTTGGATCGTAAGCCTCACTGGCTGGGGGCTGGCGGCAACCACGCGAACAGAAGCCCGAACGCTGTATTGTTTCCCGGGTTCCAACATGCCGGCCAGCGATTGCGCAACGCCGTTCCAGCTGTCGGACCGATTTTGAATCCGGGCAGCGTTGCCGCCTGAATTCACAGGGCTTGCGACCGTGGTGAAGTTCACGGGACCGAAGCCAAACCAGGCGGCTGTGCCTTGTTCGAAGCCGGGATTCTGGAGCAGGTTTGGGCCCTGTGCGCGGGCATGAAGGATCAACACGAAACAGAGGAGCACAACAATCGCGAGCGCTCGCTGGGGGAAACAGGGCTGCATTGCGGCGAGGATATCCCTCCAGGACCGATCGGGGCAACCGGGTTTGCCGATTAGTTTTCTCATTTGTTTGGCCGCAGTTTCGCGGGACGATTGCATGCGCTCGTGCAATGAGGCAGCTGAGCACGGTCGCATGGTGCCTCCGTCCCAGTCTTCGGTGAAATCTGCGCCACTATTTCGTTTGTGTCCTTGGTGGGGAGGCGTATGCTCTGACCACATTTTGTTTTCGGCTCGGGAACTCTTGGGGAGTCGGGACGTGCCGGGCCGGATTCAGTTTCAATCAAGCAAACATGAATCAGCCATCCTCCACACCCTCCGCCACCCACCACACACCGCAGGCAGCGCCAGCCGCCGCACCTCGCTATCCCGGCGTCCGTGTCACGTGCAACGGGAACCAGCTGGTCGCGCAATATGTTGAAACGCGGATTACCCAGGGCGGCATTTTTTATCCGATCACGCCATCCACGGAAGGAGGCGAGATTTACCAGGGTTCGTACGCGCAGGGGGAACTTAATGTCTGGGGAGAGGCGAAGATCGCAGTGGAAACCGAGGGCGAGCACGCCGCGCAGGGCGGGGCGACCGCCTTCGCTGTGAGCGGCAAGCGGGCCGTGAACTTCACGTCGGGGCAGGGGATCGTCTACGCGATGGAGCAGTATTACCACGCGCCCGGCAAACTCTCCACCATGGTGCTGGAGGTCGGCGCGCGCGCGTTGACCAAGCACGCTCTGAACGTGCACTGCGGGCACGATGACTTCTATGCCGCTCTCGATACAGGCTGGACCATGCTGGTTGCCAAGGACGCGCAGCAGGCGGCCGATCAGGCCATCGTCCTGCGCAAGGTGTGCGAGCTGTCGCTGAACCCAGGAATGAACATCCAGGACGGCATGCTGACGACGCATTCCGAACGCACCTATTTCGCGCCCGAGGCTGAATTGCTTCGCGAGTTTCTTGGGGCGGCGGGGGACGTCATCGATTGCCCAACGCCGGCGCAGCGAGAATTGTTTGGGCCCAAGCGGCGGCGCGTGCCCGAGATGATGGACCTGAAAAACCCGCTCCTGCTCGGGCCCGTCCAGAATCAGGAGCATCACATGAACGGCGTGATTGCCCGCCGGAACAATTTCAACGAACACATCCTGCCGATGCTCGAGGCGGCTCTCGAGGAGTTTGGGAACCTGACGGGCCGCCGCTACGGCCTGTTGCATCAATACCGATGCGAGGATGCGGACACCGTATTTGTCTCGCTGGGCTGCGCGGCCGACAACATCGAGGCTGCCTGCGATTACCTGCGCGACCAGCGGAATGCGAAAGTGGGTTCGATTCACGTCAACGTGATCCGTCCATTTCCCGAGGCGGCGATCGTCAATGCGCTGCGCGGCAAAAAGAACGTCATCGTGCTGGAGCGCACGGACGAGGGGTTGTCGGGTGACAATCCGCTGGCGCGGGAAATTCGCGTGGCGCTCGGCAAGGCGAATGAACACTACCGCGCAATGCCAGCCTCCGAGGCAAGTCCCAATGCGGTTGTGAATCCAGGATCCAACGCTTCGGCGCGCGTGTCCGCACTTTCGCCTGAGGAGACGCCTCGCATGTTCCGCGGTTCCTATGGAATCGGCTCGCGCGATTTCCGTCCCGAGCATTCGCTGGGCGCCTATGAATTCGCGATCGGGCAGACGCGGCGCAAGGACGGGAGAGGGCCTGCCGACGGCGAGACCTACTTCACGGTCGGCATTGATCATCCTTATTCCGTCATTTCGAAGGACACGCCGTCGTTGCTGCCGGACAAGTCGATTGCGGTGCGCTTCCATTCCATCGGCGGATGGGGAATGATCACAACGGGCAAGAACCTCGGGGAGATTATTGGCGAATTCGGCGACCTGATTTCCCATCAGAATCCCGAGTATGAAGCGGATGGGCGGCTGAAGGAGAAGCTGTTCATCATGGCCAATCCGAAATACGGATCCGAGAAGAAGGGCGCGCCGACGAACTATTACCTGACCGTGGCGCCGCAGCGCATCAAGGTGAACTGCGAATTGAACCACGTGGATGTCGTGCTCTGCTGCGATCCGAAGGCGTTCACGCATACCAATCCGCTGGAAGGAATCAAGAAGGGCGGCTGCATCGTGTGGGAATCGAGCGACACGCCCGAGACGGCGTGGCAGCGCATCCCGGCGCATCACCGCCGATTCGTTGTGGAAAACAACATCCGCGTTTACATCCTTCCCGGATTTGAAATTGCGCGAAAGGCGACGAGCAAGGGCGAACTGCAGTTGCGCATGCAGGGCAATTCGTTCCTGGGCGCGTTCTTCCGGGTATCGCCGTTCCTGAAGATCAACGGCATTTCTGACGAGGCGTATCTCGCCACGGTGAAGAAGCAGTATCAAAAGAAGTTTGGCCGTTTCGGCGAGGACGTGGTGGCTTCGAACATGACCGTGATGGAGCAGGGCTTCTCGCGCGTGCAGGAGATCAAGTATGGCGAAGCTGCGGACCCGGATCGTTCTTCGATGCGCAATCCGCCGCTGAAGCCTGTGGCGGGGGACACGCCCATCATTCCGACGGCGGGCTGCGGCACTGCGTGCGGAAGCGGGGTTCCCACTCCTGCGCAGCAAACGCCCCGCTACGCGTTTCAATCATTGTCCAAGTTCGATTCCGAATATCGCAGCGGCCTTGGGTATCACCAACCCGCGGGCGCGCTGGCATCGCTCGGTGTCATGGGCGCGGGCACGGGTGCGACGCAATCGAAGTATGTCGCGCGCCGCGAAACGCCGGTTTACATCGCGGAAAATTGCACGCAATGCATGGAATGCATCACGGCATGTCCCGACACTGCGCTGCCGAACATGGCGCAGGACGTCAGCACGGTGCTGCGCACCGCGGCGCATTACTATGTGACTGATCCCACGGACCGGCAGAAGCTGACGGCGGAGTTGAAAGGCGTGGAGGAGCGGGCGCGCGTGAAGATGAATGAAGCGGTCAAGACCCGCGCCAAGCTGCCGTTCAAGGACATCATCCGCGACGAAATCAATGCGCTTGCCACGGTTCGCGATGTGGCGAAGGCGGAGTTCACGGGCATCATCGACCTTTTGCCGCTGGCCTATTCCAACGTGCCCGCGATTTTCCGTTCCGTTGAGCAGAAGACGCCTGGCGCGGGCGGTTTGTTTTCGATCTTTGTTTCCGATCTTTGCAAGGGTTGTGGCGAATGCGTGCAGGTCTGCGGCGACCATGATGCCTTGCGCATGACGACCGAAACGGAGGATCTCAATTCGCACCTGACGACTGCGCAAATCTTTTCGCGGCTGTTGCCGGACACGCCCCAGAAATATCTGGGCCTTTACCAGGACAACGACGCAGCCAGTTCGCGGGAGGCAGCGTTGCGGAATCACCTGATGGTGCGGCGCAATTACGAGGCGCTCGTTTCAGGAGACGGCGCGTGCGCGGGTTGCGGGGAAAAGAGCGTGCTGCGCGCGCTGGCTTCCGTGACCGAGGCGTATATGCGCCCGATGTATCACAGAAAAGCCGACCGCTTGCGCGGCAAGGCAACGCGGCTTGAGAACGAAGGCGTGGCAAAGCTGCAGGCGTTGAAACTGCGCGATGAAAAGGAATATCAACTCTTCCGCCGCGCGGTCCTGCACATCATTCATGGGCTGGGCGGAGAGAACGAAGCCGACACAGCCCGCAGGATTGCTGCGTATGAGACTGCCAATGGTGCAGTGACCGACGCGCAGTTGGTCTCGGCAATTTCCGCCGTGATGCGCCAGGATGCATTCAATCATCGCGACCTGCAGGCGGTGGACGGCCGCAACGCGAACGGCATGAGCGTCATGTTCATGGGCGCAAGCACGGGATGTAACACCGTTTACGGCTCCACGCCGCCGTCCAATCCTCATCCGTATCCCTGGATGAACTCGCTGTTCCAGGACGGCGCCACGATCAGCTGGCTTTTGGGCGAATCGCTGATCCTGAACCACGCGCGCAGGTCGGTTGTCCCTGAGCGCCTGACCGACGCGCTGCTCGACTCAACGGACGACGTCATGACCGAGGCGGGTTATTTCACGCTTACGCACCTGGACGACGCATTGATGACGGACCAGGAAATTCGCGAACTGCCGAAGGTTTGGGTCGTAGGCGGTGACGGCGCGCTGGGCGACATTGGATTCCAGAACGTTTCCAAGGTCATCCTGCAGAATCGTCCGAACGTGAAGATGCTGATGCTCGACACGCAGGTTTATTCGAACACGGGCGGACAGAATTCGGATTCGTCCACGATGCTTGGCGGCTATGACATGAACCAGTTTGGCGTGGCGTCGCAGGGCAAGTTGATCGAGAAGAAGAACGTTGCTGAAGCATTTACCAGCGGGCACGGCTCCCCATTCGTTGCGCAGGTCTCGATGGCGAATGCAGCAAAGCTGTATCGGGCGATGCTCGACGGCCTGGAGTATCGGGGCACTGCGTTTTTCCAAGCCTACACGACCTGCCAGCCCGAGCATGGCGTTGCGGACAACATGAGCGCAGACCAGGCGAAGCTGGTGCGCGATGCGCGCGGCATGCCGGAATTCGTGTTCAACCCGCGGCGCGGCGAGACGTCGCAGGAAGCGTTCGATCTCAAGGGTAATCCTTCCACGGATCGCGACTGGTGGCGGACGAAATATGCGAGCACGGGCGAGGAATACAATTACACGGTCGCGCACTGGGCGCTGACGGAAGGGCGCTTCCGCAAACACGTGAAAGCGATCAAGGAGGAGGACATCTCCGAGATGATCCACTTTGACGACATGCTTGTGTTCATCACGCAGGACGACGTCATCAACCGCCGCGTGTTCAACTCGGCGCATCGCAGTTACGTCCCGAACTTCGGCGTTTACATCAAGGCTGAGATTGGCGGCAAGATGAAGTACTTCGCCGTGTCGCGGCAGATGGTGTTGTTTGCGGTGGAACGGCGGAAAGCCTGGCGCATGCTGCAGAGCAAGGCGGGGGTTGTGAACAAGGATTACCTCGCCCAGAAGGCGTTGATCGCGAAGCTCGACAAAGGCGAGCTGCAACTGGCGGAACTTCAGGCGAAGACGCGCGAGTTGTTTGCCGCAGAGCGGGCCGTGCTGAACTGATTGGGATTCTCATCAGTGCGGGGCGCCGCGGGCGTCACGCACTTTCCATTTGCGGAACGCAGAGTCCGCATCGCGCGGTTGCGGCTATGAAGAACTACATCCTGATCGCCGGGGTCGTAACTCTCATCAGTGCGATTGTCCCGCTGCTCCACGCGGCGTCGCCTGAATTCACGAGCATTCGGCAGCTCACGAACCGGGAGGTGGCGTTTACGCTGGCTGCTCCCGCTGGGAGCGCGCGCCGGGTTGAGGTGAGCACGAACGTGTCTGACTGGAGTTCGCTCGTGACGTTTTCCTCGACGGGAACGACGCTGCAGCACACGGATTCTGCCGCGCCCTTCCTGCCCGAGCGGGCCTATCGCGCCTATGCGTTTTCGGGAACTAATGTGCTGGATGGGGATCACTTGGCCACCACGAATGGCGACGTTGTCATTCGACCAGTGAACCACGCTTCTTTCGTGATGCAGTGGGAAGGCAAGTGGATCTTCAATGATCCCGCAGTGTCAGCGGCATCAACCTTTCCAGATGCGGACCTCGTGTTGATCAGCCACAGCCACGGCGATCACTTGAACCTCACGGTTCTTGCGGGGGTGACAAAGACAAATTCAATAATTGTTATTCCACCTTCGCTGCACTCAGGAATGGGCGGATTCCAGAATCGCACGGTGATTCTGCCGAATGGCGCGACGACCAATGTGCTCGGGATTGGAATCGAGGCGGTGCCCGCCTACAACGCGAATCACTCGCCGGGGACGGGAAACGGGTATGTCCTGAACATCGGCGGAAAGCGGATCTACATCAGCGGCGACACCGGCGACCAGCCAGAGATCCGCGCTCTCGAGAACATTGACGTCGCCTTTCTCTGCATGAACGTGCCGTTCACGATGACGCCGCAGCAGGCGACGAACTCAGTGCGCGCATTTCGTCCGGGGGTGGTTTATCCCTATCACTATCGAAACCAGAACGGCACCACCACGAACGCAGCGTACTTCAAGCAGATCCTCGGGACAGACTCGGGCATCGAGGTGCGGCTCCGGAATTGGTATTAAGCGCGCGGCGCCGCTGTTCACGATGGCGTGAGCTGCCATCAGAGCGGCACGCTCGACAGCTCCCGCCACAGGTGTGCAGACATCACGCGGCCTTTCTCAAAACAATCCAGGCTGAACTTTTCGTTTGGCGAGTGCGCGTTGTCGTCGGGCAGCGCCAGCCCGAGCAGCAACGTTTCGGCTCCCAGGATTTTCTTGAAGTCATTCACGATGGGGATTGATCCCCCTTCGCGCATCAGGATGGGTTCCTGTCCAAACGCCGACTTCAGCGCGCGCAACGCAGCTTGCGCCTGCGGACCTGTCGGAGAAACGAGGTAAGGCTCCGCTCCGTGCCCGGCTTCGATCTCGATGCGAACAGTGCGCGGGCAGATTTTTTGGAGGTGCTTCCGGAGGAGTTCAATAATCTTGTCCGGGTTTTGCCGAGGGACGAGACGTGTGGTGATTTTCGCACGCGCCCAGGATGGCACGATGGTTTTGCTGCCCTCGCCCTGGTATCCGCTGGTCAGGCCGTTGATCTCCAGTGTGGGTCGTGCGGAACGTTGTTCGAATGGAGTGAAGCCTGATTCGCCGAACAATTCCGGGACGCCAAGCATTGCCTTGTATTGATCGTTCGTGAACGGCAGCCGGCCGAACTGTTCCCGTTCATAATCGGAAAGCGGATCGACGTCGTCGTAGAACCCCGGAATGTCGACCCGCCCCTGGTCGTCTCGCAACTGCGCGAGCAGCTGGCAGAGCGCCATGGCGGGATTGTCAACCGTGCCGCCGAAAATTCCGGAATGCAAATCGCGCGCGGGTCCATGCAGCGTGACCTCGAACGCCGCAATGCCGCGCAGGGCGTAGGTGAGGGCGGGGCAATCGGGCGCGGGCATTCCCGTATCCGAAATCACGACGCCATCGCACTGCAGTTGCTCACGGCGATTCACAAGGAATCCGGCGAGGCTCTTGCTGCCAATCTCCTCTTCGCCTTCGATGATAAACGTAAGGTCGCAGGGATGTTCCGTTCCTGTCTTGAGAAACGATTCCACGGCCTGAATGTGGGCAAGGTTCTGGCCCTTGTTGTCGCTGGACCCGCGGCCGAACAGCGAGCGGCCTTGGACGCGGGGTTCGAAAGGCGCCGTGGTCCAGAGTTCAAACGGTTCCGGCGGCTGGACGTCGTAGTGCCCATAGACAAGAAAGTGCGGACGCCGGGCGCCGCTCCGTGGGGTGCGTGCGAGCACAATCGGATGGCCTGAAGTTCGGCAAAGTTCCGCTTCCATGCCGGCAGCACGGCAGCGATCCACCACCCATTCGGCACAGCGCATCATGTCGGGGACGTGCTTTGGCTGGGCGGAGACGCTGGGAAACCGGACGTAGTCGCAGAGTTCATCCAGAAATCGCGATTGGTTCTGCCTGAGATAATCGAGCGCGGCTTGCATCGGGGTTCTCTAGCATGTTTTCCATTCGATGAAAAGGGAACGTCCCCGAGCGTTGCGCTTTGGGTGTTTCCGTTTACCCTGCGGCGCATGTTGCATGTAGGCATTGGTTACGACGTCCACGCCTTTGCGGAGGGACGAAAGACAATTCTTGGCGGCGTGGAAATTCCACATACAAAGGGTCTCGCGGGTCATTCCGATGCGGATGTCCTGATGCATGCCGTGTGCGATGCCATCCTCGGCGCGCTGGGCGAGGTCGACATCGGACATTTCTTTCCGAATACAGATCCTCGCTGGAAGGATGCACCAAGCCGGGTGTTTCTCGAGGAAGCTGCGCGGCAGGTCACGCTTCGGAAAGGCCGGCTGGTGAACGTCGATGCAACCCTCATCGCGGAGGCGCCTAAAATTTACCCTTTCATCGCGGCCATGAAAGCGAACCTCGCGGCGGCGCTGGGCGTGCCTGATCGGCGGATCGGTGTGAAGGCGACAACGAATGAACGCATGGGTTTCGTAGGTCGCGAAGAGGGAATTGCTGCGATGGCCGTGGCGGGCGTTGAGTTGCCGGAATAGGATTTGATATGGCGAAGGCTGAAATCAGTTGGAAACGGACGACGGACGAGGGCGAGAAGATCCAGGTCTACGCGCGCCATATTGGACGCGAGTGGCTGTTCTACCATCGCAGCAAGCGATTCGACCAATGGCAGCAGGTCGCGGAACCGCCGCTAGAAGATTGGATGCTGCTGTTGGACGCGGTGCAGCGCTACATTACACGGCGCCGCTACCAGCCTGCTGATGAGGCTGATATTCGCCGCATGATCAAGGAGCGATTTCCGGACGCGGATGTCTGACTGGCGTTAACTGGCAGCGCCCTTTCAGAACCAGATGGACGCGTTCAAGCGCGCATGGCGAATCCGCACACAGACGGGCCTGGAAGCGCGGCGATACGGCATGTTTGGTATCCTGCGCTACGGAGCGCGGCGAGAGAAGGCTATGGCTGGCTCGTGATCTTGGACCACTCCAGATCCTGGCTCGCGGCGTAAATTGCAAATGCCTTCTCGTTCTGGATGAGAACGGCACGAACCACGCTGGAATCGTCCGCACGGCCGAGATTCAACACGGCGTCGGGAATAATGCCGACCTTCTTGTGCGCATAAATCAGCGCAAAGGCGGCCTGCGCAATCGCGAAATAGGGAAGTTCCTTGTAAGCGCCTTCCGATGAATCTTCGAGGGCGTTAGCCAGAAAATCCAGCTGCGCTCCCAGGTGCGGGAAGAGAGGTTCGTAAATTTGCGTGAATTCAAGCTTCCACTGCGGCAGCGCCCGCACGAGTTTCTCCACAACACCCGGCGTGATCGAGGCAGCCCCGCGATTCACAAACTCTGCGATTTCAGCCATGCGCGAACTTTATCTTGGCTGATTCCGCCAACGCAAGGCAGTTCGACTGGCGAATACGCCCTATTGGTACTGGGGCGGCAGGTCCGGGAAACCTGCGCGCACGGCCGCGCGTCTCATCCGCAGCGGCGTCGCCGCAACTTTCTTTGATCGAATGAAAAAACTTCTTTGGACGACGATGTTCTGCTGCTCCGCCGTGGCTGCCGCGGCGGCAACGTATCATTTGGACTCCGAACTCGGGGATGACAGCCACAATGGGACTGAATCGGGGCGCGCGTGGAAGTCGCTAGCGCGGGCGAACAGCAATCAATTTCAGCCGGGCGATCGGCTTCTCCTTAAGGCGGGAACGCGTTACGCGGGACAGTTGAAGCCGTCAGGCTCGGGTGCGGTGGTCGACGGCAAAACCAATACGATCAGGATTGGTGTTTATGGCGAGGGCGCGCGGCCACGCATCGATGGTGAAGGCAAGGTCCTCGACACTTTGCTGCTGCGCAACGTTGAGTTCTGGGAGGTTGAAGGGCTTGAGATTACCAATGAGGGCGAGCAGCGTGAGCCGTGGCGGACCGGCGTGCGCATTCAATCAGACGGCTTCGGGAAAATGCGCCATATAAGCCTGAACAATCTTTTCGTGCATGACGTAAACGGCGACTTGCGCAAGGAACAGGAAGGATGCGGCGTTTATTTCGAAGCACGCGGCGGCAACAACTCGCACTTCGACGGATTGATCATCGAGAATTGTCACGTCGTGCGCACTGATCGCAATGGCATCTGCCAGCGCACGTCAGGCCGCGGCCGCAGCGTGGGTGTGGTGATTCGGCGGAACCTGCTTGAAGACATCGGCGGCGACGGCATCAAGATCTGGGGAAGCAATGGGGCGCTTGTTGAACACAATGTGATTCGTGGCGGGCGCACTCGCTGCCAGGACTACGCCGCAGGCATCTGGCCCTTCGCAAGCGATGACACATTGATCCAGTTCAACGAAGTTTCGGGCTACAAGGGAACGAAGGACGGCCAGGGATTTGATTCAGATTACCTCTGCCGCCGCACGACAATCCAATACAACTACAGCCACGACAACGAAGGCGGCTTCATCCTGATTTGTTCGCCCGGCAATTCATACAACGAGGGGACGATCGTGCGCTACAACGTGAGCCAGAACGATGGAATCAATTCTGCACGCGTGTTTCATTTCGGCGGCGGGGCAAGCAATACGCTGGTGTACAACAACACGATCTATGTCGGGACAAACCAGAATTTGCCCCTGATTCTCTGCACGGAATGGGATCGCGGAAATGCGAAGGACACGAAGTTCTTCAACAACATCTTCTATGTTGATGGGCGCGTAACGTATGACTTTGGGAAGAGCACGAACATGGTCTTCGAAAACAACGTGTTCTGCGGAACGCACATCGCGCCGCCTGCCGATGTGAAAGGGATTACCCATTGTCCGCCGCTGCTTCAACCGGGACATGCGGCCTCTGGGCTGGAGACTCTGCGGGTGTATGGTTTTGCGCGCTTTGCGCCGGAATTTTTGGGGCAGCGCGCTGGCGTCCCTGCGGCGCACGACATTCTGGGAAACCCGCTGCCGGGCAATCGGCAGCCGCGCGTGGGTGCCGTGCAGCGTTGAATCTGGAAGTCGAACCGATGATCAGCGCTTGCGGCGCTTCGCGGGGCCAAAGTAATAACCGCCGTGAACGCGCACTGCTGAAACGCGGCGCTCCGCGCCTTTCGGTTGCCCGGGTTTTTCCTCTTCGAACAACGCGGTGTACCGATAATCGAAGCCTTCCATCTTGACGCGCTGCACCTTGCTCCCAATGAAACGTTCAATCGCGGCGACGTGCTTCGAATCCTCCGCAACCATCAGCGTGAACGCATCGCCCAGCGCTTCAGCACGGCCGGTTCGGCCGATTCGATGGATGTAATCCTCGGGATGATGAGGAACGTCGTAGTTGATAACGTGACTGACATCCGCGATGTCCAGGCCGCGCGCCGCGATGTCTGTCGCGACCAGGAGTTCGAATCGTCCGTCTCGAAATCCCTTCAACGCCTGTTCACGCTCGCGTTGGGTCCGGTTGGAGTGCAGGACAGCGACAGCGTGATTGTTGCGCTTCAATAGCTGGGCGATGCGATCCGCGCCATGCTTGGTGCGGCAGAAGATGATGACGGACTCATAGTTCACACGTTCGAGCAACGCGAGCAGCAGGTCCGTTTTCTGTGCTTCCGAAACCGGGTAGATGACGTGCTTGACGTTTTCGGCGGGCGTGCGGCGCATTCCGATTTCGATCGTCTCCGGGTTCCGCATTGCCCATTTAATAAGCGTCTCAATCTGAATTGGAATCGTGGCCGAGAAGAGCATCGTCTGCCGTTCGCGCGGAACCTTTTGAACGATCCTCCGCACGTCCGGCAAGAATCCCATGTCGAGCATGCGATCGGCTTCGTCGAGAACCAGGTGCTGCACGTGGTCGAGCCTGCAGGTGCCGCGTTCCATGTGGTCCAGGAGCCGGCCGGGTGTTGCGATGATGATGTCGATCCCGGTCTTCAGGGCATCCATCTGGCGGCCGTAACCCACGCCGCCGAACAGGACAGCGGTTTTAAGATCGGTGAAACGCGAGAAGTCGCGAATGGCGGTCTCGACTTGCGCGGCGAGTTCGCGCGTGGGTTCGAGGACCAGCACCCTGGGGCGCGGATCATGGCTTCCCAATTTTGTAAGGATCGGCAATGCGAACGCGGCTGTTTTGCCGGTGCCCGTTTGAGCGCTGCCGATGACATCCTGCCCGTCGAGAATCAGGGGAATGGCTCGCAGCTGGATGGGGGTTGGATCGACATAACCCATGGCTTTGACGCCCTCCACCAGCGGGGCCGACAAACCAAGTTGAGTAAAAGGCATGGCGTAATGTGTGGAAAAACTGCGCAAATGTCCACGCGTGAATGGCGCGCGCGCGGACGCTGGAGCGCCAGCTTGCCGCTTCAATCCTGCCGGCCCGGCCTAAATCGTGCAGCACTGGGCCCATTTTTCGGCATTGGGAGAAATCTGAATGTGAGCAGGATGGATATTCAATCATCGCAACCCATTTGCGAGCCGGCGTCCCGGCGGCCGATCACGCATGCGCAAGTCCGATGGGCATTAAGCAGAAGGCCCGACGCGACGGGCGAGTTGCCAGATGATGTACATGCCGTGCAGCGCGGCGATCACGAGCAGTGTGATGCCCGAAATGTGCTCCATGCGCAGAAGAGTCTTTTCACTGAAACGGCCGTAACCTCGTGACGAGCCGAAGCTGAGGACCAGAAACCATGAACCCGTGCCCAAGGCCACGCCTGCGACGCACGCCAGCTTGCCGGTCCAGTCGGGCGTCACCCATTCCCGCGAGATGAAATTCGCGGCCAGGATAATCCAGAACACCAGCACGCCCACGTTCGCCATCACCCGAACATAACCCGTCCAGAATGCGGAATGCGGATGAAATTTTTCTTCGATCCGTTCCTCGATCCGATGTGTTAGCGGCCCCAATTCCACAGGCGATTCAACGGATTTGGCGCGAAGAAACTTGATTCCGAGGAAGAGCATGAACACAAAGCTGGTCAGCTCCATCGCGGCTTTGATGATGCCTTTGGTGAAGAAGGATGCGAACCCCGTGAACGCGATGAAGCAGTAGGTGATTTCCATCAGCGTCGCGCCCAGGCTGATCATCAGCGCCCATTTGAAACCGCGGCGCGCTCCCTCGTTGATGATCGTGAGATTGACCGGGCCTACTGGAATTGAGAGGAGCAGCCCGCTGATGAATCCGGTCAACCCTGCGCGTAAGATGACGTCCAGATCATCCATTCCGCCTTCAAGCTTGTCCGCTTCCCGCTTCCGCGGCGTCATCGTCCTCTTCCTCTATCTCGTGGCGAATACGGCGCGAGATGCGCGGCCGGATGAAGCCATAGACCAGATAAGCGGTGAAGAGCGCGGGGAGAACGTAGTAGAGGATCTTTTCCCGCAGCACCAGGATCAGCCCCAAGAACATCGCCGCCACGATCGCCTTCAGGAACGTGCTCGTTGAACGCAGCCCGAGAGACTTGAAGCTGGGATAGCGCACCTTGCTCACCATCATGGCCGACAGGAAAACGAGGACCACTGCGAGCAGATATTTCCAGTTTCCAAGTGTTCGTTCCTTTTCGTTCAACTGGATGATCAGCAGCGTCAGAGACGCGACCAGGCCGGCCGCTGATGGAATGGGGAATCCGAGGAACTCCTTGCTCCCGCCGCCGCCTGGCATCGTTGCAAGGCAATTGAACCGCGCGAGCCGGAATGCTCCGCACAGGAGATAAATGGAAGCAATGAACCAGCCGATCTCAGGATGATTGCCAAAGGGCGCCCCCTGGAAGACGTCGCGCAGAACGACGCGATGGACGAGGAATGCAGGCGCCACGCCAAAGGAGACAAGGTCCGCAAGCGAATCGAACTCGCGTCCAAACGGGCTCTCCACGCCGCCCATGCGGGCAACGCGGCCGTCAAACAAGTCGAAGATGCAGGCAAGCAGAATGAAGCCAAGCGCCTGCTTGATCTTGATGAAATCGTAGGGGAGATCGGCCTCGACAATTTTGGTCAGTGCAACAAAGCCGCAGAACAGATTTCCTGCCGTGAGCAGGTTGGGCAGGAAATAAATCTTCAGCCTGCTCTCAACTGCGTCGCTGGTTGGTTTCAAATCCGGCGAGGCCATGTAAATCCTGGTTATTCAAGGTTCGCTATGATTGATTCGCCGCCCACCACCCGGTCCCCGAGCTTCACGTTGATTCGGGCCGAGAGCGGCAGGTAGACATCGCAGCGGGAACCAAATTGAATCAGGCTGATGCGATCGCCCCGCATCACTTCGTCGCCGCTCTCAACCCAGGGAACGATGCGGCGGGCGATGACCCCCGCGATCAGGCGCAGTCCGATCTTGACTCCAGCCGGCTCCGCCGTTTCAAAACCGATCAGCACGTTCTCATTGCATGTGGCGCATTCCGTCTTCATGGCATTCATGAATTCGCCTTCGGTGTGCTTCAGGTATGCCACCTTGCCCGTGACGGGAGCGTTTTGAACGTGGACGTCGACGACTGAAAGAAAGATGGAGACCCGCTTGCATTCGCCTCCCATGAACTTCGATTCAGAGGTGGTGTCGATCACGTCCACTTTTCCATGGCCAGGGGAAAGGACGAGATTCGAGCCCGCGGGAATGGTCGGATTGGGATCGCGAAAAAAATAGAGGACGAAGAGTGCGAACGCGAGCCAGACAACAAACAGAAAGATGGCGATCCCGATCATGGCGGCTCCCGCCACGGTCGCAAGGAATCCGATGATCGGCACGAGCGCGACCAGGATCAGCGTGACGATGAGCATTTTCCACGCGGCTTTTCTTGCCTTTCCCGAATGTTTCATCGGTGCAAGGTAAGGCGGGATGGCCGCGGGTCAAAGCGCAAAGTTCCCTGCCGGCGTGTGGGGTGTACCGCCAGTCAATTGTGAGTTGAACCCTGCTCCTTCCCGCATCATGATTTTGCGCGTCCCGGCATGACAACCGCCAATAAAGTAACCATCGTTCGAATCCTGCTGATTCCATTCTTCGTAGTGGAGGTGTTGTATTATCAGAACACGGGCGAGGAATTGCATCGGCTCTTTGCCGTGCTGGCCTTTGCTCTCGCCGCCGTTTGTGATGGTGTCGATGGCTACATCGCGCGGCGGTACAACCAGAAGAGCGAGCTGGGCGCCATGCTGGATCCACTTGCAGACAAGCTGTTGCTCGTTTCGGGCATCATTCTCCTGAGCATCGACAAGCCGCATTTGGGAGCAATCCCGATGTGGTTGACTGGAATCATCATTGGCCGCGACCTGCTCCTGCTGGTCGGGCTGGCAGTCATTCAAATGACAGTCGGCAAAGTCACTGTGCGCCCTCGCATCACGGGCAAGGTGGCAACGGTTTTGCAAATCATCTGCATTGCCTGGCTGTTGCTGAAATGGGACGCGGCCGCGGGCGCAATTTGGTTTCGCGTCTGGACCTACGCCGCGGCGTTCTGCACGGGTCTTTCAGGCTTGCTGTACGTGCGCGATGGCATGAAGCAGTTGAGTTCGCATCCCGCCAGTTCGCCCACGCCTTCAGGGAAATAGCTGCACCTCGAGCAACCTCGAAGTTTTCGGGATCGCAGAATTTCCCGCCTGCGTCGCCTTGCTCCGCGCCTGCGTTCTGACACGTTCCTTTCTTCAGCGCGGCTTGACTCTTGGACGTTGTTGGCTAGGTTTCCGCCCGTTACCCAAGAATGAAACGAGGCGAATCGTCGCTTCGAAAATAAGACAGGAATACTATGGCACACGAATTGGCTCCGCTTCCGTATCCGAACAACGCGCTCGAACCGCACATTGACGCGCAGACCATGGAGATCCACCACGATCGCCATCACAAGGCATACGTCGACAACCTCAACAAGGCCATTGCGGGCAACGCCGCGCTCGAGGCGAAATCGATCGATGCGCTGATGAAGGAAATTTCCTCGGTTCCCGACGCCATCAAGGGACCCGTGCGCAACAACGGCGGGGGTCATTGGAATCACACCTTCTTCTGGCGCATTCTATCCGGCGGCGCGGGCGGCGCGCCGTCAGGCAAGCTCGCGGAAGCGATCAACTCAACCTTCGGCAGCTTTGAAGAATTCAAAACCAAGTTTGAAGCGGCTGGCGTTGGCCGGTTCGGCAGCGGCTGGGCATGGCTCGTTGCCAACGGCGGCAAGCTGGAAATCGTTTCGACCGCGAACCAGGACAATCCGCTGATGGGCAAGTCCGTCGCAGGTGCGGAAGGCACGCCTGTTCTCGGCGTTGACGTCTGGGAGCACGCCTATTACCTGAAATACCAGAACAAGCGCGCGGATTACCTGAAGGCTTTCTGGAACGTCGTGAACTGGAACGAAGTTTCCAAGAATTACGAATCAGCGAGCCGCTGATCCGTTGGAGTTCATCACGGGCACGCTGCTCGAGCGGCGTGCCCGTGGTTTTATTTTGCGTCCAGCGCGTCGATCGCGTTGCGCAGCGTTTGCTGGATCGTTTTCTGCCGCGCTTCGCCCATCACCTTGCCCCCATCCAGCTCGCGCACGTAGAACGTGTCAATCGCTGCGCCTTTTTCGGTCAGGATCTTCGCCGCTGAAATGTCGAGATTCACTTCGCTGAGAGCGTGCGAAATCCCATACAACAGCCCGACGCGGTCCTCCGTTTCAATTTCAATCATCGTCCGATGAGCGGATGACTCGTTGTCGAACCGGATTTCCGTGGGAATGCGTTCTCCTGTGTAGGCCTGGTAAACGGGCCGCACGTTTTTTTGTCGAGCGATCAAGGCCGGCAATTCGGCCTCGCCTTCCATCAGCACGCGATTCAGCCGCTTCTCAAATTCCTCACGCTGCTCGCGGCTGGCCAGGTTTCCTGTCTTGGCATCGATCGCAAAGAATGTGTCGAGGACGATCCCGTCTGCCCGCGTGAAAATCTGGGCGCTCAGGATGTTCATTCCAGCCGCGCTGAATGATCCTGCGATTTTGCTGAACAACCCGGCGCGATCCCATGTGCAGATCTTCACCGCGCTGTAGCCGCGGTCGGGTTCGTTGTGCCAGCTGACCACGGGCGCCAGCGGCGTGTCCTCCTCCGCGATCTGCAGTCGCATGAATCGATGGGCAATGATGAGGTCGTCGAAAATTTCACGCGCAGTGTGAATCTGGAAGTAGCGCGTGGGCAGCGCCACAAAATGTGCCTCCAGCTCGTCAGGGCTGAGATGCCCGTCCATCATGCGTTCCACCTCTGCCATCAAGAGTTCGCGCTGCTTCTCTTCGGCCCGCAGGAATTCCGTCGCGCCCGCCAGAAGCATCGCAGCACGGTTATAGAGCGACCACAACAGCGAGTCCTTGAAGCCATTCCAAAGCTTGTCGCTGGTGGCCATTGAATCAGCAAAGGTCAGGATGGTCAGCAGCGAGAGGTTTTCCTGCGTCTGGATTTCCTTCGCAAATTTCTGGATCTCCATCGGGTCATCCAGATCTCGTCGTTGAGACGTGATGGCCATCAGCAGGTGATGTTCGATGACGAGCCGCAGTGTGTGCGTGGCAGAGCCGTCCAGCTTGAGTCGCCGCGCAACGCGCAACGCGATGCGTCCGCTCTCGTGCGAGTGATTTCCGTGCCCCTTGGGCTTGCCAGTGTCGTGAAGGAGCAGGGCCAGGTACAGCAGGAACGGTCGTTCGAGCTTCTGGAACAAGGGTGAATAGGCGCTGGCCGGCGGCTGGTGCGCATCCCAGATCCGGTCCGCCTGCTCCAGGCACATCAGCGTGTGTTCGTCGGCGGTGTATTGATGATAAAACTCATGCTGCACGAGGCACGTCAGCTTGCCGAAGTCAGGAATGTATTTGCCGAGAAGGCCCACCTCGTGCATGGCGCGGAGAATGGGCGCTACGTTTCCGCGCTGGTTCAGGATCTCGAGGAATGTCTCGCGCACATGCTCATCGTTCAGGAACTCGCGATTCGCCAGGGAACGCTGATTGCGGATCAATTGAGCAAGGTCGGGGTGCAGCGTCAGGCCGCGCTGTTGCGCATAGAGAAACACGCGCATGAGCCGGCGCGGCTGATCGCGGAACACGCGATTCGAAACGGCGTGGATTTCGCCATTCACAAACCTGAAGCCGTCGACCGGTTCAGGCGGAGCGGTTTTTTTGCGCTGGGGAATCAATGCCGTCAGGCGCGACAGCCCCGGAATCCGCCCTTTTTGCTTGGGCACCAGCGCCATTCGCTGTTCGAGAGTGCGCGTGATCAGGTAAATGTTTCGCGAATGCGAGTATACATCGCGCATAAATTTTTCGATGCGCCGGCTGGGCGAACGGTCGGTGTAGCCGAGATTGTGGGCGATCGCGGGCTGCAGCGCCTTGCTCAAAACATCGGTCGCGCGCGCCGTGTGATAATGCATCTCTGACCGTATGCGCAGGAGGAAATCATAGGCAGACTCCAGCTGTTTGCGCTCGCCAGGGCTGACGAATTCCAGTTCCTGAAGATCCTTGAGGGAGCGGGTGCGATGCTTGAAGAACGTCATCCACAGCAGGTTTTGAAAATCGCGAAGCCCGCCACACCCATTCTTCACGTTCGGCTCCTGCATCGAGGCCGAGTTGCCGAACTTTGCGCGGCGCGTCGCCTGGTCCTCAAGCCGCGCGGCAATGTATTCGTCCTCGTGCCCTTCGACGCATTTCGCCACCAGCGCCTTTTGGAATTTGCGGAAAAGATTCTCGTCGCCCACGATCAGTCGCGCCTCGATCATCGAGGTTTTTGATTGCATGTCGGTGTTGGCGACCTTGACGCAATCGTCAACGCTCCTCACGGAATGGCCGACCTTCATCCCAAGATCCCAAAGCGGGTAGAGAATGCCGTCGATCAGCTTCGAAAGGTGCGGCAGCGGTTTTCCTGCGGCCACGACCTGGCCGTCGTGGAGGAACATGAAATCAATGTCGCTGAACGGATTCAGTTCGGCGCGGCCGTATCCGCCGATGCCGACCAATGCCAGGGCGGGAAATTCTTTCTGCGCCTGCGGTGAGAGGCTGTTTTTGGCGGATTGCCAGAGATAACGCAGCAGCACATCGAGCATGAAGGCGCGGGCCTCGCACACCTCCCGGCCCGTGCGTCCGGAGCGATGGTGAAGTTTGAGGCGATGCGATTCAACCTTGAGGAAGGTCTTGTAACGGGCCAGTTCCTGCGCTGGCATTCGGCCGGCTGGCAACTGCAATTTGGCCAAAGCGTTGGCCTCTATCTTTTCCTTCAGGGACTGCATGGGCCTTGAATCTGGTAGAAAGCTGCAAATGCGCAAAGGGAAAAGCGGCGTGGACCGCAGCTTCAGCCTGCTTCACCGTTAAACTCGCCATAGTCGTGGAACTTGCCCCCGCGTCTTTCAGTCCCTGTGCTGAACCGGCGTAAACGCCGCGGTCTTCGACGGTTTCTTCGCAACCTTGTTGCCTGTTCGGTGTTCGCCTAGATTGCCGCGGTTTGACTGAGCGCATGCCCGACGAGCTTGATCCCGATGCCGCCCTGATGCTTCGCGTGAAGCAGGGCGATCGGGACGCTTTCACCCGGCTTGTCGAGAAATACCAGCAACCCATCACCAACCTGATCTACCGCATTCTGCGCGATCCCACCGAGGCGGAAGACCTGGCTCAGAATGTTTTCCTGCAGGTTTACAAATCCGCGGATCGCTACCGCATCTCAGCCAAGTTTTCGACCTGGATTTTCACGATCGCACGCAACCTTTGCCTGAACGAAATCCGCCGCCGATCCCGCCATCCCGCGGAATCGCTGGACGCGCCGAATCCGAATCTCGACGACCAGCCTCTGCACCAGGTGGAGGACAGGAAAGCCTTTGTCCCGCCGGAATCGTTGTTGCACGGCGAACTGGAGCAGAAGATCGATGAAGCCCTGGCGGAGTTGCCGGAAACCCAGCGCACCGCGGTGCTGCTATGCCGTCAGGAAGACATGAGCTACGAGGAGATTGCGAGCGTGCTCGGATGCTCCGTCTCGGCGACCAAATCGCTGATTCACCGCGGGCGCGAGGCGCTCAAGCAAAAGCTGAAGCCATACCTTCGCAGCGGAGTGTGGACAGAACCAAAATCGTGAAACTTTTTCGAAATCCTGGTTTTTGAAAGGAAAGAAAACATGAACGACCCGGAGCAATTGCGCGAACTCGCCTGGCGCCGCCGCCTGACCCCGGCCGAGGAGGCCGCCTGGCGCGCATCGGTTGAAGATGGTGATTCAGCTGCCGAGGTTGATACAGAACTGGCATTGACGGAAAGTCTTTCGCGACTTCCCAACGCGCCGCTATCAAGCAACTTTACAGCGCGGGTTCTCGACGCCGTTGACCGCGAGGGGAAAATGCGCGCACGCGCGACATCCGCAAATAGTTGGTCCTGGCGCCGCCTCCTGCCTCGCCTTGCATTTGCTGTCAGCGGTGTGCTTACCTTGCTCGCAGCGGCCAGCCTCATCTCGCATCATCAACAGGTCCAGGCTCGCGAAATGGCCCGCAGCCTGACGGCGGTTTCGGGGGTCGTATCGCTGCCCAGCCCGGAGGTGTTGCAGGATTTTGAAGCCATTCGCCACTTGAACGCCAATCCCGAGCCCGATGAGCGATTGCTCGCGTTGTTTGAATGATCCCGCGCGGCATATCACGGGACGGGCAGGGCAGCCTCCGGCGCAGTGCCCAACGCATCGTGGCAGCATTGAGCGTGTTGGTGCTGATGTTTGCCGTTGAAGCGCAGGATAAGGGCGGCGTCACTCGATCCGTGGAATCGCTAAAGCGGATCGCGGGAACCGAGGGCGGGTCGGGCAAATCTCCCGTCGAACAATTTCGGGATTTGCTGGCGATGCCTGTATCGGAGCGGCGCCAATCGTTGAGCAACCGGCCGCCGGAACTCAGGCGGCAGATCCTGGCGAAGGTTCGCGAGTATGAATCCCTGAAACCCGCAGAGCGTGAGCTGCGGCTGCAGGCGACAGAATTGCGCTGGTACCTGCTGCCATTGATGAGCGAGCCAAGAACCAATCGTGCGGCGCGGCTCGCGGTGATTCCATTGCCGCAGCGGGAACTGGTTGAGCGCCGTCTGGAACAATGGGACTTGCTGCCGCCGACGTTCCAGGAGGAGTTGCTGAACAGCGAGACGACCGCGCGTTACTTCAGTCAGCTTCAATCCGCGACGCGCGAGCAACGGAGGCGCGTGTTGAACCAGATGTCACCCGAGCGAAGGGCGCGCCTTGAAGCGGGCCTCGATACATGGCGGGTCCTGCCAGAGGCGCAGCGCCAGAAAATGCTGGCGAGCTTCAGCGCCTTCTTTGAATTGCAGCCTGAAGAAAAAGCGCGGGCCTTGGACAAACTCACCGACGCTGAGAAACAGCAGATGGAAAAAACGCTGGCCGCGTATGAGAAGCTGACACCCCAGCAGCGGGCGGAGTGCATCCGCTCCTTCCAGAAATTTGCCAGCCTGAGCCTTCCCGAGCGGCAGGCGTTTCTGAAGAATGCGGAACGTTGGAAGTTGATGTCAGCCGAGGAACGCGAAGAGTGGCGCAGCCTGGTGGAGGTCGCGCCCATCCAGCCCCCGCTGCCCATCGGTTTCGAGCCAGCTCCGCCTCCTCCGCCGATTCCGTGATGCTCAGGTGCGGGCATTGCGGATTGAACCTACCCGCAATTTTCTTCTCAACTGCGGACGTTTGCCCCTAGATTGCCGCCGTGGATCCAGTTGCATTCCAGATCGGGTCGTTTTCTGTTCATTGGTACGGCGTGATGATGGCCATCGCGTTCCTCCTGGGCCTGTGGACTGCCAGCCGCCGAGGGATTCGCGACGGCTTGAATCCCGAACGTGTGCTGGATATCGGCCCCTGGATTATCATCGGCACGATCGTCGGCGCCCGCACGTTGCATGTCGTCAGCTATTGGAAGGAGAAGTTTGCGGACGAACCCGTCTGGGAAATTTTCATGGTGCATCACGGCGGCCTCGTTTTTTACGGCGGCCTGATTGGAGCTTCGCTCGCATGCATCCTTTACGTTCGCTTCCGGAAATTGCCCCTTTGGAAAATGGCCGATGCCCTCGCGCCAAGCATCGCCTTGGGCTACATCTTCGGGCGGATCGGATGTTTCCTGAATGGCTGCTGTTACGGCAAAGTCTGCACACTTCCCTGGGCGGCGCGTTACCCTGCCGGCCACGAGACTCATCCGCTGAACGGAGTTGCCGCCGCCGTTCATCCATCGCAACTGTATGATTCACTGCTGAGCCTTGGATTGTATCTCGGCCTCGCGTGGTTGTATCGGCGCAAACGGTTCGACGGGCAGGTCTTCGCGGCATACCTGATCGGCTACTCCATCACGCGGTCGATTGTGGAGGCCTTCCGCGGCGATTACACGGAGGCGCATCTTTACGGGCCATTAACGCCCGCGCATCTGATCAGCATTGGTATCCTGCTGGCGGGAATAGCCCTTTTCGTGGTCTTGCGCCGGCCCGCGATTCCCAAATCCAGTTGAGGTCCATGGCAACGCCTGCACAGGCTCCACCCGCCGCGGTTTACATCGCTGGGCCGACTGCGGTCGGGAAATCCGAGATTGCCATCCTCCTCGCTGAACGCATTAACGGCGAAATCATTTCGGTCGACTCAATGCAGGTGTATCGCGGATTGGACATAGGAACCGCCAAGCCTTCGCTCGCCGAGCAACAACGCGTGCGACATCACCTGATCGATGTTGTCGGTCTGGAGGAATCATTCGACGCGGCGCAATTCGTGAGGCTCGCGCGCGCGGCTGAGGCCGGCATTCGAGCGCGGGGTCGCGTGCCGATCTTCTGCGGCGGCACGGGGTTGTATATCCAGGCGTTTCTTGGCGGGCTGGGTGAAGCTCCGCCGGCCGATCCTGAGTTGCGCGCGCAGCTCGAAGCTGCGGAACCGGAAACGTTGCTCGCCGAGTTAAAGGAGCGCGATCCGATTACCCACGAGCAAATCGACCGCAAGAATCTGCGCCGTGTTGTGCGGGCGCTCGAAGTCATACGCCTGACCGGCAAGCCGTTTTCATCCCAGCGCGCGGCGTGGGACGCCTCCGCGTCGTCCGTGCCGAACTTTTTCGGCATTGCGCGCTTGCCAGCTGACCTGAGGGATCGCATCAACCGGCGTGTGGATCGGATGTTCGACCTGGGGTTGGTGGAGGAGACGCGCGGGTTGATTGAACGTGGTTTGACCACGAATCCAACACCCATGCAGGCGATCGGATACCGGCAGGTGGTTGAATACCTGCAGGGTGACCGGTCCTTGGCCGATACGATCGAACTTGTGAAGGTCAAAACCCGGCAGTTTGCGAAACGTCAGATGACGTGGTTTCGCAAAGCCCCCGGAGTCCAGTGGATCGAACTGGATGCGACGACCAATTTCGCTGGCGTTGTGGAAACCTTGGCGAACCGGCGAAGTCGTCTTAGCGCTTGATCGATTGCACGTAGCGTTCGATGCGATCGCCCGCCTCGATGAGTTGCTCGTAGCTCGTCGCGAAGCAGGCGCGACAAAAGCCCGCGCCATTTTCTCCAAAAGCCGATCCCGGCACCATCGCAACGCGTTCCGCCTGCAGCAGGCCCACGGCAAATTCCTTCTCCGACATTCCTGTGACGCTGATATCGGGGAACGCGTAAAAGGAACCACGTGGCATGTGGCACTTCAGGCCGGTTTCATTCAGCCTGCGCACGATGAAATCGCGGCGACGGTGATACTGCTCGCGCATGGCTTTCATCGGCTCTTCGCCGTGCCGCAAGGCCTCCACTGCGCCTTCCTGGCTGATGATGGAAGCGCACATCATCGAATATTGATGCACCTTCATCATCGCTTCGATGAGGGGCGCGGGGCCGCATCCGTACCCGATGCGCCAGCCTGTCATAGCAAACGCCTTCGAGAAGCCATGCAGGAATATTGTCCGTTCCTTCATCCCTGGAAGGCTCGCAATGCTGACGTGTTCGCCCTCGAAGGTCAGCTCGGAATAAATCTCATCGCTCAAGACGAGCAGGTCCTTCTCAATCGCAAACTTCGCGATCGCTTCCAGTTGCTGCCGATTGCACGTGCCGCCCGTTGGATTGCAGGGCAGGTTCAGCATCAACAGTTTGCATCCCGGTTGCCACGCCGCGCGCAATGCTTCGGCTGTCAGGGCAAAGTTGTCCTTCGCGAACGTCGGAACGGGCGCCGCAGTCCCGTGGGCAAGCGTGATGCTCGGGTGATAGCTCACATAGCACGGCTGATGAAACATCACCTTGTCCCCGGGGTTGATCAGCGCCCGGGTCGCAATATCGATCGCTTCGGAAACCCCAACGGTAACGAGAATCTCGTTCTCAGGATTGTAGCTCACCGCGAACCGCTGGCCGACGTAGCGGGATATTTCCCGGCGCAATTCAATCAGGCCCAGATTCGAAGTGTAATGCGTGCGGCCCTTTTCGAGGGCGTAGATCGCAGCCTCGCGAATGTGCCAGGGCGTGTCGAAATCCGGTTCGCCGATGCCGAGTGAAATGACGTCCTGCATCTTCGCAACGACCTCGAAGAAGTCGCGAATGCCCGATCTGGGCAGGTCAATGACATGCTTGGCAATGAAACGCGTGGTGTCCATGTGAGGATCAAATTTGAGATTTCAAATTTGAGCGGGTCAGGGCGCGACCTTCAGGCGCTCGTTCTCCTCAGTCTTAACATCCAGGAGAAATCCCTGTTCCTTGTAGGAGCGCAGCATGAAATGCGTGGCCGTTGAAAGGACGCCTTCGATCGACGAAAGTTTTTCGGAAACAAACGCTGCGACGCGCTGGAGCGTGGCGCCATTGACGAACACCAGGAGATCGTAGCCGCCTGACATGAGATAGCAGGATTCAACCTCATCGAAGCGGCTGATGCGTTCGGCGAGGCGGTTGAATCCGCCGCCCCGCTCGGGCGTGATCCGGACCTCGATGACGGCGCGGACTGTTCCGGCGGCCTCGTTGCTGACGTTGAGCACAGGGCGCCAGCCCAGGAGGATACGATCCTTTTTAAGTTGCTCCAATTCGCGATTCACGTCGGCTTCGGACAGCTTGAGCACCTGCGCCATTTGCGCGGTGCTGAGGCTGCCACCCTCGAGCAATAGTTTGATCACCGGATTCATTTGCGGGGCGGAGTGTGTCAAAATCCCGGGCTAAAGCCACTCCATTTATGATTCAATCCCAGGTGTTTTTGTGCGGGGCAGGGACAGCACAGCGGAGAAACCTGAAAATCAAATATCCATCCCCCTCTTTTCTATTTCCAGGGACATGGTATGGTGCTGCAGCGATTTACATTAGGACCAGCGCAACTCGTTGAAAGCTTTAATTGATACAAGGAACACGAAGACCGAGCGCGTCTTCCTCATCGGCATTGAACTCAAGTCCCGGAAAAGCTGGGAGCACCGGGAATCGCTGGAGGAACTTTCCGAGCTTGCGGCCACCGCTGGAGGCGAAGTGATCGGGGAAGGGGTTCAAAAGCTGGAGAATCCGAACGCCACGACATTCATCGGCAAGGGGAAAGCAGAGGAGTTTGCCGCCTTCTGCCGGACGCATCAGGTAGACACGGTTGTTTTCGACGACGAACTTTCCCCGGCGCAAAGCCGAAACCTCGAGAAGGTTTTCAATTGCAAGGTCCTGGATCGCACAGCGCTGATTCTCGACATCTTTGCGCAACGCGCCCGCACGCGTGAAGGCAAGCTCCAGATTGAGCTCGCGCAATTGCAACACCTGCTGCCGAGGCTCACCCGCTTCTGGGGCCACTTGTCGCGGCAAAAAGGCGGCATCGGCATGCGTGGCGGTGAAGGTGAATCGCAGTTGGAAGCGGATCGCCGCAAGGTGCAGGAACGCATCGATCGCCTCGAGCGCGATCTTGGCGTCGTTCGAAACCAGCGCAACATCCAGCGCTCGGCGCGGCAGCGGAACAACTGGCCGCTCGCTTCGATCGTCGGTTATACGAACGCGGGCAAATCCACGTTGCTCAACCGGCTGACGGGCGCGGCAGTTCTCGCTGAAAATAAATTGTTCGCAACGCTGGATCCCACGACGCGGAGACTTCGACTTCCGACGAACCAGAATGTCCTGCTCACCGATACCGTCGGTTTCATTCGCAAGCTGCCGCACGGGCTGGTCGAAGCTTTCAAGGCGACGCTCGAGGAAGTCGTTGAAGCCGACCTGCTGTTGCATGTTGTAGATGTCAGTCATCCGCAAGCCGATGAACAGATCAGGGCTGTCGAATCCGTGCTGCAGGAGATCGGAGCTGATGGCAAACCGGTCCTGATGGTTTTCAACAAGATCGATGCGCTGAACGGAAGTGGGGAGAAGTTGCACGCGTTCATGGAGCGATACCCGAATGGCGTGCCGATTTCCGCAGCGAGCGGCGAAAACATGACGGCGCTTTTGGCGGAGCTGGGATCGCAGCTGCGTCCGATCCGGGAGTTTGTGGAACTGGCGGTGCCGCACGATCGGTCGGATGTAATTGCGCGGCTGCATGAAGTTGCGCAGGTGGTGGAACGGCATTACGAAGGTGACTCTGCGCGATTCAAGGCGCGCATCCCGCCGAATTGCCATCGCGAGTTCGAACGCTTCCTGGTGCGCGAGTTGCAGACGGCTTGAAGAAGGCGCGCAGCCTTCAGGCTGCTTCAGTGTCGAGATTGCGAAGATTGTGGCACTTGATTGCGCGCCCTTCACCCGCGATTTGAAGCCGCGGCAACTTGGCGGCTCTCCAGCCTGGCATTGACGCGATCGCGTGGTTGCCGTTTAATCCGGCGCATGCATGAGGGGCTTCGAATCAGGGACATGCCAGACAGTGAACGGCCACGCGAACGGCTCGCACAATGCGGCGCTGACGCTCTCCGAAATTCTGAACTGATCGCCATTTTGCTTCGCACAGGACTGAAGGGCGTTTCAGCCATCCAGGTTGCGGAGCAGTTGCTGCACAAGTTCAACACGCTCGACAACCTCTCGCGCGCCGCCATCGAAGACCTGCGCCAGATCAAGGGCATCGGCCGCGACAAGGCGATCGCACTGAAGAGCGCGTTCACGCTGGCACGGAGAATGGCAGCGGAAATCCGCCAGGAATCTCCAACGCTGGATAATCCCGAACGCATCGCGGACCTCCTGCGCGAAGAGAATCGATCCTACACGGTGGAAAATTTCCAGGTCATTCTGCTGAACACGCGGCGTCGATTGATCCGCGTGGAACGCATTTCGCAGGGCACACTCGATACAATCCTTGTGCATGCGCGCGAAGTTTTCAAACCCGCCATTGCTGCAAACGCGTCCGCAATAGTTCTCGCGCACAATCATCCGAGCGGCGATCCAACACCATCCGAAGCAGACGTGAAGGTCACGCGAGATTTGATCCGCGCCGGCCAGTTGCTCAAGATTGAAGTGCTCGATCATGTGATTCTGGGGCGCGCCACGCAGGATCGGCCGAAGGATTACGTCAGCCTGCGGGAATTGGGGTATTTTTACTGAACGCAGGTGCGGGTAGCGGCCCGACACTGAATGGTTCCGCCGCAAAGAAAAGAACTCATGAATGCCCGTGCCAATCAGCTGTTGGTAGCGGGAGGCGTCGCATGCTTGATTCTGGGTAGCATTCTTTCCCGGGTTGTCGAGCAAGGTGTCCGTGTTGAAAAAATAATGCTGACGCCAAACACACCCGCAATTCGATTCGTTCGTGAAACTCCGGGGCTCCATCCTGTGGTGCTGCTGGCCCATGGAGCAACCGGCTCAAAAGAAAACTTCTTTCGTTTTGGCGAGGCGCTGGCTGCCGCTGGCTTTGATTGCTATTCAGTGGATCAAGCGGGACATGGTGCGTCTCCCCAACCTTGTTCCCTCACAAACCTGTTGCTGAAACCACAGGCGCTTCTGGGGACACTGCGAGCTGTGGATGTTTACATTGGCCATTCGATGGGGGGAAGTGTCGGCGCCTGGAACGTGCGGGAAGCCGGGTTTCGCCCGAGGCTCTTTATCGGCGTCGGTGCAGCAGACCCGCTGGGCGAGGACGGTCCCCCGGAGCTTTTGCTGGCCGGCTTCTTTGACGAATTCATTCGGCCCGCTTTTTTACGAGCCCGCACGAATGCGACAGTGGTCATTTCTCCCTGGTCCGACCATGCCCTCGAGCCCTTCGATCCGTTGCTCGTGCGGGCGGCTGTTAAAGCGTCGTGCGCTGCTGTTGGAAAGCCCCCTCCCGCTGCTGTCACAGCGTGGCGATGGCGCCTTGTGGGGTTGATCCTCGGCATGACGGGCGCGTTTGTCCTGATGTTTCGCCTGCCAGAACTTCATCCGCGACTCGCACAAACGCGGAAATGGATGGTGCCCTCGATCCTTCTTACCACAGGCATTTTGACGCTCAACTCCTGGATTGGCGTGATGCCCCAGTGGCGTCGCGTTCCCTATCAGCTTCTTGTATTCGCTGTCATCTGGCTGATGCTCACCGGTGTCCGACGATTGCGCCTGCCAAGGTGGAGCCTTGCTGCCGTTACAGCGCTCTTGGCGTTCGTGTGCCTTGCGCTGCGGAACGCGTATTCCGCAAACTTTTTCGTTCTGGCGATGTTGATGTGCACATTCGCAGTGAGCACTGTGTTGTTGGTGGGCGGAGGAGTTGTTGGCTGGATCGCCGCTCGTGGCGGGTCGCTGCGGGACGGGGATGTTGCGATGGCGATCTTTGCGGGTTATGGGATCGGGCAATTTATACCGCTGTCCTTTTGAAGAGAGGGAACTTGCGGCCAGGCAGGTGCGCGCTTAAAAGACAGGCGCAATGTCCCACGACCAGCTGGCCTTTATGTCCCTTGCCATTCTCCTGGTCGCGTTTCTTTATTCTTCCGTGGGTCACGCCGGGGCATCCGGGTATATCGCGATCATGTCGCTGTTCGGCGTGGCCGCAACCGTGATTCGGCCGGCGGCGCTCGTGCTCAACATTCTTGTGGCGACCATCGCGAGCTGGCAATTTTGGCGCGCTGGGCATTTCCAGTTCCGTCTCTTCTGGCCGTTCGCAGTGCTCGCGATTCCGTGCGCCTTTCTTGGCGGATATATTCATCTTCCCACACGGATGTTCCAGGTGTTGGTTGGAGCCGTATTGCTGTTCTCGGCTGCCCGGTTTTTTGCGAAGCCTTCTGATGACACAGTGCGAAAGGAACCGTCACCGTGGCATGCCGTTCCAATTGGCGCAGGGTTGGGATTGTTGTCGGGGTTGACGGGAACAGGCGGTGGAATTTTTCTCACGCCGCTCCTGCTGTTCATGCGATGGGCGCGCGCGCGACAGGCGGCCGCCGTGTCCGCAGTCTTCATCCTTGCCAATTCCAGTGCGGGACTGCTGGGAAATGTCGTCAGTACATCCTCGTTCCCGGCCTTTGTCGTTCCATTTGCCGTTGCGGCCGTCCTGGGCGGAATTGCCGGGTCGTATCTCGGCAGCCGGCGCCTCCCTCATCAGGCGATCAAGCGGTTGCTGGCCGTGGTGCTCCTGATCGCAGGTTTGAAACTGCTCCTCACGTGACCGCGTGACGTTACTCCCGCAATTGTTGCTGATTGCGATACTCACGCGGGCTCAGCCCTATCACGGCGCGGAATTGCCTTGTGAAGTAATTGCTGTCGTTGAACCCCACCTGAAATGCAATGTCCGTCACCGACTCATTCGTCTGGCGCAGCAGCCGCGCCGCGTGCCGAATGCGCAACTCAATGAGGTAGGCGATCGGTGAGTTCCCCGTGGCAGCCTGGAAGCAGCGGATGAAGGTCCGCTTCGGCATGTGCGCAATGTCAGCAAGGCGGTTCAGGTTCAGCGGTTCGGCGAAATTGGATTCAAGGTGCGCAATGGCTTCAGCGCTTCGCAGCAGTGCACGCGAGTCGGAACCTTTGAATCGCGAATAACAACGCGACAGGTAACAGACAATCTGCATGAAGAGCGCCGTGGATTGAAAGCCGAACCCTGGCAGCCTCGCTTTCAATTCACTTTCCAGTTGGTCCACAAATCCCAGGACCGCCGACAATTCCGCAGGCGAAAGGCGCAAGCGGCTGGTGAATTGCCCGCGCCGCCGCCACACCGGCTCAAGCGTGAACAGCGCGTGATATCCTGGAATCGATGGGAGGTCGCCCGGTTGGACGCGCAGTTTCCCTGCATCGAAGAGGATGTTGATCAACGCAAGCTTCTCCAATTCGCGGTATTCGTGAACCCGGGGTCCGCCAATGACGAACACCTCGCCCGCCGAGAGGCGCCAGGAATCGTGGCCCGTGACATGCAGGGCGGTGCCGGCAGTCACCAGGACGATCTCGGAAAATTCGTGCTTATGGGGAGGGAACGCGGGTTGCGGTTCGCGCCGCTCGACCGACAGGGGAAACGCGTCCGTGAACCAGTCTTTGGCCTTTAATGTCAGCATTTCTGTCGATTTTCAGCGTTGCACTTTCATGGCGATGAGTGTGGCTTCGCTGCGCTGCGCAACGTGGCAGGATCGTGCTGAAGTCTGGCCACTTTGTGAAGGAGAAATCTGGTGCGTTTCACAATCATTGCGTCCGTCCAATACGCGCAGCGCCGTTGCAATCAGGTTCGAACCTTGGCCCGCGCGTGGCGGCGAATCACGAAACCTATGCATTCCTTCAAGCTGAACAAATCCAGCGTGGAAAAATCCTACAAGCTCGCATCCGAACGTTACGCGGCGCTTGGGGTGGACACGGAGAAGGCGCTCAAGGCGCTGGCGGGGATTCCGATTTCCATCCATTGCTGGCAGGGCGACGACGTTGGCGGCTTTGAAAACAAGGGGATGGAACTGGGCGGCGGGCTCGCCGTCACGGGAAATTATCCCGGAAAAGCGCGGACGCCTGACGAACTGCGCGCGGATTTTGAGAAAGCCATCTCGCTCATTCCAGGGAAGCATCGCTTTAATCTGCACGCATGCTATGCCGAAATGAACGGCCGCAAAGTGGATCGAGATGAATTGGGTGCCGACCAGTTCCGCAATTGGATCGCGTGGGCAAAAGCAGAAGGGTTCGGCCTCGATTTCAATCCCACGTATTTCGCGCATCCGAAGTCCGCCGACGGTTTCACCCTGTCTCATCCCGACAAGGAAACCCGGCAGTTCTGGATTGAGCATGGCATTCGATGCCGCGAGATCGGGGCCGCCATTGGCAAGGCATTGGGCAGTTCCTGCCTGACAAACCTTTGGATTCCCGACGGCATGAAGGACACGCCCGCAGATCGAAAAAGCTATCGCGCGCGCCTCGCTGAATCGCTCGACGCGGTGTTCGCGAAACGCATCGATCCCAGGCTCAACGTGGATGCAGTCGAACCCAAGCTGTTCGGCATTGGATCGGAAAGTTATGTCGTGGGTTCGCATGAGTTCTACCTCGGATACGCCGTGAGCAGGAAGAAATTGCTGACGCTGGACGCGGGTCATTACCATCCGACGGAAGGCATCGCCGACAAGATTTCCGCAGTGCTGCAGTATCTGCCCGAGATTGCGTTGCACGTCAGCCGCGGCGTGCGGTGGGACAGTGACCATGTGGTGACGCTGACAGACGATTTGAACGCGACGGCGCAGGAAATCGTGTGGGGCGGCTACACTGGCCGCGTGCGGATCGGCCTGGATTATTTCGATGCCTCCATCAATCGCGTGGCGGCATGGGTCATTGGCACGCGCAATATGTGCCGCGCGTTGCTGGGAGCGCTGCTGGCGCCGGTTGAGGAATTGCGCGTGGCCGAGCTGGCCGGCGATTACACGTCGCGCCTCGCGTTCATGGAAGAAACCAAGACGCTGCCTGTGGGAGCGGTCTGGGATTATTACTGCATGAAGCAGGGTGTGCCTGCAGGCGGCGCGTGGATGGCGGAAGTGAAGAGCTACGAAACGAATGTTCTGTCCAAGCGCTGAAACAGAACGCAATCTGGCGCGGAACCCGAAACCCGAATGTAACGCAGCAACCTGACTATGAATCCGTCTCCATTCCTTGGCGTCGTCCTGCACTGGCTGGGAGGCCTTGCTTCCGGCAGTTTTTACGTTCCTTACAAAGCGGTGAGGAAATGGTCGTGGGAAACGTACTGGCTCGTGGGCGGCATCTTTTCCTGGGTGCTTTGTCCCTGGGCGTTTGCCTATTTCATGACCAACGACCTGTTTGGCGTCATTGGGCAACAGTCGGCGCGAACGCTGGCATGGACATATTTGTTTGGCCTGCTCTGGGGATTTGGCGGATTAACTTACGGACTGACCATGCGATACCTCGGACTATCGCTGGGGACGGGTGTTGCGCTCGGATTCTGCGCAGCGTTCGGCACGCTTGTGCCGCCAGTTTTTAAATGGCTCACCCCTAACTTTTTTGTGTTCGCGGAAAGCCCGAGCATCCTGGAAGTTGTGCAGGATAAGTCGGGTATCATCACCCTGGGCGGTGTTGCCACCTGCTTGCTGGGCATTGGGATTGCCGCGCTTGCGGGCTACACGAAGGAATCGGAAATGCCGGCCGCGCAGAAGAAGGAGTCGATCAAAGAATTCGATTTCAAAAAAGGAATCCTGGTGGCGACCTTCTGCGGAATCATGAGCGCATGCTTTGCGTTTGCACTGCAGGCGGGGAAGAGCATGGACGCCGCATCGCTGGCCGCAGGCACCGACAAGATCTGGACCGGCCTCCCCACATTGCCCATCCTGCTGCTTGGCGGCTTCACCACCAACTTCATCTGGTGCACCTACCTGAACATCAAGAATCGCAGCGGCTATCAATACCTTGCGCAGCAGGTGCGTCCCGAACATGCCGGGCTGCAGGCGGCGGGCGGCGAACACAGCACGGGAGCGCAGGTGACAGCAACAACGAACGACCTTCGCGTGCCGCGCGCGTCGAATTATTTCTTCTCGGCACTCGCGGGCACCACGTGGTACTTCCAGTTCTTTTTCTACACCATGGGCGCAACACAAATGGGCAAGTTTGACTTCGCCTCATGGACGTTGCACATGGCGAGCATCATCATCTTCGCAACGATCTGGGGCTGGATCTTTAAGGAGTGGAAGGGCTCAAGCAAGAAGGCGCACGGACTGATCGCCGCCGGCGTCGTGACCCTGATTCTTTCGACGATCATCATCGGCTGGGGCACGTATCTCAAGGGGCAGGCAGGCGGTCATTGAACGCCTGCGCAGCTATACAGGTTTCCAAATTGTCCTGTTCTCCGCAGTAGGCTGCTGCGAAGGACGGCGATTCAACAGACTCGGAGGCCTGCGCTGCGAAAAGCCTCGCGGGTTTTTGCCTTTTGCGTTGGCCAATCCTTTTCTCCATTCTGGCGGCGTGCAGTCAGCCCCAGTCATTGCGACGGTCCTGGTGCTGTTTTTCGCAGGCGCCAGTTTCTTTTTTGCGCTCGCGGAAACAGCCCTGTTCTCGCTCAGCAACTGGCAGGTGCGCCAGCTCGCCGATCGCAAGAAGCACCTCGGCGGCATCGTCGCCCGCTTGCTGTCCGAGCCGCAGGACCTTCTTGCAACCATGGTCCTCGGCAATACCTTCGCCAGTGCCGCGATGCTCGCGACGGCGTTCTGGATGGCTCTAAGCGGACACTGGCCGCTCTGGACTACGATCCTGCTGTTGTTTGTGCTGATCCTTTTCGGCTGCGAAGTGTTGCCAAAAACGCTGGCTGTCCGGCGCCCTGAGTTGTGGGCGCTGCGAGTCGCTCGACCGCTGCTGTTGCTGGAAAAGCTCGCGTGGGTTTTTCGCGTCACCGCCCAGAAGCTTAACAGCGCGATTCTGCGCTCCATCATTCCCGAATCCGTTCAGCCGCAGGTGGCCTTCAGCGACGATGAATATCGCGAACTCGTCGAGCTCGCCTATCAGCAGGGATCGTTGCGACAGTCCGAGAAGGAAATCATTCTGCAGATCATCAGCCTCGATCGGCGCACCGCCCGCGAAGTGATGAAGCCGCGCTCGCAGATCGCCTGCATTTCTGACGATTTGTCGATCGAGGAAATGGTGGCCGCTGCCAAGAAATTCAAGCATCGCCGCCTGCCGCTCTATGACGAAACGCCGGATACCATCGTGGGCATTCTGAACACGCGGGCGCTGCTGCTGGATCCGAATGTGGACCTTGCGGATGCGATTGAATTTCCATCGTTCGTGCCGGAATCGATGAACCTTCTCCAATTGTTGAAGAGCCTCCAGCGGCAGCAGCGCGGAATGGCGGTCGTGCTCGACGAATACGGCGGGACGGCCGGCTTGGTAACGACTGAAGACATCCTGGAGGAGATGATCGGCCGCATCCGGCCGGAAATGGAAACTGAACGCTTCATCATGGAGAAGCTGGGCAAGGGCCGCTGGCGCGTCAGCGGAACCATGCGGCTCGATGATTTTCGGCGTGAACATCCGCCCCTCGGGAACGTCGCCGAAGTTGAAACAATGGGAGGATTGCTGGCGATGCTGTTGCATGTGGTTCCGTCACCGGGAGATTCGGCATTGTTTCACGGGCTGAAGCTTACCGCGGTTCTCACAGACGAGCGCCGCGTCAGGGAATTACTGGTGGAGGTCGTTCGATGACGGACAATCCCTTGATCTGGGCCTTGCTCCTGGTGGCATTGGGGTGGTCGTTCCTGCTGTCTGGCATGGAAGCGGGAGTATTCGCTCTCAGCCGCGTTCGCATTCGGCAGCAGATGCGTGCGGGACGTGCTTCGGCACAATTGCTTTACCGATATCTGGAGAATCCAGAAAACTTTCTGTGGACGATCTTCGTCGGCAACACGGCCGCGAATTTCTTCATCTTCGGCTGGGCCATCTATTTATTGCATCGTGCACTTCCGCAACAGCGGGTCGCCTTTATTCTCCTGTTCGCGAGCGTCGTGTTCCTGTTTTACACGCTGTTCGACCTGCTGCCGAAGATGCTGTTCCGCACGTTTCCCAATCGCCTGTGCCTGGCGATGGCGCAGCCGTTCCGGATTTTGCATCTTGTGTTATGGCCGCTCGTTGCAATCGTCGAAGGCGCTTCTTCCGTGATGCTGCGCGTGAGCGGTGGTCGCGCTTTCAAGCGTCACCTCTTCGGAAATCGCGAGGAGTTGCGCCACATCATGCAGGAATCCGCACAGGCCTTCAGCAGCGAGGAACGCACGATGATCAATCGCGTGCTGGATCTGCAAAGCGCCACGGTGCGGCAGATCGTTCGTCCGTTGGAGCAGGTGGTCACCGCGGAAGCCGAATGGCCTGTCAGCCGCGTCCTGGAGGAATGCCGCGAACACCAGTTCACCCGCGTGCCTGTTTGGGGAAGCCGCGATGGGCAGCGTCGAATCGTTGGCCTCGTCAGCCTGAACGCCTTGCTGTTTGAACCCGCCATTGACCCGTTAAAGCCCATGGCCCGTTTCATTCGTCCCGCAATTTACCTGGATGAAGACTTGCGATTGGAAATCGCCCTGCGTCAGATGCAGCGCAGCGGCCAGCGAATGGGAATCGTGTTGTCGCGCGATAGACGCGAGATTGGAATTGTAACGCTCGAGGACATCCTGAAACCGGTGTTCGGGGAGGTAAAACTCTGATGGATTGGCCCGCGATCGTGGCGGTCAGCTGGAAGATCCTCGCTGTGATCTTCCTGGTGCTCCTGAACGGATTCTTCGTTGCCGCGGAATTCGCGCTCGTGAAGGTGCGCGATACGCAGCTCGAAAGCTTTGTTGTCAAAGGACAGCGACGCGCCAAGGTCGCCCGCAAGATTTTGCGCAACCTCGACGCGGCCCTCAGCTCCACCCAGCTCGGCATCACGCTCGCCAGTCTCGGACTCGGCTGGATTGGCGAACCCGTGTTCATTGTACTGCTGGAACCGGTCATCCGATTCTTCCAGGTCGAATCCCCTGAAGCGCAACATACCATCGCGGTGATCGTCGGATTCGCGACGATCACGTTTCTTCATATTGTGGCAGGCGAACTTGCGCCCAAGTCGCTGGCAATCCGCAAATCGCTCCAGACTTCCATGTGGGTGGCGATCCCGCTCGATGTCTTCTACAGGGTTTCATTTCCGTTGATCTGGATTCTGAATCAAACGGCGAACTGGCTGCTGCGGCGTTTCGGAATCGAGCCAGTGACGGAGGGTGAACTCGTGCATTCCGAGGAGGAGTTGCGCCTCATTGTGGGTGAGTCGCAGAAATATTCACAGGCTTTGCCCTTCGGAAGACTGATTGTTTTGAATGCCCTCGACCTGCGCCAGCGCACGGTTCGCGAGGTCATGCGCCCAAGACAGGAAATCACCGTTCTCGACACGGAAGCGACGATGGCTGAATGCATGGAGGTGGCGGAAAAGACCCGCTATTCACGATTCCCGCTGACTGAGGCCGGAGACATCGACAAGACACTGGGGGTTGTGCATTTCAAGGACCTTTTCGCGATGCGGCTGAAGGCGCGCTCAGCGGCGGAGCTGCTGCCCGTCACCCGCAAGCTGATTTACGTTCCCGAGACTGCGCGGCTCGAACGCGTGCTGCAGACATTTCTCGCACGCAAGTCGCACCTCGCAATTGTCGTGGATGAATATGGCGGCACGATGGGATTGGTGACGTTGGAAAACATCCTTGAAGAAATTGTGGGCCAGATTCAGGACGAGTTTGACCAGGAAAATCCGCTCCTCACGCGAATCAACGAAGGGATGTGGGACGTCGCGGGGGCGCTTCCATTGCACGACCTCGAGGAGATCGTGGGGGAAACACTTCGCGACGAGGGCATCACGACCGTGAGCGGCTGGATCACACAGCGGCTGGGCGGTTTTCCACGCGAGGGGAACACCGTGATCGTCGGGCAGTTCGAATTGCGGGTCGACGGAATGGACGGCACTCGCGTCTCCAAGGTGCGGCTGATCCGGTTGCCAGGTCCGCCGCCAGAACCGGAATAATTTTTACACGCGTCGATTGCTCTGAGTCGGCGGCGTTTTCCCAAGCAACATTGTTCCAAGACGGGGAACTGCGCAGGCGAAGGCTGCAGCGACAATGACCGCAGCGCCAAGCGTGAACTGCATCCGAAGGAGAAGTAGCGCAAACGTGGCATCCAAAGCCAGCCATACCATCGGGGAACCATAGTCGACGGGTTGCGCACCCGGCTTTTTGTGAATCAACATCGGGGTCACGAATGTCATGCAAACAATGCTTGTGGCAAACCATCCCGCAAACAGGGTGAGGGGAGTTCCGTGCCATGTGACGGGCAGGGTGCTTTTCCACATCCAAAAGCGCCGCGGCCCGCTCGCCCAGGGATCAATGGCGGCGATCGAAACAACGCTCAACAACGAAGCGATGCAAACGAGCCAAAAGCCATAGATGCGATGATTCCTGAAAGGGTGCAGTGCCCACTTCGCCATGCCGCGGGAGCTGAGGATCACGACCACCCAGATTGCAGGGATTGCTGCAGGGAGAACTCTGAAGAGCCGCGGCCCTGCGGCGTCGGTGAAAACAAAGGGTCCAAACACAATGCCCGTGAGCGCTCCAATTGCGTGGGCGCCGCCCGCTACAACCGAAATCACCAACGCCGCCCAGGCGACATTTTGAAGAGGCCAAGCGCGCGAAGCAGAAGCGATGGTTGCGATTACCCCGGTCAGAAGCAGCATGGCAATCATGCTGTTGTCGGAATCGTGCAACCCCTCACGCGCAACGCAGGCGGCGCTGATGACGAACGCGAGGAGGCAGCCCACGCGGAGGGCTTCGGCCCGCCACGGAATTCCTGCGCACTGCGATTGTTCCTGCATCGACTTCAAGTTATCTGGCTCGGTCATTTCCTACAGCTTGAAAAGTGTCTCGTTAAAAGGCGGTCAGTGTCTTATGGCCGATTTCGAATCGCACATCGCGTAAAGAAGGTTTCGAAACCTTCTGTCCTTCCGTGGTTGAACGGAATCGTTCCGGCTTGGTTGTTTACGGGCGCCGTTGCTGGCGTTGAACCTGCTCCGCTTTTCGCGAAGATCGTTGTTGAATCCTATGACTTTGCTCGAAATTCGGAATCAGGTGGAGAATTGTGCACGCCAGATGAACGACCGCTACGGCGCAGTGGTGTTCGACGAATGGGCCGTCGTTTCGGTCGCCCAACACAAGGCGCAAATCCTTTGGTATCAGGGCCCTCGCAATGACGCCTTTCTGGCCAGCTTCGTTAGCGACCTCGGCGCCTTGCGTGCCGAGTTGTTGAATGGCCGGTATTCAGCCGGCGATTTTGAATTCACCCGGCACGCAACAGGCACGCTCTTTGAAGCGTTCATCGTGCTTGGCAGGGGGCTCTACCTCATCTGCAATAACACGCGGGCTTCGATGAACGAGATCGCCCTCAATTCCCGATGGTTGAACGCGCAGGTGCCGTTCGCTGAACTGGCCGATCATTTGCGCGCCAGTCCCCTTGCTGACGCGGCCTGACCCTCAGTTCAGAAGACCCTTCCAGATGAAGACGCAGTAGGCTCCGACGCAAACCCATCCCACGATGCGCGGAAGCCCGCCGAACAGGGCAACGCACAGGACGTGGAGAATGGTCGCGCCGAACAGGAGCAGCATCCCGGTTTCGAACATTGCCGGGACGGCGACTGTTTGATGCAGCGCGAAAATTCCGACGCACAACGGAATGCAGATGTGTCCATCACCGACCTGCGAGGTGTAAACAATTTCCGGGTTTCCACGCCAGCCGTAGTACAGCGCGAGGAGGCCATTGGGCAGAACCATCAACCACCCGCTCAGCCACCCCAGGTTGTCTGCGTTGATGAACCCGCCAGTCTTAATTTGCCGGACCCACGTGACGAGCCACTCGATGCTGATGTAAGTGGCCCACGCTCCCAGTCCCAGCAGCAGCAGGTCAATGGGCAGCATCGCATCAAAGGACTTGTTCTGCCGCGCATTGGATTTCAGAACCTCGAAGACATGAAACATCTGCCAGAAGAAGAACAATCCAATCAGCACCAACCCGTCGTTGAAATCGAGTTTGCCATCGCGTGCCAATGCCCACACGGCGCCTGTGAACACGAACACGGCGGTGAGCGTGAGCAGGAGTGAGAGGCGATTCGTGCGATGCTCCGATGTGCCGGAGCGCTTTTTCTTTTTGCCGCCACTGCGCGGCGAGAGGCTCATCCGCCAGAAAATTGCAGGCAGCCCGAGCAGCAGCGTCATGTTGGTCACGTTGTTGACGAGCGAGTTCGTCATCACTTCGGATCCCGAGCTGCCGGCCCGAGCGACAACGAATGCGAACATGAGGTTTCCGATGCCTGAACAATACGGCATGATGAGCGTTCCCAGGACGGTTCCCTCCAGGCCCCCGGCGTTCATGCATTCCAGGCGCCAGATCATCAGCAGCGACGCGGCGATGAACAGCAGCACGAAGAGGAGCGGCGCCCAGGCGCCTGCGACTTCGATATGGCGGACGAGTGAATTCAACGGCTCGAAGCTTAAGCGACCCGTTCCTCGGTTGGCAATCGGCGCCCTCGGACAAGCAGGGAAGTTCCCCTCGATTTAAATAAATGCAGCTTGGCTGCTGCAGGCCCATTCGTCTTCCGCCGCCATCTCTGCGTCCTGCTGGTGAAGAATTCGTTTGCCCACGGGTCAAAGAATCGGAAAACCACGAATCACACCAATCACACGAAATCGGATTGGAAATTTACGGAAAGCAGCGTAATTGACGTAAAAACGTTTTCCGTTTCAATCCTTGTCCCTCTCCCCCTCTTCCGAGCGCAGCCGGAGGAGGGGGCCGGGGGGAGGAGGAACGTTTCATCTTTTCATCTGCCTCACCAACCATCTTCCTCCGCTATCTCTGCGTCCTCCTGTTCAAATCCCGTTTGCCAACGGGTCAGTAGAGAATTAGAAAACCACGAATCACACCAATCACACGAAATCAGCAGCAGGCAATTCGCGCAAATTCGCGTAATTCCCGTAATTCGCGTAAACCCGTTTGCCTTCTCTTCCTGCGTCGAGTCAACGCGATCCGAACACCAAACGCAAAGCTTTGCCCGTAGTCTTCCTCTGCTATCTCTGCGTCCTCCTGTTCAAAAGTCCGCGTTCCCAGGGGTCAGCAGGGAATTAGAAAACCACGAATCACACCAACCACACGAAATCGGCAGCAGGCAATTCGCAAATTCGCGCAAGCGCGTAATTTGCCTAAACCCGCTTTTCCATTTACCCCGACGGTGGCGCGAAACTGTGGACAACGTTCCGAAACGTAGGTTCGCGTGCCACGATCTAAGAATCAGTACCAGAATCTTACGCCACCGCCACAAAACTTAGGACAACGCACCGAAATCGTAAGTTTAGGCCTGAAATCGTAAGACAACGCCCCGAAAACGTAAGGTAGAGCACCCAACTCGTAAGTTTAGGCACCGAAATCGTAAGGTAGAGCACCCCAATCGTAGGACAACGCCCCGAAATCCTAATTCCTAGCACTAAATCTTAGGTTCAACCGGCCAAAACCTAGGTTCCAGCACCTGAAACGTAAGTTCAGGGACCAAATCGTAGGTTTCCCCACCGAAAACGTAAGTTCTCCCTCCAAAACGTAAGTTCCGGCTCCAAAATGTAAGTTTTCGTTCCAAAAACGTAAGTTCTGGCACGAAATCCATAGGGCAGAGCATGCTCATCGTAGTTCCAGTCAACGAAATCATCGGCAGGACCATCCTGATGGAGCAGACGCCGGGGACGATCCAGTAGAGCCGGTGCAAAACCACGAATTCACACGAGTTCCAACGCTCAATATATATATCGGTCGCTGTGCCGCCCGCGTCTGGATGACTGCTGTTCTGGGCTCCATCGGGCAATCATTTTGGACTTCTTCGTGTGGATTGGTCTGAATTCGCGGTTAAACCGTTAAACGGATTTCCGCCCAGCCAGAACTTGCACACGGGAAACCGTGTCTCAGGATTGGATCAATTCTTCCCAGGGAATGGTCACGACTACCCCGCCGACAGCCACATCCTTGGCCGAAACATAACCCCTACTTCGGGATTACTTGCGCGGTAAAGCGATTATCACAAGCCGCTTTGCGATCCAGGCCGCGGCTGCCGCGGAATGGCCGCACGGAGATGAATCGAATCGAACGATGCGTCTGGCTTTTGGATTGAACCCGTCGCGCCAACTGAGGGCCGCATAGAAATGCAGTGCAGTCATGTGACAGGCGTTTTGAAATCCAAGGCGCCTGTTGCTTTGAGGCGTTGTTTAAACCACGCTTATCAGACCCTGCCCCAGGCGCAGGCAAAACGGATAACCACGAAACACACTAATCACACGAAACCAGCAGGAATTCGCGAAAATTAGCGTAATTCGCGTAAACGCCGCTTTGCTCCATTACGTTGCTCAATCCGTGTCAATCCGTGTCAATCCGCGTCAATTCGTGGTTAAAAATCCTACGCGGCCAAACGCCTTCCTCTGCCCTCTCCGCGTCCTCCTCCGCAAACGGAACGTCGATCAATCGCCCCACGAATTGGAGCCGCGCTACATCTGGTCCAGTGGACTTGGCATCCCGCAACCTCCCTGTTGCAGCACGTGCGTATAAATCATGGTTGTGCTGACGTCCTCATGTCCCAGCAATTGCTGGATCGTTCTGATGTCGGCTCCCCGAGGAATCCATGAAGATTGGTCAAGAGCGGGGTGCAAGGATTGGAAAACAGGCGGCTGCAGAAGCAGAGGCGGAAGCAAAGGCGAAATAGGAATCTGTCCTCAACTGTCGCTTAAACAAGTGGTTGGTTCCGAAGGGTTTAGTCGGATTTCGAGGTGATTTTGGGGGCTTACAGGCGATTTTCACCCTATTTTTTGACTGTAAGCGAGCAAACGCTTGGATACCGTTGCGCCCGTGGCAAGGGCGAATAGGGTTCAAGGCGGTGGGTACGACGGTGGCGTTCTTCACATTGTAAGCGGTAAGCGGCGGGCGTCCTTCTTGAGCGAGCCGGGATGGGTTAAGGTTGCGGTCAATGCAAAGATCAACAAAAACAAGACGGGCCCGTTACAGTGCAGAGGAGCGGCGAAGCTTCGTGACAGAGTGGCGGCAGAGCCAACAGACGCAGGAGGAGTTCGCCGCAGCGCGCCAGATCCGTCTGGGAACCTTGCGCAGATGGATTTATCGGGATCAACCGCCCACCGCCAGGCTGA
>Ga0196970_1000451_pt1 | contig 47654 bp, 68 predicted proteins | sample S1v_513CmetaG_FD_148672 | JGI IMG/M metagenome (GOLD analysis project Ga0196970, IMG submission 148672) | Soil microbial communities from Anza Borrego desert, Southern California, United States - S1+v_5-13C | ecosystem: Environmental > Terrestrial > Soil > Desert | place: USA: California... | reverse complement strand
TCGATGCGGCACGCCGCCGCCTGGCGATGGTCCCGCCCGATCTCCGCGTTAAGCGGACGAAGGCCATCCAGGCGGCGGCTCCCGAGGGCACGGCGTTCTGCGCCGGGTGCCAGTCGTTTCGTGACCTCGAAGACTTTGGCAAGGGCGCGACGATGTGCCGGGCGTGCGTCTCGGCGAAGAGCCACGCCGCCAGCATCGAGAAGACCTACGGGCTGACCGCCGAGCAGTACGAGCAGCTACTGAAGCGCCAGGGCGGCAAGTGCGCGATCTGCCGGGCGAGGCCGAAGAGCAAGCGCCTGGCGGTCGACCATGATCACAAGACGGGCGAGGTGCTCGGCCTGCTCTGCTCGCGGTGCAATCACGACCTGAAGGGCAGCGCGTGGGATTCGCTCGCGATGGCGACCGCGCTCTGGCACTACATGAACACGCCGCCGGCGTCCGGCTCCTGGATCGCGCCCGAGAACGCTCCGCAGCTCATGGCCGTAGAAAGCGCTCAGCGCCCGTCTGCGGCGTCGGGAGACGATCTGGCCATCGTGACCCGCCATAGCGGGAAACGCTCGGGAGGAGCCAAGGGAGCGCCAGCCGTGGCCGAATGCGAGCGCGTGCACTACTTCCCGGTAGGCTCCGGCGAGATCGACGGGAAGATGGGCATCTACTGGGCATCGAGCGACCCGGCGACGGATGCCCCGTTCTGAGCAGCGCTTGCGCGTCAGCTATCAGGTGACGTAGACTCGCCGGAAGTCAGCACCCGTCCCACGAAGGAGTTTCCCCGATGTCCCCCTACCGCTTCCTGCATTTGCTCTGGCTGATCCCGGCCTGGATGATCCAGTACACGATGGTCGTCCCGCTGATCTGGCTCTGGCGCGCCCTGGTCGTGCCCGCCGCGAAGATCGGCATCATCGGCCTGGCCCTGCTCTGCATCCCGATCATCGGCTGGATCATCCTTGCCGTGATGATCCTTCGGCGTCCGCGCGAGCACCGCCCGCACACCTACGCCCGCCCCTGGGGAGCGAGCCTCGTCGCTGGCGGTGCACGATGACGCACGCGCTGATCACCGCCACCGAGGAGTTCATGAGCGACGAGACCCGTCGCCTGTCGCGAGGTCAGCGTGTGCGCATGCGCGCGCTGGACAAGATGGACCTTGCGACCTGCCTCAACGCCATCCGCTCGACGTCGCGCCCGAGTGGCGTCGTCGACGGGGAGTACCAGGTGGACCGCGGCTCGCTCGCCGTCGAACTGTTCGACTACCGCGACAGCTTCGACGAGAACGCGGCGACCGTGATCACCGACATCTTGCATGCGGTCGTCGCCGCGGGATTTTCGCCGCAGGCGGTGCTGAACCAGGCCGCCGCGTACTACGCCGAGGAGGCCGCCGAGCGTGTCGCGGCGGACGTTCCGCATCACGCCTGAGAACGCAGAGAAGCCCCGCGCCCAGGGTGACGACCAGGCGCGGGGCTTCTGTCTGTGCGGCCTACTTGCCCTTGGGCGTCGGGGCAGGAGCCTTCGGCGTCGCGAGCGCCCTCATGAGAGCGCGGTTCGCCCGCTCCCAGCTCCACATTCCGCCGTACTCGTGGATGCCCGTCTCGGGGTTCAGCACCCAGCCGCGCTCGTCGAGCATCCGCACGCCGTCGATTGCCCGAGGGATGCCGAAGTGGTCGAGCCACTGGACGAACTGCTCGTTCTGCTGCGCGGTGGTTCCCACGCCGTCGACCTGCACCTCACCCGCGGCGCGAGCCTTCCCGACGAACTTGGGATCGGTCTCCAGTTTGATCTGACCGAAGCTCAGCGTGTAGATGTTGCCGTTCGCGTTGAACAGGATGGACATGTCGTTCTCCTTGCGTGCTGGGGTCGTCGCTCCGCCGCCGGCGGGTGCGCCGGGGGGAGTCCTGAAGATGTCGAGGAACTTGTAGTGCCACGGCTCGCGGAAGTTGTAGCCCTCGGCCACCATCCCGAACTCGTGAGCGTGAGCGCGGAGCCAGTTCGCGCGCGCATTGCCGCCGCTGGCGATGCCCGCATCGCGGCCCGTGTCTCGCAGATCGGCGGCGCCGTCGTTGCCCTGCACCTCATGGTTGGAAGTGCCAGGAACCGCCACCGTGCCCGCCGCCGAAATGCGGTAGTACCGCACGCCGTTCCACACGCGCGTGTCGTAGACCTTCCGGCCTCGCACGTTCCCCGCGGTGACGTAGCGGTCGAGGAAGATCGCCACCTGCTCGGCGTATGTGCGCAGTCCCGAGGAGACGATGACGTGCACGCCGAAAAGCGAGTACATCATCGCATCCAGGCGGTTGATCTGGTAGAGCATCCACGCCGTCAGGCGCTGCCCATCGCGGAACACCCAGTCAGCCATCGGTGCGCCCTTCGTGCGCGATCGCGTCGTCGCCCTCGGAGACGTAGACCGTGTGTTCCAGCGAGACGCCGGAGACGATGATCACCTGGTCGTCCTCGTCGAGGCCGAACGCATCGACGATCCCGTCACCGTCGAGGTCGACGTCCATCGGGATCAGCGGGATGAGCACGCCCTCGTCGCGCTCTGCGAGCAGCGCCTCGCGGATAATGGCGCGGTCGTCATCGGTGAGCGTCGCGTCAGCCATCGTTCGCCGCCTTCGGATCGGGGAGCACGTAGGTGGCGACCGTGCCCGTGCTCACGTCCTCTTCGACCGCGATGGCATCCTTCGGCACCGATCCGAGGTTCAGCCAGCGAGTCAGCCAGGCATTCACCGCGGGAATCGCCATCACCCGACTGGCGGCGCCGATGATCACCGCCGTCACCGCGACGATGCCGTTCAGCCAGATGAATACAACGGGCGGCAGGGTGACGTGCGTCTGCTCGTGCAGGTAGCTGGCGAGCACCATCGCGGCGGAGTTGAGGATCGGCAGCAGCACGACGAGCGCGGCGACGATGGAGCGCAGAACACGCTGCCCCTTGTACCAGATGTCAGGAACGGCGTGGCCGTTCGCGGGAGTGGTCATGAGTTCGACTCCTTCGGATGATGCTTATCGATAGTGGCTTTCACCTTGGCGACCTCTCCTTCCAGAGTACCGACGGTCTGCACGAGACCGGTCGCCACTCTGGAGACGGTGCGCGTCTCACGGGTGTTCTCGCGCACGTCGTCGTTGAGTCGGCCAATGTCGTGACGGATGCCGCGCACATCGGCGGCGTTCGCCCGACTGAGCTCGATCGCCAGCGCTAGACCACCTTCGACGGTCTTCAGCGTGTGCGTCACGAGGGCGATCTGATGCAGCACTTGCTCGTGCTTGTCATCCAGGTCGTCGCGTAGCAGCAAGGGGGTCCCGTCCTCCTTCTTGTGGTCATTCTTCACCTGCTCCTTCAGCTCCTCGGAGTTGCGCTCGGCGCGCAGCACCGCAGGCATGATGACCCCCATCAAGGTTCCGAGACCAGCGATGACGCCGCCGATGAGGGCGCCGGGGTTCTCGATAATGCTCTCTCCCCTCGGAGTCTGCCCCCAGGCGCTCACGACGATGATGACCCCGATCAGCGCGAACGACCCCGCCAGCGTCCAGAGCGTGGCGTTTCGGACGGTACGCCGAGGCGCGTTGGCGCTCATGTCTCCAGCACCCAGGCGTTCCAGGTCGCGCCGGCGTCGAGCGAGTCGCGAGACCATACGCGCAGGTCGCGCGTGGTGCCGTCGGTGAGCAGGCGTCGCGCTTCCTGACGGCGGGCGCCGCCGCCCGCACCTCCCGTGTAGACGATGACCGAGCCGATACCCGTTGCGATGGGCGCATTCGCGGCACCCGTCCCGAAGTGGTAGAAGCCCGCATCCTTCGCTTCGTTCAGGTCGGTGACGCGCTGGCCGGTGCCCGTGAGGCGGTTGGGCAGCGGGGAGAGGCGCACGAGCGAACGCCGGATCGAGGCGATGTCGGCGCGAACGGCCTTCATCCAGGTCTGCATGTCGCGAACGGCCATCAGAGCGCCCTCACGGTTCCGACGGGGGACAGCTCGACGGTGATCGTCTCGCCGTCGGCGGTTTCGTTCACGGTCACCTTGTCGAGCACCTGATCCTGCGCGACGGGGCGAGTGTTGAGAACGGCGCGCACGGGCAGGATGACGCCTGGCACCAGGTCGTCGATCGTCAGGTCAGAGGAGAGACGCAGGCCCGTGTCGGCGCGGATTTCGACGGGCACGGGGAGGCGGCCCGCCAGCATGCGTCGCGCCTGCGTGTTGAGCACGCGAATGTCAGGCTCATGCTCCGACTCTCCCTCATCCTCGCGGGTGAGAAGGCGAGTCCACGGGCCATAGTAGGCATCCGGCGCTCCGGCGTTGCCGACGACGGGAGGCGCGTCCTCTTCGCCGCCGCCCGCGGGCGCGACGATGTGCGCGATCGCGGCCAGGTCGCGGCCAGACGCGACGACAGCGATCTCCCCCACGAAGTCCGCTTCGGTCAGCGGTCGCACCTGTCCGAGCGGCGTCGCCGAGTCCCACACCACGAGAGAGCGGCCCACGACGGTGAAGTCGAGGCCGCCGCGCGCGAGGTTGCGCAGGTGCTCGCCGACCATCATCTGGAACGGCTCAACCTCGGCGGTGGTGAGCAGGCCGCCGACGCCCGTCGAGGCGCGCACGTCGAGATAGGGAAGCACGTTCGCGGGCGGCGTCTGCTGCTCCCACCGGGTGGCGGTGACCATCTGGGGCACGGTGAGGCCGACGTCCATCTGGTACGACGTCGTAAGCTCGTAGGTGATGATCTCGCGGGCGCGCTCGGTCATGTACGGCTGGCCGCCCCCCTCGGGGCCGGGCCACGCCTTCGAGCAGATGCTGTTGTCGATGTAGGCGCCGATGTCGTCGGCGACGATCTCCACGCGGTTCGACAGCCAGCGCACCTCGCGGATCGGCCCTTCCCAGACGCGGTTGCTCCCGCGAAAGACGACGAGCTCGTGCCGATCCGCCTCGATGGCGTCGAGCTCGGATACCTGGCTCTCGCAGTTGGCGGCGCTGATGGTGACCGTCGCCTGCGTGAACTCCGACCGCTGCCGTGACCACTGGATGCTCGCCAGCTTCACGAGGGATGCCACGCGCTGCTTTCCGCCGCGATCGTGAATCGCGATCGTGTGCACGGTCACGCAGTCGGTCTCGTCGACCATCTCAGAGCGTCCTCTCAGTCAGGCTGGTTCCGATGCTCAGGTTACCGTCGGGTGCATCGAGAGGCACGTCGAAGCTGACGAGGTAATCCTCTCCGCACGAGAGCACCGGCCACGAGGCGGGGAGACCGTTCGCACCGTAGAGAAGTCGGTCGGCGGGAATCTCGCCCTGGCCATCGACGGATGCCGTCACTCGCTGCGCCACGCCGTCGATCGTGAGCGTGGTGTGGGCGGGCATGTAGGAGATGATCTGCTCCGAGAGCGGCGTCGTCCCAGCGAACTCTTCGGGCGGAAGGTTCTCGGGGTTCTCCCACACGCGGATGCGCACCTGCTCGGCAGGGAACTCCGCTGTCGTCAGGGTGAAGCTGATCACCGCGTCGAGGTAGGTCGGAATCTCCTCGTCGGGGATGATCGCCCAGTACCGGCGCCAGAGGTCGCCAGCCGCGATGCAGGGGTCGACGATCGCCGGCGGGCGCGGCGGCGCAGGCGGCGGCGGGCAGTTCGGGTCTGCGAGGGGATCGAATGCTGCCGGGTCTTGCGCGGTTGCCTTCGAGACGCTGGCGTTCGGCGTGCCGAGCCAGGAGTAGTCCCAGTTGGCGTCGTCAGGCGTCGACCCGTCGAAGTACTCGCGATTGCCGATCGTGACCATCACCGCGTCGCCGTCGAGGTATTCACCCGTCAGCCAGGGGGAGAAGCCTGTTCCCGTCAGATCGCGCACCTGCACGCGTACACTGGCGGCACCTACTGGGGCTACGCCTGTAGCAGTAAGGCGGGTCCACGAGGTGGTGCTCGAAACGAGCATCGCCGTCCCACTGACGCCGCCGAGATTGGTCCCGCCGACGTCGTACCAGAACATTTGGGCGATGAGCCGCTGCGGACGCGAAGGGCGAACATACATCGATCCGACGTAGTTACCGCCTTCAGCCACCGCGGCGCGATACGGGGCCGTATCACCCATCCCGAGCGTGATTCCGTTGTCGACGGTCGTGTCAGCGATCGCGATCGCTCGCGCGGCGTAGGTGCCGAACCGCGCGCCAGTGATGCGCTGAAGTCGAGGACGTGCAGCGGCGGAACCGCCGGCAGCAAGCCATCCCTCGACACCGACGCCGCGAGTCTCCGACACCGAGTTGTTGACCGTCCCGAGCCAGGCGAAGCTGACATCGGTACGCGCCGGCGTCGAGCCGTCGAAGTAGTCGCCGGGCGAGGTGTTCGGCTTCGGCTGGGCGCGGGTCACCCAGGCGGTCCACGGCGTCTGATAGCTGCCGATGAACGCCGAGGCTCGCCACTCCCACACCGTGCCCGGCGTCATCGGCTGGACGACCAGCGGAGACGTGGTGGTGTTGTGCGTTGTGACGGGCGTAGTCGTGCCGGCGACGCGACGCTCGACGCGGTACGAGGTGACCGACGAGGAGCCGTCGGGCGGAGAGAGCGTGACCGTCGCGCTGGTACCGTCGATCGACGGCGTGACGGTCATCCCCGGCGGCGTCGCGGGCAGCGTGTCCGCCGTGAAGGTCGCCGACCACGCCGACGATCCGACCGCATTCACGGCGCGGTAGCGGAAGTAGTACGACGTCGCGGGCGTGAGGCCCGAGGCGGTCTGGTCGGTCGCCGACGACGACCAGGTGCTCAGCCCCGTGGTGAAGGCCGTGTTGGTCGCGCGCTGGAACTCGTAGGAGGTGATCGCCGAGCCGCCGTCATCGGCAGGCGTGCCGCGCCGGATGGTGATCGATGTCGTGGTGCGACTGACTAGCGTGAGGTTGGGCGGCGTGCTCGGCACCGTCGCCAGGGTGGTCGCGTTGACGACGTTTGACCACGGCCCCCAGCCGTTGCCGTTACGGGCGCGTGTGCGGAAGTAGTAGCGCGTCGCCTTCGTGAGGCCCGTCCATGAGTAGGACCGGTTGAGCACACTCCGCGAAACGGTGACCACGCCAGTCGTGAAGGTGGAGTTGGTCGCGCGCTCGGTCTGGTACTCCGCCAGGGGTGAGCCGTTGTCGTCGGGTGCCGACCACGAAGTGCTGATGCTCGTCGACAGGATGCTGCTCGGCGCCGACATCACGGGCGCAGCAGGGAGGCCGCTCAGCGTGGTGATCTGGAGCGCGGCAGACCACGGGCCGACGCCCATCGCGTTCTCTGCCCGATAGCGCACCCAGTACGGCGTACCGCCCGCGAGGCCCGTCCGCGTCGCCGGCGGGTTGTTGTCGTCGAAGGTGGCGATGACCGACGAGAAGCCGGAGTCGGACGCGATCTGATGCGTGTACTTCGTGATCGGCGAGCCGCCCGTGTCGGACACGCCGGTGAAGTTCCAGGAGACCGACGTGGTGGTGCGGCTGTCGAGCGTGGGGGTGGCGGGTGTGCCCGGCGGCTTCGGGATGCGGTCGGTCGGGAAGTACTGGTCGGCCGGGTGCGCGGTGCCGAAGACGCCAGCGGGGCCGTGGTTCGCTCCGACGAGCAGGTTCAGCGTGCCGTCGGCGGCGTGACCGTACCATCCCGTGGTCCCGCTGCCCAGCACGATGTACGCCTGACCACCGCGGAAGTCGAGGTTGTGGCATCCGCCCGTGACCTGGCCGCCGACGTTCACGGCCCAGCTATAGCAGTCGAGCGCGAAGGTGGCGCTCGACCCCGAAGGGTTGCGGGCGCGCAGTTCCCAGGCGTAGGAGGAACGGTTGTTCGTGACGTCGGTCTGGTCGCGACGAATGTAGAAGTACAGATCGTATGCGGGTCGACCGGAGTACTGCCCGGCGATGGAGAAGTCGTAGCTCATGAGATCATCTCCTCCTAGGGAACCGTGACGGCCAGAGCATCAGAGTACAGGCGCACGACGTCGCCCGCGGTGAACGACGTTAGCGGCACCTGAGCGCGGACGAGGACGAAGTTCGCCCCGGCTGGCGGCACCAGGCCGCTGACCGACAGCGCGCCACCATCCACGGGCACGGTGCCGAGGAAGACCGCGCCGCCGATGACAGCGCCGCCCGCCGTGGCCCGCCAGAAGGCATAGAAGCGCAGCGGCTCGCGTGTCGGCGCGCCTGCGGCGAGAAGGCTCGCCGACCACATGTTGATCGAGACGCGGGAGTTCGCGGGCCGTGCACTGAGATCGATCTCCTGCTGGTTGTAGAGCAGCGCCGTGTTGGTCGGCGCGGTTCCGGTCGTGGGGACAGTGAGAACCGAGCGGAACGAGGAGGTTCCGACGGCGGCGAGTTCGCCCGTGACGCGGCCCTGGGTGATGTTGGCTGAGGTCCACGAGGTTCCGCCCGTGCCCGCTCCCCACCCTGTCGCGTTCGTCTCCACTGAGGGGTTCGTCGAGTAGTTGGTCGCCACGACGACGGTCCCTGTCGAGCGCTCGGCGGACGGGTACGGTGCGAGGTTGTAGGGCGTGTCCTGGATGACGGTCGTCGGCGTGATGGGGAGTTCGACGACGCGCGTCACAGAGAACACCCAGGGCACGCCAGCGGTGAGGGTGAACTCCAGGTCCATGCGCCACCAGCCGTCGCGCTCGCTCGGCTTCTCGGTCTGGATCGGGCCAGAGGTGCACGCGACGTCGTGCAGGAAGCGGCGCAGCGGCTGGATCAGCTCGGCGTACTCGGCATCCGTGCGCGGGCGATTGACGATCGCGCGCGTCTCGCGGATCGACTCGGAGTTGTCGGCAGTCCCGGCCCACGAGTAGCGCGCGAGGTCGGTCGCGGGCATACTGCCGTCGAAGTAGCCCGACTCGGCCTTCTGCACGATAGCGTTTCGCAGAATGACCCGCCGAGCTTTCGTCGTGTCGGCGGGGGTCGGAGAGATGACGGTCGCCAGCAGAAGGATGTTGGTCCCCCCGACACCAGGTGGCATGTATGCGGTGAGCGTCCGCGACTCGCCGGGATTGACGAGTACGGGCACCGATTCATAGATGATGGAATCAGCCGCGAGTTCGATCTTCGCCAGCTGTGCGGGGTACCCGGTCGGCACCTGTACGACGATCTGCCCGAAGTAGGGCGTGTTCGCCGCCCGCTGATGCGAGGTGAAGGTGAGCGCCTGGATATCTGTCGCGTTCTCTGCACCGGCGGCGCGATCAAGACGGATGCCGCTCGGTCCCGGCGTATTAGCGAGGGGGGTCGTGACCCAGTTCGTCGCCGTTGTCATGCGCGGCGTCTTCACGTAGTTCCGGCCAGACTCGGCCCAGTCGGTGTACTCGCCGACGGTCCCGCGCGCCGGCGGGCATTCGGTGAGGTACTCGAAATCGGTCACGCCGCAGCGCGCGCCGTGCTGCCCGCAGCGGTCGCCGTCGAGCACGGCACTCAGCCAGGCATTGCCGTAGTCGAGAGCGTCGCGGCCCTGCGCGAACAGGGAGCCGGTGACGCGCACCGTCCGAGCGGTGCGTCGGGTGCGTCCGATATCGGCGCCGTCGGTCACGCCTTCGATCATCTGGGTGGATCGGAAGGTGTCGCTCAGCCCGCGGATATCCCACACGTAGAAGCCGTGAAAGCGCTCCGACAGGTCAGGGTTGGCGGGGTCGTTCCACGGCGCGACCTGGCCGGAGAGGTCGATCGCGGTCGGGCACTCCGGCTGACGGAAGAGGCCCGCCGGGCATCCGCTCTTCTCCATCCGCTCATACGTGAGCGCGTTGTCGACCAGCACCTGGCCGCCCACGAGCAGTCGTCCCTGGAACATGTCAGCCCACCATCTCCGCCAGCTTGTCGTAGACCTCGGTCGCCACCCGGCGCGGGTCCGATCCCGACAGCGCGAAGCTCGCCGAGATCGACGGCCCCACCGCCGCAGTCTGGCCACCCAGGCCCGCGAGCGGAGCCGCGCCGAAGCCGCCGTTCAGGCCGGGGATCGAGCGCAGGTCGGGCACGAGGTTGCCCATCGCGGCATCCACACCTGCGCGCTCGTCGAGGATGCCGAGCGCCAGTCCCTGGCCGATGTTCTGGCCGAAGCCGCGCATGAGGCGCGACGGGGAGGCGATGCCGAAGAAGCTCAGGAAGTCGCCGACGGCGTTCTGGGCGATCCGTAGCAGCGCCGCGCCCACCTTCGATGCCGCTCGCCAGATGCCGTCGAGCAGGCCGCCGATGAGGTTCACGCCGGCGTTCACGAGCTGCGGAACGATCTGCATCAGGGCGTTGACCATGACGGGCGCAAGCTGCACAAGCGCCTGCACGATCTGCGGCACGGCCTGGCCGAGGCCGGTCACGATGCCGATAAACAGTTGGATGGCGGCACCGATCAGCGTCGGGATCATCCCGAGCAGCGTCGACAGAAGCTGGGGGAGCATGCCGAGCAGCGCCGAGAGAATCTGCGGGATCGCCTTCAGGAGCGCGGTCACGATCGAGAGGAACAGGTCGATTCCCGTCGAGATCAACTGCGGGATCATGTTCACGAGCGTGGTCACAAGCTTGGGCAGCATCTCGACCACGGTCGTGAGAATCTTCGGCAGCGCCTCGGTGAACGCGGTCACGAGGGAGAGGAACATCGTCAGCGCCGTATCGATCAGCGTCGGGATCATCCCGAGCAGCGTCTCCAGTAGCTGGGGCAGCATCTCCAGTAGCGTCGTGAGAATCTGCGGGATCGCTTCGAGCAGGCCGGACATGATGCCGAGGAAGAGCTGAAGCGCGGATTCCAGGATGGTCGGCAGCATGCTGAGCAGCGATGTCACGAGCTGGGGAAGCAGTTCGAGCAGTGCCTGGATGATGATCGGGAGCGCGGTCAGCACACCCTGCACCAGGCCCATGAACAACTGAAGGCCGGCCTGTACGATCTGCGGCAGGAACGTGATCAGCGCGGTGGCGAGTTGGGGCAGGAGTGTGACGACGGCCTGGATGATCTGTGGGAGCGCGGTCAGCGCCGCGGTGACCAGCGCCTGGAAAAGCTGAAGCCCGGCAGTGAGCAGCTGCGGGATGGCCGCCAGCAGGGTCGTGATCAGGACAGGGATCATCGACGTGATCGCCGAGACCAACTGCGGCACCGCGGTGATGACGGTCGTCGAGATCGCCTGCACGAGCGCGAGCGCGCCCTCGATGATCGCGGGGATGATCGTCGGCAGGGCGGTGACGATCGCGCCCACGAGCACGACAGCCGCGTGCACGACGGCGGGAATGGCGGCATTCAGCGCGCCGATCAGCCCGGCGATGACGTTCGGGATCGCGGCGGCCAGCATGGGCGCGCCGGTCGAGATGCCGTCGGCTATCGCGGTGATGATGTTCAGGCCGATGGATGCCGGCGAGAAGCCGGATTCCATGCCGCGAGCGATGATCCCCGCGATGTCGAGGGAGCCGAGGCCGCTCGCGATCGCGCCGGAGATGCCGTTGATCCCCTGCGTGATGAGGCCGAGCGCGCCCGTGATCAGCGGGGCCAGCGGGGCGATGATGTTCGCCAGTCCGCGAGTGACCGCGGTGTTCATGTTGGCGATCGCGGTCCCGATTCCGCCCGTCGCGTTCAGTGCCTGCTGCGAGAACGAGGCGAAGCCTGCCGTGCCGTTCTTGTCGAGGTCGATCAGCGCAGCGTTGAAATCCTGGATGCTGATCTCGCCCGACTTCAGGGCGTCGTAGAGGTCCGTGCTGGATGCACCCGCGCCGAGCATGGCGGAGGCCACCTGCTTCAGCTGCCCTGGCATCGCGGTGGTCAGCGAGCGCCACTCTTCCAGCTCGAAGGTGCCGCGCGAGACGGCCTGACTGTACTGCTCCATCGCGGCGGCCTGGTTGTCGAGAGGCGCGCCACCGGCCAGGAGGGCATTGTTCATCGCGAGGGCGATCTCGGTCGCCTCGGAGAGCGAGCCGACCATCGGCGACGCCGCCAGGCGCTGCGTGGCGCTGGTCATCGTGTCGAGGGCGGTCGGCAGGCCGGATAGCCGCGAGCTCATCGTCTGGACGGACGCTGCCGCCTCCTCGGCACTGAAGCCGAGGTTGCTCATCACCTTCGGGAAGTTGTTCAGCGTGTCGACGCGCGACACGGCAGCGCCGATCGACGAGGAGATCGCACCCATCGCCTTCGAGAAGACCGTGCCGAGCGCGGCGCCGATGCCGATACCGGTCACGCCCTTGGCGAAGGAGGAGCCGAACAGGCCGCCGGCCTTCGATCCAGCCTTCCCGCTTTCGGCACCGAGACGGCTCAGCTCGCCGTTGTCGAGTTCGGCAGCGACCTGAAGCACGCCTTCGCCGACGACGTTTGCGGCCACCTGGTCACCTCCTGAGCCATTGGAAAGCCCCGGTGAACTGCGCGATTCGAAGGTATCGCGTCGGGTTCACCGGGGCTAACGGGGAGTCTACCGCAGAGGCTGGTCAGCCGCGAAGGAAACCAACCCTGAGCGCGCGTTCCAGGTAGTTGTTGGGGCGGGTGCCGGGATGGCGCACGCTCGTGCCGAAGAAGCGCACGCCGTCAGTCAGCACGCGGGCGTTGCGCACGCGGATGATGTGCGGCTTCGTGCCGCCCGAGACGTAGGCCGCATAGGGGACGGCGACCACGATCTCGTAGCTGGCGATCGTCGTCCCGCCCAGCGTCGTGAACCGACCGCCCGCGCCACGCGCTCGGGTGCGGATGGAACGCGCCAGTCTGCCCGTGCGCTTCGGCGCGAGCGTCCTCGCTGCACTCTCGACGGCGCGCACGCGCGGCAGGAGTCCGCGCCGCTCGACCTGGGGACGGATCACCGCGGCGACGCGCCCCGAGGGGTACATCTTGACGACGAATTTCCCCTTGGCCACGGGCTACTTCTTCTTGCGCTTGCGCGGTGCTGTCTTCGCCTTCGGAGCCTCGGCGGCCTTCGGCGCATCGACGACGGTCTCCGGCTCGGCGGGCGCGGGCACCGCGGGGCCGTGTCGGAAGGTCACCTTTCCGGTGCCCTCCTCCTCGATGTAGCCGCCCTCGGGCACATAGTGCTCGACGACGCGATTCACCACGGCCACCGTCGTGAGGTGGCGGCCTTCTGCATTCATGATCCGGTAGCCCATGCGCCCCAGGATACGCCTAACTGCTCCGAGATGCACCGTCTCGCATCTGGCGCTTATCCCACTCGATGAGCGTCGCGAAGTCGCACATGTCGGTGAGATAGCGCCGCATGCCGCGGGGATTGTGCTCTGCCAGGTAGGCGATGCTCTCGCGGTGCACCACCCAGAGGAGTTCGCCTGCGGTCCATTCTCGCCACCGCAGGCCCGCCTGATTCCACTTCGATACGTGATTGCCCCAGTTGGCAACGATCGATTCCCAGAGGGAGATCAGGCTTCGGTAGGAAAACCGTTCTTGCCTGAGATGAGGTTCATCAGGAACCAGATCACGGCCTGAGTTCCGTAGGTCGGCTGGGGGAACTCGGGCACCTGCTTCTTGTCGAGCATCAGCGAGTGGATCGCCTCGATGGCGGCGTCGAAGGCGGCGGCCAGCAGGTCGACGTCGCTCCCGGCATCCTCCATCGCCACGAGCGCGTTCCGCAGGCGAGCGAGGTCAGAAGGCATCGTGTCGGCTTTGAACTTCCACTCGATGCCGTCGCCCGCGTCGATCGTGAACGGCGTGAAGTCGAGACCCGCGGCCAGGAAGTTGGCCATCGCCTCCTGCTGCTTCTTGAGCTGGGCGGCGCTGGGCTTCTTCGGCTGGCGGTCGGCGGGCTTGGCGGGGGTCTTCGTGGCGTCGGTCATGAGCAAGATCATACGCCTATCAGGCGACGTCGGTCACGGGTGCAGGTTGCTCGCGCCCTTGATGGTGATGGGCGCGCGCACGCTCAGCGTGATGTACGAGCATCCGCCCTGCGGGTCTTGCTCGATCGCCACCTGCTCGACGTAGGCCGGCTCATCGAGCACGCAGCAATGGATGGCGCGCATCATCGCCGCGACGTCGGCGTGCAGGCCCGCGGCGGCCTCCTGCGTCTTCTCGCCGGTCGGCAGGTTGCCGCTGGTCGACAGCTTGGGGAAGCAGCGACTGAGCACGACAGAGTACTGGGCCACCCAGTTCACCGGAGCGCAGGGCTTCGCGGCGACCGAGGAGTCGGCGCCGTTCGTGCGATCGCCGCGATAGACGCGGGTGAGCGAGGCGCGGAGTTCGCCGGTCCCCGAAGGGCACGAGCAGCAGAGGCCGATCGACTCGGTGGGGTTGCCGACGGTGGCGAAGCAGGAGCAGGCGGGCACGCCGAGTTCGGTCAGCTTCGCGCAGACGCACGAGAGCAGCGTCTGGAGCGTCTCATCGATCCCGAGCGCGGTCATGCTCGCCACCGACGCGCCGAGCCGACGACGCGAGCGCGGTTCGCCTCGGGTGAGAAGATGCGGCCTGGCATCGTGGCGCGGGCCGGGTTGATGGTGAGCGCCCAGCGCGATACCTCGGGGAGCGCGTGCAGAATCTCGTCGTCGCTGAGCGTGATCGTGATCCCGGCGTTCGTGACCTGTGTGGCGTTCGCCGGAAGACGGCACTGGTCATCGCCCATGCACGAGCGCAGCATCTCGCAGGCGAGCGCCGTCGCCACGCTCAGCGCCCAGGCGTCGGGCGGCGAGCCGATCAGCGTATCGACCTCCAACGTCCCGACGTCCTCCTGCCGGGGGTCGGCGGTCGGCCACCGACTGGGCGTGACATGGCAGAGCGTGCCACGCGCGGCGTCGTAGTAGTAGTCCGCCGGCGGCACGATGGTGCCGCTCATGCGGACGGCGGTCACCGCGGCGGCGTCATGGAGAACGATGCAGTCGCCGTTCGAGCAGCATCCCGAGCGACACTCGCCGCACGGCGACAGTGGGCGCACCGTGCGGCATCCGCCGTAGGCGTAGCCCGACCAGCGCGTCATCATCTCCGACGCCTGCGCGATCGTCGCGGCGATACGAGGGTCGGCGGGGTCGATGTTCACCTGCTCGCAGCACTCGGTGATGTCGATCGGCCAGATGCAGATTGCCATGAGCGTCGTCCCTTCGTCTCTCCGAGGATACCGCTCAGCCGACGGCGCCGACGGGGGAGATGCCCGCCACATTGGAGCACATCATCAGGTCGGCACCGCGCGCCGCCGCCGTGGCGTAGCCCGCCTGGTCAGGGATGACCGCCGCCCACACCGGCTTGCCGATGGCGGTCGCGACGTCGTAGACCGTCGTCTGATCGGCGTCGTAGCGGACGCCGATCAAATCCCACTTGTCGGTGCCGTAGGCGGTGGTGAGCTTGTCGCCCTCGGTGCCCCAGTAGTTCATCGTCGTGTAGCCGCGCGCCTTCGCCGCGTTCACCAGGTCGAAGCCGGTGACGGGCGAGTCGAACTTGATCACGATCTTGTCGGGGCCGCCGTGTGCATCGCAGATGTCGAGCATCGCGGTGATCTTCGGAATGTTCGCCCATCCGTACTTCGGATCGACGGATACGACGTGGTGCGGCGTGTACTTGTCGAGGAAGTCGTCGAGCCGGTAGAACGGCTGGTAGACCCCTGGTGCCAGGGGTCGCAGCACGTTCTGGTAGGTCGAGGCGAGCGTCGCCCACGTCATCGTCGTCGAATCGACGCTGCCGGTGACGCCGGCGTACCGGTCGAGGTACTGGTCGCCCATGCCGAAGGGCACGAGGTCGCTCGTCCAGCCGCACGAGAACTCGAGCATGCCGTACCCGCGGAACACCGAGCGATCATAGGCGGCCTGGCTCATCTCGGGCCAGTTCAGCGAGCCGCCACGGTGCGCCATCGTCGCGCCGGGCTTCGCGAGCAGCGCGGCGACGTCGGCGAAGCCGGGGAGCCAGATGGATGCCCGGAGGGGAGCTTGACGGACGCCGGCGCCATCCAGGTATGAGAGGCGCGCTGCGGTGCCGTCGCCGAGCTTCACGGGAACGCCGATGGGCGGGGCCGCGGTGAGGCCGCGGACGACCCAGGAGGCGCCGCGGATAGCCGTCGGAGTGCCCGCCCAGGTGGTGAGCAGGTCGGGGACGGTCGTGGAGCCTGACTCGACCTTCTTCGAGACGAGTACGACGCCCGTGCGCGAGCCAGTGGTGACCGAGTTGTCGACGACAGCCGGGGTCGTGCCGCCCGCGGTCTGCGCGATGCGCTCCACGGTGTAGCCGGACGGTGTGGCCGACGGGACGACCGAGACGCCCGCGGTGAACTCTGCGCCCCAGAAGGCGAGCACCGTGTACGGAACATCGGTAGCCGTGACGCCAGGGATCGGCTCTGTCGTCACGCCGATGTACTTCACGCCCGCGTCGTTCAGGTGGGCGAGGTCCGCACCACGGAGCACGCCCACCTCGACCATGATCCGCGAGTTGCCGCCGCCAGAAATGCCGGTGACGGTGTAGGTGGCGGGTTCCGAGGAGGCGGTGGGGATCGGCTTGTACCAGATGCCGAGCATCCGGTCGCCGAGAGAGAACGCGCCCGTGGTGCCCGCGCGCTGGAAGCCGGTCGGCGGCGTGATGTCCGCGGCGGCCGTACCCTGCGAGCGGGCAGCGAAGAACAGCACGTCGCCGTTCTGCAGGCCGAGTCCCAGTGCGACGGGATCGATGATGAACGAATCACCCTGGCCGGGCACGTTGGCCAGGGTGACAAGCGTGGGCGCGGCCATGCGTCAGACCGCTTCGATGATGATCGTGTACACCGGCGTATCGCCGGGCACGGTCGCGCCCGTGGGAATGAACAGCGCCTCACCGACGCCGCGGGTGTTCAGCCCTGCCCGCGGCACGTCAGCCGTGAGCGCGTAGCCCGCCACCGTGCGCGACGTCGGGACCTTCCCGTCGAGAGCGGTCTGCTGGAAGCTGGAGACGGGCTTGTTCGCATCGCTCGTGTTGTCGACGTCGCCGAGGCCCACGTCGGCCTTCGCGAGAGTGACGTCGGCGCTCAGCGTCTTGCCTGCCACCGTGCGAGTGACAGGCACGAAGGAGGAGGCGCTCGTGAAGGCGGCGCTGCCGAGGTCGGAGGTGTCGGCCTTCAGCCCGAGCGCGGTCTCCAGGCTGTTTACGAACGTCTTCAGGTTGGCCCACGCCGTCGTGATCGGCGCGTACCACGGGTTCGTGTTCTCCGCGGGAAGGTTGTCGTTGAACGGCATCGCAGGTTCTCCTGTCTGGGATATGGATCAGCCCCGCCTGACCGATGAGGGTTCAGGCGGGGCCGTGTCCGAAGGTTCCATGACCGAACGGCCCCGCGCCGAAACCCCCTTCGGTCGGGGCTACGGGAAAGCCACCCAGGCCGTGCCGTTCCAGCTCGCCTGCGAGGCGTCACCCAGCACGACGTACTGCGTGGCGGTCCATGCGGTGGTCGGCGATGCGACGATCGCGGGAGTGGCATTCTGGAGCTCGGTCAGCGAGGCCGGAGCGCGGAAGCCTGCCGGAGTGAACGTTCCCGGCTCGCCTGCCGTCGCACCCTGCGCCAGCGGTGCCTGCGTAGTGATCACGCCGCAGTCGTCGGGCGGTGCCGCAACGCCGTGCGTGAGGGCCGTGTGATGGCATACCAGCATGTCGTTGGACGGGAACACCGCAGGGTCTGCGGGGAGCGTCCCGGTCAGCAGCGGGATGGGGCCGCGACCGACGTTCACCTCGGGCGCGGTGTTGCCCGTGATGCGAATGTAGCCGTCCTCGGCGCCGATGTCGCCCTCCAGCGTCAGGCGAGCCTTCCGCAGCGGGAACATGTGCAGACGCCAGGCGCCGGCCGTGCTTCCTTCCTCGCAGGCGTCCGCGCCCAGCACTTCCTGCCAGACGACGACGAGGAGGTTCGCGCTCGACTTCGTGCAGCGCGTCCAACCGATCGTCTCGGTGCCGTTGAGAACGGGGGTGACCAGGCCGACTTGCGCCATCCACTCTTCCGCCGGCTCGGCGTTGAGGTCGAGGTTCACCTCGACGCTGGTCAGCGACTGCTCGCCCTCCTCCTGGTAGAGGATCGTCCCGTCGGCGCAGCGACGGGTGAACGACTCGCCATCGTCCATGTTGTCGCTGGTCGAGAAGGCCGCGAAGCAGTCATCGACATAGCCGACGCCCGTCCCGTAGACCGGACGCATGCAGTCGTCGAGAGGGAAGATGGCGGCAGTCTTCAGCCGCCCGAGGATGGGAACACAGGACATGATTGTTCTCCTAGATTCAGGCCGCGGTGACCGCGAACTCAGCGGTGAGATTGATGCAGGGGTTGAATCCGACGATGAGCGGGCGCACGGCCCACGCCTCGCGGTTGTTCAGTCGACGGGCGACCGACTCGTGAACCTCGATCGCGCCGGCGCCTGCCCAGACGCGACCGGTCGCCCAGATGCGGCGATGCGTCGTGTCGTCGTCGCATTCGTAGCCCGCCGAGATGATCCAGATCGCGCCGGACGGCGAGCGTCCCGCGCTGTCGATCAGGCCAGCATCGACGAGGTAGGCGGCGGCGCCGACGGATGCATGGAGCACGTACTCCTGTCCCTTGCCTGCCGCTGCCGCTGCGCATTCGAGCGCCGCCACAGCAGCGACCGCGTTCGCGAACTGGCCGAGGCTGGTCGCGTCGTTGAGCGCCGGAGCGTCGCCGCCGTTCGCTTCGCCGGTGCGCAGTGTGAGGCCGAGAGCGTAGTCGGTGGACTGGCTCAGAGCGTCGCGCGCCTGGTCCTCCCGGCTACCGCCCGAGATCGTCGAGCATCCCGACCCCTGCTCGACGAGGAAGGGCGGGAAGGTGGCCGAGGTGGGGCGGCCGGGCACATCGCCGGGGGCGGCGATGATGATGCACTTGTCCCGGATGATCGGGGAGGGGCACTGCACCTGCACCGTGATGCCGCCCAGTTCCCACCCATCGGGTGCAGGCTGGGCAAGCGCCAGGATGCCGCGCGGGCGCACGGGAGACCCGCTGGGGATCACAGCGGTTTCAGGCTGGGTGTTGACGACCATCAGCGGGTCTCCTCTCGCGTCTCGGGCTTACGGTGCGGGAACGGTCGGGCAGCTGTTCACGCCGCAGATGCTCACCGGGATGGTGAGGTGCTTCGAGTCGCAGGAGCGAACGACCGCGGTCTCGAACGTCTCGGCGAAGGCCGCGACGTTGTTCTGGCGGTTGAGGTCGTGGTCACGGATATCCGTTCCCATGTTGAGCTCGCCGCCGTCGAGACGGAAGACGCCACCGTCGACGAACAGCACGGCGTCGAACGTCGCGGGGAAGTTCGTCAGCGGGCCGTTGACCTGACCGGCAGGCTCGATCGGGTTGATGTCCGGCGACCAGATGACGTCGATCCCGGCAGCCGCGAGGCGGGTCTCCAGCGAGTCCTGCTCGGCCTGACGGCCTCGCTCGGCAGCGCGGGTGATCATGTCCATTGCGGCGGCATCCTCCACCCAGGAGGGGAGGATGGTACGGGCGCGGCGACCCTCGTAGCGCTGGTTCTGCCGGATGGTCGCCCATGCCAGCAGGAGCGAGCGCAGCGTGGTCGCGTAGACCGAGCCGGTGTCGGTGACCGTGTGGTCGGTGACGTTGGCGCTGTTCGCAATCTTGTTGAACAGCGTCTGCTCGGCCAGGCGAGCCTGCGCTGCCGACGTGGCCGCGAGGATGGCGTCCCAGCGCTCTGGCGAGAACTTCTGCTGGAAGTTCCCGATGGTGAGGCACTTGTAGATCGCCTCGACCGTCTCGGTGAGCGGCTCGGCGCACTCGATGTGCTCGCACTGCTTCCAGGTGGCGGGGTTCGCGGGGTCGACCGCGGCATCCTGCACGCAGGTCCACGTCGCGATGCCACCCTGGGGGAGACACACGGGCGGGTAGAAGGTGACCGCGCCAGCCGAGGCGCCGACGGTGGGCAGCGCGTCCGCGATCGGGCGGGCCGTGGACGCGAGCATCGGAATGTCGCGGATCGGCTCGGCGATCGTGCAGCAACCGCCGGCGGCGACGACTGCTTCCTCACCCGCGCGGCGAGCGAGGTCGTCGAGGAGTCGCGTGTTCTCGCCGGTGCGACCGGTAAGACGATTCGCGAAATCGGTCTGCACGCTCATCAGAACCGTGCGACCGTCGCGCATCATCGAGGAGGTCTGCTTGGAGAAGGCGTTGCCCAGGTCCGCCCAGGAAGCGTCGGAACGCTCCTGACCGGCGAGCACGAGCTTCTGACGCGGCTCGGTCACCACGGCGACCTCCTCGCGCTTCTTGCCCGGCGTCGCCAGGCCCAGGCGGGCCACGGCCTCGGAGACCGAGAGCATGGCGGGGGCCGGGTCGTCGACCACGGCAGCGGCAGCGTCGGCGGCGGGTGCCTCGTCGCGCAGCTCGGGAATGTCGGCGGTGAGCGCTTCGAGCTCCTCGCGCTCGGCGGCCAGCTTGGCCTGCGCCTCGTCGATGGCGGAGCGGGTGACCTTGATGGCCTCCAGCATGGATGCGAGAGCCTGCTTGTCGCCGGCGTCCTTCGCGGTGCGTGCAGCGCTGACGAAGGCGTCCCGCGCCTGCTCCAGCACTTCGACGGTCGGGGCCGACTCGGTGCCGACCGCCGCCAGGGCCGCCTGGGCGTCCTCAATGGTGAACATGTGACTTCCTCCTGGGAGAAAACGGAAAAGCCCCGGCGAAGCTGTTCGGCTTCACCGGGGCTATCTGGGCGGTCGGCCCAAATCACGGAAAGGTTATCACGCCGGATCGTCTTCCGCGAGAAGGTCGTCGATGTCGTCGGGAATCGGCGTCAGCGCGAGGATGGTCGATGCGGTCTCGCTGAGCGCGTCGAGCTTCGCGCTCAGCAGGGCGATCGCGTCGGTGATCTCGCTCAGGTCGAACGCCTCCAGCACGGGCATGCCGTCGTTCGGCTCGCCCGTCTCCTCCTCGATCTCCGCTTCGAGCGTGATCGCCTCGTCGCTGACGGCCACGGTGGTGCTGCCGACGGATGCCATCACCGGCCACGCCGGACGCGGCACGATGTGAATCCCCATCAGCGTGCGCTTCCCGTCGCCGTTGCGCGGCCAGAGCTCGACGCTCGGAGCGCAGGCCAGAGCACGCGTTACCTGCGCCTCGCTCACGTCGGGCGGCACCACTCCGGCGATCATCAGGCCGAAGCGGGTCGGCCAGGCGCGCACCAGCGCGAACACCGTCGAGGCGTTGTCGCGGTAGTTGTTCGCCTGGTCGATCTTCACGCCCTCCTTGGCCAGCGCGGGGTCGAGGTGGTGGCCGCCGAACGTCACGGCGCCGACGCGGATATCCTTCCCGTTGTCGAGACGCAGCAGGGTGCCGGTGTGGAAGTGGCTGAGCTTCGGGTCGGGGTCGTCGGGGAACGTGAAGCACGCCATCGCGGAACGGTGGCAGACGCCCTTGGACGCCGCCAGGCCGCGGATGGTGCGGAATCCCTTCTCGTCCGGCTGGCTGATACGCAGCGGCTCGGGGCCGGTCGGCATCGACGTGGCGAAGTAGTCGGCGGGCATCGACAGTGGCGCGAGCGATGCGGTGATCGCCTCGTCGTCGAGGATGGGACGGCCCGCGACTTCACCCTCGACGGGCACGCGGGCGAATTCCTCGATGTATCCCACGGTCATGCCCGAGTGGTCGCCGTCGGCGCGGTCCCAGATGATCGGCGACGGCACGCGCGAGGCCGCGAGGTCGATCATCTCGGGGTCGGCACTGTAGCGCACATCGCCCGTGTAGATACCCTCGAAGGTGACCGCGCCCGTGAGCGAGCCATCCTCGCCGATCGCCAGGCGAGCGTCAGAGAAGGCGGGCGTGTCGACGATCGCGGTGTGCCGCACACGCTGGCGCGGCTTCCAGTCGAGCGTCGGCAGGAACTCCTGGATCGGCTTCATGTCCTCGCCCTGCTGGGCGGCCCAGTTCTCCTCGGCCTTCCCGATGATCGCGGCGTCGTCGGGGTGGATATCCAGCAGCACCGAGACGCCGACAGCGCCCTCGGCGAGCAGTTCGCGCACCCGTGACACGGCGGCCTTCGTCTCGGGGTCTTCGGTCTCGGAGAGGTGCGCGCGCACGGCGTTGATCGCGAAGACCGGCGCACCCGCGGGTGCCTCGTTGGTCGCCTCGGCGGCGATGTTGATGTCGTCGTGCTCGATGTCCTGCTCGGCGAAGGTCTCGACCGTGCCGTCGTCCAGCTTCACCGTCATGGTGTAGGCGTCCGTGCTATGCGTGTAGGTTGCCTTCGTGACGGCGCCGACACGCCCACTCGCGTCTCGCACACGGTCGCCGACCTCGAAGGGCCAGAGGGTCTTCTCGCCGTCGGCGGCCAGGGCGGCGGCCTCGTCGCAGGCGGAGCAGTTGGCCGAGTAGTCGTCGCCGAGCCACTCGACCAGCGCGTCGATGTTCGTCTGGGAGGGGAGGAGGTCGCCCTTCAGCCGGGTGAAGAGAGCGGAGTGGAAGCCGATGGACTCGGCAACGTCCTTGTAGGTGAGGCCGGCGTCGGCGCGCTTGGCGTCGATCGCGGCGAGGAGACTCTTTGCAGTGATCATGGTCGCGATTGTAGTTGCAGAGTCGTTGCAACTGCAATCACTTGTGCGGCCAGTCGTGCTCCAGCGAGTGCGTGCACCCGCACCGAAGCTGGCGCTCCGAGTAGACCGCGACGGCGTTCCCGTCGTCGTCCTGCTCTTCCACGACGACCTCGACCTCGTAGGGCGAGTGCTCGCCGTCGTAGGCCGACATGTCACGCAGGTCTTCTCGGATCACGAGGGGGTAGCGGGAGTTGAACCCGCCTAACCGGCTTTGCAGGCCGGCCCCTAAGCCGCTCGGGCATACCCCCGCTGGCGCATCAGCGCCGCATCGCCTCCTCGGTGTCGGCGATGATCTTCTCGGCGTCGCCACGCGATTCGCGCAGGCCCGCCGCGGCCTGGTCGCCGATGTCGGTTCGCAGCATCCGGTTGATCTCGGCGATGCGCCCGCGCTGCTCGGCGATGACCGCCTGCGGGCTGGGTGCAGGTCGTGGCTCTCTCATGCCGCGTCCTCGTCTTCGATCCCCTGCGTGAACGACCCGGCGAGCGCAGCGAGCGCGGCGGCGGCCAGGACGGTGAGCGGCGTCGCCACCCAGTCGAGGCGGTGCTGGGTGGCGTGCAGCGCGATCGTGAACACGAGCGATACCCAGAAGCCGAAGCACCACGGGCAGCCGACCAGCGCGCGCCGCCAGCCTCGACGAAGCCAGCGCTGAACCGGGCGGATGACCGGCGTATGCAGGAACGCGGCGAGTGCCCACGCGTAGAGCACGGCGAACGCGATCAGGAGGACGTCGAACAGCATCAGGCGAGCTTGGTTCGCAGGTCGTTGCCGCCGAGGTTCCAGGGTGCGCCGGTGCAGGAGCAGGGCTTGCCCGTGAGGCCGAGCGTGACGACGGCGCCGTTCTCGTCCTCCAATGTGGGCATGCGGCCTGGCGCGGTCGCCTCGACGACGACGCTCAGGGTCTTCACGAGACCGCTCTTGTCGAACAGGCCGGCCTTCTCGCCGCTGGTGACCAGCCGCATTGTCTTCGAGTCGTAGCGCACGGCCACGTCTGTTTCTGCCATCTCAGACTTCTCCTTCTCGATCTACTGTGAGGGTGGGCAGGAAGCGCCCGTCGGCTCCGCGCAACAGCATGCGTGCGGAGCAGAAGCAGTACTTGGAGTTCACGCTACGCCCGTCCCAGGGCAGCGCTCCCCACTCGCCGGGGTTGTCGCCGACGAAGCCGTCGGGGTTCCAGACGTTCACGCCGTCGCGCGCCAGGTGCGGTTCGAACGACTGGCCCTTGGCTCCTGGGTGCCACTGCCAGCGCCAGCCTGCGAGGCGGATTCCCTCGGCGGCCAGCGCCTGCTGAACGAGCGTCCCCTGAGCGAGACCGGCCATGACGTCAGCCTCCTGCGATCGCGAGCACGCCGCGCAGTGCGTCGGCGTTCAGCGCGTTGTCGTCGAAGACCGCAGCGGTGAGCACGCGGTCCAGCTCGCTCTCCGCCTGGGTGGCGCTGTTCGGGGAGAACTCCAGCGTGACGTCGCCGCCGGCGAGCATCTCCACGATGTCGCTCTGCGCGCGGGCCAGCCGGGTGCGCCACCAGCGCAGGGTCGCGGCGAGCGCGGCGGGGATGATCTTCGCCGCGTCGATGCCGAGGTCGGCGAGTGCGCCGGGGCCGACCTGGACGGCCAGCTCGTCGTTCGTGATGTTGCTCGGCACCTGGCCGCGCATCTTGGCGTCGCTGCGGATGGCGGCGCCGATGCGCTCGCGCGCCTTCACGACGGCCTGCTCGCTCGCGCCGCTGAGTTCGAACAGCAGCTGCTCGTCGATCGCCGCGAGCTTCGTCGCCAGCCACTCGTCGTCGTCGGATGCGTCGCGCGCGGGCGGTGCGGCGATCTCCTCGGGCGGCATCGACGCGGCGGCGGTGATGCCTTCGCCGGCGGCGACGCTGGCCGGGTCGGTGCTCGTGCCGTCCACGGTCACCTTCTTGCCGAGGATGGTGAGAATCTGCTCCAGCTCCTCGTCGCTCGGCTCGGCGGACTCGGGGATGCCGAGCACGTCGCGCAGGTAGCCGAACGTGATCGCGCCGCGATCGAAGGCGTTGAACGTGTCCTCTACGGTGGCCTTCCGCGCGAGGATGGCGGCGGGGTCGGGGATGACGCGCACCGTGCCGAGGCCGTCGGGGAGGAAGACGGAGAGCGCATCCTCGGGCACCTGGGCAACGGTCCACGCTGCCGGTTCGACGTGGGCGCGGTAGCTGTTCGCCTCGACCTGGAACGCGGTCGCTCGTGACTGGGCCTGCATGCCGAGCAGAATCTCGGGCGGGATCGGCAGGCCGTAGGCCAGACGCTGGATCATCTTCTCCATGCGCGAGTCGATGCGCTCGTCGTAGGGGAAGTTCGGGATGAGCCATGACAGCCCGGCCATGCCCGCCCCCTTTGGCTCGACGGCGGTCGCCGGGCCGCGCAGGCCGACCGGGGCCACGTCGTCGGGGTCGTCCATCGCGCGAGACAGCGACGCCTGGAAGTCGCTCCAGAACTGCTCGGCGGTGCCGCCGCCCGCCATCGTCATCTGATCGCTGATCCCGATGATGCCGCGCATCGCGACGCGGTTCGCGGACTGGGAGCGGGAGAGGCGGGTCAGCCAGAGCATGTCGTCGAGCACGCCGAGCACGGCGAACAGCGGCGCGTCAGGGGATTCGGGATCGGCGGGATGCGGCCAGATGCCGCGTATCCAGAGCGTGGAACCGTTGATGCGCTTGTCGATCTTCGGGTCGATGACGCTCGCCACCTGCCAGCGGTCGTCTTCGAACAGGTAGTGCAGCTCGCCCGCGACGAACAGGTTCGTTGTCACCTGGCGCACGGTGGCGTCGTTCCAGCCGACCGATTCGAGGAGGCGACGCGAGGCGTTGACAGGGTGCGTCTCCTCGTCGGCATCCTCGGCGTCGGCATCCGAGACGACGGTCGTCCCGTCGGGGGTCGTGATGCGCCAGGACTCGTTGCCGTCGAGGGTGATGCGCCAGCCCATGCGCACCATCTGATCGGCCATCCAGCCGACGACGTATCGCACCTCGCCGACCGCCTGCGGCGGAGCCTTCGTCCCCACGGCCTGAGCGGCACTGCGGGGGAGACCGTAGAAGCCCCACGCTCGTATCTGATCGGAGGAGGGTCTCACGTCTTCAGGCTTCACCATGAGGAGCAGGATAGCAGGTCAGCGCCCGCCGAGAGCAGCGCGGAAGGAGGCGGGGCCGCGACGCGCCTGCGCGGCAGCGACGGCGTTCGGCATGTGCACGACGACGGGCGACGCTTCGAGGAGGTGATCGAGCGCCTGGCTCATTGCATCCACCTGGTCGTCATGCTCGCCGTTCGGGAAGGTGCGCGCCTCGTCCATCAGTTCGCGCACCCATTCGAAGCCGGGCATCCGAGGGTCGGGCAGGAAGACGTTGCCCGACTCGATCGGCGGCGTGATGGCGCGGGCGCGTGCCTCTTTCGTCCCTCGCGGCTCGACCGGCTTCAGGCCGGGCACCTCGCGGCGCAGCACGTCCATGATGGCGGGGCCGTTCGCTTTGTCCTCCACCAGATGCTGCCTGGTCAGCTCGGCGCCGATGCCGCGACCGAAGAATGCGCGCTGCTCCTCCAGCGTCTCGGTGAACGACCGGCGCGCACGCGACTGCTCCAGCAGGAAGAAGTCGGCGGCGCATCTCGCCCAGCGCTGCCCGACCACATAGTCGCTGGAGTCGGTGCCCTTGAACGTCGCATCCCAGGAGTCGATGAGGCGGCCATCGCGCAGCCGGTCGCGGTCGAGCAGGATCGTCTTCCCGTCGCCGGCGACGTGCGCCGGGTCGGTCGACCAGAAGCGCCACCACTCGGTGGAGAAGATCGCGCCCTTGGCCGGTGACGGCGACTGCTGGTAGAGCGCGGCCCAGGCGTAGGAGCCGACCGAGCGGCGTAGCTTGTCGAACCGGGTGAGCGCCTGCTCCGGCGTCTCGTTCGGCACGAGCGGACTCAGCAGCGGCTCGCCGGGTTCACGGCCCAGCACGTCCGTCTCGCCCTTCTTCGGGTCGTGACTGGCGATCGCCGGGATGATGATCTGCTCCCACTCGGTGGGGTCGCCCTCGTGCTCGGTGGAGAGGAGGCGGCCCGTCAGATCGTCCTCGTGCCAGCGCGTCTGGATGACGATCACGAGGGAGGGCGGCTCCAGTCGGGTGATCGCGTTCGCCGTCCACCACGACCAGACGCTCTGCCGCTGATCCTTCGAGTGGGCCGCCGCGAAGTCGCGCGTAGGGTCGTCGATGATCAGCACGTTAAAGCCGACGCCGGCGAGAGCCTGGCCGATGGAGCGGCTCATCACGCTGCCGCCCTCGGGGGTCTCCCACTCGCCAACCGCCCCCGCATCCGGCGCGATCGACAGCCCGATGCTGTCGCCGTAGCGCTCGACCATGCGGCGCACGCGACGACCCCACATCGTCGCCAGGGTAGGCGAGTGCGAGATGATGCCGATCTTCGTCTGCGGGTTGCGGCGCAGGAGCCACACCGGCAGATAGACCGACGTCATCTCGGTCTTCCCGTGGCGCGGCGGCATCGACACGAGAAGCTTCCGCTCGATGCCGCGCTCGACGTCGTTCACCGCGGCGGCCAGGCGCTCCGACAGGTAGGCGAGATGTGGCACGATGCGGTACTCGGATGAGAGTTCCTGCGCCTGCTCCGCGGGCGATGCGGGGATCGCCTTCTGCTCGCGGCCCATCGACGCCCAGTGCTGTTCCAGCAGCGCCACCTCGGCATCCGACAGCGACGCGACCACGCGGTCGAGCAGCTCATCGGGCGTCGTGCGGATCAGCTCGATGAGCTCAGCGTCGGCGGGGTCCATCATGCCGCCCAGGCTATCAGGTGACGTCGGTGATCTCGACGCCGCAGGTGGCGCACCATGAGCGTGTGGCGTAGTAGATCATCTCGCCGTTGGACGATCGCAACATGTACTCGTCGCGGTCGACGTCGTGCCCGGCGTGACTGGCCGCGTCGCGCGGTATCTGCTTCCGCACGAGCGCGCGGAACTGCTCATCCCACCACGCCGGCGTCACGTCGAGCTCAGCACGGATGCTGGGCGGGATCGAGTCGGCGGTCATCCGGCGATCTCCACGGCGGTCACGATGACATCGGAGTGCATCATCGCCGCTGCGCCAGAGATCGCCTGCTCAGCGGAGACCGCGATCAGCGTCGCGCGAAAGGTGCCGCCGACGTCGCCGGGGGCGGGGATCGAGTCGTGGTCGTCGAACAGCCAGTTGCTCGACACGGCGAAGCGGGCGCCGAGCCGATTGGTCACGCGATGAGCGGTCACCGCTTCTCCCTCTCGATCAGCGCGAGGAGAGCAGCGATGGTCGTCTCGTCGATGTTGCCGCCGACGATCTGGCGCACCCGCTCCTCGGTGCTGGGGTTCTCCTTCAGCCAGGCGACGAGTTCGTCGCGTAGCTCGACCACCTTGTCACGCTGGAGGAACGAGCCGTGAGCCTCATTCACGCCATGCGTCGGCTCCATGACCCCCGGCGCGGTGTTGATCCTGAACCTGGCGTCGCGGCCAGTCATGTGCGGGCCGGTCGCGATGTGCGAATACTTCATCGCTCCGGCTCCTCGATCTCGATCTGCTGCTGCCAGACGATGCTGAGCAGATGGCCACGCAGTTCGTTCTGCGCATCGCGCGCCGCCCGGAAGAGGCGACGCAGCTCGGGGTTGCCGGCGAACGGGCGGCGCCGGAGGTCGGACCACCAGGGGTTGCCATCGATGATCAGGTCGAGTCGGGCGGCAGAGTAGGCGTCGCCGTGCGCGAGGGCCAGGAGGCGTCGCTCCCAGTACGAGCCGCGAGCCGCGCTCTTCTCGATCTCCTCGGCTCTCTCGGTGAGGGTGCTCATCGCGTCACCTCGGCAGCAGCACGCAGAGCGGCGCGCATGATGTCCCGTGGACGCGGCGTGTCACGCCGCTCGGCGCTCGGCTCCGGCTCCTCTGGGTCGCGGAATCGTTCGACGTCCTTGGCGAGTTCATCGAACACACCGGCGCTCGGCTCCGATACCTCGGTGCGGCGGCGCCAGAGGTCCGACGCCGCGATCTCATCGGCGACGATTTGATCGGCGGCGTAGTAGCCGTGCTTCCGGTAGATGTCGCGGATCAGGAGGCCGAGCGCTTCGCGTTGCCCTGCGGCGCTCGGCTCCGGTACTACCTCCGAACGACGGGTGCGGAGGAACGCCAGGATCGCTTCAGCCTCGCGCAGTGCGTTCGGCTGAGAGCCGTGCTCGTAGATCGTGAACAGGAACTCGCTCAGCGCTTCCCGCTCGTCGTCGGTCGGGGTGGGGCGGCGAGCGAATCCGTTCCCTTGGATCGATCGCGCGATAGCCAGGCGGCTCGATACGGGCACGTCGATATGGCCACCGATGATACGAGCGATTTCCTCGCGCTCGGCGGCGGCGTCGGTTGGGGTGTGCGCCTCACTGTTCGTCACTGACATCGAGTGACGTTCAGTGACGGCGTGCGCCTTCTCGAACACGGCGAGCATTGTGTCGAGCATGCCGACCAGGTGCGCCTCCCCATCAAAGTCGGGCGAGGTGCGCCAGATGGCTTCCTTCGCCACGCTCACCGCATTCACGGCTTCCTCGATCAGCTTCTCGTCGGTCACTGGAAATCCCTCCCTCGTGCCTGAAGCTGATCACGGAACGCGAGACGCGCCTCGGATGAGCGCCGGTGCGCGATCGTCACAGCGTCGGACCAGCGACCACGAGGAATCGAGAGACCCAGGCAGCCGCCACCAGAGACGAGGGGATTCCACCCAGGATGCCTCAACTCGCAGTAGGGAGAATCCTTCGGGTGCACTTCCCAGCGCCCGTTGCCGCGCACGTTATGGTGCACGACATATCTCGCTGGCACCTTCAGCGCACCGGGGTGCGGTCGGTCAGTCATGGGGTGCTCCTTCGTGAGCGGCGGATGCAGACTCTTCGACTCTACGCTAGCTATTAGGTGACGTCAATCGTCGTCATCGACGATCTCGGCATCCAGCACTTCGAGCTCGCCGGCGGCATCGGGGACGGCGGAGCGGATCGCGCGAAGCTTCTCCACCAGCGACTGCCGCGCATCGTCGAGCTGGACATTCACGCTGGGGCCGTAGCCGGAGCGGTCCAGAATCGCGGTCGAGGCGCGGATGCGCTCAGAGGGCGTCGCCTCCTCGTTGTCGCGCTCGGTCGCCAGTCGTGCGATCGCGGGCATGACCTCCTCGGCGAGACGCTGCCGCGCCGTCTTCTGCACCTGAGGAGCCTTCGCGCCGTGCCACTTGCAGACCGTGAAGCCAGGGGCGACGTACTGCCCGCACTGCTGACCCGTGCGCTTGGAGGTGCTGGAGCATTGACGCTTCTCGGTCAGTGATCTGCTCATGAGGTGCTCCCTGCTCATCTGGTGGTCATGAGGTCACGTCGCCTCTCAGGTATCGTACTGCGCGATCCGCCGTTTCAGTTCGGTGTGATCGATGGGCATCCCCCAGGGTGACGCCACGAGGCGCATGTGCGCCGCTGCAAGCCCCGCACCGCGCTTTCCTGCGAGCGCCACGCGATCCTGCTTGTTGATCCCGACAGGGCGATCATCACGGCCCATCTCGTAGCGCCACGGCTCATGCCATGAAGCCCCGTCGGCGGGGCGGCTGACCGCTCCTGACCCCGCGACATGGATGCGCCAGCGAGCGCGGAAGCAGACGGGCATCCCGTCGTCCCGTCGCCGGTAGCCTTCCACGACGCATCCGCGGGGCAACTCCAGCAGCTGGGCGGTGAAACCCGCATGCTCCGCCTTCGCGAGCATCAGGCGGGCCGTCGGCGCCACGACGTCGCCATCGAACGGCACGACGCGGGGGTTTCCGTGGTCGGTCACGATCGACGCCATCAGCCGATCGATGCGGCTGGATGCGACGACGCTCTGCATCGCCTCGACAGCCGCCAGCGACTCGGGCAGAAGAGCGTGATAGGGCACGGGCCGGAGGAACTCATGCGCGAACTGATAGGTGGTCACCGCTCCACCCTACACCACCTGATAGGTGACGTGTGACACTGACACCCGTGTCACCGGAGTTGGCTCTAGAATGCATAGTTTCAGCGTGTCAAGGAACGCCTTGACACTATCCTTTCTCCAGTGAGACTTACCCTAGATGTCACTAGAAGAAGATGTCACTTACTAGTAAAGAGTAGGGTTTCAGCGGTTTCGGCAAAATGTCACCACCCTGTCATTTGACAACGTCAAGCCGTCCCCTTCAGTCAACTCGTCCACTCATGTAAGATCTGTCGCATGATCAAAGCATCTCCGCAAAATGTCACTGACATCTACGACCACCACCCGCTCGTGAAGGCCGCAGTCTCCGATCCCGGCGTCCCATACACCGACGACGCGCCGGGCTTCCCTGAGCTCAACCGCAACGCGATCCGCGCAGGGAGGATGCGCGCCTACCGTCCCGCCGGCGCTTTCGATGTGCGCTGGATCAACCGCGTGCAGCACGTCATCTTCATGGGCGTGCCGATCGAGCCGTGGAACCCCGATGACGGGATTCCTTTCGTCGATGTGTATCGCACGCTCCACCCGAAGCAGTGCCCCGCGGGCACGCCCGAGTTCATCGTGAAGGCGCTCCGCCGCCGCCTGAAGATGCTCCAGCGCGAGGCCGAGAAGAAGGCGAAGAAGCGCACCGACTGATCCCCTCCTCGGGCTTGCGCCCGACGCCTGACCCGTGCCACGATGTAGGCGCGGACGAGCGGACAACTCTCGCACCGCCCCGCCTCCCCTGACCGCATCCGGCCGATGCGCAGGAGGCGGGGCGGATTCCCCTCACGGGGCCAACGAGTCATCCGCACGCCGCACCAGTCCGCTCTGACCGAGGAGAATCCCCATGTACGATCCGACCTCACCCGACGGGATGCCTCCCCTCCCCGACGACGCCATCGAGTCTCCGCTCCCCGACGACGCCTTCACGGCGATGTTCGATGCCGTCGACCGCTCCATCGCCGAACTGCAACAGCGACAGGAACGAGCCGACGAGACCGACGCCAGCATGCTGGAGCGCACCGCTCACGCCCTCGGCGTCGGCCATCTCCCCGAGATACAGGCGCAGGTCGCCCAGATGCGGGGCCACGATGACCAGGCCGCCACGACCGCTCTCGACATCGTGATCGCCGCCACCTACATGCGCGAGCCGACCATGCGTGACGGCCTCCTCGCGGTCTACCAGATGGGCGTCGATGCAGGCGCGGACGCCGACCGATGACCCGCGAGACGTTCCGCAAAGCGGCCAAGGAGTACAAGGGATCGATCTTCGAGGGGAGCATCTTCCCCCTGCCGAAGGGTCGGAAGAATCCGCCGCCGAAGGGCCGGACGGGTGCCGACGGCGAGACGACGCGCGCCACCGTGAAGGCGGACGCCCGGCGCAAGCCCCGCGGCAACGTCGGCCTGCGCGTACCCGCCTGGCTCGTCGGCCTCGACGTCGATGGCACCGACCACGGCGAGGGCAGCGTCGGCCCCGAGACGCTCGCCGCCTTCGAGCAGGTGCACGGCGACCTTCCCGCGACCCTCTACTCCTCGCGCCACGGTGGCGAGTCGGAGACCCGCATCCGCTGGTTCTCCATCCCCCAGGGCGTCATCCTCAGCCAGGCTCGTTTCGGCGGGAAGGGTGTCGACGTCATCCAGCATCACCACCGCTTCGCCGTGGTCTGGCCGTCCGAGCTCACCGACGGCTCGCGCTATCACTGGTACGACGAGGACGGCGACCGCCTGCGCATCCCCGCCGCGGGTCACATCGCCCCGCTGCCCGCCTCGTGGATCGAGGCGCTGCGCGCGGATGCCGAAGACTCCGGCCTCTCCACCGCCCGCGTCACCGCCGACGAGGCCGAGGCGTGGATGGATGCCGAGCACGACGCCGAGATGTCGCCGCAGGTGGAGGCGCTCATCGACGCGATCCCCCGCGACGGCGAAGGCGACGCCACCCTGCGCGAGCACCTGCTCCGCGTCATCGGCGCCGCCCATCGCGCCGGCCGCGGACGCCGCGCGAGCCTGGAAGCCTTCGAGTCGGCGTGGTTCGACGGGCACCCTGACCCTTCGGGCAACCGGCAGAAGTTCTGGACGCACGATGTCCCCGGCGTCATCGCCAAGGTCGCCGACGAGATCGTCGTGCCGCCGCCGCTGACGCCGTTCGACGACGCACCGCGCCGGCGCAAGGGCGCGAAGAAGAAGCCGAAGGCGAAGAGCGCGAAGAAGAAGCCGAAGGCCAAGAAGAAGCACAGGCCCGCGCATGACGAGTACGCGCCGCGAGGCACGGTCGGGCACACCTTCCCGCCGGAGCAACCGATGCTGGTCGCGCACGACATCATCGATCGCAAAGTGCTGCCGCCGCTGATCTTCTTCCGCGACACTTGGCACCTGTACGAGGACGCGCACTGGCAACCGACGAGCGAAGCCGCGGTGTTCAACCGCGTGGCCGCGAGCCTGCGCGATGCGACCTTCGACCAGCGCACGGCCAAGGGCATGAAGCAGATCGAGTGGTCGCCGACGCCGGGGAAGGTTGCCGCCGTGGTGCGCATGCTGGAGGCCGCCGCGACGATTGCCGCACAGCCGCTCCCGCTCTGGCTGGGCGGCAAGGGCGACGGGATGCCTGCGCACCTCGTGCCGGCGCGCGACGGCCTGCTCGATCCGCGCACGGGCGACACGTTCCCGCGCTCCCGCCACTTCTTCTCGCTGAACCACCTCGACGCCGACATCTCCGGCGCGAGCGAGCCTGTCGAGTGGCTCCGCTTCCTCGACACCCTCTGGCCGGGCGACAAGAAATCGAAGCGCCTGCTTCAGGAGTGGTTCGGGTACGTGATCAGCGGCGACGTGCGACGGCACAAGGGGATGCTGCTGATCGGGCCGCCACGCTCGGGCAAGGGAACGATCATGACCGTGGCGGGCGCACTGGTCGGCGGCGAGGGCCGCGGGATGCTGCCTGTCACGATGTCGAGCTTCTCGAAAGACTTCGGCCTCCAGGGTCTGGAGTCCGCAGCGCTCGTTGTGCTCGGCGACCTGCGCGGCTCCGGCCGCGAGGCGGCCCAGGCGGCGCAGTCGCTACTGGAGATCATCGGTGGCGACGCGATCAACATCAACCGCAAGTTCAAAGACCTGACAGCCATCCGGCCGTCGGCTCGGGTGATGGTCGGCTCCAACGAGATGCCGCGTCTCTACGACGACGCCGACGCCATCTCGACGCGCTTTCTCATGCTGCGGATGACGCGCTCGTTCCTCGGGAAGGAGGATCACGATCTCCTCTCGCGCCTTCTCCCTGAGCTCGGCGGGATCGCGCTCTGGGCGCTGGAAGGCTACCGCCGCCTGAACGCCCGCGACCGCTTCACCGTGCCCGAGTCCGACGCGATCGACCGCGCAGAGTTCCGCGCCAACTCGGCTCCGCTCACGGCCTTCGTCGACGACCTCTGCATCCGCGACCCCGATCAGCCCGGCTCGACGATCGGCGAAGTGTGGGATGCCTACATCGCATGGTGCGCCGCGGGCCACGGAACGCAGGACGACCGCTCGGCGTTCAACCGCCAGATGTCCGCGCTCGGCTTCGCGAAGCATCGCCCTGCGGGCGTCGATGGTGACGACACCGTGCGCGGCGCGTTCCGCTACCGCGGCCTCGTGCTGAAGACGGGGATGACCCCCACGCAGAAGGCGAAGCGCCTCTGGCCTGGCATGGATGAGATCGTCCAGCCGATGTGACTCAGAGCGGCTGGCCGTTGATCATGCGGATGAGATCGGCGCGCTGGTCGCTCGTGAGGGTCACGCCGTCGAGCGCCTGGTCGATCGCATAGGCCAGCTTCGCATACGCCTGATCGCGTCGGGCCTCGGCCTCGGCCTGCTCATCGCGCGCCTTCACGGTTCGCGCCAGCTTCACGTTGGCGGCCTGGAGCTTGGAGAGCAGCGACATGGGGGGATTCCTCTCGGGGTACGATCTTGCAGGGCACGAGTCTATCACCTATGATTAGGGATTATGAATGCATCCGCCAGCAGCAGTGACGATGACCTGCTCGAAGAAATCCGCGAGAAGATGCGCACCCAGGTGCGCCCGATCACGTTCGCCCCTAGTGACACACGTGTCTCCCCAGGGATCGAGATTCGCATCCCCCTGAATCATCGCACCTCGACGACCGTCGCCTGCAACGAGCGGGAACTCCGCGCCTGGGCGCTCCAGATGCTGGAGGAGGCGAAGCGCCTGCGTCGCCTGCGCTGGGTGCCGTTCGACGTCGGCGGGAGCAGTTTCCCCGCCCTGGTCGATCCGCGCTCACGCGACAGCGAAGGCAAGCCCCAGGTGATCGAGGTCGACGGGTCGACCCGCTACGGCACCCTCGCGCGCGTCCATGCCGAATGCCGCGCCCGCAACGAGGTGCGCTACCGGGAGCGCATCGCCAACCTGGCCGCCGCCGTGAACGCAGACCAGGGAGAAGACGATGCCTGAGCCTGGCCACCTCGTGCGCTCGCGGAACGCCCAGCGCAACGCCACGACCGCGTACAATGACGGCGACATGGCTCGCGCCGAGTTCTGGGCGCACATGTCGGTCGCCTCAGCGCTCTGCGCCATCACCGAGTCGCTGGACCGCCCGCCGCGACCGACGCCCGCCCCGCATCAGGGGTACGCACACATCACCGCCCCCAGACTGCCCACGCCCGAAGAGGCTCGCGTCACCGGCACCTTCGGCCACGTCTGGCCATGCGCGCTGTTCTACGTCGGCAACTGGACCGAGGCCGACGGCGGCAGGGGCTACGTTCCACTCGCGGCGTGCACATCGCCCGCCGACTGCAAGGAGGCCCAGTGATGGACGTCGGCAAGGAGTTCCGCGAGGCTGACCGCCGCGTGCAGGCGCTCATCGATCAGCTTGTCGGCGAGGCACTGGAGCGGCTGGGGTATCCCGCCGACACGCTCCAGCGTGAGGAGGCCGAGCGGCGGCGTGAGGAGTTCCGCGCGGGCATGCGATCGCTCGGCTCGGCGATAGGTACGACCGCCGCCTGGGCCGTGCGTGCCGCTGAGGAGTTCATGGATGCCTTCGCCGCGCTCGGCGAGGGCTACGGCGCCGCGCTCGCCGACTACAGGGAGGCCCAGTGATGGACACCATGAACGCACGGAACGCGATCCACAACGTGGCGCATGACGCCAATGTCGTGCTGTCGCAGGCGCTCGCCGATCATCGTAGCGTCGTGACGAAGCTGGAGCGCGCGCTGGAGCAGGCGAGCATCGCCTCCCGTGCTCTCGCGGCGATCGACCCCGCTCTCGACGGCGTACCAGATGCCGTCATCTCGCGCACCCAGGAACTGGAGGCCCGCGCCCAGAAGGCGCTGTTCGGCGTCCCCGTCGAACCAGAGGAAGACAGCGAATGATCCGGCCAACCGAGGCGCAGCTCGACGCGATCGTCGACATCGCCTCGACCGACCGGGCCGTCACCCGCCTGCACGGCTACGCGGGCACGGGGAAAACCAGCGTGGTCGCCACCGAGGCGATCCGCGCGATGGAGCGTCAGGGCGTCAGCGTGCAGGTGCTCGCCCCGACCGGGAAGGCGGCGCGCGTCCTGCGCGCGAAAGGTCTGCACGGCGCCGCGACGATCCACTCCTACCTCTACACGCCGTCAAAGCGGGAGCGCTCCAAGTGGCGCGAGCAGTGGGAACCTTTCTTCGAGGAGGTGGAGCACCGCGAGCCGCGCGCGCTGTCGGCGCTCGTGGCGATCGACATCGCGACGCCGGAGACGCCGACCGACGACGACTGGGCCGAGCTCGCCAAGAAGCTGCCGAAGAAGTTCGCCGAGCGGGCCGAGGCTCTGCGCACATCGAAGCGGTACGAACTCGCGTTCAATGCCGCCGGCGCGATCGCTCACTACGAGGAGTCGGGCTGGCCCGCGGTGCAGGTGCTGCTGATCGATGAGGCGTCGATGGTCTCGGAGCAGGTGGCCGCCGACCTCCTGCGCACCGGCTCGCGTCTCGTGTTCGTCGGCGACCCTGCGCAGCTACCGCCCGTGAAGGCGCAGCGCTCGCTTCAGGCGATGGGGCATCCGCACCACCTGCTGACGAAGGTGCACCGCCAGGCGGGCGGCTCGCCCGTGCTGGCGCTCGCGACCGAGATCAGGAAGTCGTCGTTCCCGTCGGCGCCGCTGACGAAGCCGAAGCGCCTTCTCTCGCTGGAGGAGTACGACCAGGTGCTCTGCTGGCGCAACGCGACCCGCGAGCGGGTGAACGCCGAGGTGCGTCGCCGTCTCGGCCGCCGCGACCCGATGATGCCCGCGCCCGGCGACCGGCTGATCTGCATCAAGAACACGAAGTCGCCCGACCCTGAGGTTCGCCAGTGGATGAACGGCGAGCAGGTGACCGTGCTCGGCGCGGATGCCGTCAGCGAGGAGTGGCTCCGGCTGGTCGTCGCGGATGACGACGGGGCCGAGCACGAGGTGTCGTCGCCGATCGCCACGCTGGCCGGGCACAAAGCCGAGCAGGCGTACCTGGATCGCTCCTGGGGATCGAGCGACCCGGCGTGGGCATGGGGATTCGGCATCACCGTGCACAAGTCGCAGGGGTCGGAGTGGGGCAGCGTGCTGCTGATCGACGAGTCGAGCGACCTCATCTCGATGACCGCTCGCCGCGACGGCAGGCTGGCCGCCGAGGAGCAGGGCCGCCAGTGGCTCTATACCGCGGTGACGCGCGCCCGCCATCGCCTCGACATCGTGCGCTCGGTGCATGACGTCTAGGTTGTCGGGGTCTCCCTGTCATACTGATCAGCGGAACCCTTCTTGGCGGATGCGGCTCCATAGAGGTCGCTCTCGACGTGCAATAGTCGGGGGCGACCTCTTCTCGTATCCAGGTGTTGCACGTCACCTAATAGGTGGGGTATAGTCGGTCACGTCAGCATCCGCCACTCCAGAAGGAGCAACCTCATGGCCAGCAAGACCCCCGCCACCTGTGAACAGGAAGCCATCGCGTACCTGTTCTGGCGCGACGAGACCGAGAAGACCTACGACTGCCTGCGCGAGCGCGCGGTCGTCAACCCTGAGACGGGCGAGCCGTTCACCTTGACCGAGATCGACCTCGCGATTCAGGGGGCGATGGAGAACCAGCGCCTCGTCGAGAACTGGCAGGCGATGCCCGACATCACGCCGCTGGTCTGGTGGTCGATCTCCGATGAAGTGTGCGACCGCCTCGGGATCGCCTACGACGAGATGTGCGAGGTCGCCCTGTGAACGGCTTCATGCTCGAAGGCTGGGCGCTCCTGGCCTGCCTGATCATCGTCGCGGCGATCGCGATCATGGTCGGCGCAACGATCGGCTTCTACTCCGCATCGACCGACCTCCAGAAGGAGCGCGCGGCGGCATGGGATCGAGGCATGACCGACACCGCGAGGGCCGTCGCTCGACGTGCTCCCGACGCTCGCGCCATCATCAGCGAACTGCGCAACCCCTACCGGAAGGCGCTCGCGCCTGTTCCTCCCCACTACGTCATGCCCACGCCGCCGCGCGCCACCCTGTACGACCAGGACGCGCCGACGGATGCCGCGCTGGCCATCGAACTGAAGGGTGACGACTGATGCGCTCCACCATCCGCCGCGCCCGCGAGGCGCGCCTCTCCGCCCTCTTCATGCTCGGGTGCGCCGCCGTACTGCTTGCGCCCGTCATGCCCTTCTGGGCGCTCGGCTACGGCGGCCTCGCTCTCGTGCTCGCCTTCGTGGCGCTGATGACGATCGTCGGCGCAATCGGTGGCTTCTATGAGGCGCGCCTCATCGAGCAGTCCGCCAGCCGCCACCCTAGCGCCGCCGAGAGGAGCGGGTCATGACCGAGATTCGGAGCGAGTTTCAGAGGGCTGTCGAGCAACTGGCGCTCTTCGAGAACCGCATCGACCATCGCGAGAGCGGCACGCCGGAGTGGGATGCACTCGATCCCGCGGGGCGCGATGCGTACCTGCGTGAGGCCGAGCGCCGCGTCGCCGCTCTCGGGATGCTCGGCTGGGCGCCGCTGCACCCGTTCGGCGCGCTCTACCTGCGCGACCCTCGCGACACCCTGAAGATGCTCCGCGAGACGCTTTGCGTGGCGCAGTCGGCCATGCTCTCGATGAACGCCGTCCCCATCGAAGGCGTTGCCCGCATCGGCCGGATCATCGCCGAGATCGATCGACAGCGACCGCTCGGGCCGGACGGCAAGCACGGCGATCTGCACACGCCGACCTGCGGATGCGAGGACCGATGAAGTTCGCACTCGGCTTTCTCGCCGGCGTCGGCGCGGCCTGGGCGGCGCTCGCGATCTGGCAGCGTGTGCCCGCCTTCCCCGACATCGACAACGAGCGCGACGATCTAGTCGCGGGTGAGCGCGAGATGCGGGAGTGGGCGGCCCGTGGAATGCACCCGCTCGGCAATACCGATTACTGGCGCGAGTCATGACCATGCAGACGCGCATCTCGCGCGAGACGGTGGTCGAAGAGCTCGACGGGCTTCTCGCGATCGGCTTCGATGTCAACGACGCGCTGCTGGCGCTGGGCCGGGGTTACGAGGCGGTGCGCAAGAGCGTGCTTCGCGCCCAGCGCCAAGACCTGGCCGATACCCTGGAGGCGTGGAAGCGGGCCGACGGCGAGCGTCTCCAGCGCGCACGCGGCGAGAGGTGGACGTGATGGAGAAGCCGAGCACGGATGCGGTCGACCAACTACTGGCCGCCCTCACGCCGCCGTCGTGCGAGTACAAGCTTCAGACGGGCGATCAGTGCGGTGACCCCGCGGGCTGGCTCCTGATGCTCTCGTGCGGGGACACGATCTACACCTGCGACTCGCACCAGTCCCAGCTCGCCGCCTGGGTGGGCGGCTCGGCGGTCCTCTGCATCCTGCACCGCGAAATCGGCGCGATCAGCTACAACTGGCGACGCATCTAGCGCAGGTTGCGGACGTAGCCCCAGGCGAAACCGACGACGAAGCACGCGATGAGCACGAGCAGAAGCGTCATGCGTCCTGGCTCGGGCGACCGGACTCCAGCCACTCGCGAGCGATTTCACCCTTCGAGCGACCCGTGCGCAACTTCTCCTCGGCGATCGCGTCGAACGTTCCCTGGCTCACCATCAGCGTGAGAGTCTTGGGGTAGTTCACGGGGCGGTCGACGGCGCCAGGCACGGCAGCGCCGGCGGGCTTGCGCTTCGGCTGGTCGGTCATGCCCACCACCTTACCTGATAGGCGACGACGTAGACCATCCGAAACGAGGAGTTGCACGTCACCTAATAGGTGGGGTATAGTCGGTCACGTCAGCATCCGCCACTCCAGAAGGAGCACCACCATGAACAGCACCGAGCAGATCGAGATCGGCACCATCGACCCGAGCACCGACGTGAAGATCGGCGACCTCGTGAAGGTCCGCATCGCCGCCGCCCAGGTTCGCGACGGGGCCATCTATGAGATTCCCGTCATCAACACCTTCCGCGTCGAGTCGGTCGACGTCCTGAACGAGACGTCGCTCTGGTGCAACGGTCGCGTGGTCGAGACCGACTATCACACTCCGACGGCCTTCCTCGGTCACGGTGCCATCGCCTACCTGGGCGAGGTGTGATCATGGCCGCCATCGAGACGCCTGCGCCCGTCACGATGACCGTCGCGGGCGGTTACGGCCTCGGGGGCCGCGTCTACACTCTCGGCGTCAACTCGGGCACGAGCCGCATTGGCCTCGGGGTCTCGGATCGGGATGACGCCATCATGAACAGGAGACCCCAGGACGTGAGCCTGTATATCAGCATGACTGCCGAGGAGGCGGAGGCCATCGGCCAGGCGCTCGTCGCGCATGCCGCTCGCATCCGCTCGCTCGGTGAGGAGACCGAATGACCCCGCGCATCGTCGCACTGGACCTGTTCGCGGGCACGGGCTGGGGCGTCGCCTGCCAGCGCCTCGGCGTCGAGGAGTACGGCGTAGAGATCATGCCCGAGGCTCGCGCCATCCGCGCGGCGAATGGCATGCGGACGATCTACTCCGACGTGTGGGATGGCCTCGCAGAGGATGCGGCGAAAGTCGACGCCCTGCTCGCCGAGCGTGAGGAGCATCAGGCGACCGAGGCGGCTCGCCTGCTCGCCGAGGGCTGGACGTTCGCCGAGGTCTACGATCTGCTCATCGCGTCGCCGCCGTGCCAGTCGTTCTCGATGGCGGGCAAGGGTGCGGGCAGGAAGGCGCTCGACGACGTGCTGGAGGCGATCGAGACGCGCGCCTACCTGGATGCCGACCGCCTGCGCGAGTTCGCCGCGGGCCACGGCGACGACCGTATCGCCCTCGTGCTCACCCCTCTGGCGCACGTCGCCAGGGACACGCCGACCTACGTCGTCTTCGAGCAGGTGCCGCCCGTCCTCCCAGTCTGGGAGCGATGCGCCGAGGAGATGCGGCGCTGGGGGTACTCGGTCTGGACGGGCAACCTTCAGGCCGAGATGTACGGCGTCCCGCAGACGCGCAAGCGGGCGATCCTCATCGCGCGCGCCGACGGCAAGGAGGCGAAGGCTCCGACGCCCACGCACTCCCGCTACTACTCACGCGATCCGCAGCGGCTCGATGACGGCGTTCCGCCCTGGGTGTCGATGGCCGAGGCGCTCGGCTGGGGCATGACCGAGCGTCCGTTCATCACGGCAGGCAACGCCGTAGGCCGCGCCGAGGGCGTCGGCGGATCCGGCGCGAAAGCCGCCATCAACCGTGAGAAGAATCACGGCGAGTGGATCGAGCGCGGCGAGGTGGAGCAGGTGCGCACTGGGATGGGCAAAGGCATGATCGAGCGCCATGGTGACCGCTCGGGCCGCGACGTGCTCGATCCCGCCTTTACCGTCCTCGGCGGCGACGGAGGCAACTCCCAGCCCGGCTTCGGCATCGCGATGCGCAGCAACTACTCGGCAGGCGGCCCGACGGTAACGGGCGGGGGAGCGGCGACGGGCGGCGCCGAGGTGTTCGGACGCCATGGGCGCGCCGTCATCGAGGAGATGGTGGGCGACGGCCCGCGCGAGACGACGATCGATCCCGACCTGCCGTCGCCGACGGTCGCGGGTGATCCGCGCATCCCTGAACGTGGCTGGCGCGAGCCGCACGAGAAGCAAATGGAGCGCGCGACGCGCGTCAGCGTCGAGGAGGCGGCAGCGCTTCAGAGCTACCCCGCCGACTTCATCTGGGATGCCGAGTTCGTCGACCCGAAGACGGGCCGCACGAAGCCGATCACGAAGACCAACAAGTTCTTGCAAGTTGGGAACGCTGTTCCGCCTCGACTCGCTGAGGCGATCCTTCGCGAGGTGCTCTCGTGAACCGACATGAGGCGCTCGCGAAGCTTCGCCTGACGCATCGCCTCTCCACCTTCGACACGAGCGGCGGCTTCGGCTGGTCGTGCTCCTGCGGGCGCGAAGGGTATCCCGGAACTGGGTATCCCTCGCAGGCGACCGCCTTTGCTCGGGGAGAGCGCCACCTGCGCGCCGAACTTCGGAAGCTGGAGGCCGCATCGTGAGCAAGGTCAAGTGGTCGAAGGTCCGGCGCGGTGATGTCGTCGAGGCGGGCGGCATCGCGTGGACCATCGAGAAGATCAAGACGAAGGGCAAGGGCGCGAAGGTCACCATCCGCAACGGCTCCCGCGTCGCCGAGTCGAAGGTGAAGCTGGCCGACAAGGTGAAGATGGCTACCGCCGCGCCCGTCGCCAAGCAGAAGAAGGCGAAGAGCAAGCCGACGGCGCCGCCCGCTCCGGCCACGGGCGACCCGTGGGAGACGCAGCAGGATCGCATCGAGCGCAAGCTCGACGAGATTCTCGGCGCGCGTCTCGTGGGCGAGGCGACCGACCCCGAGGCGGGATGGTACGTTCCGCCGCCCGACGTGACGACGATCGCGAGTCACCTGCTCCTGTTCCACGGTGGCATCCCCGAGGTCGCGCACGGCGACGAGGCCGTGATGCTGCGCGGCCACGAGGGTGAACACGCACTGGCGCTGGAAGGCATGCCACTGCACGTCAACCACTGGCACACTGAGAAGCGCCCGACCACGGGCAAGAAGAAGGGATAGTCATCATGGGGTACAAGATTTTCGACGCCAAGGGCGAGCTGGTCGGCGGCGATGATGTTCTCGACGAGGCCGTGAAGGGTGCGGCGCTGCTGGTGAACGGCTGGGTGGAGGATGCGGACGGCGTGCTCGCTTACGACTCGCCGGGGCATATCGAGGCGATGCGCCGGGCGGAAGAGCCTCCCACGCCTCCCGTGCTCGATGAGTGATGAGCGGGGTCGCGCCGGCCGGACGTTCACGCACGCCGAGCTCGACGAGCACGTCGCGTCGTTGCATGCCGTCGGCGGCCTGTATGAGTTCGTCGCGATGGAGGTCGAGCACGGCGAGCGACCGCTCTGCACGGGCGAGCCGACGAATGTCCAGCCACCCTGGCATCGTGCTTGACACCACCTGATAGGTGACGCTAGGCTCATCCTGTCAGCATCCGCCAGCCGCACTCGCGGCACACCTGAAGGAGTCACCTCATGACCGCCTACATCATGCCTCTGGCGCTCGCCACGGAGGCGTTCGCTGCACTGGCGCCGTTCACCGCCGACGCGAAAGAGGCGAGCACCATCCTGCGCGGAATCCGCGTCAGCGCGGGCGCGCTGTACGCCTCCGATCGTAAGACGGTCGCGCGCTACCGCTCCGACCTGATCAAGACGTACGACGGCCCGCCTGCGGAGATCGTCATCCCCGCCGAGGCCATCGCCTGGATCGTGGCGACGAAGCGCGCCGCCCTCCGCAACCTCGGCGCGCGTCAGGCGAGGTTCATCGAGCGCTCGGACCACGCCGACGACCCGTACACGCTCACGGTCGAGCAGGAGGGCATCGACCTGACCGTCTCCATCGTCATCGGCAACAAGCCCGAGCGCTCTCAGGTCTTCGACGCGCTCACGGGCAACTTCCCGCCCGTGGAGCGCCTCTTCCCCGACGTGCGCGTCGACAACGCGCCCATGCCGCACCTCTCCGCCCCGCTCCTGGAGCGCCTGGGCAAGGTGGCGAAGCAGTTCGGCGCGGAGACCCCCGTGCGTCTCATCCCAAGCGAGACGCGCCCCGACGCGCACACGATGTTGCCCGTCGCCTTCGACATCCACGGCACGCCCGTGGACGGCCTCATCCAGCCGATCAAGGTCCGCGCATGAGCACCGCACCCGAGTACCTCATCGCGGCCACCTCCCCCACCCTGGAGGCCATCGAGATGGGCCTGGACCTGCTGGCGCGCCACGCCGAGAACGACGGCGACCACACGACCCTGCGTCAGGTGACCGCCGCCCGCGAGAGCGTCACTGAGGCCGCCCGCGTCGCGGACGACGGCCTCCCCGCCGACATCGACGCGGGGCGGCTCTCGCTCCCCTCCGACGTGTCAGCGTGGGACTCGTTCTGCGCGAACTCCAACTCTCCCGAGGGGCGCGCGCGCAACAGCCAGCGCCTCCAGGCCGTCGTCGACATCCACTACCCCGCAACCACCGAGAAGGGTCAGCACTGATCATGGGCAAGAAGAAGGACAAGGCTCCCAAGCTGAGCGCGAAGGAACTGCGCAAACTGGCCGAGAAGGCCGAGCGCCAGGCGGCGAAGAAGGCCGCCGCGAAGGCCGAGAAGAAGGCGCAGGCCAAGGCCGACGCGAAGCGCGCCGAGATGGCCAAGGCGACCAAGAAGGGCAAGTCGAAGGGTGCCGACCGCCCTACCGAGTCGGCGGTCACCACCGAGTCTGGGGTCGTCGAGTCTTCCGCCGAGAAGAAGCGCGCCGAGAAGGTCTCCCCCGAGACGGGCAAGACTCGCCCCGAGGTGATCGCTGAGCGCGCCGCCGAGCGCGAGAAGACCACCGCCGAGATCGACGAGGCGATCAAGAAGCGCCTGGCCGAGAAGAGCGCACGTCGCCAGGAGCGCGTCGCCGTTGGCGAGTCGAGCATCCTCCCCGAGGAACCGGGATCGCCCGAACGCCTGGCTGAGATGCAGGCGAAGGCCGACCCGACCAAGGGCGTCACCCTGCATGCCGTCATTGACGGCGAGGTCACGATCCCCGAGGGCGTCGAGAAGGTCACCGTGAAGGCGACGAAGAAGGCCAAGAAGCAGGTGGCCGAGGTGGCCGCCGAGCGCGAAGCCGATGCGACCATCGTCGCGGGCGGCGGCTCTGACGACGATATGCAGAGCGACGCCGTGCGCGCCGAGGTGGAGGCCGAGGAGTTCGCGAGGCCGAGCGAGGCACCTCGCGACGACTTCGAGACCAACGGGCTGAACCAGTACAAGATCATCGACCCCGAGACGGGCAAGGAGCGCGGCTACACCCGCGTGACGACCTACATCGCCTGCCTGGAGGACACGAAGGCTCTCACCGAGTGGAAGATGCGCATCCTGATGGAAGGCGTCGCCGCTGCTGAGACCGACGCGCTGAAGGATCGCGACGCGCTCCCGCACTCGGTCGTCGCCAAGGTCAACGACCTGATTCACACTCGCGACGTCACGATCGCCAGGGCGCGCAAACTCGACCGCAAGGGCAAGCTTCAGCTCGGCGAACTGGCGACCTACGTCAACGGCGCGATGTCTGAGTTCAAGAAGTCGCTGAACAAGCTGGCCGATGAGGTCTTCGAGTACGGCGGCGGTCGCGAGGCGGCGACCAAGGGAACCGATATCCACGCGCTCTGCGACCTGCACGACTCCGAAGGCATGGACGCCGTGCAGGACAAGCTGGACGCCGGAGAGATCACGCCGGCGGATTTCGCCGACGTCGAGGCATATGCTCGCGCAGTGAAGGCGCTCGGCCTGAAGATCGTCGCCAGCGAGCAGACAGTCGTCAATGATGACCTGAAGGTCGCGGGCCGCCTCGACCGGATCGTGCTCGGCAAGCTGCCGGAACTGCGCGACCCGAAGACGGGCGAGGTCACCCGCCCCGCCGACGCTCGCGCCCGTCGCTACGTGCTCGACATCAAGACGGGCCGGATCGATTACGGGCAGGGCAAGATCGCCCAGCAGATTCGTCTGTACGCCGAGAGCAACACCTACGACCTGAACACGGGCGAGCGCGGCAGCCACGGCGCCAACCGCACGACAGGTCTGGTGCTCCACCTGCCCGCAGGGTCGGGCAGGGCATCCGTGCACGTCGTCGATCTCGCGATCGGTGGCGTGGGCAACAAGCTGGCCGGAGAGGTGCGGGCCTTCCGCAACCTCGGCAAGCGGGCGATCGACGGTCGCGTCGACCTCCTGACCATCGACACTGACAACGCAGAGGAGAGTGCAGCATGAACGACGACGAGCAGGTCGAGGAACTGGTGGAGGCGCTTCCGCCCCGGATGGTCACGCTCAGCGTGATGACCGCCTCGGATATGGTCATCGACGAATTCTCGTCCGTGGCGGCCAGTCTCTCCCGCGACGGCTACCAGGTGCAGTTCACGACGACGCCGCTCAGCGACTTCGCCGACGATCGCAGGGAGCGCGCCGAGAAGATCGCCGAAGAGATCGACGCGTGGTTCACCCGTCGCGGCGGCCACATTCAGCCGCACGAGTCGATCGAACTCGGCCTGGTGATCGAGGCGGTGCTCTGATGGAACTCGCGCTCATCGTCCTCTGCTGGACCGTCGCCGTCTCGGTGGGCTTGGCCAGCATCATGCTGATCTCCTACCTGGGTGCGATGACCGAACTCGCGAAGGCGAAGGCCGCCAGTGAGCGTCGCATGCTCCACTGACAACCCCAATAGACCGGATCGCCGCCGTGCGGATGCTGACCCCTCCAGGTGGCGGCGGCGATCCTCATCCTTCGGATCAGCATCCGAAACCCCGCGGCGTCCGCGGCGGGGATCACCAGAAGAGAAAGGGCCGATCATGGCCAAGCAGGACAAGGGCAAGAAGAAGGCCGACGAGAAGGTCGAGAAGAAGGGCAAGTCGAAGCCCGCCGAGACCGTCGAGAAGAAGAGCAAGTCGAAGGGCGGCGACGAGTTCGCCCGTCCCAGCGACGCGCCCGCTCCCACGAGCGACGGGTGGAAGTTCACCGACGACGACCACCTCGGCGACCTGTTCCTCATCACGCCGCTGCGTCTCGACGAGATCGACGACACGTTCCACCCCGGCGAGAAGAAGGAGATCGTGGTCGCCGACATCGTCCACCTGAACGAGAAGAAGCCGGGCAAGAGCGAGCTTCACGAGGGTGCCTGGGTGTTCCAGGGCTTCCTGAAGGGGTCGCTGAAGGGCTACATCGGCACGGGCAAGCGCGTGCTGGGCCGTCTCGCCAAGGGTGACAAGAAGGATCGCGGCAACTACCCGTGGATTCTGGAGGACGCCACCGAGGCGGACGCCAAGATCGCTCGCGAGTACGTGACATTCATCAACGACCCGCTGAACGCTCCGAAGAAGGGCGACAGCGGCAAGGGGAAGAAGAAGGCCAAGAAGTAGACTTCGGCCATCGACTGGCGCGGCATCGGCGACACCCCCCCCCTGTCGTCGGTGCCGCGCCTCTATCTGAGGAGTAGCAATGGAAATCACCCTAAAGACCCAGCTCGGCCCGTTCCAGGGCACGCCCACCGCGGGCCTGCTCGTCGAGACGCTGAGCGTCCTCCCGTCGAACGCCGAGGTGGTCGTCACCTGTTCCGACAACCAGATGGACGGCGCTTCATGGCGCGCCGAGGCCACCTGGGTGGAGGATCGTTCGTCATGACGCACGAAACCCGGTACATGGTGGGACACGGCTGGGCGGACTCTGTGAGCGACCGCACCGCCCTGCCCCACCGCGTGCTGCGCATCGACGCCTTCGGAGACGTGACCGTCTGCCGCCACTACCCGCACGGCGAGGAGTCGATGCCCATCCTCCAGATGAGCGGCGCCGAACTGCGCTACCTGGCGCGTGAGGCTCGGCGCGCGGCGCGCCGGCGTCTCTGGGCGAAGCTGTTCGGCTCGGCACCTCGTCGATCGACGAAGACCCCCGACCCGCACAATGCCGAGAAGATGCGCGAGGCTCGCGCGATCCGGGAACTATTCGAGCCGATGCGCCGCGAAGACGGCTCACCGATGCGCCGCGAAGACGGCTCACTGGATGCCACGAAGGTGGCGATGGAGACGACGATGCGCCAGCAGCGCGATCTGCCCCGCTATATCGCCGAGCTCGACGGGCCGGGCAAGGTTCGCTGATCGATGGCCGCGCAGAAGTGCAAGGAGTGCGAGCGACGCCCGAAGATGCCGGGTCGCCACCGCTGCGCGACGTGCTTCCTGCGACACCTGCCGATCGGCGATCAGGTCGATGCGGCACGCCGCCGCCTGGCGATGGTCCCGCCCGATCTCCGCGTTAAGCGGACGAAGGCCATCCAGGCGGCGGCTCCCGAGGGCACGGCGTTCTGCGCCGGGTGCCAGTCGTTTCGTGACCT